>Ga0105239_10000998_pt1 | contig 39651 bp, 37 predicted proteins | sample KBSC44metaG_FD_92761 | JGI IMG/M metagenome (GOLD analysis project Ga0105239, IMG submission 92761) | Corn rhizosphere microbial communities from Kellogg Biological Station, Michigan, USA - KBS C4-4 metaG | ecosystem: Host-associated > Plants > Roots > Rhizosphere > Soil | place: Michigan, USA... | reverse complement strand
TTTAAGATATTTCGCCGGCCAAGGACGTATATACCGTTTGGGGCGATCGCGGCGATGATCCTTATCATCCAGCTCGGGCTGAAGTTCGACGGCAGGTCCTATCTCGAGCTGATGATGAGCAGTCTTTCCGATTCCTTCTTTATTCCCTATAATATGATCATGAACGGCTACCTGGTGGCGTTCGTGATCCTCAACACGCTACTCATCCAGGTGCCGTTGCTGGTGGCGCTGGTAGCCGGTGATATCATTGCGGGGGAGGCCAATATGGGGACGCTGCGGCTGCTCGTCATCCGTCCTGTCAGCCGAACCCGCCTGCTGCTGGTCAAATTCTATGCTTCGGTGATCTACACCGTTGCCTTGCTGGTCTGGATGGCGCTGCTTGCCTTGCTGCTCAGCATGCTGCTCTTTGGTACCAACGACATGATGATCGCCCGCAATACGGTGATGGAGCAGATCAGGAGCTCTGACGTGCTATGGCGTTATTTTGCTGCCTTTGGCTATGCTACCGTGGCGCTCAGCACGGTGGCGGCGCTGGCATTTCTGCTATCCGTGTTTGCGGATAATTCCATCGGGCCGATCGTGAGCACGATCAGCATCGTCATCGTGCTTACCATTCTCTCGGAAATGCGCATACCCTTGTACGATAATACTGTAAAGCCCTGGCTGTTCACTTCCCATATGCTGGCCTGGAAGGGGTTTTTCTATTCCCGGTCCGATGGACAGGGCGCCGCCATTCCCGGCACTGTAGAGAACCTGCCGGCCATACTGCGGAGCCTGGGTGTGCTGTTGCTATATATTTTTGGATTTGTGACGGCGGCGATCGTCAGCTTTAAGAAAAAAGACATACTCTCATGAAATATTTTTTGATCGTTGTTTTGATCTTTTCGGGCGCCGCTGTCCGCGCGCAGGGGCCCGAGGCCCTGCTGCAGAAGGTGCGGGCGCGTCTCGACCAGGTGAACGACTACCAGGCCACGGGCACCATGAAGACAAATGTTTCCTTTCTAAAGGTGCCGGAGGCACAAGTCACCGTCTATTTCAAACGACCCGACAAGCTGAAGATCCGCAACGACAAGGGTATCTCACTTGTGCCCCGGGGCGCGGTCACGATCAGCCTCAACAATCTGTTGTGGGGTGCGTATACCGTTCTCGACGCCGGGACCGACACGGCCGGCGGGCATAGGGTAAAGGTTATCAAGCTGCTGCCGAAGGATGAGAATGCCGACCTGGTGCTGTCCACGCTGTATATCGACGAGCCGAGGCTGCTGATCCTGAAAGCGCGGACCACGACGAGGGAGAACGGCACGTATGAAGTGGAGATGAGCTATGAAAAGTATATCGCTTATGCGTTGCCCGACAGGGTCGTTTTTACTTTTAATACCAAGGACTACAAGCTCCCAAAGGGGCTTACCTTCGACTACGACGACGGATCTAAGAAGAGTGCTCCGGCGGGGCCTGCCAGGGGAAAAGTGGAGCTGGACTATCAGTCCTATACGATCAATAAAGGGGTACCGGATAGTGTTTTTCAGTAGGGGCGTTTCCCGGACCGGGGTCGTGCCGGGTGTTAAGTTTTTATAAATACCACTTAGCGGGGTTGGAGGGGCGCCGGCGTTTCCGGACTTTTGAGACAAAACCATTTAAATGGCAGTTTCAAGCTATGGTGCCCTTGTCGGTACCGCGATCGACAAACTGGACAGTCCCGAAGCGCAGCAGAAAGGCGGGGGTGATCCGCATTATATGATCCTTGTGGATGCCGGTGGCGAGAAATACCGGCTGGCCGTCAACGTCAAGTCGGACAATAATCCGCCCGATCTTCAGTTCTACCTGGACGACGACTACAAGCATCCGATCCTCGATGCCGTCGGGCAGCTGCCGGTGGGCTTTACTAGCTTCCCAACCAATCTTACTCCCGACAGCGTTTCCACTACGGCGGCGCTTGACTATGTCCGTGGGAACCTTTTCGATCTTAGTGAGCTGAAAATATTGCCGGCTACGGCGGGCGGGTCAGGATCCAGTGATGATCTCAACGACATCTTCGACGTATATGTAGCGAAGGCCATTGCGACTTCGACGGCGGTGATCTATGCTTTCGGCAGCAAGTGGGGGCCTGAGAGCAAGGCCGATGCTTTTTTTGATTTTACTCCCGGCAACGGCGTTCATAATATGCATATGAACCAGGGCAATTCCGGTAAATACATCTACGAGAACGGCGTGTATACGGACGGCGGGCTTCTAATCCATTTTCCCGATGAGCAGCGCTGGGTGGCGATGTTCTTAAAGTTCCAGTCGCAGGTTGTGAGTGCGGCGACTGGTGTGCCTGCGGTGGGCGGCAGTCCGGTTACCTCGCGGTGATAGTTAAAAAGTAAGATCGCGTCGCGTAGAACGTCCTGATTCGTCGATCTTCTCGTCGACGGCATTTGCCAGAACGAGCGCTCCCATCTTCTTCAGGGGGTTCTGGCGGTTCTCGTCGTATTCCTGCCGGTTGCGGATGATGTCGATGCAGGTATAGATGGAGGCGATGAAGCTACTGTGGTCTGCCTTGTTCTTTCCGGCGATATCGAATGCCGTCCCGTGGTCGGGCGAAGTGCGCACCATGGGCAGACCGGCGGTGTAGTTGACGCCTTCGCCGCTGGCGAGCGACTTGAAGGGTATGAGGCCCTGGTCGTGGTACATGGCCAGCACGGCGTCGAAGCGGGACTGGTAGTTACGGGCGAAGAAGGCGTCGGCGCTATAGGGACCGAAGACAAGCATATGGTGTTTGGCGTCCTTGATGGCGGGTTTGATGATCTCTTCCTCTTCCTTGCCGATGAGGCCTTCGTCGCCGGCATGGGGGTTCAGGCCGAGCACGGCTATGCGGGGCTTGTCGATACCAAAATCCCGCACCAGGCTGTCGCGCAGAATGTTCAGCTTGGACAAAATGGCTTCACGGGTAATATGTTGGGCGATATCCTTTACCGGTACGTGTTCTGTGACCAGTCCCACCCTGAAATTCTCTGATACCATCAGCATCAGCACGTCGTTCGCGTTGAACATATGTTTCAGGTACGGGGTATGCCCGGTGAAATCGAAGGAGGGAGACTGCGTATTCTTTTTGTTGATGGGGGCTGTCACCAGTCCCTGTATCTTTTTATCCCGCAGGGCCTCGACCGCCATGGTCAGCGATTTTACGGCATAGGAGCCGCCGATATCGGTAAGCTGGCCGGGGACGATGGCTATTTCTTCTTCCCAGCAGTTGAAGATATTGATCTGTTTGTGCGCAATACGGCTGAAGTCCTTGGTGCTTTGATAGTTGAAGTTCATCTCGGGGGTGGACTTCCGGTAGAAGTTGATCAGCTTGTTGGAGGCAAATATCAAGGGGGTACACAACTCCAGCAGACGGTGGTCTGAAAAGGTTTTTATGATCAGCTCTGTTCCGATACCATTCAGGTCGCCGACTGAGATCCCTATGACGGGTTTATGTTGTGTATTGCTCATGCGCTTAATTTTCAAGGGTAAATGTACGATTATTCGGGGAAGCTAAGTCTGTGATTATTTGTATTTTTACAGCCCATGTATACCCTTAAAAAATCCCTGGGCCAGCATTTTCTCCGGGACGAGAATATTTCCCGGAAGATCGTGGAGGCCCTCCGTCAGTCGATGTTTGCCTCCGGCGGGGACGGGTTTGGCGGGTCCGGCGAAGACATTAGTTCCGGTGAAAGCGGCGGGTCAGGTGAAGACAGTGGTTCCGGTGAAAGCGGCAGCGGTCCCCGCGAAGGCGGCGGTCCCACGCGGCAGCTGCTGGAAGTCGGACCGGGGGCGGGGGCGCTCACAAAATATCTGCTGGAGCTGGAGGCCATCGACTTCAGGGCGGTTGAGCTGGATGATGAAAAGGTCCGTTACCTGGAGGGTAAATACCCTGCTCTTCGCGGAAAGATCATCCACGCCAGCGTGCTTGATCTGGAAAAGCCCTTCGAAGGCAAATTCACCGTCATCGGTAATTTTCCCTATAATATCTCGACCCAGATACTTTTTAAGATGCTGGACTGGAAAGACGACCTGGCGACTATGATCGGCATGTTCCAGAAGGAGGTGGCGCAGCGGGTAGCCGCGCCCGCGGGTAACAAAGTATATGGGGTGCTGAGCGTGCTGATCCAGGCATTTTTTGACGTCGAATATCTCTTTGAAGTGCACGAGCAGTGTTTTAATCCTCCGCCAAAGGTCAAGAGCGCGGTCATCCGGCTCGTGCCCAGGAAGGCGCCGGACTTCCGGGACGAGAAGAGCTTTTTCCTGCTGGTGAAAACGGCGTTTAACCAGCGCAGAAAGACACTGCGCAACGCTGTAAAATCTCTTTTTGATGCAGCGGCTTTACAGGACCCCGTTTTTGACAAGCGTGCCGAGCGGCTGACGATCGATGATTTTGCCCAGCTGACATGGAGAATGAGACCAAGAAATCAACCAAACTGAAATCAACGAATACAAAGGATGAGAAAAGTCATTATTACCGCAAAAGTTCATGAATATCTTACTCAGACGCTTACAGAGAAGGGGTATACTGTAGAATACGCTCCCCAGGCCACCTATGATGAATTGCTGACCATGCTCGAGGGGGTGGAGGGGCTGATCGTAACGACCAGGCTGAAAATAGACCAGGCTGTCATCGACAGGGCTGAATCCCTGAAATGGATCGGGAGATTAGGCAGCGGGATGGAGCTTATCGACACGGACTATGCGGAGGCCAGGGGTATCCGTTGTGTCAGCAGTCCCGAGGGCAATCGTAATGCAGTGGGTGAGCACGTCCTGGGGATGCTGCTGGGGCTGATGAATAAGATCGTTACCAGCAGCCGGGAGGTGGCGGCGGGCAAGTGGATCAGGGATGCCAACAGGGGTACCGAGCTGACGGGCAAGACGGTCGGGATTGTCGGATTTGGTAACGCAGGGGGGGCTTTTGCCAGGCTGCTGGCGGCGTTTGACGTCACTGTCCTTGCTTACGACAAATACAGGTTCGACTTTGCCAACAGGTATATCCGTGAGGCTTCGCTCGAGCAGCTGGCGCGCTATGCGGACGTGATCAGCTTTCATGTCCCGCTGACAGACGAGACCTTTCATATGGCCGGAGACCAATTCTTTAATTCTTTAGAGCGTAAACCCTGGTTTGTCAATGCTTCCAGGGGGAAGGTCCATGATACGGCGGCGCTCGTCCGGGCTCTGGAGAATGGCAAGATATCGGGGGCGGCCCTGGACGTGCTGGAAAACGAGAAGCTCGATACTTATACTGAGCTGCAGCGGCAGCAGCTGGACTGGCTGCTGGGTCGTCCGGACGTGCTTATTACCCCCCATATTGCCGGCTACACCCACGAGGCCTTTTTGAAAATGGCCCGGGTCACCCTGGAAAAACTGGGTATTTAGGCCAATTCCGGAGCAAACGGATTGCATTTAAACCATTTTCAGTACCTTTACACTAATAGTGCAATGCCTTGGATATAATCCGGGGCGTTGTATTTTTTTTCTGTTGTGGACAAAGAATGCTGTATATCCGACGGAGTTCGGTTCGCATTGTCCACATTTAAAATTTAAGGAGGTAATTATGAGTGGGTTCACTTATTTTACAAAAGATGCGCTGGATCAGCTGCGAGCTGAATTACAAAAGATGAAGACGGTGGACAGGCAGGCGGCGTCGAAGGCGATTGCCGAGGCCCGGGAGAAAGGCGATCTCAGGGAGAATGCGGAATATGATGCGGCCAAGGAAGCCCAGGGATTGCTTGAGGCGAAGATACAGAAACTGGAAAGCGATCTGGTGAATGCGCGGATCATCGATGAAGGAACGATCGATACCAGTAAGGTGTCCATTCTGACCAAGGTCACCGTGACCAACCTGACCAATAAAAAGCAGATGACCTACCACCTGGTCTCCGAGAAGGAGGCCGATCTGAAGGTGGGCAAGATATCTGTCACTTCACCTATCGGCAAGGGGCTGCTGGGCAAACAGGTAGGAGAGACCGCAGAGGTCCAGGTGCCTGCCGGCAAGCTGCAATTCAAAATCGAAAACATTACGGTGTGACCATTTTTTCCAGGATAATATCGGGAGAGATACCATCTTATAAGATAGCGGAGAACGACAAGTTCTTCGCTTTTCTTGATATCTTCCCTCTCCGTGAAGGACATACGCTTGTCATCCCGAAGCTCGAGGTCGACAAGTTCTTCGACGTCCCCGATGACTATCTGGCGGAGATGCTCCTGTTCGCCAGGCCGATCGCGCATGCGATCGAGAAGGCGTTCGACTGCAATCGCTGCGGCCTTTCTGTCGTTGGTCTGGAGGTTCCTCACGCCCATCTCCACCTGGTGCCGATCGACAGCTCGGACGACCTCAATTTTACGCGGCCTAAACTCAAGCTCTCGCCTGAGCAGCTGAAGGCCGCCCAGGGAAAAATCCTCGATCTACTTTAGGGTGGCGCGCCGTCGGTTGACCACGGGATGATAACCGCCGGGTTGACGCAGTCCGCGATGCTTAAGGCTTTAACAGCGAGGGTCTTTCGGTGATCTCGTGGTATTTGATCACGTCTTTGGCGAAGTAATGAATGACCATGCTTTTTCGCGTGAGGTCGGGACTGCGGACCGGAAGGCCTCCGTGTATAAGGTTGGCGTGCCAGACGAGGATGTCTCCTTTTTTAGCCAGAAATATCTCTTCTTTCAGTTGTTTTTCCTCTATCAGCGCGGCTATCCTGTCTTCATAGTCGATATAGTCTTTTCGTCCCAGGTGCAAGCTTGTGGAGCCTTCGTTAAAGTCTTCGTTCAGGAGATAGGGCAGCCGGTGGCTACCGGGATAATAGAACAGGGGACCGTTGTCCATATTTGTGTCTTCCAATGCGATCCATACGGCGACGAGATAGCCCAGTGGGTAAGTGGTCATATGGATGCTGTCCGAATGGGCGCGCTGGTTGCTGCCTCGGGTGAAGTTGATGGTCTGAAAAGGGACCACTTCCTTATCAAGGATAAAGGACAGAAGGCGGATCAGCCGGTCATCGAGGGTAATCCTGCGGATATCCCGGGACTGGTGGTTGGCGAACAGCAGCTTGTTATCCGGGGTAGGCTGGAGCTTACCAGTCTTCAGGAGCCTGTCTGCTTCCTGCTGTATCTTATCGGCCGTTTCCGAGTCAAAGAACCCGTTTGCGATGAGATAGCCTTTTTCAGACCAGCCCAGCAGGGATTGCTGCTGACTTTCCGGGAAGTCCCTGAATCCGGGTTTGGTGGGCGCCAGATCCCGGGAGTTCCCGGTATCGAGCCATGCCCTTGACTGTTTGTCCGGGAAGTCTTTGCTGGAGAGGGAGGCGATTACCGGCCGGTGGAAATCGTATTTCCGGTAGGCCGCCCTGTTGTGGGAGAGGCTCCGGTAGTGGAGGAGGTTATATCCCCAGTGGAACAGCTTGTATCGTTTGAGTTGACTACCCAGGCTCATGGCGGTTGTTTAGCGCAGTTTTTCGGGATTTTTTTTGATGAAGTCTTCCCAGCTGCCGGCTTTTTTCCTGCTGACCTTCTTTTTGGTTTCCAGACCGCCGCCGTTGGCCAGCTTCCTGTCCGCCTGGTCCTGGAAATGATGACAGATAGCCACTGCGAGGGCGTCGCTGGCGTCGTAGGCGGGAATATCGTCTTCCAGGTGGAGGATGCGCTGCAGCATCTTCCAGACCTGCTCTTTTTCCGAGTTACCGTTGCCGGTGATCGATTGTTTCACCTTTTTGGGGGAATATTCCGTGACCGTGAGGCCGGCGTGCATAGCCGTTGCGATGGCTACGCCCTGGGCCCGCCCCAGCTTGAGCATACTCTGGACATTCTTTCCGAAGAAGGGCGCTTCGATGGCAAATTCGTGGGGACCGAACTGCATGATAAGCGACTGTACTTTCTGTTGGATCAGCTGTAGCCGAAGGTAGTTGTCTTCCCGGGTAGGCAGCCGCAGGACGCCCATTTCCAGCAGCTGCAGCTGGTTGCCCGTGCACCGGACGAGTCCATACCCCATTACTACCATTCCCGGGTCGATGCCCAGAATTATTTTGGATTGCTTTTGCAACGGGAAGATTTATTTTTACTGCCGATCGGGCGGCTTTGAATAAAATTAGATCGGCGATTGAGTAAAAGTAGTGAAATCGGCATTTGAGAAAAAAATAAAAATAATGGCCAACCCCAAAGGGCGTCGTCGTCTGCAGTATCTTCTCGGGCCGGCGGTATTTCTGTTGCTCTGCTATTTTATCGCCCGGCAGATAACCCACCAGATCAATTGGAGGGCCTCGCTGAGCGAGGTTGGACGCGCCATCACCGGCCCTTTGCAGTGGCGGCTGTGGCTGGTTGTGGCTCTGATGCCATTCAACTGGGGAATTGAGGCCCGCAAGTGGCAGCTGGCCCTTCGGCCGGTTGAGCGGGTGTCGTTCAAAAATGCGTTTCGCGCGATATTCACCGGTGTCACGCTGGCTTCATTTACCCCGAACCGAATGGGGGAATACCTGGGCCGTATACTGTATATCAAAGAGGGGCATCGTATCCCGGCTATCTCGCTTACCATTACGTGCAGCATTGCCCAGCTGCTGATAACGCTGGTTGTGGGGCTTGCTGGCGTGCTCTATCTGTGGCCGATCGCCCAGCTGCGGTTTGGGCAGCAGGTGGGGCTGAACCTGGGGTTTAAGGCGCTGATGCTGATCGTCCTTGTTCTTCTGATATGTTTAACATTTATTTATTTCAGGATATCCTGGATCGCGGATGTGGTGGCAAGGATACCTTTCACCCGGAAATATGGGGCTTATATAAAAGTTTTACAAAATTTTGAGGCAACGATCTTATTGAAAATATTGTTCTTATCTTTTGGCAGATATATTGTATTTATCATCCAATATAGCCTGATTTTTCCCGTTTTTGGAGTGTTTATGGGATTTGGGGAGGTTTGCGGGGGGATGAGCGTTGTTTTTCTGGCGATGGCTATCATTCCGACCTTCACCTTCCTGACCGAACTGGGACTAAGGTGGGGGGCCAGCATAAAGGTGCTTGAGCTGTTCAGCGGCAATCTGGTAGGGATCTTTGCCGCCTCCTTTGCGATCTGGCTAATAAATTTGATTATACCGGCTTTGATCGGAAGTCTGTTAATTCTAAGCATTAAATTATTCAAAAGTCGATGAGAGTTATTATTACGGTTAGTATCATTTTATTGACGGCTGTATCGTTTCCTTTGCTGGCTGTTCGACAGACCCCTTCTTTATTTCCTGTTGCCGGCGAACCTCCCTCCTTTTGCGGTGGCATACGTAACAGAGCTTTTCTTCCCGGTGAGAATCTGACCTATAAAGTTTCCTATTCGGTGGCCGGTGTAAAATTCGCAACCGCCGGGGAAGCTTCCTTCAATACTGTTTTCGAGCACTTCAATGGCAAGGACGTATATCATATCACCGGCGAAGGGCATACCTATCCCTTTTATGATAAATTCTTCCGGGTGCGGGACAAATACGAGTCTTATATCGATACTGCTACCCTTCAGCCTTATAAGTTCATCCGCGACGTCGACGAAGGTGGATATAAGACCTACGAGAACGTCAGCTTTATCAAGAGCACCAATACGGCGATCATGAAGGCTGGCGTGTTCAAAGTTCCCGAATGTATCCAGGACGTGCTCAGCGCCATCTTTTATGCACGAAACATCGACTTTGGCCATCTGAAGCCCAACGATACCGTCCCGTTCGATATGTTCCTCGACCGCCAGGTCCACCATCTTTATGTACGGTATCTCGGGAAGGAGACTATCCGTACTTCCTATGCGAAGTTCCGCACCATCAAGTTCAGGCCGCTGCTGGTGAAGGGGACGATGTTCGAAGGTGGGGAGAAGATGACGGTGTGGGTCACCGATGATCCGAATCATATCGCGGTGCGTATCGAGAGCCCTATCACGGTGGGGAAGGTATCGGTAGATATGTCGATGTACAGGAATCTGCGCTATCCGCTGAGCTCGTTGGTGGATCTGTAAACTACTCATAAATGGATTCCCGGATCCGGCTGCTGCAGGGTGATATCACTAAATTAAAGGTCGATGCTATAGTCAACGCTGCCAACTCTTCGTTGCTGGGCGGAGGTGGGGTCGACGGCGCTATCCATCGCGCCGGAGGTCCGGCCATTCTGGAAGAATGTCGTCGGATCCGCGACCGGCAGGGAAGCTGCGCGACGGGTGAGGCCGTCATCACCACAGGAGGCAGGCTGCCTGCAAAATATGTCATCCATACGGTGGGACCGGTTTGGAATGGCGGCGGTAGGGGCGAGGAAGAACTGCTCGCGCGATGCTATCGCAATAGCCTGGTCCTTGGTGTGGAAAACGGGGTACAGACCATCGCTTTTCCAAATATAAGCACGGGTATTTACGGGTTTCCAAAAGACCGAGCAGCGGAGATCGCGGTGCGCATTGTTGGTGAGTTTTTGGTGGAGAATCCTGCTTCTTTTGATGAGGTGAGCTTTGTGTGTTTTGACCAGGAGAATTATCGGATATACGAGAGTCTGCTTATTTGAAGTATAGGGATACCACTTTTTCGGATTTATTTTTGCCGGCTGCCCCCTACATTTGTCTCAACAATAATTCCTCAAGAAATAAGCTATGAAAGTATGGATTGAAAAAGTTACAGAAGCTGATTTTTATAAGATGGATATTCCTGTTCTGTTTAATGATAAAATGACTAGTAGATGTTTTGGCGTTATTACTAATGGGAATCAGAGTTTTGGTCTATCATGGCAAAGCGATCTGATTCTGCCAGAACTGGTTGGCGTTGATTCTGATATTTATACTGTGGGCATAGATCAGGATTTCTGTATTGTCAATCTTGTTACTCAAGTAAGCTGAAATATTCAAAAAAATGATTGAACGGGAGGACTATTTGGAAGTCATTTGTGTAGATGGAACTATGATTGAAGTGCCTTACTGATTGCCGATACAGGCTAAATGGAGGAAGAATGATGATGAGGTGAAGGAGGAGGCGATCTGGTGTTGACGACCGTGGAGCAGGGGTCTCGAAGTTACGGCGGATTGGCAACAAACTTATTGGAATGCGCGATAAAAAAAGAATCCTATTTACTTTCTTGATGATACTCTTGGCGAGCTACAGCGATTTCTATACCGGAGCGCATGATGGCGACCTTTGGCGAGTACCCCTCATAAATCCTTATGAACTTGTGAATATAGCAGATGTCAGACTTTCAGATAATGGAAATAGTGAGTGGAGTTTAAACTTGCATTACTCAAAGCTGGATGGTATTTCCAGTTCCCTAAATGTTTCGATGGTCAATGTTGATAAGAGAGTTATTTATGGATATGGCAGCAAGTACCCCTCTTCTTTTTTTATTATTAACGTAGATTCGAAAGAGGAGAAGCTGTTCAAGCAAAGGCCTGAATGGGAAAATGCGCTCAGGCAGCTGGATCTTGCGCCCGATAGCGTGCACGATGTCTGGTTGTCGTTTACGAAATTCAAAGTTGACGGTTATTTGCAATGGCGTCCGAAATGACCGGAGGAGACAAAAAAAAGCGATGAAATATTAGTGTTTAGATCACCATATGGGAAAGCAACAGATTATCATAGTAGGGCTGCTATGGAGTACAATTTTGGGATGTTTCAACAAATGCCACCATCAAAAGGAAAATAACAAGCAGGATCGCTTTTATACTGTTCTTGGTGGCCGGGATTGGGTTAGGGTTCCGTTGATAAAACCATATGAAGCAAAAAAGGCTGGTATACATCCACAAACAGGTATTTGGACGGTAGAATTTTTCAGTACACTGGGGACATACAATGTTAAACGGGTTGACGTTCAGGACAGTATTATATATATTTTAAGCGGGAAAGTAGATGAAAAAGATGATAGCACATTGGTGGGCATGCGAAATGTCACTACCGGCTGGTATGTAATAGACACAAAGAAAAGGACCGCTAGGGGTTCTTCGCCGGAAAAAGGTTTCGCCAGCGAAGAAGAATTCTGGTCATATATAAAGACCAACAATTACCCAGGCCCACGGTGGCTGGACATAGACAGTTTGATAGTGGCATTGGGTGAGAAAGGGAAATTGCCCTGGATGCCGGGGAGCGTACAAAATTAGGGGGAAGTGCTGAGGGCGCATATTTCCCCATAAACCTTATATTGCGGCATGGATATATCGGACTATTCCTACGTAGTGGTTGGCAGCGGGTTGTCCGGGGCCGTTATTGCGGAACGCATCGCCAGCCAGGTGGGGCAGCCGGTGTTAGTCATTGAGAAGCGGGGGCATATCGGGGGTAACTGCTATTCGACCAATGACCGGGAGACGGGGATCGAATACCATGCTTATGGGACGCATATCTTTCATACTTCGGATGAGAAGGTTTGGAACTATATCCGGCAGTTCACGACTTTTAATAACTATCAGCACCGGGTGTTGAGTTCGCACGGGGGAAAGATCTACCAGTTTCCGATAAATCTCGAGACGATCAACCATTTTTACGGGGTGAACCTGAAACCATTTGAAGTTGAGGGGTTTATGGCGGGGGTGAGGGACGAGTCGATCACCGAGCCGGCCAATTTTGAGGAGAAGGCGCTGTCGCTGATCGGGCGTGACCTATACGAAGCATTTTTCAAGCACTATACCATCAAACAGTGGCAGGTCGACCCGCGGACGCTACCCGCCTCTATTTTTAATCGGCTGCCGTTCCGGAAGAATTACGTCGACAATTATTTCTTCGACAAATGGCAGGGGATACCCGAAAAGGGATATACGCGGGTGTTTGAGAACCTGCTCGCCGACAGGAAGATCAGGGTCCTGCTGAATACCGATTTTTTTGCGCTGAGGGACCGGATCAGGAAGGACGCCTGTCTTATCTACAGCGGGCCGATAGACCGGTTCTTCGACTATAAATATGGCAAGCTGAGCTGGCGCACGCTGCGGTTTGAGCAGGAGACACTTCCCATGGAGGATTACCAGGGGAACTCCGTCGTCAACTATCCCGGCGCCGATGTACCGTATACGCGTATCCATGAGCCCCGGCATCTGCATCCCGAACGGGAGTTTACCAGAGACAAGACCATCATTTTCCGGGAATATTCGCTGCACGACCAGGGGGACAATCCCTATTACCCCATAGCGTCCACCGAGAATCAGCGGCTGCTGTCCCTCTACCAGCACGACGCCATCCGGCTGCCCAACGTGTTCATCACCGGCAGGCTCGGGGACTATAAGTATTACGATATGCACCATACCATTGCACGGTCGCTCGAAATTTTTGAAAACGGCGTTTTGCCCTTAATTACGGCTGATCATGCAGTATAGGTCCGCGGGTCCGGAGGGACAGGGGGGAGGAATCCGTGGAGATGGCGCGGGCCCGGAGGGACCGGGGGAAGGAATCCGTGGAGGTGGCGCGGGTCCGGACGGACAGGGGGAAGAAACCCCGGGAAAGGGCGCGGGTCCATCTGCCGGGGGACCAGGGATGCCGGCAGGCGCAGGAAACAGCGTGCCGGGGGGTGCAGGCCGGTCTGCCGGGGGCGGGTCGGGGACGCCGGCATTGGCGGTCGTCATACCTGTGTATAACGAAGAGAAGAATCTTGGGGCGCTGCTCAGGGACTGGCAGGCCGTATTAGAGGGGATCGGGACCGATTATAAGATCATTCTCATCGATGACGGCTCGAAGGACGGCAGCCCGCGACTATTGAAGGATATGCAGCAAGAGAATGCCCGGCTGGACGTTCACACGCAGGCGAATGCAGGTCATGGCCCGGCGATCCTGCGCGGATACCGGTTGGCGGCAGCCGCAGAGTGGGTTTTTCAGATCGATTCCGACCATCAGCTGGATACCTCGGCTTTTGTAGACCTGTGGGCCAACAGGGAGAATTATGATCTTCTCGTCGCAGAGCGAACGGACAAGAATGCCACAGCGGGACGCCGGCGTATAAGCGCCGTTTCGAGACTGGTCGTGCGGATGCTGTTCGGCAGCGCGATCAGGGATGTGAACTGTCCGTACAGGTTGATGCGGGCAAGTGAGCTTAGGGTGGCGCTGGAGAAAGTTCCGTCGGATTCTTTTGCGCCTAATGTGCTGCTTAGCTCCTGGTTTGTGCTGAAAAAAAGGCGGATATTTACTGGCGCAGTGGACATTAGGAAAGGCGGGGTCCCGCGCCAGAGCAGGGTGAGCCGTCATATCTTCCGCGGGGCCCTGAAGTCGGCCGTTCAGACCATATTATTCCGGATACGACTATGAACAAGAACCAGCTAAGCCTGCTATTTGTTGCCATAACCTGCATCCTGCTTAGCCTGCAGTTTTGCCCGCCGTATGACTTACAGCTCGACGACAAGGACGTATTCCGATATGGAGGTATGGTGATACTGAAGGGCCTGGTCCCCTACCGGGACCTCTTCGATCACAAGCCTCCGCTGATCTTTTTTCTGAATTTTGCCGGTCTTGCCATGGGTTCATGGGGGCTTTGGTTCCTGGACCTGGGGCTTGCCCTGTTGACCTCGATAGTTCTTTTCAACCTCTGCCGAAAACATCGCCTGCCATTTCCCTGGCTGTTGCCGTTGCTGTTCAACCTGATGATACGCGATTTTCTCGTTACACAGGGCATCGGTCTGACCAGGGAATATACGTGCTTTTTTCAGGTGCTATTCTTTTGCGTAATGCTGGGTAGCCATCGATACAGGTATATTCTGATGGGAGGATTGGCTGCTCTGACGTTTTTTATGCAACAGGACCAGGTGCTGTTCATGGCGCCGTTGTTTGTATATGCTGTTGCGCGGGCGGCACAGGCCTCAGCGAGGAGAAGAGCGATAGCTCAAATGGCGGCGGGTTTTGGGATGGTCATGTTGCCGATAGTCGTCTATTTTACGGTACATCATAGTCTGGCGGAATTCTGGAAGGACGCCTTTGCCTTCAATTTTTCGGTATACACGGTAAAAAAACAGTCGCCAGGCTCGCTTTTCAGAGGGCTGAAATACCAAATGGACGCGGGTAATTTTGAGTTGCCGTTCATGGTAGCTACTATACTGGGCGTCTTTTCGCTGGTGCTGCGACACAGGAATAAGCAGCTGGTCATAGCCGCAATGGCCGCACTGGCTCTGTCGTTGGTCCAGGAATACATGAATCCGCAGTCGGGCCAAACCTGGTTCATGTATTATATGACCTCCCTTTCGGCAGGAGTATGCTGTCTGCTCTGGGCTGTTGCGGCGTTTGCGGACGACCCGGTGCTGGCGCACCCAAAGGCACAGCTGGCCTATGGCATCCTGTTCTGCGCCAGTCTTCTTTATACCTCGTTACAGCACATGACCCATCTGCACCGGGCAGAGCAGGATACTACTCCTGCGTATACGTATCTCCGGCGGCATCCACCGGGTGATTACCAGCTGTATGTTTTTGGCAGCAACGACGATATTCATGCTTATACCGATCTCGGGGTGCTGGGCCCCTCAAAATGGATATATCAGCAATTCTGGAGATGGTATCCCCAGTGGGACACGGGCAATGCGATACTTGGATCTATCGGCCAGGACCTCCTGCGGCACCGTACGACCTATCTGCTGACGGACAGCGCCGGGATATCAAAGATCCTCCGTCCGTCGAGCCGGGACTGGTGGATGAACTTTACGAGAACGTGGTATGAGCCCGTTCTCACACCCGATAGCACGGGACGTATGTTATGGCGGCTTAAAAATTTGTCACGATGAATCTGAGTAAAACAAATTATAGTTTCCTGCTTGTCGTATTGGTCTCTCTGGTGTTGAGCCTGTTCTATATTCCACCTCATAATATTCTTTGCGGGGATAAAGAGGTATACCGGTACGTAGGGCGGGTGATGCTGGAAGGCGGTGTACCCTATCGGGACGTGTTCGATCACAAGCCTCCGCTGATCTTCTTTCTCAACTATGCTGCGCTTGCGCTGGGTGGAGACTGGGCGCAGTGGACGATGGATACTTTGCTGGTTCTGGCAGCCAGCGGGTTATTCTTTCAGCTGGGAAGGAAGTACAACCTTGCCTGTCCCTGGCTCCTGCCGGTGCTGTTCAATCTGATGGTGAGGGACTACGCTATCAGTCTGGGAATGGGCATGACGAGGGAATACACCACCGTGCTCTTTCTTGTCTTTTTTTGTGTGCTAATGGGTAAACACCGCTACCGGTATTATTTTTTGGGATTTTTGAGCGGTCTGATCTTCTTTATGCAACAGGACCAGGTATTGGCGCTGGCGCCGTTGTTGATCTATTCTCTTTTACCAAAGGAGGATGCCGCGACGGTCGTCAGGCGTATCCTCGTGACAGCGGCGGGTTTTTTGTCGGTCGCGCTGCCGGTGGTTCTTTATTTCGCCTGGCATGGGGCGCTAAAAGACTTCTTCGAGGATGCTTTTCTTTTTAATCTCGGCTGGTATACTACAACATTGAAAGAGTCCTTCGGCGACCACCTGAGAAAGATGAAGCTGGTCCTGGACGAAGGGTGGTACGAAGTAACGTTCATGGTAGCCGTTACGCTTGGCGTCTGCTCGTTGTTCTTCCGCAACCGGAATAAGCGGCTGGTCCTTGCCTGTCTGGCAGCGGTGGTGTTATCGGTCATTCCCGAATTCCTGGGCGGGCGTGACGTGCTCAGCAATGCGAACATGATGACCTTCACGCACTACTATTTATCGTTGTCCGCCAGTCTCTGCATCTTGCTGTTCGTCGTGTTTGCTTTTACGGAAGAACCGGCGCTGCAGGGCTGGAAGGCGCAGGCGATCTATGGAGCTCTCGTACTTACCAGTCTTTCCTATACGGCGCTCCGGTATGGGGCGCATCTCCCCTTTCTTAAGGAGGACACCGATGCGAGCATGCCTGAACTGAACTATCTCCGGGAATATAAGCCAAAGGACCGGCAGCTGTTCGTATTTGGAAATACCAATCTGGTCTATGCCTACAATACGCTGGGTATTACCGGACCGTCAAAATGGGTCTATCAGCATTTCTATTTCCTCTATGACAACTGGGACATAGATCACGGTATTCTTCGATCCATCATGGGGGACCTGTTGCGGTACCGGACCGCCTATATACTCGATTACAGCACGTCACCCAATAACCGCTTCCGTGACCCGGAGGTCCTGGCGCTCTGGCAGGCCTTTCTTGCGGAACATTACCAGCCTGTATGCGGGGGAGACGAGGGCTGGCTATGGAAGTTCAAAAACTAGAGCTCGTCCAGCCGGAAGGTTCTGCTGCTGCGGACACCTTTTTCGGTCCTCTCCAGGGTGCAACATTCGGTGACGGGGTCGTGCTCAAAGAACAGCACGTAGTCGCCGGCGATGGCCTCGTCGAAGAAGGCCCGTTTTTCCTGTAGCGTAGTCAGGGGGAACATGTCATAGGCCATGACATAGGGAAGGGGGATATGGCCTATGGAAGGAAGCAGGTCGGCCATGAATATGAGGGTCTTTCCTTTATAGGTCAGTTGCGGGAGCATCATCGCATCGGTGTGGCCGTTGACCAGCCGGATCGAAAGTCCGGGGATGATGACGTTGGGGACGGTCTCGAGGTGAGAGGCGGTGGGTTGGCCGGGTCCCGCGGTGGCGGGTTGGCCGGGTCCTGGGGCTGCACGTTGAATATCTCCGGATATGGCCTGGCCGGCGGGTTCGGGTTCGATGAACCTGAGCTGCCCGCTTTCCTGTATCGGCAGGATATTCTCATTGAGGAAGGAGGCTTTTTCCCGGTCATTGGGTTCGGTCGCCCATTTCCAATGTCTCTTATTGCTCCAGTAGGTGGCGTTCTTAAATGCCGGCACGAGCCGGTCGTCTTCGCGGACGATGCTTCCGCCGCAATGGTCGAAATGGAGGTGTGTCAGGAAAACGTCTGTGATATCGTCCCTGTGGAAGCCGAGGGCTGCGAGCGAGCCGTCCAGCGTGTCGGGACCATGCAGGTGATAGTGTCCAAAGAATTTTGCGTCCTGTTTGTTACCGATACCGTTGTCGACGAGTATCAGCTTGTTGCCTTCCTCGATCAGCAGGCAGCGCATGGCCCAGGTGCAAAGATTGTTGTCATCCGAAGGATTGACCTTATTCCAGATGGACTTGGGCACGACGCCGAACATGGCGCCTCCGTCGAGCTTGAACAGGCCCGTATTTACAGTATGCACTCTCATATGGCAAGTTTCTTTTGTCGAACCAGCGCAGAATACAGCCAGACCAGTCCAACGGCGAAGAAGCAGATGAGGAACAGGACTGCGTTCTTCATGCTGCCCGTCATGTCGTCGATGAGCCCAAAACTAAACATGCCCACGACGATCGCGAATTTCTCCGTCAGGTCGTAATAGCTGAAATAGGAAGCCGTATCCTTTGTCTCGGGCATCAGCTTGGAATAGGTCGACCGGCTCAGGGACTGTATGCCGCCCATTACCAGGCCTACGCCGAGCGCGAGGGCGTAGAAAGAATATTCGATGGGCTCCTGGTGGGGAGCCAGGTCGTGTTCCCAGCGGGACAGCTCGCCTTCGATGCGGGCGTCTTCGAGGTCGAATGCCGCGGCGTCCATTGTCGCTTTTTTGGCGAACAGGTCGTCCCGTTGCTGTTTTATTTCGGTGATCTTGTCGTGGAAGAATTTCAGGTGTTCGGCCTGTCCGGCGGTAAACCAGGCGGACATGCAGATGAGGATCCAGATGACAACGACGCCCATCAGGACGCGGATATTGCCAAATCGTGCCGACAGCCTGCTCATCCATATGGCGCCTGCGATGGCGACCAGCTGGATTAGGACGACGGTAACGATGAGCTTTGTGTCGTCGAGTCCCAGGAGCTTGCTGCCGAATAGGGTGGCCGCCATCATTACGGTCTGTACGCCCATGCTGTAGAAGAAGAAGCCGCGGAGATAGCGTTTGAGCACGGCTAATTTCCTTATCTCCCTGAATACTTTCCGTACCTCGGAGAAGCCGGCGAGGAAGACATTGGTCCTTTTGGCGACCAGCTGACTGGGCTTTGGCAGGACGGCGAAGGTCAGCTGGGCAAAGCCTGCCCACCAGATGCCAACCAGCAGGAAGGTGATGCGGGGGCCAAGGAAGGGATCTTTTATTGTCAATACGAGGGCGAATCCGATGATCTGGAGGATCACGCTGCCGATATAGCCGTAGGTAAAACCTTTTGCGCTGACCCTGTCCTGGTCTTCGGGCGCTGCTATTTCCGGCAGGTAGGCGTTGTAGAAGACGAGGCTGCCTGCCCAGCCCATGGAGGCGAGTATGCAGCCTCCGACCCCCAGCCACAGATTAGAGCCGTCGAAGAAGTAGAGAGAGCTACAGCCCACAGCGCCCATATAGCAAAAGAAGCGCATGAAGTTCTTTTTGTTCCCCCGCGTATCGGCTATGGACGTAAGGACCGGGTAACAAAGGGAGATGATCAGGTAGGCCGCTGCCAGCGAATAGCTATACAGGGAAGAGTTTACGAAGTCGTGTCCAAGGAAAGGGATCGTTTCGCTTTTGAAGAAATGTTTGGTGGCTGCCGTAAAATAGATCGGGAAGAACGTGGTTGTGATCACCAGGTTATAAACCGAGTTAGCCCAGTCGTACATCGCCCAGCCATTGATGACTTTTTTGGGCGCTGTCCGGATCATACAATATGCCTCCAGATCAGGAATAACATTACCGTGCCGACGATGATCCGGTAGTATCCCCAGACCTTAAAGCCGTGCTTCTGGAGGAAGCCGATGAAGAACCGGATAACGATGATGGCGACAAAGAAGGTAACGATGCTGCTGATGCCCAGCATCGAGAAATTGTTGCTCGTCAGTACGTCGGGGTGTTCTTTATGTACGTCCCAGAAGCTTTTGACCGAGGCCGCCAGCATGGTGGGTACGGCAAGAAAGAAGGAGAACTCTGCGGCTGCCTTGCGGGTCAGCTTCTGTGTCATCCCCCCGATGATCGTGGCGGCGCTGCGGCTAAAGCCGGGAAGGAGGATCGACAGCACCTGGAAGCAGCCAATGCGGAAGGCGGCCATGTTGGAGACCTGTTTTTCGTTGTCGATCGTCTGGTGCTTAAACGCTTTGTCGACGAAGAGGAAGAGGACCCCGCCGGCGATCATCACGACGGCAATGATATAAATGTTGCTGAGGGCTGCGTCGATGTATTTCTTTAGCAGGGCGCCGAATATGAGAGCAGGTATAACGGCGATGATCAGTCGAACGTAGAAGCCGATCCGGGAAAAATCAAAAAACTTTTTCCAGTAAACCACGACAACGGCAAGGATCGCCGCCAGCTGTATCACGATCTCGAACATATCCGAGAAGGGGGTGGATGCGACGCCGATGATGGGATTGGTAAATTTCATGTGGGCCGTCGAAGAAATAGGAAGAAACTCCGTCAGTCCTTCGACGATCGAGAGGATAATAGCCTGAATAATATTCATGGATAGAAATTATTGACTGCTCTTGTCTTTACGGAAAATGGCAAATATCTCTATCACAAAACCGCCCAGGATGAGGATAGGGGCGAGCGTTATCCGGGTAAATGAGTATACTTCTTTGGGGTCGAAAACGTTCGGGTCCTTGCTTTTTCCTCCGCCCATCAGGAAGAGGCCCAGGGCGATCAGGACGATCCCTATCAGCATCCACTTGTAATTCTCTTTTCCAAACAGGGGTAGGTTGGAGTGGGTTGGTGTAACCCGGGTAGAGGAAGACGCTGCTTTTTTGGTCGTTGCCATGAGTGAATAGATTAATGATTGGGCCTGCAATATAAGGAAAGTCTCAATATAAATCGTCCAGCTTCATTTTCAAGTACTTAACGACAGAACGGTGGGTGCTGATAAAGGAGATGCTGATGCCCAGGAGCACGATGATGGCGAAGAGAGATGCCAGTAGGGTATAGTCGCGGAGCGCCCTGATCTCGGGCAGCCATTTTTCGGCGCCGAAGATGACCCCGAGGATGCCCGCAATCGCGATAACGCCGCTGAGGGCGCCATTGAGCAGGGCCCGGACGTCCATGGGTTTGGCGATGAACCACCTGGTGGCGCCTACCATCTGCATGGTCTTGATGAGGAACCGGTTGCTGAACATGGCCAGGCGTATCGTATTGTCGATCAGGATAATGACAAGGATAGAGATAATGACGGCCACACCCAGAAGGATAAAGCTGACGCGGCGGATCATGTCGTTCAGGTTGGAAACGAGCTTCTGGTTGTATTGAACTTCGCTGACCGCGATATTCTGGCTGAGGTCGGCTTTGATCTTGTTGAGGGAGTCCGGGTTAGCGTATTCGCTGCGGATCGTAAAGTTGACGCTGGCGGGGAGCGGGTTTTTATCCAGCACGGTCCCCCAGTCTGAGTTGCCGTCTGACATGAACCGCTGTTTGGCGAGCTCTTTGGTCAGGTAGGTATAGGTTTTGGTATAGGGCTGGGCTGCTATGTACTGTACCAGGGCCGCGCTGTCTTTTTCAGAGACGTTCTCCCGGACGTATACCTGCACTTCTATGTTCTCCCGGAAGTTCTCGCCCAATTTGTTGGCGTTGATCACTATCCAGCCCAGCATTCCCAGCAGGAACAACACGAGGGAGACGCCTACGATGGACATGAAATAGGAAGGGGTGCTACGCTTGGCATAGCCTTTTCCGAATTGCGCCATGATTAAATTTTAATTTATTTGGGTTAGTACCTTACAAAAATAGCTCATTGAGCGCATGTAGCGGCCCTTTTTAGAGGTAAATCGCGCCCAAATCTGTATTTTTGTTACCCCCCGACCACCGGGGACACGGCGATATAACGGATTGATTGCCCTATTATTTCGATAAAAAATTACCTTTTAACTTTTTTCCAACTTTTTGGCAGCTATGGAGTATAATTTCAGTGATATAGAAAAGAAATGGCAGTTGTACTGGACAGAGAACGGCAGCTATAAGGTCAGCAATGAAAGCTCGAAGCCCAAATTCTATGTCCTCGACATGTTCCCCTACCCCAGTGGCGCGGGCCTTCATGTGGGGCATCCGCTGGGGTATATAGCTACCGATATCTATTCCCGTTATAAAAGGCTAAAAGGTTTTAACGTATTGCACCCCATGGGGTATGACGCTTTTGGCCTGCCGGCGGAGCAGTATGCCATCGACCATGGCATTCATCCAGCGGTATCGACGGGGAATAATATCGCCAATTTCCGTAGTCAGATGGACAATATCGGATTCTGTTTTGACTGGGAAAGGCAGGTCCGGACCTCGGATCCCGCCTATTACAAATGGACCCAGTGGATATTCCTCCAGCTTTTTGGCTGCTGGTATGACAAGAAGAATAACAAGGCGATGCCTATCGAAGACCTGGTTGCCCATTTTGAAAAAGAGGGGAATGCGGGGCATCCCTGTCCGGGGGACGGCAGCATCCTTTTCCAGGCGGAGGAGTGGAAGGGCTTTGACCGGCGGCGCAGGGAAGAGATACTGATGAACTATCGTCTGGCGTATTGTGGTTATGGCGAGGTGAACTGGTGTGAAGCGCTGGGTACCGTGCTGGCGAACGACGAAGTGATCAATGGCGTCAGCGAGCGGGGCGGGCATCCTGTCGTAAAGAAGAAGCTGCGGCAGTGGTACCTGCGTATCACCGACTATGCCGACCGTCTGCTGGAGGGACTGGAGAGGGTGGAGTTCAGCGAGGCGATGAAGGAGATGCAGACGAACTGGATCGGGAAGAGCTTTGGTGCGGAGGTGGATTTCGGGATATTGAATTCCGGGGAGAAGCTGAGGGTATATACTACCCGGCCTGATACCATCTTTGGTGTCGACTTCCTGGTCATCGCACCCGAGCACGCGCTTATGGATAGCATTGTCCCGGCGGAGCAGCGCCCCGCTGTGGAAGAATATATCACCTATGTAAAGAGCCGCAGCGAGCGCGAGCGGATGGCGGAGAAGAAGATCACGGGCTGTTTTACCGGCGCCTATGCGATACATCCCTTCAGTGGTCTGCAGATACCGATATGGACCTCGGAGTATGTGCTGGCGGGTTATGGCACGGGCGCCATCATGGCTGTGCCCTGCGGGGACGAGCGTGACTTCAGGTTTGCCCGGTATTTCGGGCTGCCGATCACCAATATTATCGGAGATGCCTATAATGGCGAAGAGGCCAATCCTACCAAGGATGCTGTTCTGGAGAACAGCGATTTTCTCGACGGCCTGGTCATGAGGGACGCGATCGTCATTGCCATCCGGCATCTGGAGGAGAAGGGTATTGGCGTGCGCAAGGTCAATTTCAGGATGAGGGATGCGGCATTCAGCCGTCAGCGGTACTGGGGCGAACCCTTCCCTATCGTGTGGGGGGAGGGAGTGGCGACCCCACTGCCGGAGAGCACGCTGCCGCTGGAGCTGCCGCATATCGAAAAATACGGACCCGGGCCCGAGGGCGAGGGGCCGCTGGCGAATGTGCCAGAGTGGACGAGCAGGCATCTGGAGACCAACACCATGCCGGGGTATGCGGGCAGCAGCTGGTATTTTCTCCGGTACATGGACCCGCACAACAACGATGAGTTCTGCAGCCGGAAGGCTTCGGACTACTGGGGACAGGTCGATCTTTATGTCGGCGGTTCCGAGCACGCGGTGGGGCATTTGCTGTACAGCCGCATGTGGACCAAATTCCTTTTTGACCGTGGTTTTATCGGTCACGACGAGCCCTATAAGCGCCTAATCAACCAGGGTATGATCCAGGGCAGCAGCCGTTTCGTATACCGGGCTGAGCTCAAGGGGTCGCATAATATTGAGGAGCTGTCAAGGGAGAGGCCGGTATTTGTCTCATTAGGATTGCGGGCCATTGAGGGCACTCCGGAGTTTCACCAACTGGTGACGCTGGCCGTGCGCGATATTTTTGGGAACAATGACATCGAGCTGAGCGCCATCGCGCTTTCGGCCCTGCACGTGGACGTCAATATCGTGGAAGGCGTCGAGCTGGACCTCGAGGCCTTTAAGAAATGGCGGGCCGAGTACGCCAATGCCGAATTCGTCCTGGAGGAAGGCAAATATCTATGTGGTACGGAGGTGGAAAAGATGAGTAAGCGCCTCTACAATACGGTCAATCCGAATGACCTGGTGGCCAGGTATGGGGCGGATGCTTTCCGGATGTATGAAATGTTTTTGGGTCCTGTCGAGCAGAGCAAGCCCTGGGACACGAAGGGCATCGAGGGCGTACACAGATTCCTGCGCAAGCTGTGGCGTCTTTTCTTCGATGAGACGAAGGGCAAGGTCTGGAACACGCAGGCTGCGACGGAAGCGGAATGGAAGTGTATCTATCGCACCATTAAGAGGACCGAGGAAGCCACGGACCGGTTTTCCTTTAATACTGGTGTCAGCTCGCTGATGATCGGTGTCAATGAGCTCACCGACCTGAAATGTCATAAGAAAGAGGTGCTGGAGCTGTTGGTCGTTATTCTGACCCCTTACGCGCCTCATATGGCCGAAGAGCTCTGGCATCTGCTGGGAAATGCTGGCTCGGTTCTTGACGCGTCTTATCCTAAGGTCGAAGAGAAATTCCTGGTCGAATCAACCAAGAATTATCCCGTTGCCATCAATGGCAAGACCCGGACCGAGCTGAATATTGCGCTCGATGCAACCCAGCAGCAGGTAGAGGAGCTGGTGCTGGCTGACGAGGTCGTCAGGAAATGGCTGGACGGCAATCCTCCAAAGAAAGTGGTCTATGTTAAGAACAGGATGATCAATGTAGTTGTTTAATTTTTATGACGGCAGCCTTGTTATCGACCGTTCTGAAAAGGCATCAGCCTGAGTTTCACCCGGTGGTCCCCTTTGACCCGACCGGGGAGAGGCTGTATACCCTTGACCTTACGGAGAGCAATACTGAGCTGTCACAGGAAAATATCACTGATACTGAAGCATTTGCGGCATATATCAACCAGGTCCTGCATCGGCACGGGGCCCGGTATGGCATTGGTGGGTATGGGGAACACCGTACCCTGTATGCGCGAAGCAAGCATTTTGACCGGGAAATGGCGCCTGCGGCGGTAGGTCCGGTGGCTCCTGAGGCGGCGGGGACCCGCCATGTGTCGGGTGGAGCGCTTGCGGCCGAGGTAGAAGGGGAGTCCGAGCCGCGCCGACTGCATCTGGGGGTCGATATCTGGGGCCCTGCGGGCACCAAGGTAATGGCGCCTCTGGACAGCATCGTCCACAGTTTTGCCTTCAACAACAACGACAGCGACTACGGCGCCACGCTTATCCTTTCCCATATTTTGGAGGGCGTGAGCTTTCATACACTATACGGGCATCTCAGCCTTAACTCCATCAAGAACCTTTATGAGGGGCAGCGTATCCAGAAAGGCGAGGTGGTTGCCGAGTTCGGGATGCGTTTCGAGAATGGCAACTGGCCTCCCCATCTTCATTTTCAGGTGATAGAGGATATGGAGCACTGGAAGGGCGATTATCCGGGGGTCTGCCGCTATTCTGAGCGGGAGAGCTGGCTTAATAATAGCCCGGACCCTAATCTCATTTTGCAATTGATGCAGGCGCCTGATGAGGATTAAAGCCCGAGCAGCACGACGACAATATCTTTCCATTCATTTTCGAGGGAGCCGCCGGGATTCGGTCGTCCGGCACGGTTATACCAGTAGTTGGCGTTCCATTCGTCTCCTTCCTGGCGGTGCAGCCAGGCGTGTACCCACGAGCCATCACGGGTAGGGATATCCTGTGCAATATTGTGCGCCTGCTCCCAGTCGCCTTTTCCCGCGTACCAGAGGGCGGCGAGGCTGGAGGTTATGCCCGCAGGCGGCTGATCGTTGCTCATGCTTGTCTGGAAGTCTTCGAGTTTCATGTCCATACTTTAAAGTTAGGTGACTCTTTCCCTTTCGCGTAAACGTTTTTTCCCTGTTGCGGGTCTGCGGACGACCGTGTGCGTGCAATTTTGCGGCACAAAATGACCTGTAATGAAAAAAATTATATCCTTTCTGTTTTTATCCATAGTGCTCTTAAATACACAGGCCTCACCGATAGGTGAAGACCTCAATGGCGCGATCAAAGGAAGAGTTCTCACGGCGGATGGGCAGCCTGCCGCGGCAGTTACCGTTGTAGTCAGGAGCAATCGCCGTACCACAATTACCGGCGAGGAAGGCTGGTTTGTATTGGGTAGTCTGCCGGCCGGCGAATACGAGCTGGAGGTATCGCTCTCCGGCTTTGCCCCGACGACGGAACACGTCGCTGTCCAGTCTCGGAAGACCACGCAGGTCACCATTCATCTCCAGGTCTCCGGGAAACAGCTGCAGGAGGTCGTCGTCACCGCGGGCGCCAATAAATTCTCCCGTTCGTCGAGCGATCATGTGGCGAAGATGCCGCTGAAGAATATAGAGAACCCGCAAGTCTATACTACGATCACGAAGGATCTGCTGGCCGATCAGCTCGTTTTCTCCGTGGATGACGGGCTACGCAACGCCCCCGGTCTTCAAAAGATGTGGGATGCCATCGGCCGCAGCGGTGACGGGGGCGGATATTACAATGCGCGCGGCTTTATCCTTCAGAGTCAGCTGCGCAATGGCATCGCCGGGAATGTCACCAGCAGGATCGATGCGGTCAATCTCGAACGGATCGAGGTTCTCAAGGGACCTTCCGCAACCCTTTTTGGCAGCACGCTCACTTCTTATGGAGGGCTGATCAACCGGGTGACGAAGAAGCCCTATGGCGGGTTTGGAGGCGAGGCAGCCTATTCCGGCGGTAATTTTGGCCTTAGCCGTATCAGCGCCGATGTCAACACTCCCCTGGACGAAGGGAAGAACGTGCTGCTGCGCGTCAACACGGTCTATACCGACGAGGGCAGCTTCCAGGACAACGGCTTCAGCAAGAGCTTTGTATTCTCTCCAAGTGTGCTATACAAGATCAATGACAGGCTGAGCCTTCAGCTTGACGCGGAGATCTACCGGGGCCGTAATATAACTCCCACTATCTTCTTTTTCCCGTATGGCCTGACCGTCCCTTCTCTTGGCGCATCGAGGGCGGACCAGCTGCCGATAGACTATCGCCGGTCGTTCTTCAGCGACGATCTTTCACAGCAGTCGGCCAACACCAACTATTACGGTCAGCTGACCTATGCGATCAATGACAAGTGGAGCACGCAGACCAACGTGACGATGACCAACAGCTATTCCGACGGTCCCGGTCCTTACTTTTATATTCTCAATCACGATTCCATTTCGCGAAACGATCAGTTCACGGCCAACAGCCGGGACAGGATGGTCGAGATACAACAGAACCTCAACGGTGAATTTTATATCGGTTCGCTGAAGAACCGCGCCGTCGCGGGGCTGGACTATTTTAACCACGTGTCCAGTCAGCTTTTCAGCGGCGGTACGCTGGATACGATCGCGTCTCATGGGAATATTCCCACCTATCGCAACTTCAACCGCATCAGCCTGCAGCATTTGTATGCCACGAAAGGAGTCGATCTTTACTATCCCGTGGACCTTGTTTCCAACACCTATAGCGTTTATGGCTCAGACGTGCTGAACCTGACCGATAACCTGATGGCAATGGCTGCGTTGCGGGTAGACCATTTTGTCAACAAGGGGAATTATGATGCGAACACGGGGATCTATAGTGGGGGATACAACCAGACCGCGTTCTCGCCGAAGTTTGGGCTCGTCTATCAGCCGGTGCAGGATCATCTTTCACTGTTTGCCAACTATCAGAACGGGTTTACCAACAAGACGGGCGCCGACTACCAGGGCAAGGCATTCCGTCCCGAGAAGGCCTGGCAGGCTGAGGCGGGGATAAAGGCCGATCTGTTCAGGAGCAGGCTCACGGGGACGATCAGTGTATATGACATTCGCGTCAGGAATACTGTCAGGGCTTATGTCCCGGCGGTACCTGATCCCAGCCTGCCGGCCTTTCCCCAGATACAGGATGGCACCCAGCGCAGCAGGGGCATCGAAGCCGAGGTCGTTGCCAATCCTGTTGCGGGGCTGAACCTGGTCGCGGGGGTTGCCTATAACGACTCGAAATACGAGAAGGCGGATGCGGATGTGGAGGGCAGGCGTCCGAATACGGCGATGTCGCCCTATACCGCCAACTGGTGGGTCAGCTACAAGCTGTCTTCCGGATCGCTAAAAGGACTGGGGCTGGGCTTTGGCGGAAATTACGCCAGCGACAACAAGGTCCTCAACAGCGTGAGTCAGGGTTCGTTCATTCTTCCGGCTTATACTGTGCTCAATGCCTCCGTTTTCTATGACTACCCGCGCTGGCGGCTGACGATCAAGTCGGACAACCTGACCGATAAGAAATACTGGACGGGCTATACCACGATGAATCCGCAAAAGCTGCGATCTGTTGTAGCCAGCATTGCTCTAAAATTCTAGGCCATCTATGCGCAGGCGAAGAAAAGTCAAATATTGGATCGGTCAGCTGCACCTCTGGCTCGGGCTTGTGTCCGGGCTGGTGGTGCTTATTGTGAGTCTTACCGGTTGTCTTTTTGTTTTTCAGAAGGAGATATCGGAGGCGATGCACAAGGAGTGGTTCTTTGTGGAGGCGGCGCGAGCCGGGGGGACGCCTTCGGGCAAGCGGGGGGAGACCCTGCAATTGGGTGTGCCGGGAGCAACCTTACCGCTGGGTGTTTTGAAGGAAAAGGCGGCGGCTGTGCTGGGGGCGTCCTGTCCCGTCGCCAACATCATTACCTGGTCTCAGCCCGACCGGACCTGGGAATTCATGGCGTACAGGGAAAATGATTCGGCGCTGACCTATTTCGGTGCGGTCGAATACTTTAAATCTGTTTACATCAACCCATATACCGGCGCCGTGACAGGCGTGAGGGATTACAAGACCGATGTCTTCAATATCGTCAAATACCTGCACTGGAGTCTCCTGCTGAGTACGCGTTACGGTCAGCCTGTCGTGGGATGGAGCACGCTGGTCTTTGTTATCCTGCTTGTCACCGGTCTTGTCCTGTGGTGGCCCGGGAAGTGGACAAAGGCCCTGAGGGACAGGAGCTTTAAGATCAAATGGAAGGCCTCTTTCCGACGGGTCAACTATGATCTGCACAATGTCCCGGGGTTTTACAGTCTGCTGCCGGCCCTGCTGATCTCGCTTACGGGGCTTGTGTTCGCCTTCCGGTGGGCGGCGGGATTCTTTTATTTTGTCGCAGCGGGGACGACTGCAGCGCCCAGGGTGGTGGCGGCGCGGTCGGATACGGCCGTGGTAGTGTCGGTTCCGCGTGTCGGCGGGGTTGGGGATCCTGCCGGGGCAGGGCGTGTCGATCCGCTGGAGCGGGCATTGCAGGAGGCGAGGCTTCGGCTGCCGGCTGCCTCGCGTTATATGGTCTCTCCCGCGGTGGGTCGCGAGGGTGTCGTATATCTCTATGCCTATCGGGGGAAGGAGACCTACTATGACTATGACGTCCTGCAGTTCGATCAGTATTCCGGCGTGCTGCTGGATCATCGCCGGGATAAGGATAAGAATTCCGGTGAGAAGCTCGTCGGAATGAACTATGATATCCATGTGGGGGCTATTGCCGGACTAACGGGGAAGATCATCGCTTTTATTGCCAGCCTTATCTGCGCCAGCCTGCCTGTTACAGGATTTATCATCTGGTGGGGGAAGAAGTACAAGAAAATCGATAAAATGCCTAATAAAGAGCGGGGTCCGATGGTATGATAATTGCTTAGTTTTGGGACATAATCCCTTGATCTATGCTTAAATACGACGCCATCATCGTCGGCTCGGGGCAGGCTGCCAATCCGCTTGCGCACAAGCTGGCGGAGGCGGGCTGGAAAACGGCCCTTATCGAAAGGACGTTCATTGGGGGCACCTGTATCAACGTCGGCTGTACGCCTACAAAGACCCTTGTCGCCAGCGGGCGGTTGTCTTACCTGGTGAAAAGGAGCGCCGACTATGGCGTGAACGTGACGGGATACTCCATAGACATCGAGTCGGTGATCCGGCGGAAGAATGCGCACGTGCTGGAGGCCCGCGAGTCGTCGGCCAAGCGGTTGCTGGAGACGCCAAACCTTGACGTTGTCTTTGGGAATGCGGTGTTCTCGGGACCGAAAGAGATAACCGTGACGAAAGGTGAGGGAGATATCGCCGTGATGACGGCCGATCACATCTTCATCAATACCGGAACGCGACCCGTTGTTCCCCCTATACAGGGGCTTGCCGGAATACACTATCTTACTTCCGATACTATTCTCGATCTGCTGGTGGTACCGTCGCATCTGGCGATCATTGGGGGCAGCTACAATGCGCTGGAATTTGGGCAGCTCTACCGGCGGTTGGGCAGCGAGGTCACGATCATCGAAGGAAGTGAGGAGTTCCTCGCGAAAGAGGATGAGGATATTGCAGCCGCGATACGAAAGATCCTCGAGGAGGATGGGATACGTATCCTTACCGGGACTACGGTGAGCAAGTTGGAGGCGCGGGGAGAGGGGGTCGGGCTAACGGTCGTCACGGGGGGAGCGTCTTCGACAATTGCGGCGTCGCATGTCCTTGTGGCGACGGGCCGGCTGCCGGATACTGCTGCGCTGAACGTGGCGGCCACGGGCGTCACGGTGGACAAGCGCGGGTTTATCGTTGTCAATGACAGGCTGGAGACGAGCGTGCAGGGTGTCTATGCCCTTGGGGATGTCAAGGGTGGTCCACAGTTCACGCATATTTCCTATAACGATCACCTTATTGTATACCGGAACCTGGTCGAGCACGCGAATCTCAGCACTGCCGGCAGGGAGCTCATCTATTGTCTTTTTACCGATCCCGAGCTCGGACGGGTGGGGCTTTCCGAAAAAATGGCAAGGGAAAAGGGATTGAACATAAAAGTCGTTACCTTGCCGGTAAGCAAGATCGCCCGGGCGTGGGAAAATGACGAGACCAGGGGAATGCTAAAGGCGGTGGTCAGCCTGGACGACAAAAAGATACTGGGCGCCGCGGCGCTGTGTGTCGGAGGAGGTGAGCTGATGAGCATTCTGCAGATGGCGATGATGGGTGGCGTGACCTATGACAGGATCAGGGATGCGGTCTATGCTCATCCGACGTTTGCGGAGTCATTGAACGTATTGTTCGCAGGGGTGGATGGGTAAGGGACAAATTTTCAATCACAGCTGATTTGATCTCCGTAAAAAATGTAACGAAGACCTTCGGCTCTTATAAAGCCGTCGACGATATCTCCTTCTCTATCAAACAGGGGGAGAATGTTGTTTTTCTGGGTACCAGCGGCAGCGGCAAGACGACCCTGCTGAAGATGATCAACCGTCTGCTGGAGCCGGATCATGGGACGATCACTATCGATGGGGTCCCTATACAGCAGCAGCGTCCGGAGGACCTGCGCAGGAATATCGGGTATGTATTTCAGAACAATGGTCTCTTTCCCCACTATACTATTGCCGAAAATATTGCGATCGTGCCGCGTCTTCTTGGATGGGATAAGAAGAGGACGGAGGCGAGGATCGTCCAGCTGATGGACAAGCTGCGTTTGCCGTGTGCGCAGTACAGCGCCTCCTATCCCCAGGAGCTCAGCGGCGGACAGCAGCAGCGGGTAGGTATTGCCCGGGCGCTGGCGGCCGATCCTCCCATATTGCTGATGGACGAACCCTTTGGTGCGCTGGATCCCATCACGCGGTCGGCGGTAAAGAAAGACTTTAAGGAGCTCGACGAGCTGCGTTCGAAGACGATCGTCCTGGTCACCCATGACGTGCAGGAGGCCTTCGAGCTGGCCGACAGGATATTCCTGATGGACAAGGGGAAGGTCGTGCAGGAGGGAACTCCGGATCAGCTGCTTTTTGAACCGGCGGGAGAATATGTAAGAACTTTTTTCGAGGAACAGCGTTTTCCACTGGAAGCCGACCGTATAGCGGCAGGGGACTATCCTGCCCTTATCCGTGCTTTTGATAAATTTAAGAACAGACACAGCTGATGGACCAAACCGAAAGCCTCTGGTCATTTATGCATCAGCAATCCGCCAAGCTGCTGCAACAGACGATGCAACACATCGGGCTGACCTTTATTTCCCTGTTCATAACTGTATTGATCGGGCTTCCGCTGGGCATCTACATAACGCGCAAAAAAAGGGCTGCCGGTCTGATACTGGGTTTTGCCGGTGTGATGCAGACGATACCCAGCATTGCCCTGCTGGGCTTTCTGATCCCTATATTGGGCATTGGTCCGATACCGGCCATCACGGCCCTTTTTCTTTATGCCCTGCTGCCTGTCATCCGCAATACCTATACGGGGATCAACGGCGTGGACCCCGGCGTGAAGGAGGCTGCGCTGGCTATGGGGATGACCAGCTGGCAACGGCTATTTCGCGTCGATCTGGTGCTGGCTTTTCCCGTCATCATGGCTGGCATCCGTACGGCGACCGTCATCAATGTCGGTGTTGGGACCCTTGCCGCCTATATCGCCGCCGGGGGGTTAGGGGAATTCATCTTTGGGGGGATCGCGCTGAACAATACCAATATGATCCTGGCCGGGGCGATCCCTGCGGCCCTGCTGGCGATACTGCTGGATTTTTTACTTTCTCTTGTTCAGCGGGCGGGCAACCGGTCACGCAAGGTCACGCTTGGATTGCTGCCCCTGGTGCTGCTGTGCTTTTCTTCTTTTTATGTGCTCCCGCTGGGCTATAGCTCGCGTCTGCTGGCGGGCTTTACGCCGGAGTTCATGGGGAGGAGGGACGGGGATATCGGGCTGAGGGCCGTCTATGGCCTGGATATCCGGACGGTGGTCATCAGCGACGCGGTCATGTATAAAGCTATTTTTAACAGGGACCTGGACGTTATCAGCGGGTATAGCACGGACGGGCGGCTCAAGGCCTATGACCTGGTCACGCTCGATGATGATAAAAAGATATTTCCCCCCTATTATGCCGCGCCGGTGGTCCGGGATGCCGTGATCGAAAAATATCCGGAGCTGGCGCCCGTCCTGAATATGCTGGCCGGGAGGATCAACGATTCGATAATGACGGAGCTGAACTACCAGGTGGAATACCTCAACCGGTCGCCCGCCCAGTGCGCCCATGATTTCCTGGTAAAGCAGGGGCTATACAGGGATCCCCGGAATGGGACCAAAGGAGTTGTAAGGCTGGGGTCGAAGATCTTTCCTGAGCAGTACATTCTTACGGAGATGTACGCCATGCTTGTCCGTGGGTACACCGATCTGGAGGTATCCAGCAAGACGGGGCTGGGTGGTACGAAGATCTGTTTTGAGGCGCTTACGCACGACCAGATCGATATGTATCCCGAGTATACGGGAACCGCGCTGCTGGCCATTCTGCAGCCTCCTTTGGCCGAGACCGCGCGTCTGACGGGCAACAGGGACAGCGTTTACAACTATGTCAGGGACGCGATGCAGCGGGACTATCACCTCAGCTGGCTGTCCCCTATCGGCTTTAACAATGCCTACGCCCTCATGATGCGTCGGGGACAGGCACGACAATTGAGAATACAGACTATTACGGACCTCACAAACTATCTTAAAAAAGACAGATCATGAGCCTGATCGAACAATATCGCCGCGTCCGGAAGGCCAGCGAATCCATTTGCCGGCCCCTGCAAAAAGAAGACTATGTGGTGCAGCCTGTTGTGGACGTCAGTCCGCCCAAGTGGCATCTGGGGCATACTACCTGGTTCTGGGAGGCCTTTGTGCTGACGCCGCACCAGCCCGGCTATGTTCCCTGTAACCCGGACTACAACTATGTTTTCAACAGCTATTATGAGACCATCGGCGCCCGCGTGGTCCGCACCGATCGCGGCAATCTGAGCAGGCCTTCGGTCGATGAAGTGTACGATTACCGGAGATATGTAGACGCAGCAATGGAAAAGTTCATTGCCGCGGGACCTGATAAGGAGCTGGAGGACCTGATCGTGCTGGGGCTGAACCACGAACAGCAGCACCAGGAGCTGCTGTATACGGATATCAAATATATCCTGGGGCACAATCCTCTTTTTCCTGCCTGGTCAGACCGTGATATAGACGAGGATGCGGCGGTAACCGTAGCTCCTCAGCCCGGCGCGGGTGTGACGGCTGCGTCGGCCGTGCGTCAGGTCAGCGCGGGCGAGCCGGTATTTGCGCAGCAGCGGGTGGTGGCGCCTGCTGAGATCGCGGCGATTGACGTGGATGTATCTTTCCTTTCCATACCCGCAGGTATCTATGAGATCGGGTATGCGGGGAATGGTTTTTGTTTTGATAATGAGCTGGCGAGACACAAGGTCTATCTCGGTGAATTTCAGATAGCTGCTGAGCCGGTCAGCAATGAGGAGTATATGGAGTTCATCGAGGATGACGGGTACAAAAATTTTAGCTATTGGCATGCAGAAGGTTGGGACTGGGTAAAGAGGAACGCCATCACCGCGCCGCTGTACTGGCATCTTATCGATGGGCGCTGGCATCGCTATACGATGGCGGGGCTGAAGCCGTTGGATCGTCAACAATTGTTGTGTCATGTTAGTTATTATGAGGCGGTGGCTTTTGCTGCCTGGAAGGGCTGTCGCCTGCCTACGGAATTCGAGTGGGAGGCGGCGTCAGAGGAGTTCAGCTGGGGCAAAAGGTGGGAATGGACGGAGAGTGCGTATTTGCCTTATCCCGGCTTTAAGAAGGCGGCCGGGGCTATCGGAGAATATAACGGTAAGTTCATGGTGAGCCAGATGGTGTTGAGGGGGGCGTCTGTGGCGACCCCGGCAGGACACAGCAGGAATACGTATAGGAATTTTTTTCATCCGTATTTGAGATGGCAATTCACTGGTATAAGACTTGCAAAATAATTAATGATCCCACGCAGGGGCGGTCGCCCGCCCGAAGGGCGGGCCATCATAGACGCCGGGGGCGTGGGTGTATGGATATTTTGGTCAGTAAATATTTAAACTAAGGTCTAATGATTCCCTCTATTGCCGCAAATTCTACAACGCGCAGGCATTCCGCCTTTTACTATGACATCCTGGACGGGCTTCGGGCGGAGAACAAATACCTGCCTTCCAAATATTTCTATGACGAGACGGGGGACAAGCTTTTTCAGCAGATAATGAACTGCCCCGAGTACTATCCTACCCGCTGTGAGATGGAGATCATGCAGGAGCAGTCAGGGGAGATGGCCAGACTGTTCACTGCGTACAGTCCAGCCTTCAATCTGGTGGAGCTGGGACCCGGCGATGCCACCAAGTCCTGGTTCCTCCTCCGCGAGCTGCAGCGGAAGCACGCCGCCTTTACCTACTATCCCATCGATATCTCTACTAATGTCATCAGCTGGCTGGCGACCAAGCTTCCGGTCACATTGCCCGGTATTCGTCTGCACGGTCTCAACGGGGAATATCTCGAGAAGATGCAGCAGGTGAAATCTTTTTCACCCAATCCCAAGATCGTCCTGTTCATGGGGGCCAACATCGGGAACATGACCGTCGTGCAGGCCACCCAGTTCTGCAGACAGCTGCGCGACAATATGCAGCCGGGCGATCTGCTGTTGATCGGCTTTGATCTGAAGAAGCATCCCCGCACTATTCTCGACGCCTACAACGACCGGCAGGGGATCACCCGGGCATTCAACCTGAATCTGCTGACGAGGATCAACCGCGAGCTGGACGCCGATTTCAATACCGATCTTTTCGAGCACTACCCGACCTACGATCCCGGTACGGGGGCCTGTAAGAGCTATCTTGTCAGCCTTGCCGACCAGGTTGTGCATATCGCTGGTAAAAGCATCCACTTCAGGGAGAACGAGCCGGTCCATATGGAGATCTCCCAGAAATATTCGTTGGGGGAGACAGAGAATATGGCGGCACAGTCGGGGTTTGCGCCGGTGCATACCTTCCTGGATCAGAAGAAATGGTTTGCGGATGTCTTGTGGCAGCGCTTGCCTTAGTATATTTGTTCCATGTCCAATGGCAATCTAAACACCGATAAGAACGCTCTAAGTCCATTGGACAAAGAGTTCGAGAACAATATTCGTCCGGCGGCCATCGACGAGTTCTCCGGTCAGCCGCAGCTGATCGAAAACCTTCGGGTCTTTATCAAGGCAGCCAAGATGCGGGGCGAGGCGCTCGATCATATTTTGTTCCATGGTCCTCCCGGGCTGGGAAAGACGACGCTGTCGCGTATCGTGGCCAATGAGCTGGGCGTACATATCAAAGAAACGTCGGGGCCTGTGATTGAAAAGCCCGGCGATCTGGCGGGTCTGCTCACCAACCTGGAGCCCAATGATGTGCTTTTTATCGATGAGATCCACCGGCTGAGCACAGTTGTCGAAGAATATCTCTATGCAGCTATGGAGGACTACCGTATCGACATCATGATCGACAGCGGTCCCAGCGCGAGAAGCATACAGCTCAATATCTCTCCTTTTACGCTCGTAGGCGCGACGACGAGGAGCGGCCTGCTGACGGCGCCGCTGTTGTCGCGTTTTGGCATCAAATCGAGGCTGGAGTATTACAATGGGGATACCTTGCAAAAGATCGTTGTTCGTTCGGCCAGCATTCTGCAGACGAAGATCACGTCGGATGCTGCCGGCGAGATCGCCCGTCGCAGCCGTGGGACTCCCCGTATCGCCAATGGATTGCTGAGAAGGGTGAGGGATTTTGCGCAGGTGCTGAGCAATGGAGTTATCGAGCTGGGGATCACTCAACATGCGCTGCGTGCGCTGAACGTCGACGAGCATGGGCTGGACGAGATGGACAACCGGATATTGTCTACGATCATCGAAAAGTTCAAGGGTGGTCCGGTGGGCATTACGACCATCGCCACGGCGGTGGGAGAAGAGACGGGTACGCTGGAAGAGGTCTATGAGCCCTTTTTGATACAGGAGGGATTTATCATGCGGACTCCCCGGGGGCGGGAGGTGACCGCCAAGGCATATGAGCACCTGGGCAAAAAAAAACCGGGCAGGGAGGGTGAACAATTGCTGTTCTAGCCTCGTCGCCCGGGTGCCGGGTTAACGGCAATCTTTTTGTCCGGCTCAGGCGTTCACAGGAACTACCAGCCTGAAACCATTCCCATGAATGTTGACGATCTCGATCTGGCTATCGTCCTTCAGGTATTTGCGCAGCTTTGCGATATACACGTCCATGCTGCGTCCATTGAAATAGGTATCGCTACCCCATATCTTTTTCAGGGCCTGCTCTCTGGGCAGGAGGTCGTTCATATGCTCGGCCAGCATCTTCAGCAGCTCGTTCTCCTTCGGGGACAGGGTCTGGGTTTGTCCCTTATGGCTCAGCTCTCTCAGCTTGGGATTGAAATGATAGCTCCCGAGGTCAAATTCCTTGTTGTCGGACTCTTTGTTGAGGTCATCGTTTCGTTTGAGGATGGCCTTGATCTTCAACAGGAGCACCTCGCTGTCGAAGGGTTTGGTGATATAGTCGTCGGCGCCCAATTTATAGCCCTGGATAATATCTTCTTTCATGGTTTTCGCGCTCAGGAAGAAAAGTGGGATGTCTGGGTCGACGTCCCTGATCTCTTCGGCCAGGGTGAAGCCGTCCATATGGGGCATCATGATATCCAGCAGACAGAGGTCGAATCTTTCACGCTGGAATGCGGCGAGGCCGAGCCTGCCGTCCCGCTCGAGGGTGACGTCAAAATCGCTCAGTTCCAGGTAATTCTTTAGCACCATGCCCAGGTTGGGGTCATCCTCGCACAATAATATCTTGGGTTTCTTTCCTTCCATATTTGCTGATTTTAGATACAAATAAATTGAATTACGCTAAGAACTTGTAATAAAATTAATTTTTTGGCGCAATATTCACAAAGTCGGCTGCCGGCGGGGGCAGGTTTCGTAATTTTACGGTTTATGCAACTCACTTCAGACAATAAATTTAAGAAATTGGTGGTAATCGGCGACAGGGTGCTGATACGTCCTTCCCGTCCCAATGAGCGCACCGAATCCGGGCTATATCTGCCGCCCGGAGTACAGGAAAAGGAAAAGGTCCAGCAAGGGTACGTTATCAAGGCGGGGCCGGGCTATGCCATCCCAATGCCGGTGGACGATGAGCCCTGGAAGCGTCAGGACGAGCAGGTAAAATACATCCCTCTTCAGGAAAGAGAGGGTGATCTTGCCGTTTTTCTTCTCAGCGGGGCCACCGAAGTGCTCTACGAAGGGGAAAAATACTTTATTGTTCCCCAGAGCGCCATCCTGATGCTGGAGCGTGAAGAGGATATATAAACGATGATTCCCCGAATTTTTCGAGTGATTCCCTATCTTTACGGCCTTTTTACGAGCTTATAGTATAGAACTTAACGAATGGACGCAAATTTCAATCCCGACAAGCAGCATACACTGGGTTCGATAACAAGTATTTCCGGTACCGGTCTGCACACCGGTATAAAAGTGGACATGACGCTTAAGCCGGCCAATCCGGGGTTCGGCTTTCAATTTCAGCGCGTCGATCTGCCGGGGCAGCCTGTGATAAAGGCTGACTGTGATCTGGTTACGGATACTTCCCGGGGGACTACGCTGGAAGACAATGGCGCAAAGGTCAGCACGGTCGAGCATATTCTGGCTGCGCTGGTGGGGATGGGCATAGACAACTGCCTGATCGAGATCAACGGGCCGGAGATCCCCATTATTGACGGCAGCTCGATGCCTTTTGTAGAGATCATCGAGGAGGCCGGGGTGGTTGAGCAGGACGCCGCAAAGGTCTGGTACAGCATCGATACCAATATCACCCACTATGACGAGAAGAAGAGGGTCGAAATGGTGGTGATGCCTGCCATGGAATACAAGGTTACCACGCTTATCGATTTCAATAGCCCTGTGCTGGGTACGCAGCATGCCGGTCTGAAGACCATGCGGGAGTTCAAGACCGAGATAGCGCCGTGTCGGACGTTCTGTTTTCTGCACGAGTTGGAGATGCTGCTGGAGCACAATCTGGTCAAGGGCGGCGATATCAACAACGCGATCGTGGTGGTAGACAAGCCGGTAACACCGGAAGAGATGGCGCGTCTGGCAAAGGCGTTCAAACGGGAAAAGATCGAGATCAAGAGCGAGGGCTATCTGAACAACCTGGAGCTCCGTTTCCCCAATGAGCCGGCGCGTCACAAGCTGCTGGATGTCATCGGAGACCTGGCCCTGATCGGCGTTCCCATCAAGGGGCATATCATCGCCAACCGGCCCGGGCACTCTTCCAACGTCGAGTTTGCCAAAAAGATCAAGCAGTATATTAAGAAGAACAAGCACCTCAAGAATACGCCGGTATACGATCCGAACCAGGCGCCGGTGTATGGTATTCACCAGATAGAAAAGACGCTGCCCCACCGTTTTCCCTTCCTGTTGGTGGACAAGATCATCGAGCTGACCGATCGCCATATTGTCGGCATCAAGAACGTGACCTTCAACGAGCCTTTCTTTGTCGGTCATTTCCCTGGTAATCCCGTGATGCCCGGTGTTCTGCAGATAGAAGCCCTGGCTCAGACGGGCGGCATTCTCTGTATCAACTCCATGCCTGCGGGGGAATACGATACATATTTCATCAAGATCGATAACTGTAAGTTCAAGCATAAGGTGGTCCCGGGGGACACGATGATCCTGAAAATGGAGCTGCTCAATCCCATCCGACGCGGCATCTGTGAAATGCGGGGAACCGTGTATGTGGGGAATAAGATCGCCACTGAGGCGGACCTGATGGCTCAACTTGTAAAGAGAAGTTAAGAGAAGTTTATTTACCCGATTTGTGCCAAATAAGTTTATTTTTGTGAAATGCTGGGTACTGGCTCAGCATTTTTTATGAAGAAAACAGTTATCCATAAGGAAGCCGCTATAATGATCCAAGAAACTGAAAATCAACCAATTGACCGCAGAATGATCCACTCGATGACC
>Ga0105239_10000997_pt1 | contig 39660 bp, 45 predicted proteins | sample KBSC44metaG_FD_92761 | JGI IMG/M metagenome (GOLD analysis project Ga0105239, IMG submission 92761) | Corn rhizosphere microbial communities from Kellogg Biological Station, Michigan, USA - KBS C4-4 metaG | ecosystem: Host-associated > Plants > Roots > Rhizosphere > Soil | place: Michigan, USA... | reverse complement strand
TCAATTCAATTCAATTCAATTCCATTCCGTTCCAATCGTGTCGATGTGTCGATGTGCCGTGTCCGCTGCAACCAATAATCCGATGCAGATTCCGAATAACTCCCTCGCTTGGTATCACATATGCCCAATATCCGGCGATGACCATCCTAAATCGATTCCCGTAAAAATGGCGTACAGTGCGTTGCGTATCAGATGAGGAGAACGCCGGGCTCTCCATGTGAGAAATGATGAATGATGGAAGAAGTGTTTACTTCCATCGGTTGTGGCTCATGCCAGAGGTCCGTACGGGATCATCGCGGGTGGTGGTGTTGTGGTGGATAACAACGACCTCACGTTTTGGAGTTGGGCGTGGATCTTTGCGGTCTCGGCCTTCTCGTCGAGTATTGCTGGTGTGGTATCTCTCGACACTGCCGCTGGAGTTGGAAGAACTGTGGTATTGAGGCATGGTGTGGATGGTTTGGGGATTCAGTTGCGCAAGGCTGACGAACAATGGATGGAGAGGAGTGGATGGTGATGTGGTACTTGACAATGAGACCCGAGTGGGATCGACGAGGATTCTTATATTGTAGTCGAGATGATGTTATGTTGGGTTGAAGTAAGACGGCGACACTTGGGCCCAGGTCTTAAAGTCGAAGGGTGGTGGGTTGATGATGATGGGTTTGGGAAGTGGCCAAGTTCTAAAAGTGGTTGATGTGAAGGTGGTGGGGGCGGAGTTTGAACTAGTAATGCTAAGGGGTTGACGGATTTGGGTTGCGGAAGATTGACGGATTGGAGGCGGCGATGGGAATGGTTGATTAATTCTCTCAGGTGATGACGACGTTGGAAGTTGGTAGACGAGATTGAAGGTGTGTGAGAAGGAAGATGGAAGTCAATATTTATACAAGAATCAACACCGATCAGATGGGTACGAACGAGGACTTGGGTAGTGGGTAGTGGGTAGTGGGTAGTGGGCAGGGCGAAGAGAGTCAGCCTCAATAGACGGTGATTGTCGTGGTTGTGATGGTGGTGGTGGATAGTTGGCTGGTTGGTGGCATCAGGCAGCATCAGGCAACGGAATCTAAAATGAAGATGGGGTGGATCTGGATGGATGAGGATGGATGGGATGGGATGGGATGGGATGGGATGGGATGGTGGTGAGTCAAAAAGATGACGAGGGTTTGGATGCAAAGGGACACGAGGAATAGGAATGTCAGTAGTGATGGTACGGCATACCCGCGAGTATGCTCATCCTACACTCCTTCTCACAACGGCAGGATCCGCAGTCAAGGCAAAAGAAGGGAAGCGAAGGGACAGAACCAGAAACAGAAACAGAAGGCTGTGGAAACCGACGAATCCAGGCAGCATCGTCCACCGACCACCAGTGACAGGGATCCTGGGGGTCAACCTAAGGGGAGACTCTGGGACTTGAATTTAGACGGAATGTGGATAATCAATTGGGCAGAGAGGGCACCAAATTAGGACACATTCACATCACAGGCAAACACCAAATAGCGTGCGGCATATTACCGTGTAGCAGTTGGTATGACTACCAATGCCAATGCCAATACCAATACCAGTACCAGTACCAGTACCATTACCAGGAGGGCAAGGGGGCAGAAATGAGAGATCATAGATGACGTGGATCAGAGTTGGTAATTACGGGTGCTCGTAATTACTGACCCTTTCCTTGCGTGGTATATTGCCTCACTCTTGTTGTCTTGTTTCCCGGAGGCCTAGGTGCCCGGGAGCAAGAGAGTTTAACCAGAACGACCCTGCGGTGCTCCCCTCGCCCCTAAACCTACCCGGATTTAGGTGCTGATAGTGCCTGGGGAAAAGGCCAGCTTCGAACAAACAGGCTTAGCATGACGGTTGAGACCCTATCGCAGCCCTGCTGTTCCTGCGTTGACCCTGGGATACTGCTGCTGGTTCCTAGCTAGGGGCCCGAGGGGACCTACCATGGACCTCAGCTTGGACGGAATACGGAGTTCCTTGGGCCCTCGGGCGTGAATTTAGGTGGTTACCAGAGGTTCCCACGGGTCACGTCTAGGCCCGCTCTCCAAGTCCACATCAACCTGCCCTGCGTCGTCCGAGAAACTCGGTACTGCATCCCGTCCGCCCTTCCAACTTCCAACCCCTGTTCCCTTTCTTCACTCGCTTTCTGCTGAAGCGCTCCCAGCGAGACTAAGGGGAATTGCTCAGATGACCACAACCCAATGATGGCCAAACTCACCATCGTTCATGAAACTCGGGCGTCATAGTCCCTCTGAATCCGAAGCACTCCCGCTGCCCTCCTCCTCAACGCCTCGCCCTCCCTCTGTCAACTTGCCATGGGCTTGTCAGAGACACTCAGACAAGCGTCAGCTCCTTCAACCCCCTGCGACCCGTACTATTTTGGGGCGGACGTTCAAGGTGTCACTGTGTCACCTCAGACAAGTGGTGGCACAAACCCATTGGCATTTCCTTGACCCAGCCACAATCTCAGGAAACAGCCGACTCTGATAGGTCCGCACAGTCCACTAGCACTTGATTAGGGGTGCGGTGGACCTGCTGACGCCTCATTTCTCCTTCTGCGCCACACCATCCACCATCTCACTGCCATCCTCCGTCATCCCTTGGAACTCTGCCTCGATCACTACCCGTACAGTTGACTGCAGCTCGTCACTCTGTCCCACGCACTCCCTCGTATTTCCTACTCCGTACACCATCCACTTCACACCTTCCGTCCTTCCCAGTGACGGGGAAGGACGGAAGGTCCATCAACGTTTCCCCCAAATCTGATGCCTCAAAATATACCCACCCATTGGGCTGAATCATCGCCCTTCAAGTCCCGTTGGAGTGGCCGAGGTCCTCCGTCTGGGTATGATCACACTCGCTAACCACTGATACTGGTACAATTGCCCGGCTGGCTTCTAAGTGTGCTCTGGACAGAGTACTCCGACCGCCTCAACCCTGAACACCCCAATCTCGAGTGAGATTTCACAAGAACACGACTGGGGGTTTTGCCTCTCAATCTTGTCTTTTCTCGCAGATCCATCCAAAGCCCAATGCAAGGCAAACTGCCGCATCCAATTTTGGGGTGCGTTGCGGGAGCTGCATAAACCCATATCACGTGGCACCACCACTTCCTCCCACGCCTCCAACGAGTACTCCTCGAGTGCCTTCACAGTCATGGAGCACGCCGTCGCTAGCCGCTTGCCTTCAACGCCTCGTCCCCACTAACTCGTTATTCCACGAGACTGCCTACGCTATCATGGATGACTGGCTCGATATCTCGGGTATTTCCTGCTGGAAAGTGCGAAACGAAGTCACTTTGTGCCCAACCGGGGCGCAGATCATCCCTCGGCTCCTTGCTCGAGGTATTGTTCCACTGCTCACCACACCACACTAATCCAGACGATCCCCATCAGTATTGAGCTCCTGCATCATTCCCATCGACCAGCTAGACATTCTCAATTTGACCAGCACGAGCACTCGACATGTCGAGGCTGATCCATACCCGTCATCCTCACCTGCATCTGCCGAGCACTCTCGGACACCCTTGATTTCATCTGATAGACGCCAACGTCGAGGCGGTGCTTGTTTGTTTGCCTGCCTGCCGCACTACAATGACTGGGAGCTTTGCAGAACTTGAGCTTCCTACAGCTCCTCACCTGGGAAAGGATGCCCCTGCAAAGTTGCCATTCGAGCCACTCTAACCAATTTACAGTGAGTGCTCATTTTTCTGGGCCGCTGGGAGTTCCCACTCGTTTGTGCCCAACCTTCCCTGGTGCTACCACCAGCCCTGTCCACATTTCGGCTTCGCATTAACATTCATTCTTGACCGTACCATTCTCATCAGAGCGACCTGCTTGCAAGTTGTAGAATCCCATCGCAAGGCTTGGGCTTTCATGTCTAGTTTTTGTCGATCGAACGACCGATGAGCATGCATACCCCATAGAACTAAGCTATGGATCCGTGAAGAAGTGAGGCAGGTGCCCGACGAACAAGACATCCAAGCCTCCTAGCCAATTTACAACCTCCTTCACCGACAATCACGCCCGGGATGGTGCTTGCAACCCACCCACAGGCGCCTCAAGAGCATCGAAAGGCCACCAGGGCGTCTTGCCACTATGACGCACACTTCGCTTCCAATGGACGGACGTTTGCCCCATGCATCACCCTCGGGACTGAATCCTTGACCACTAGGTGCGGAGTCCTTGGGTGTAGCTTTCGAGGCGAGGTAAGGCGGGAGGGGTCGCCAGCCCAGCAAGGGAATACAGCTCATGCTTGAGAACGGCTATGTCATTGAGCAGGACGATGTTCAACTTCTTGGGCATCAAGTCGGGGTGGTGCTGCTACCAGTTTCAGTTAGCAGCCACCGAGAGGACCTGTGAGTATCTAGTTGGTGTAGATAGATCGCTACCAAGGCAAAACTGCATACTGTGCATTGCACCGCCGAGACGTTGCGCAGCGTGCCAGAGTGATCATCTCCAACGCCATCTCATGGTGTATCAAAGGTTTGCCACTTGCAAGTGGAAGATTTCGAGCACGATTGAACGGGTGAAGATCGTCTGTTATCACCTGGCTCAGCTTTACCGTGTCATGCAGTTGATATGTTGGCCTGGACGCAAAGTTGGCGGTTCGGCACTCGAGGCTGCTGCTGCAAGCCTGCGACCATTTCCAACTTCCCTTCCGCTCTTCCTTATGTCCTGAGAGGTGGTAATTAGCTATTCTTCACTATGACACAACCACAGTGGCAATAGACTCGACAGATTCCCTTATTTGATTCGATCGATGATTATCGATGACCACCCTTTCTTCATCACCGAACTATCAGCCAAGATTTGAGAACCAAATGATCCAGATCGAGCAGATACTGATGGCCTGTGAGACTTGTGATGATCACTGATAACTCTGACGGTCTAGGGAGAGGATCTAGATCGATATCCTCGGAATCTGTTTAACTTCATCATGAATTGAGAGACAACCACGCTGCGTTTTCTCTCATACCCATACACGTGCCACAGCGAGGTGAGTGGAGCCCTTCATCCGACTGATCTGAGTGACAGATCCTATGAATGACCGAGCCAAGTCATCGTACGAACGATCAGAGGTCACAGTCCCGAAGGAGATCATCACGGTACGGAGTGTTGGCTTAAGATGTGGAATAAAATACATTGAATCCTAAGGGTCAAGGCTTGTCTAACTCCGAGATCCTGACTACATCATCCAGTATGTGGTAATATCGGCATTACCTCCCTCCCAGCCGATTCCTGTGCATACAGGGAGAAATGCTCCCGCCGAGCCCTGACCGACCATGCTGATACTGATCAAAAATCATTCCATTACAAAAGAGCGGCGACGCCCAACAGAACACCACCTAGCATGCCTCCTGCTGGGACAACATATGAACCGACCGCGGCATTGCCAGTATTGGCGACAGCAGAGCTTGTTGAGGTTGCGGTCGCGCTGCCTAGAGCAGAGGTAGCCGAGGTCAGGAAAGAGGTGACTTCTGCATTGATGCTGCTCTGGGCGCTGCTGACCCTTGATGACAAGCTGCTGAGATCGCTCGAAAGACTGCTCCGGACATCGGGAGCCGCGGTGGCAGCAACCGAGGAAATGCTCGAGGCGACAGAGGCCGCCGACGCTTCTATCGATGAATAGACTTGGGCCAGTGATGATGTGACGGAGCTGAACTCTGAAGGTAGGGCGGATGCAAGTGATGTTGCTACCGATGCGATGTCTGATCCTGCACCCCCGACTGCAGATGTGACTTCTCCAGCAACGGAGCTTACCAGCGACCCGAGGTCCTGGGCGGTGACGCTGACTGCCAGAGCGGCGAAAAGAAGAGGCTTGGTGAAATGCATCTTGGTTTATGGAACGTTGTGCTTTGCGGATCCTGCTGGAATTGCCGACTCAAAAACGAAGGGGGTTTATGGTGGTTTAAATAGAGGTTGTAAGTTGAATGGAGGGTGCCTGTGTAAATCGATACAGGAGGAAGAACAAGAGTCACCACCGAGAGAGGTCAGGAACACACCAGTTATATGTCTCCTGGGGCTGAAGATCGCATGTTGCTTTCAGTCTAGTGGGCAGGACGATCAGCCACGATGGACACGACCAAACCGTCGACACGGGTTACGGCGTGCATGTATCCAGGGTACTCCGTACTCCGTGCCACTGTGCGCAACGCAAACAGACCCGTGCGCCAGTTTATTGGGGGCACAATGGTCGTACTCGTACGAATTCGTGAAGCTGCGTGGTTTCGTATTGGTGATGCACAGGTGGCCTCGTTCTTGGCTTGTCTCTGACATGCCACTATCGCCCACCCTCGCCTGCGCAACTTGGGGCTGAAACAAGGTTTGGTGCAACACAGCCTCGAGCACTTCGCGGTCTTTGCGTGGACAGCCACCATGGAATATCTTTTCTCCGAGGCATATGGGTGCCGCAGTGGCCCGGTAATCGCAAGGATTACCCGAGTCGGCACTACCTCCAAATTCAATAGAAGAAGCTCGCCCCTGTGCAGCCCCTGGTGTTTGCTTAGCCCTTATTTCGTGTCCCTCAGGTCGCTCAGATGCCCACCCCCGAAGCAGATCTTTAATCTTGTTCTGCCCGAATTCATCCCCAGATCGTCATACTACTCTCTGCTCCGGACCACTTAGCCACATAAGGCTCGCCAGTCTCCAGGGCTGAGACGATTGTCGTTTCAATGCGCCTCTAGGCCGCTTTGGCGGCTCCTTGGCCAATTTCTCATTCATTGGGGCTTTTGGTCTCATGGACTGATCATAACCACTTGCCACTGCTACGGGGCATTGGGGGTGCTGTGAGCCTGGTCCAAGCTCCCTCACCAGCATCTAGTGCCAGTTTTCATTGAGTACATGATATCACACGGAGTACTTGCGCCCTGATCGCCTCCCGACAATCTACAGAGCCTTCAGTGCTCCTCCTGGTAGTGAGCTTCTCCTCGCTAACGGGCACCGAGTTTATATGGACTCTGCATACTCCTAGGTTCTATACAACTTGAAGAGGGTGCCCGTCGAAAGGCGCCATGGCATTCCACTACTCATATGCGATGGCCCGCACGGAGAGTTCTGCTATATTTGCAATGTTTGAATCCTGTTGACTCTTGAAGTTCAAGTCAATAATACCTACATACCTCTGTACCTATAGTTAGTGCCGGGATGTTCCACGCACACAACGGCTGGTGCAGGATTTGTTAATCCTGACTAAGCCTCCCGGCTCTCGACATTCCTCCCCGGCGCAGTCAGACAGTCAAGAAATGCCAGCCCTGTGAGGTGAGTGCTTCCATATTCAGGCGAATGGAATATGACGAAGATGCTGGTTTTACACCCTTGATGAGGATCTCCTCACGAATGAACTGACGGTCGTATTCGGCTTTCTACTTGATGTATCGATGGTGAGTCACAGCTACCATATCTACCTATTGTGCCTCGTACTATATTCTATATATCACAACAAGGACATATCGCAACGCCAAGGGTGTCCCTTTGTCATTCTTGACCTTGAAAAGACGCGCCAAGAGAAAGCCAATGCTTTGGTAATTCTGCAGGAACATCCACTGTGGCCAGCCCTGGCCAGCCCTATACACAGTAGGCAGGTGGTGCTCCTTATTGCTCCAAGCCTAGCCCAATAAGGCGCGAATTGCCATTGTCAGCACCACTAGAACGCTTTCCATCTCCCTCGCCTCGGAGGTGTGGTACAAGTCCAACTTCGAAACCCATTTGACGGTGTACAGAGAACTCGAAGAACATTCTTTTGATGACAGGACTCTCAGCCCTACTCACTACAAAATCCTCAATCAAGACATGGCCTTTCCACTGTAAGTAAGCTCTTACTATTCTCTATCACGAGCACTCGGGTTCCCTCGTTGATACCCCATATTCTCGGTCGAATACCCCTGACCAATTGCTGCTTTCAGTTAGCGCTGCCACCTCATGATCTGAACATCCTCGTGGTTGTCAACTGATGGGTGTTCTTAGTAACAATGCATCACAGCTGCTGTAGCCATAATGTCTACGAGATGGCGAGCTGCTCTTGAACCTCGAACACCGGAAGTTGCTATTTAAGATATTCCTCCGACGTCGAGTAGGATAGAAGCTTTACGAGATACTCCATTTACCAACATCAACATCGCCTGCGCAGACGGCATCATTTTGACCTTCTCCTCATGGGTGCCCGAGAACGGTCCAATAAGGACGACGCGGATGGGTCAGAGGTTGACATAAACGAAGAACTTCACGAGAGCAACCACCCTCTCTGTGGCCAGGGCGACGCCATTGATCTTCGCTTGTCTCTGACTACCCTAGACTCCTTTCGTGGGGATATTCTTTCAGCATTGCCATTTACAAGAAGCCCAAATGCTTACAACAGCGTCGATGAGTGTATGTATGGCCAATCTCTCCGTGTGTGCACAAGGCTTACGATATAGACGTCCAAATTCATAGGGGAGAGGATCTCGTTTTGAAAATCGCCCCTGACATGGCCCATCCTATTATCACCGTCGTGGTTCCATCTTCCGTGGCGGACCCATGCGTCTTCCAATGCTTCCTGGTGGCGGCTGAAAGTCTCTATCAGTTCCGACGACGTCCATGGCGTCCCGAGAGAACAGCCATCGTGACCCACCTTCAGGGGAAGGCATTCTCCGCCCTGCAGAAACGAATTTCGAAGCCATCCGCACACTTAGATGACGGCATTCTATATTCCATCATCCACCTCATGGTTGCTGCTGTAAGTCGTCTTTGATCTCGCCTCTCCATATTTCTAATGGCAATGAGGGCGGTCAACATGATTTGGCTGCGGTCAAATCACACTTGATCGGGATCAGGCAAATTATCGCATTGCGTGGAGGGCTCGGGAAGAGTCCTGCCCATCAAACCATTCGTGGTATCCTGACTGTGTAAGGGTCGTAACCAATCTTGTCCAGACGAATACTGATGGTGGTAGCATGGAATATTTCAACGCCGTGGATCAGTACCTCGATGGCGCCCCCGATGATCTGGAAACTATCCCGAGTTGCCAACTCGTCTATGCGCGTCACCCTTTCTCGCCACGTCTGTGCAAGTTCATAGCAACACTACCTGAAGGATTTGCAGAGGTAGCACTGTCTGGACGGATAAGCGTTCAGTGTATCCAGCTATTGGCTTCAGTAGCCTCATGGCAATCACTCATTGACGAGCGGCCCACGAGCCCCGCTTGCCCGTCGAGCCAAACGAAAGAAAAAATGTGTCGACTGTTTTGCGAACCTCGAGAATGTGCTCGAAATGCTACTCTGATATTGCTATACCTAAAGCGTTCAGGAAAGCCTCTGGGCCTGGAGTACGTCATCTGCATCGGCCTGGCCATATGTGTCCGCCATCTGAGCGGGGAAAACCAGACATCTCTCTTCGACGCCAGGCTTCTTGACTCGATGATGAAGAACATCAAAGCTGTGAAATCGCAAAGGCCTTCCGATTCCGAGGCAATATTGTGGCTTTCGCTCGTCGTCAACTGGAGAACTCAGTCCATCCAGCCGGTGAAAGAGGCAGATGATCTTCTCGATTTCGTCATCACCAGGCATCCGGAATTGCAGACTTGGAAGAGAATCTCTAACGTGTGCCGAAAATTCTGGTGGTTTGAGTGCTTGAAGGGTGATCTAGAGAGTTGCTGGAGGAAGAGCTTCCAGCGGACTCGACAACTGCCATACAGGGCCCGTTGACCTTGGAAACCTGATGCTAACGATATCAACTCTGTCAAGGGGTCGACCACTCCTCATCAAATATCCTCTCATCATCCATTGGATATGTACACATTTACTATCCCAAAGCTCCTTTCACGGCACGCCAGAGGGCAACATCTTTGTATGTTGCCCCACATACTGTCTCACCCATCATTTTGGAACCCAACAAACTCAGTGGCGATGCCAGTTCCTCAGCTGCTGCAAATTTGTTGCAGCACACCTGGGCCACCATTCATGACGGTGAACATAAACATCTCCATATCAGCCTTTCGAGCCAGAATGTCACTCCCGAGGTTGTCATGAAGGTTCTTTGGCGATCCCTCGACTGCGATGGATAGTCGGGACACTCTATCAAGATCCGTCTCCGCCATGAATCGAGGTACCCATCCCTCCATTGGTATCCTTCGTACCCTGTCCATTGTTAGGCGAAGGGACCTATATTCACTACGTGAGTTTGTCAGTGAGCGGAACGCCAGTGGCTGGAAGTGATGCAATGACGAAGGCCCATACCATTCACCGGTGCTGTTCCCAACTGAAAGCACAGCCATCTTGTCCTCCGAATCTTGGGGGCCAAGGCAACGTCGCTACAAGCGGCGGTACCCGCACTGTTAATATCCAATCTTTGTGGCGGCAAGAAGTATCATCAGCGATATTGGTGTTGTCAATGACAGAAGAGGACCAGTGGACTCAAATTTATATCATGTTGGACACATCTTTTCAAGAGGGTCACACTAAGCAGTTATCTTTGGGCCCCGGTTGTGTTCGTTCCCACAGGCTGAGAAGAACGATTGTAACGATCCGTATTCCAGCCATGACGCACCGCAGTGTTCTGAGGCCTTTTGTCTTTCCGAGCTCCAAAAACACGCGCCCCGACGAATTAGGCTGTCGGGAGCACAGGAGGAGTGTAGGCGTACCTAGCGTGAAGGCCCAGCATCAATCGAACGTAACCAGCCGTGTCTTTGGCAACCCAACCTGCAGACAGGCAGGCGAGTTGCATCTAAGGAGGACCCACCCACCCAGCGATGCTACGAGCTGAAAGTACGTCGCAGGTGGATTCATGTTTTGGGACAGTTCCCAAATCCAGATCCCGTACTGCTGCTGTTGGACGGGGAGAAGCGGCACGCACGCACAGCTTGTGCTTGTAAAAATGGGTTATACAACCTCGTTCGAGTCGCTTTAAATTTCTTGCAGACAGAAAGGCATCGACCCTAAGGCCAATCAATCCACATGGTCACGCGGACGACTCGACCATGTGGCCCGAGGCCGAAAATGCTCGGTATAGTTAGTATACCAGTTACACTACGACTTATATTGCTTTTTTCTGCGCGACGTTTCGTATCCGTGTCTGACGTGCCTGCATGGCATGGCCCGACAAGGGGGCCCCGGCACGGGGAAGTCCCTTCCAAGTTCCCGCCCAGGTTCCGAGCATCCTCATGCAGGTGAGGTGACCTCCAGCTACAAACAGCCTAACAAGTACGAGGAGGTAATTAGCGGTTGGGGAGGGACGCCCTGCTTTGGCTGGCGTACGTGACGTGACCTCTTTGGGATGGATGCCATTGCAACTTTCCACTTCCTTATTCCTCCTTCCACACCCCGTGCTTCTCACGAGCTGATAGGTAAAATGTACTGGTATGTACATACGCTACCATTTAAACACAGTCACAATCGTTACCTCAGCTCCAATTTTTTTCGGGGGGGCGGCCCCCAGGGGGGATTCTTGGTCTGGAGAAGATTCGATCGCCCTGCCAAGAAGCCAACACGCGACACCATCGTGCCCTGCATCTTTGTACATCTGTAATGAGCGCATCTGGGGCATGGCCCCTCACCAGGGAGAGAGCCCCTCCATCCAACTACATACAAACTAAACGATTGGACCAGGCACACCTGGGGTTCGCTTGGGGTATTTCAGTCCAGATCTGAGGGCGGAGCTGCTCTCAAAGACCCGAGTTCGAGTGCAAGTGTGCATAAGTGCAAGTGCCCGTGAATCTTGCCATTGGTAAATATCAGGTGATAGATATCATGGAGCGCAAAGGTTTCGACACCATGGAAGCCCATCTCCCACGCCTTCACTTGGGTCAGCCTCAAAGAGATCTAATCATTGAATGGTTTGGCTGCTCCGTAGAAAGCGGTGCCTTTGTAATAAGAAGCAGGATTTGTGATACACAGTAAGAAAACCTGTCATATCTAAGTAATAGTACTTGTATCACCTTCACAGATCGGCACCACTTGCCCCACCCTACTATGGTTATGGGGCTGAGCGGCCTCGATTCTTGCTCTCTAAGTAGACCTGTGGAAGCGCCGTTCGCATCCTAATTACACCAACCAAATCCAAGACTTCTCATCCATAGCGCGCACCTCTGGTCAATCGTCGCAGGTGTTTGTGCACATTGTCCATGGGCCATGACCAACTCTCGACTATTTTTATTCTCGTGGCTTCGATTCAGACTTGGTTTTCTACATAGGATGGACTTGGCCCAAGACTACGCCGCAGAAATCAAGGCATGGATCGATCAGCTGACGCACGCCCTTATTGTTTGCTGCTGACCGACGTTCCTGAGTTTCACAGCTCGAAGCCTTGGTCCTGAGGATTGTACCACCATTGCGAAGCAAAGAGGCTGGGCACAGATTGTCGAAATCGCTAATTCATAACTGCCGATGGGAATGCCGATGGGAGAACTCGTCCACGAGATACTATACACTTTCGTGGTCGTTCCACGCTGTCGGACCAGAAATCACTGGCCGAAGGTGTTGGACGTGAAATTGGAAACATGTTTCGTGACCACTAGCACTTTTCAGATGTTCTGTCGAGGGAGAGCGTGGAACGACAGTTTGGCTCCTGAAAGCCAAACTCACACTTCTCGATACACCCGAACAGTTAGTTGGTGTGGACGAGATTCTCACAACCCTAGACTTTCCCAATCGATCCCATCCAGGTCAACGAGAGAAGGTGTCTGCTCAGGCAGATTCCTATCGTGCCGGTTCTCCCAGTAGATGCGGAGCATATCAAACATCATGGAGGCGCCCATACGGGAGAAGATGGGCGCTGTACGCTTCTTGTCCTCCAGGTACTGCAGTTCTTCCAAAATGTGACACGCTTTGCAGAAAATGTCGTCTGGTGCGCTGGCAGCGGTACTGAGTGCCTGGCGTGCCCGTTCGACACTGTCCTCGAGCACCTCCCGTTTCGTGTGACAATAGGGAGAACGCAGGATCTTCACAAGTACAAATCCACTGTAGCAGATGGCCCTTCGGAAGTGATAGGGGCTCGCTGCGAGGTTCATATCATAGCACAGCTCGATGATTTTGCTCGCATCCTCCTCGGCGGTGTGAAATATCTTGAGAAGATCTTCGGAGAACATCATATCATCCAAGAGGCCAAATGACCAGATTTGAAGACGGGAGAGGAAGTAAGAGACCTTTACTATGCCCTTCATGTCCTGAAGGTGCCTCTCGTGAAGCTCGGAAAGTTGCTCCCCGTATAACTGTATCATGGTCAGTCGAGAATCTGGCTCCAACATACCTGTGGGGCCAGGACCGTTTGCGCCGATCGCGACGATCGCCTCGCCGACCAGATCATAAATCCGACCGAGCTGCGACAGGGCAGGGTCAATTGCAGGATCTTCCAAGGCTCTGAGGATTTTGGGATGAGCTAGAGTTGTTGCGGGCAGGCCTAGATAGCCAGAATGGATCCGGTTGATGACAAAACAGGCTAGCAAGGCAGACGTGTTGTCGCACGAGTCCGCTCCTTCTTCGTTCCCATCGGAAGTCGACTTAGCTGATGTCCGCTGACTCAACGAGGGGTGTCCCAGTTGCAGACACATCTGGGTGGCAATGCCACTGTACATCAGAGATGGGTCCTCCCTCATGCCGGAAATCTTGAAAGGCCACATACACAAAATAAGGATGGCATGCACCGTCTCCATCGAGCGTGGATATGCGTGGATGCTATCTGCAACCATGCTCTTGATTGGGGGAGAAAGTTGGAACTGAACCCTCCAGCTAGAGGTGACGGCACAGATGACCCAGAACAGCAAGGGACTCTTTGTGAATACATCATCTGCGGAGGTCGTTGCCATTTCGAAAGGCATATGGGGATGGCAGCGAGTGAAGTACGATCGGAACCGTTGTTCAACTTGACCGTCCGTGAGACAGACGTTGCCGAGCATTTTGTATGGCACCGAATGTTCGACGGCGACAGCAGCAGTAGTGGCTGGCTCGGTCAGAGGATCTGGCTGCGACAGCATGTCAAGGCCATCATAATGCATCGGTGAAAAGGGGTGAGGCTCGCCGGGAATGTCTGAAAGTTGTGTTGCCCAGTCTTCAGGAAGCGCCGCAGCCTTTTCCTTTTCGTCCTCACTCAGCTGCTGCTTAGGAATAGGAGGAGGAGACTCCCCAGTCTGCGCCGCCGTTTGAACGAGCGCCTGCCGCAGCTGTTTGATCTCCGATTCCATCTGCTGCATATGCTTGACCCTCGACACACGCCTGAACGACGCGTCGAACACGCAATGCAATTTGAGAGCCCGACATCGTGAACACCCTCCAGGCGCATCGCCGGGGTTCTCGCATTTGGCCTTCCACTGTCGACATCTCGTACAGGCTCTAGCCTTCATGATTGATGCTATCGGGTCTGGAGACTACGGTGTTGTATAGTGACTCGTTGGTATTGATTGGCAGGGCAGGGCTGGGGAGTCGGAACGATAGTACTTCGAGCGGGGGTTTCCACATGACCAAACCCTAGGTATTTATACACAGGTTCATTCGTCGGATATAGACGTGGACTTCCTTCCTCCCCCCTACCCCCTTGGTCACTGCGTGTTGTGTGAAACTCTTCCTTTTTCAAAACGACTCGAGGAAGTCTCCTAGTATGGTAGGTATAGTAGTAACGTATCCCAAGACAAAATTTTCGGGTAAGGAATATTCTTGCACGGCGACAGATAAACCGTAAACGTGTGAAGACGTGCCTTGCCTACCCACCGACTCCCCGAGAAACCGAAAACCAAAAGAGAAGAAAAAAACGACACGACGATGGTTTTTCGTACCCCTAAGTTAGGAAGGGCAGGGAATGAAAGCTGGCATTCTACCTTAGATCGAGGAATTGAATTGGAATTCGAAAGGGCCGAAAGCCCGCATCTCGTCCGATATCGATATGGCCGAGCCGCCTCTCTGGCAGTTGAACGCGAATAACACATGAATGAAGGAATGGATGGATGGATGGATGGATTACTCCTTCTGCCCATGTTAATGGGCTAATTGGAGCCGATCAAATACCTGGCGACCTGCGGCGGTCGGCCGAATTGCGAATTCGCTCTCAAGTCCGCACCTATCGGAGATGGGCCATGGGTGCTGGGGCCTTGGGGCCTTCCGCGCAGAGGTCCAGAGGATAATTAAATACTTAAAGTTGTGTGGAGGTAGTTAGTTAGTGGTGGTGGCGCATTACGATTCGACAATAAGTCGATAGTCGATATTAAGTCGATGGCTGCATTGGCTTTTGGCTTTTGACTTTTTGGGTTTGTCCGATCAGTTATTAGTTACCACTGAGTCACTGACCAGCGTATATATACTATTGGTTGACGTAGTGATGAGCAATATGAGCTACATGCATGCAGATGGAGAGTCCAGGATATATATATATAAATATTAACAAGGAACAGTGGAGGGTTCCCACGCTAAATGTCGTTGAAAAAAAAATCCGCCAACTTCATAGGTACAAATTATGTACTACTACAAGAAGTGCTCCGTCGAAGTTTCGCTCTGTCATAGCGCTCGATCGAGATCAAAGGCCACAGCAAGCAGACGGCGCCGGCGAGCATGATGAGGCCGGCGAAGATCTGGGCATGGAGGAAGTCGCCGGCGGAGACGTCGGCGAGGGCGCCTGCGATGGGGGCGCCAATGACCGAGCCGATGGACGAGCCCATCCAGCTCATGCCCAGCCGGGTGCCGACGACGTTCATGGAGGGCGACAGGACCGGGTGCGCGGTCGTGGACGACGGGGCCGTGACGAGCACGCCCGCCACGAATCCCCACAGGACGCACCACACCACGAAGGCCGGCAGGCTGTGGACAGCGATCCACGAGAAGAGGAGGATCGCGCCCAAGACCGCCGAGAACAGCAGCGTGTAGATCGGCTTGACGCGCTGCCCGAGCAGGTACGGGATCGTGCGCCCCAGGATCGAGCCGCCGTTCGTCACGGCCAGCATGTAGAACGCGGAGTCCTCGCTGGTGCCGAGGGCCCAGCGCGAGTAGGACACGATGAAGAACAGAGGGATGTAGTATGCGAAGAAGAGGAAGAACAGCGAGAGCGCCCAGCAGACGAAGGCGGGTTCGTGCAGCGCCGACATGTCGAGCAGGGAGCGGGCCTTGCGGGCCTCGCCCCTGTGGCGGCCCAGGATGGCGCAGATCAGCAGCGAGCAGGCTAGGGCGATGAAGCCCAGGACGCGGACGGTCCAGCCGAAGCCGATCTGCGGCTGCAGTTTGCGGAACAGGATGGGGAAGATGACGCCGCCGACGCTGGAGCCGACGGCGGCGACCCCGATGGCGATGGGCCGCCGCGTCGTGAAGTACGTCGAGATCAGCGCCAGGCACGGGATGTACGTGATGCCCTCGCCCAGCCCGACGCAGATCCCCTGCGCCAGGAACACCTGGTAGAACGTCGTCGCCAGGCTCGTCATCATCATCCCGAACACCGTCAGGAAACACCCCGTCACGATCATCACCCGCAGGTACCCCATGTCGAACAGCGGGCCCGTGAACACCCCGATGAACACCACCAGGAACGCCTGCACGCTCCCGATCCACGAGATCGCCGACGCCGACTCGCTCGACAGCAGGTCGCGGATGTAAAATGCTTGGAATGCGCCGAACGTGCTCGTGATTCCCCTGGAAGAAAGGGAAAATGGTTCTTGTCAGCACGAAGAAAGCCGCGCGCGCACAGAGAAGGGGGGACGATGTACAGGTGTACTTACCAGGTATTCGAGAAGACGAGAAAGCCTGCCAATACCAGCAACCAAGCCTCGAGGCCTCCGTTGGGGGGGACGAAGGTCTGCGAGGCTGCGCCCAGCGAGGACGCACGCCTGCCACCTTCGCCAGAGACACGAGCATCAACCTTTTCGACGGCAATGGCATTGCTTCCCTCCGTCGGTACAGCTGATTCGGCTTCGCTGACCCGGTCCTCCTGATCTTTGTACATGGCCATGTCTTTCCGCGATTCGATCTCGCCAGCTCCAGTTTGGTTTCCCACCAGACAATGTCCCACCCAGCCGTGCCCCGTTCAAGTTCCAACACTCAAGTCGAAGAACTTCCCAAACACCTCAATCCGCAATTTCATACGGCAGCCATGGAGAACCAAACTCAAACTCGATTGACCAGGACGTCGTTTGCCAAAGCGTTTATGCCGTGTCGAAGCTCAGAGCGGTTCGATCCAGTCGAAATGAGCGTGATATGTAATTACCGATGAAAAGGCCTAAGTAGTCGTAGACTCGACGATCATCATTAATTTTTTTTTCTTCTCATCTGGGGCAGCGGAGATCCCAGCCGAGGTCTCCAGCCTCCAGAGTACATATACTGAGTCCGGAGTAACGCATCGCCGCCCGCCCCATGGTTGGACCCCTCCCTTGTCTAAGTGAAGGGTGTTAGTAAGTAATAGTAACTAGAAAGAGACAATGTTGGGAGAGTCTCGACGGCAAAGCGGCACCCATCAGCGCTCCTCAGTGTGGCAATGGCAAAGTTGCTCCAAGGGGGGGGCGCCGCGAGCCCTCGGGCGAGGTTCGATGGCAGAATCGAAGCCCAGGATGACGTTTCGAGCCCGCCGAACACCTATTCTCTTACCTAATTTCAACGACCAGCCCAGGGGTCCCAGGCTGAGCCTGCTGGGTTTGGCCTAAAGAGCCTTCGGCTCGCGGCGTCGGCAGTCAGATTTGGCTCCCGGCCTTGTACGATGGAAAGAGTTTTTATCCCCCTCTAGCGGGCGCCGTTGGGTTGTACCTACAGGTAATACACATACTGTACCCTAACTAACTAGTTGGTTAAGTAGGGGACTTCGCACGGACATACTTAGTGCGACTGAGGGTGGCCCTTGGGGAACTATGTGGGAGATGTAAATAAACACTCGTGGATCTCACAGCTGACAAAACCTTATTGGGACATAATAGTAAGGTGCTGGTGAGCATTGGTGCCTAGGTACTTCACAGCCAATTGGTTACCTGAAGCAGAAAATGGTCTGCTTAGGGACGTCAGGCTTGGTTGTAACATTGGACAAACGCGAGCCCCGTAGGGCCGGCCCCTCAGCCCAAGCTCAAAAGTGACAGCCTCGCCCCAGAGAGGATGGTTTGAGTCTTGACTATTACTTAGGTATTTTGAGACGGTGGGTGCTCAGGAAGCATTTTTAGTGGGCATCGATAAAATTAAAGTATTCAATCTACGGAGTTCCTGGCGGCCCGATTCTTCCAGTGGCTGACTGGTAATTAGGGCAGGGAAGGGAATGGTTGGATCTTACAAGTTAGGATGTTGATATGCACGGTGGCGGAACATGAGCTGTCAAGAGAATTTATTATTTAATAATGCTCGAGAGGAAGCTAGGGAACTAAGGCCATAATATATGGCCATGACTGACCGACCTTTGACATCAGAGGTCAAGTTGGACCCGGAATACTCACTCAGTTCCCCCCTGGGCCCCGTTTGTCCCAATGAAGACTACTTGAACAGCAGCAAATCTAGATGGTCGTCAGTGCAGCTCAACATCAATGGGTACCCATTCAACATTGCGATCGGAATAACCTCGAAGTCGCATAGAGCAAACATGGAAAAGGGGGGCACGGGAACTCACGCAGTTGTGGCGGCAAAGATCTCAACTCTCCTCGATTTCGTCGCTAGAGCAAGGGCCAGCGCAAAGATTGCGGTAAATCCAGCAGTGATCCCAAGCCTGTACGACATCGCCGTCACGGTGTACAAGACGGCAATGGAACCCACTGGGAGCAAGGATGATATCACCGTACCAAAAAGATCCAAGCCTATTGTGACTGCATGGTCCGAATAACTCGACAGTCCCGACTCTGGGTCCCAGTGCACACCCCTTTTCAACTTGCGGCCACAGAGGTAGTTGAACGTGGGTAGGACAGTCTCGTGGAACCAGTGAGAAAATATGTCCGTGTCACGATGGTCTCGTAGTGCAACTATGTCTGCTTCGTTGTCGTCGTCCCATACGTGTTGGTCCATGTCGACTAGCGGATACCCACCCATGGGCTTACGGTGAAACCAATCCCGAAGAAAAGCCAGGTTCTTCTTGGTCGAGGGTCCCATATGTGAGACAAACGTATGCTGTTCCAGAGCTTCGTCTATATATATGAGCAGTCAGTGGTCTTGAATCTTGAAATTGATATTTTAACCCCAACGTGAGTCCCGTCTACTCACTACGTACAATATTCCTTCAGCTTGGCTCGAATCTGCATGAATTTTTGTAATTGTTCGTCATTGCCATCCACTTGGGACTGACTGAGGAGCCTGAAGCTTTTCTCGTACAATGATCGTTTCGGATGGCCCGACTTTCTATCTCGGACTGCCAACGCTTCATAGTCATGTTCGAGCTGAACAAGCTCAGCCTGAAGGTAGAGGAGATTCTGGAAACTAAGCGTTTTGAATCCTCGCAGACAAGATCTCTCGGGGTGGTGGCTCATCAGCTTTGCGACTTTCGCATAGCCATCCATCTTTCCGGGGCAAGCAAGTTTTCAAGCTCTGAGGGCTGTTGACCGTAGGATGGAACATCTTTGCACCAACAACGCAGCCTCATCGACTCTTGATGCTCTTGTTCATCACGCCATGCCGTGAGGCTCACCAAACTAGGGCCATCGCCCTTCCGAAATCGTCTTGCCTACGATTCGTGAATTCATATGCACAGCGGCCCAACGGCTGGGATGTCGGTAGGATGGCCAATGCATGTTGATATCGGTCACCAATGGAACTCTACAGCTGTGCGCATTCTAGCCTCAAGGAGCTACAGGCTGAAAGACAAGTCATCTGGTGTTGCCCCGAATATGCGGGGGTCTGTCTTGAGTCGGCTGTGGAGGAACTGGTGGGCTAGGTTATATTCTAGGCAGCCTCAGCCTCAGCTCGTGCACACCCCAGTGTCTTCCACCGCGGTGGGAAATTCGAAATTGTAAATTCTCACAAAACAAATGTTTTGGCTGCAACGAATGTTGGAAGCCTCATTGCAGAGGAGTATCACTCTGATTTCAATGCGGATCCCCGAACCGCCGTGACGGCAGAGCAAGATGAACAACCCTCCCACCACCCGAGAGCTTGGTAGTCAGCAGCGGAAAGATGACAAACAGCAAAAAAGACCTGGACGTGAACATCGCCAGAGTGACCCGTTGGTTGAAAGGCAAGCGCCACGGCCATCCCACCGATCCTCCCTATCCGACAGCACGGTGTCCACCGTACGCAGGCTCGACCTTGATCCTCTCCCATCGGAGAACTCGAACAAGCGCTTGATCAAGTTATCCTTCAGCAACCAAAAGGTATGGGAAGGAGAAGCACTGTTTGACACAGGATCGGATGAGAATTTGATGTCCGAGGCATTGAGCAAACACCTCCAACTGCCGCTGAATCCGCATCTCGAAGCGTCGTACGTGGGGATCCAGGGATCTATGACGAGCAGCATGAGCGTGCAGAGTACCTGGCACTGGAATCATCAAACACATTCCGTGACGTTCAGAATCGCAGCAGACCCGCCGATTTCGGTCATATTTGGATACCCCTTTCTGAAAGAGATGAAGCTGGTCGATTTTGAGGAGAGCACCCAAAAACATGCCAAGTTGGTGGTACCTGTGTTGAAGAACACCAAGAGGGAGACGAAAGGTAGAATTACTGTATGGGGAATCAAGATGATGAATACGAGCTGACCAAATGATTGCAGCGGAAACACAGAAGAGCAATGCTCACATAGCTGCTGAGCGCGAGCGTCTCCAGCGCGTCTCCCGCTTTGACCAACTTGTGGCTGAGGGCTGGCGCTGGGATGAGGACGAACGACAATTATGGCGTCGAAAGCCAAATGGAGAAAAAGAGTGGTGCACCGAGAGATTCTGAAAGCACTGGACCTGTTTCATCACTCGAGCAGTCGTAAAAGGGTGTGAAAGGTGCTTGGGCGCAACTCCATCTTCTCTCGCCCGTACGATTTGACCCGACACGAAGACACCATCCACAATGGTCGCAAACATGTCGATGTCGTCCATGTACTGAGGAAAAGACATTCCCAGGTAACGGTGCACTCACACGACACATGCGCGCAGCCCACCCTGACGTTGACTGGGTGGGCAAACATCAACCAAAAAGCGATGCCCTGGTAGCCTGGCGAGATCGACCCGAGTCCACGAGCGAAGACGTGGGAACGGGAACTAACCATGTGCACAGGGAACAAGGCGGTAGCTTAGTTGTAGCGCACGATCGATCGGACGACTTTGGAGGTTCATGCGACAATTGAACGATGCTCATTGCACTGAAGCTTCTGCAAGGTGGCAGACGGTCTCCATCCTGGGATGGGACGAAGGGCACCTCCAGAGGCTAAGACGACTTACGCGGGTGGCGGATCACAATGACGCCTGGGCACTGCACGGACCACCTCCACCTCCTCCCACTTGACTGTCACCACCATTGAACGCGATGCATGCGACAAACCTCGCTGACTGAACCCTTGCCGTAGTCTCTTGCTTTCAGTCTGTTTCCCTCACCTCTATCTAATTGATCTTCCTCCACGCACCCAGGAGACAAATCCCTTCTCCTCCAGCCGGGTTCGCCATTGGCATTACCATCCCACCCCGCCAATTGCTGAGGAACACCACCACTTGGTTCAGTTCAGCCCACGACCTCACCATCTCGAGTCGCCTTGATCACCAACCATCTCTTCCTTCCTGTTTCAACCTCGACGACACTTTGTCGGCTCCTAAGTAGTCCACTACCGTTCTGAGCCATCCGAAGCAAAAAGGCAGAGAGAGAGAGAGAGAGAGAGAGAGAGAGCGCGCGCTCAGCACCACCTTCCCACACCCTTACGACCCGCCTCGAGCAAAGGTTGACACGGACTCGACACAACTCTCTAGCCCACCGGCTACGGCCGTGTGGAGCGTAAATAATCGCTATGACCGACACTTCGGACTCACTCAGTTCAGCCTACAAAGAGAGGGAGCCTTTTCTGTGGGCCGCCTGCGAACAAGCCTGCAGGAATATTGGCCAGCCTGCAGACGCCAACGTATGGCCAGTTTTGGTTGAGGAGGTGCGGAAACTTGTCAATGAACAGATGTGGAAGACAAAATATTTCTTGATTCTACACATCTTGGAACAGTGCGTCAACAATTTTGTTGATGGTGACAAAACAGCATTACTAAATGGCTACCCCCCATCATCACAACGGCCAGCTCTCGTCCCCTCTACACCCGCCTACAATTCGCACAAAAGGCAAGATCCCTGCGAAGATGCCATTTCTGTGGTCTCCGGCCGCAGCTCGACATTACCAGACCCAAGTCCTAATTCGCCGTTCAAGGTTAGTCGAGGCTTCAGACAATTGTCCAAAAGTTGCTAACCGAAACCCATGTATAGAACGCTGGTTCACTCTCCGACGCGGCCATGTGGTCTTTTTCGCGGCGAGACAGCATCCTCATAAGCTGCCTTGAGGATTGTTCTTACAATAACATCATTCGAAGCACTGTAGCCACCAAGGGCGGCCTCAAGCTCGATGACCTGGATGAGGACGACGACGCTGTCATTGCGAAGGACTCTCACATTCCGTGGGCGAACTCGGTTTCAATCCTAGGCAAGACGCTCATCGAATGGAGGCCGGCAGGTTGTTGGCGCACCATCTCAACAGAAGTCTATGTGACGAATCACATTGATGCACCTGACATCTCTGCCGGGAAGAAACTAATGAACGAGCTAGCGGAACACCGAAAGAGCCTGATGGACTCGATATCCCATATCTTGCACCACAAACGTCAAAAGAAGCCCGACACCCCGCGCCTTAATCATACGAATGTTACGCAAACCCGTTTCCGCACAGGAGCCGTGCGGGACAGTTCTTTCAATCTCCACGAGAGCTATACTAGATCTCAACTGTTATCTATCCCCGACAATCTCAGACCAGTCTCGGCAGAAATGGGACGACAACAAACCTCGCATTCGGATTCTGACCTCCCTCCTCACCTGTCGCAAAATCAACAGTACCTTCCTATTGACCTTCCCGACCACCATAAATTTCAGTCTTCAGTTCCAGACTTGCCGCTTCAGAGTATACCAAGATTGCCAACCTCATCAGTGCCACATCCAGGATCATTCCCCCAGAGGGGCGAAACTTTAACACACAGGAGCCGAGTTCCAGAAACGGTCTCTCAGCTTTTGCAGGTATGGATACTCCAAACACCTGTCTTGGCCATCATCTGGTGGATCTATTCCCGTTCTTGAACTTGAGCAACGGTCGATCTCAACCTAAAGGGCGTATTCTTTACTAGCCAGCCGAGCTGCCTGGTGTACCTTATCCCAGGATATCGATCTCACCGGTGCGGCGAAGTGATTAAAGATGTTATTCTCTGGGAGATCAGTCTCCCAATCCTGCTTCTGGCATCTCGCGCGACCACTCCTCTTGAGATGCTGCATGATCCGGCGGTTCATCGACCGTCTCTTCTCTTGCTCAAAAGTGTTGCTTTTGCAAACCTGGACATTCTACCTCGTTGAATCTAATGTCTATGCACATTCCACCCTTTTATCGAAACCAGGGCCAAGTTGATCTACGGCACGAGACATATCGGGGAGTTCATAAACCTCTGGCGTGGAATTTTCAGGCGTCGGCTCGGAACTAATTGCGTTTGGTCGGTCGGCTAGACTGCGTAGGGCTCTGCCCCTGACATCAGAATGGGTGGAATGAAAGGATTTCTAAATTTTGTGTTACCATTGTCAACAACATAGCGAGGTGTCACGGTTGGGTTGGTTTCATGTTGTGAGGGACATTGCACAAACGGGTGGCGGGCCTGCAGACTGGGGAGTTCTAAGATATATCCTGCCTATTACCCAGTACAGGCATACGTTTTATAGGAATCGATTCCGATTCTTGAATGTTATTTATCATCCCCTTCCTACATCGTGACTCTTGATTGGTTCTACATCGTAACTGCGAGGGCATTCTTCGCGTGGCAGACTTCGATCCCCCGCCTTTGAAGGGCCGATTCAATGGGGGAACTCGAGCTATGGCAATGAAACAGGTGAATCCACGGCACGTAACTACTCCGCCTCTGAACGTTGGGGGCTGTCGTTACATATTCCTTGTGTGGACGAACTGTTTCCCTCTTCGACGTACACTCTCTAATATTTAGTACTTGCTCAGCCAGCTGGCGTCTACTTAATTGTATGACATTCTTATGTTGCGGAGTAATGAATACTGAGTATTTCACTCCGTCATTGAATTCCACGCCCCTTATTCAAAAAAGCAGTGACCCCCTGAGTCCCTGACGCACTCTCCACTGACCCCAACCGTAACTAAGTAATTTACTTAGATAGATTAGTTAAGTAGGCGAGGCAGAAGCGCTAGATAAAGATTTAACTGTTTAAACGAATGAATTGATAAGCCATGGCAGGTAATAAATAAGCAAAGGTACACGTCACAGGTCTGAGTGTATATAACAACCCGTCGCTACTCACTCGTCACTCCCATTTCACAAAAAGCTTCACCTGCAACCACCTGCCGAACGCGACGATCTGGGCGTCGACGCGCGTGAAGTAGTCGGCGGCGACAAAGACGACCAGAAACATGAGGCTGGCCGCCAAGGTGTCGGCCCAGAAGGAGTCGCCCAGGGACTCTTCCTTCCAGCGGCTCAGGTACGACTCCCAGACGACCCAGTTGCACAGGACGTGCATGGTGTAGATCCCGAAGGAGATCTCGCCCAGGTACAGCGAGACGTTCCATCGGAGTGGGACCTGGAGGACGAGAGGCGAGTATTCGAGGGACAGCACGAGCAGCATCGCGCCGATGCTCAGCCAGAAGTACTCGGCGGAAAACGGCGGGAAGGCCGACGGCGTCAGGTCGCCGACGTACCGGATGGGCCATGGCGAGTTGTATGGGTCCAACGGGACGCTGAGGAAGAACAGGCCCATGATGAACGTGAAGATGAAGCCGCTTTTGCGGCCGATCGCGTTCCATTTTGCTCGTCGATCGTCGGGAGTCGTGTCGCTGCCTATTTGGTGTCGTGGGAGTCGAAGACGGTCCTGGGCCTTTTCTGGAGGGAAGCTCATGGAGAGGTCCGCGATGAACATCCCACCTAGAAAGCATGCCACGTAATGCACTTGCCACCGGAAGCTGCATGTGATGGCAATCCAGCATAATGCCATCCTCCCTCTCGTGGTAAGCTTGCAACTCGCCAGCAAGAGCAGAAACAGCACCATACTGCCCCGGAACTCGAGAGGTATCGTCCACAACTGGAACGCATACTTTGTTTTGAACCCGTTTTCTATCCACCATCCGGTGATGTCGTGGAAAGGGTCAGAGACCCAGATAGTATCCGACATCCAATCCGACAATTGGCGATAGAGGGTCGGCTGGATGATTTCTTGCTTGTAGAACAATCCCAGCTGTAGTGCGAGGGCTGTCACCAGGGTGGCGAAGGCTGTCGGAGCGTAGAGCCTGAGGTATCTCCTGAACGTTGCTGAAGCGAGGCTGTTCAGGACTTGGAGACCTTGCTGATTTCGAATCATCTTGAGTACACGAACACTGAGCACGTAGCCTGATATGACGAAGAAGACCTGGACACTGCCTCGTCCAGCTTCAAACGCGTGGAATATTGGCTGATGGAAGATCTCTCGCGGGGAAGGGCCGTATAAATGAAACTTGACCACCACGCAAGCAGCATAGCCTCGCAAGGCATCAAGCCATGCCGTCGAATGTTGTCTCTCCTTTCTGGGTTTCAAGCCCCCTATTTGCAGAAACCGTGGGAGTGCAGAATGAAGTAAGGATATTGTGGACAGGAGATATCGTAGGGCAGTGTGCGAGTCTGACCATCGTCGTTTTGGAGCCTTCTCTAGGTCGATATAAACATGATCGGTTTCATCATCAGCGCTCTGATTGAGAAGTGGCAGTGATTGCTCCATACTGGGGACGAGGGCTTCGATTAGGGTGAGAAGATGGCAAGTGCGCCAAGGTCGCTAATCATATATATCCAAGCATCACTCCTCTGGATGCAACGGAAGGGGCTGTCGCGCGAAAAACAAGAAACATTCCTCGCTTGAAAGTTGATGGCCTTCAAAGGTCTGAGCGTAGGGGTGATCCCGAAGGGATATATGGCACTTGCACTGACGAACAGCACGGAGACTGGTTCAATTGGACGATAGGCTGGAGATCTGGGACAACCCGAGACATGACTTTGCCATGCACGGTGCCAAAGATGCTGCCATGGCTTCCAGTTCTCAGGACCCCTTGCGTGCAGGAGGTAGTGATAGCGGCATAACCTGGACATTTGAGAGGCTCATAACAAGGGTGTATATCAAGCAAAACCAAAGAAGACACCTGGTGCAATGCCTGGGATCATCCTGCATAATTGTACTCTTGAAAAGAGTCGTTGGGGAGTGAGGCTACAATGTCCGTATCAAGGTAGCCATCGGTGCGCCATGCAGCAAAAATGTGACATGACAGCCCTTCCTCCATCTGGATTTTTACCAACATGTGTCCTTCGGCCAATCAGCCTCTGCCCTGACATCCACCTAAAGCTTGAGATGATGATATCGATCCCAAGAATGGGGTTTGCCACAGCCCAGTCAACCTGACGTTGAACCTGACACTCATTGACGTGTTCATCTCGTGGCGGGGAATGTGATGTGTGTAGATAAACTTTGGGATCCTAACTGCCCTCATTAGCACACTAGGACTTAGTAGGTCTCTCGGGCGCCCCCCTTTCCCCCTTTCCATCAAGGAAGTGGACACCCAGATCGATGGACGCTGGTATCCCAGCGCCTGCTAGCATGCTTGTGATCCGCCCATGGGTCGACGGGTAACTTCTGCCGAATAAAAGTTACAGCTTAAACATTAAGCTCGCTTCTATTCATAAGCAATGGATACATACTTGAACAAGTGAGATCGATCTTTCGCCGAAAGAAGGATAATTGCTCGAAAACATTTGACGGCTCGAAACCATGGCCCGTGCACAATGACCACCACCATGGAAGCTACAAGGCTCTCCTGCATTTCAAGAGATTCACTCCCGTTCTGTGAAATCATGTATGCGGCGAAACTACACTACAAAGGCGAATAAAAAGCAAGGAAAAGGGTTGAGAGGAATAGACAGTGGAAATTATTCTCAAGTTGGTCATATATCTCCAGTGGGCTAGATGACTAACTGGATATGCACGAGGACTCTTGTCCAGGGCTCATGAGCCCAGCGACTGATGTTAGCTGGGGCGACTGCTGTTATCTTCCAGCAGCAGTTGGATCTGACATAGTAAAAGCGCACTTGGTGCAAGGTGGTGGTGGCGAAGAGGTGGTATCTCGAAAACAAAGTCAAATCCCAATAATAAAAAAGTCATCTCGTCCTTCCGCTAAAAAATTCGAAGGTTGCTAGACTCCAAGCGCTATGCAAAGGGCTCAAAAGTTCCAAAGTTTCTTTCGGGATCATGCTCAAATGATCGGCTGGGTTTTCCCTTCTTTCGCAGGCTGCAAGAAAAGAAAATTGCCGTGAGGCAACATCTTGGTAAGAGAATCGTGGTCGTGGTCGTGGTCGTCAGTATAAGCATGCTGAGGGCTGTAAGTACATCAGGGGGGCGAGTTGTGGACGATTGGTGTTTAATGGACCTACTAGGATGGGAGGCTGGAATTATATTTGAACGCCTTCGTTCTTCTTCATGGCTTTGGCAAGCATCAGTTTCCTCATCCACTCGACACGCTCCTTCGAGGAATCTACTGCAAAGTGGTGGGACTTGTTCTTCGAGTCGAAGAGTCTTTTATTCTGGGCGGCTTTCTCCTCGGGAATGAGGGTAAAAGCAAATGAGTGCTCCCCGGCAGGTAGCTTGCCTTGACCCAGGAGGCTCTTTTTGAATGCTGCAGATAGCTTGGAGCTGGAGGCCTGGGAGTACGCATGGAGGGTATAATCATCGACGTCAAGGTTTTCAAGTTCATTTGCGTTGGCGTAGTGGGTGTCGTGCATGGTGAGCTTGGTGCCAACTAGGGTGCAATAGTTGTCTTGCCACTCGTGGCGTAGCATCCGAGTCGTCTTGCGCTTACGGACCCACCCTTGGTGGTTGGCAAGCTCGATTTCAGTCACTCGCCTTGGAGCACGATTGACGTGAGAAACGTTCTCCTTGACCGGGGCGATAGAGGGTGTGAATGATGGCTGGCGATGACGGCGTGGAGGTTGAGTCGAGGCAGAACGTTGGACTGGGTCTGGCGTGAGTGTCATCGGTGCCCCGTACCTCATCTCGGGCGGGACAGACTGAGAGACATCACGTTCACAAGGATCCACAGGGACGGCGGTGACTGGTATGTCCACGGCCGACATGGGCGTATCGAGGCGATATATGTCAGCGGGTGAAGCAACACCACCATAATGGTATGGGTCAGCTTTCAGCTGGGCCCGAAGTTGTGCTTGTATCTGTGTCGGTTGCTGCAGCGCAGAAATGGGTGTTCTGGAGGGCAGCGCCTCTTCAGCGTTGACATCAACGGGAATGGTTAACTTGGGGAGACCTTTGAGGTGTTCGGTGAGTTGAGGAGATTTCAGGGCATAGGAGGCTGAAGCCGCAGGGGGCGGTGAAGGAGAATGGGAGGCAGCATTATGGATGTGCTGAAAGTTGAGAAACTGTCGGACACTTTCCTGTGGGTCGCGAGGCTGGACGATGCTGAGAGCTTCGTGGGTGATTTTGACGGAACTGGGACCGAGTACATCCGATGAGCCAACGACCGACGGTACTACACCAACCTCTGACGGTGATTCAGAAATTGGGCGGTTGGCCTCTTCCTCAAACGCACGTTGCATGCGAAGAATCTTCCGTTGCTGCTTTTGCCACTTCGGACAGTCCTCCCCTTTAGAGCACTTGTGCTCTTTAGGAAGAACTTGTTCGATGCCAACAATAGAAACAGATTCTGAGGGTGTGATGGGCACACTGTGTCGAGGCGAACGGCGTGACCTAGACCGAGTGGGAATGACCATTTGTAACTCTGAAGCACGAGCAGGTCGCTGCATTGATCTTGGACTTCGGGATGGCGTCCTTGAGAGTGGAGGTGACTCGATCGATATCATACTTGAGTTGCGGAGCTGTTGAATAGAACTCATGACCCGGTGGCGTTTGCCAAATGAGCTGATGTCGAGTTCCTTGAGGTCTTCAAATTGGAGGTCGATCAGAACCGTGCCGGAAATGTCGTGAATGAGGAACTTCTCCACCACTGCTGACTCAAACCCAGCCTCGGCCATCCAGTCCGCAACTTGGCGCGGAGTCCAGTCGCGAACTTGAGATTCGTCGAGCTCAGCAACAGCACTCGTGAGAGAATCGATGGGTTTTGCGGTTGCTCTTGGTGGGTCGGGATTGAGCGGTCCAGTTACAGGAGACATGCCGAGAAAGACATCATCTTCTGGCTGGGTCAATATATCAGGGCTACTGCTGAATAGATGTGGTCCTTGGGGTCCAACAACGCATTTGTCGTCGAAATGGAATTCAAATCCGCCAAGCCCTCCAGTATGAGGTGGTGTAGGGAGTTCATCGCGGCTTGATAACGTCGACTGACTGTCGTCGTCCCCTCCAGGTTCAAATGGTTCATCCTCGGCGTCGGTATCGAAAATCTCTGTGGCTTCTGACAGTGGCCTGGGAATGTATGTGCGACGAGCAAAGAAGGATAAGCTGTCAGCCTTCTGGGTCATGTCGACTCCATCAAGCTTGAGCTGTTGGTACTGCTGAGACCACTCCATCATGGCAGGTGTTTCCATGAGGAGTACCAGTGTCAATGTTCTCAAGACTGAATCATGGTGGAGTTGAAGATTCGAGCTGGGGAAGAGGTATGTATATTCGGGTGAGAAATGGGTTGGCGGTTAGAAACATTGCAAACTCTGTGATGACTGGAGGGTCAGGCCAGGGTGGACCAACTGCAGATGCATGATATATCGATGGGCTCGTGCAGGAGGATGCGTGAGAAGGATGTGAAACGCGAGGGTGCAGCCAGTCATGAGAGATGTGAGAGGGGTGGAGTGGTGCGCTCTGGTACAGATGGGAGTAGACTGGGCGGCAAGAGAGAAAAGCCAGGAGGAGACCCAATGGATGGACAGCTATGAAAAGTACGCGCTGGAGAGGGTGAGGCTAGACGAACTAGAGGACGCTATTGCAAAGGCGGCCAGGAGGTCGACCTGCGCCCCCGGGAGCCAATAAGCAGCAATCGCCGGGTGATGGAAAAATGCAATGTGCGGCCAAGCCACTAGTGCCATGTAGGGTCTGCATGGGGCCAATCACGATACCGGATGCCTCCCTAGCCCGACCCCCCTTCCAAAAATACCGTCCCACTGATCTCCCACCTCCATCTTCCATGAATAGCATCCAGCGCTTCTCAATGGATGTTCCTGAATCTCGCTCCTCATCTCCCCTGGCTCGAGCCGTTGCCCTTCCGCTTGCCTCCTCCCTCCTGCCTCCTCCCATTTCGTTTCCATCCCCTCGAGATCAATACGGAGAACTCGTAAAATAGAAGGGCCGTACCGCTAAACCCTCCTCAGTCTACGCCCACTTACACTTCCTCACCCACATCGCTTACAATCCCACCCACCCTAGAGCCCCAACCTCCCCCAAACCCTCTTTTCCTCTTTTCCCGCTTTTCACCCTTTATGAATTTTATGATTGGCCTAAAGCCCGGAATATCTCCTGCACCTAATTCCCCACTAGTATTCATGCCCTTGAACCCACCTGTCAATGCTTGCCCTCTCCTTGTCCTTCATGGCGAATTGACTTGTCGTGCTTCGTGACTGAGTACAGCATCCCCTGACTACATCACGAAATGGCGTGCGAAGACTTGATGAACACAGAATCACACATGAGGTGCTTCCTTGTCGATAACGTACTCCGTGGTGTCACCGTTTGTAGAAGCTTGTAGCCGAGAGGCATATCGCCTGTCCACATCCAAATCTTATCACTTTGACCTCGTGCTACGAAGCGTCCTCATCTTCCGCTGAGCCCTATCTGGCAAAAAGGTTTCCTGATGCACGAAACGCGTTCGTAGAGAACCTTATCCATGTTGGACAGGTCAAGATCGAGACGGGGTCCCACCCCACATTCCTACCGAGTGACCAGGGACGTTGACGGTAGGACCTCGTACTGAACGAGGGGTTCCGAATCTTGCCGGATCTTTCCCGGCTAAAGGTGCTCGAGAGTTCGAGCCGTGGAAGCGGCCCTTCCCGTGCGATGAGCTCTTAACCTTGAATGCCTCGCAGATTGGTCGAGCTCGGCAAACCTAATGGAAAGTTAGTGCGTGCCCTCTAGTGAGTGTGACCTTCCCGCTTGAAGCTGGCTTTGGCTCATTTTGGAGGTCGCCTTGGAATAATTGCTCGCTTGCTGTGAGGAATGACACCATCCTCCTCACCACCTCGGATGTGATATTGACCATTAGGTGCATATGCAAGCAACGTTCGGTAAGGTGCAGAATTTTCAGGATTCATGCTTCAGTTTCTGAAAGCCGCCAAACTGTCTTAAGCTGGCATGGTGGACTATTTGCGAGGACATAATCCTAGGAGTACAAGGTACAGAGGAATCTGAATGCTGTGATACTGTGAACCAAAACGTTGAGCTGCTAGATGGTTGCAGCGTGGCACTCGTGGCACTCGTGGAACGTGCCATGTGCAGCCACCATGAGCTTTTGACAGCGGTGAGCCGACCGCCACTCGTAAATATTCAGTCCACCAAGCCATGAGCGAAGCACAAGCACCCAACTTGCATGCTATATTCATTTGGCCATGTCTCCTTGACGAGTACACCAAAAGGCGTACTTGCAACGACACACAACGCTGAAAATACGCGTAGAGTGGTATCTTGAAGTCCCTGTGCTCCAGTCCATGGACGGTTCCACTGCGATTGATAAAAATTGGGGCTTGACCCAGGGACTTGGCGTGCAAGCCAATCTGCAAAAGAGCCCATTGAGCACAAGCAGGTTGATCTGAGTAGTTCGTTGATGAGGGGAAAGCAATGTTCGGCTTTAGCTTCCTGCGATACTCGCATTAGGACGTTGCTTGTCTGTCATTGTGCAGGAGAAGTGAAGCGAAGGCTTTTTCCAGAGCGTGGGACGAAAGGTCACACCACACAAGGGGTGGGGTGTTGAGGGGCTCCATCTTGGATTGTCTTCCGAGGTTGGCATCGACGGACGGATTCCAGGTGCCAATCTTCGGTTGATGGTCACCGTGGACGAAATAGAGGAGGTTGGGGGTTACTCCACGATAATGCGCGCGTGGGACGGCATATTTGCCATGATCCCGTGCTGCATTGGTGATGTCAAGAAAAAAGTTGAATCTGATAACATGAAAGACGGGTTGACAAAACGATTTTGCTTTCGATTTTGATATTGTGCTCCCGGAGAGCACGAGTACACGGAGAAGTTTGGTCAAGCCAGAGACCACCAGCGAGAAAGGTATGTGCGGCCATGGGTAGCCTTATCACCTGTTGGCCTTCCGACCTCCCTTAACGACCTACATTCTCCGACGCCTACTCGGCTCGCATTACGAACTGAAATCCTCCACTCAAGAGGTTCGTTTTGGCTAATCCCTGAGCACATCGTGTTGGCGATATCAGAAAGAGTGAGTTTTTAGAATGAGAAGGGTGGACGGCTTTGTTTTGATGGCTTCAGGAGCGTCTTCATTCCAAAGAACACAGTGCTCGCGTCCTTGACTACCAGTGAATGAATATCTTGCTGAGATTGTCCCTTGGTGATTGGCGAAATCGTCGACGGGTTGGTCCAAAACAAGGCTATCATCAAGATGCATCAAAATGCATCAGATCCTAAAAAAAGAACGTGTTGAGGTGTTTGTCGGAATAGCGCGTAAACAACGAATAGTACTGGTGCAGGAGGGAAGCACCTGTTGGAGAGGGGGGAAAAGTGAGGGGAGTTTTGCTTATCGCAGCCTGCAGGAACTAGCGAGTCAGTGGCGCCCGCCGTTTGATTCAAAGCAGGCGGTGATAGGTCGGGCGGGATCCACCCGACCCGCTGCACTAAGCAGATGGGGCTAATGCACGAATGCTGCCTTGGCATCACTTTTAGTCCTCACTGGCTCCCGTTCTTCCGCAAGCTCCCTTTAGCCTGATTGAACCTCACGAGAACAGGGAACCAGCTCAGCACCCTTCGTCCTTTAGCACCAGGGTAGCTTCTACACTAACTCTACATCCTCATTCCATTCGACAGCTGCCGCCCAATCGTTGCTGGTTTTCCCAGCTTCCACCACACCCTTTCGGCTTTTTTCTTGATCTCTCCTTCGCCCACCAAGTCTGTCTCCTGCCCTGGCCGAACTCTGACCCTGCAGAGGGTCTTGCGCTCCCCGGGTCTGGACTTTCAGGAGAACTCAGATGGCAAGAACGTGAAGCCCTGAAGTCACCAGTGATACAATGTACAGAAGAAAGTGCTGTGTATCTGTAGAATCCAATATCCACAATGCTGAGGGTAGGACACGACGAGTGAACTCTTGATGTGGAGGAGGGGAGAATGGGGGATCATCACAACCGGGACCCTTGCCTACTTTGTATAATGGCGTGGTCGATCGGCCACAACTGCATTGGCCCGGCAATGTTCTCGAACTGGCAATTTTTACAGCGACTGGATCACAATCGCCAGGTCTCCTAGGCCAGAATTGTCCCGACAAAGGGGACGCTGATGAGAGACAATCATGTGGCCATCCACTGTGTCTGTGCGTCGCCCTCGCTCATGGCTCTGGGACCTCCCTGGTTTGCAATCCCTCGTGGTTCTTTCCCAGAGGCTGGGAAAAGCGTACAAGAGTACAAGAGTACGGAAGACGTTGTGCACAGGCCCGGATACTTCTTGGGTCCACGCGCATGCACCACATTCATTACCCAAGCCCGAAGTAGCCTACAAGTTCCACAACATTCCGCTATCAAAATCGTACCTCATGACTCGTCGCGAGGGTCACATCAAGGCTAGAGCAGGAGCAGATCTCAGCACGAAGTGGTTCAACATGGTTGTCCTGACTGGGCAGCAACGCTTCAATTCGCCAACGGGCGGCCAATAAGCCCACCCATGGCCAGCCATGTCAAGGATTGCCCTCTCGACAAGAAAAGTCACAAGACGAAGCCGGGCGTGGGACGAGACCTTGTGGGCTACCCGAAATGGCCAAACCACGACAGGGATTGGGGAAATGACAGGGGAAGCTGCAGGCTTGGGGAAGTGGGCGCTAACTACCCTGCAGCTTGACATTCGTTAAGAGCTGGCAAATGCTAATCTTAGCCTCGAACCGCCAACCCACATTTTCAACGACCCCTCTATCCAATCATGACGAAAATCTCCCACACTTGATGCTGATTCCTTCTCTCTCGAATGCAAACTATCTAGGAACCGAATTGTCCGAGAATGCTCACACTGCGAGTGAATCGACCCATTCGACCAACCTGCTCATTGCTCAATCATGCATTCTCCTCTTCCTCCTCCAGCCATTCCACCAATACCAAGCCAGCGCCTCCAGACACAACCGCGATATTCATAGATACGATGTGCCGCCTTCACCTCTCATTCGTCCTCCATGATGAAAACTGTTTCCTACCGCATCTACCTTTTTGCTAAACCACCTTGGAGCCTCATGCTACTTGCATGTTCTCTCAACAGTCTGCCAAATATAGATCTCTCCACTTGACAAAGATCCAGCTTGACACTTATCAAACTCTCATAAACAACATTCCCAGCCAATGTCGCCGTGACTTCTTCCCAGGCAGACCGTTGCCCACGCTGTTGTCCCTTCACCTCGTCGACTGTCCCTATAGACTCTGGAATACTGCTGGCCAGTGTTCGCGATCATTCCTTCGTAATACCCAACAACAGCGCGGTTCATCGCCGTCCTCATCGTCACTGTCATCGTCATCGCCGTCATCAATCCTTGGATCGAATCCTCACTCTGTCATTGCGCCTATTGCCTATTGGCATACTAACGGAGCCTCGTAATTGTGATCAACTATGGCTTCCTCTGCGGAAAAGAAGCCTGCACCGGCAGCCAAGGACTCTCCCTCTACCAAGGCCTCTAAGATGCATAGAAGGTCGAGGTCAGGTGAGCTTCCTCCCTCAGCATTACCCTTGGTCGCGACTGACAATACATAGGTTGCTTCACATGTCGTTTAAGACGTAAGAAGTGTGATGAGGTGAAGCCTAGATGCAAAGCCTGCCGTCACCTCGGGCTTGACTGCGAATACAAACGACCACACTGGTGGAGCAACAACGAAACAAGGCGGAAGCAGAAAGAACATATCAAGAACGTCATCAAAAGGACCAAAACTACCGAGAAGACACTGAGCTCCCAAAATCAATGTATGTGACACGACTCCCTGTCCCGATCCAATCACCCACTGACATGACCTAGATACCGCACACCTCGCACAAACCAGGGACGATGATTCACAGGAGGAATATGATAATGTCTTCGACCAACCCTTCGTCGAGACACCTGGCATCTATGATCCATACGGCTCTACTATTTACATGTCTCACCCTGAATCCTACAGCCGTGGCTATCCGTGGGAAGTCGACGTAAAGACCGAACGCCACACCTACATCAATGACGAACTTACACGTAGAGACTCTACAATCTCGACCTTCAGTACCTTTGTCCCTCCTCCCCCACATTCAATGCTGCCTTCAAGTACCGGAGACGAGTGGGCTCAGCCTGGCTACTACGACAATCGGCAGGACTCCTTTAGTGGCGAGGAAGGCATCGACTTCAATTTCTTCGACTTTCCCCACGTCACACAGCAAGCCCAGCCACAATGCTCCATGGTTCAACTAGAAGATTGTGATCGTCCTCTCTTTGATCATTTGCTTGAGAATGTCCTTCCATTGCTATTCCCGGTCCTTGAAGCTAATCAACACGGTTCAGTCCGAGCCGATGTAATATTGCCGGCCCTTGAGAACAACAAGGCCTACCTGCACTCCTGCCTCCTCGCTGCTGCAACACACTTGAAGAGTATCCACGCCTATGGGGCAACCACTGCGGATGATGACGCCATGCGCCACAAACTCGCTTTTGTGACCATTGTCGTAGAAGCTCTCAATGGCGACACACACCACAGTGAGATGTTGGATGCTCTACTTGGAATGATCTCACTCCAGGGCTGTGTGGGGTCAGCAAGTGATCTCGAGAAGGAACTCATTCCCTGGCATCAACATTTCCAAGCTGCCGCCGACATCGTTCAAAAGCTCGACCTTCCTGTAACGCTGGAAAACCTTGCTCAGACTGGAGGACATCCGCCGTTCAACATGACTCTGACTGCCTGGATCGACATTCTCGGTTCAACGATGCTTGGAAAGGCACCGAGATTTTCACATACATACAGGAACATGTTCTTCGCCATGTCAAATGCAGGACTTGAGAAGTTGATGGGCTGCAATGACCTTGTGATGTATCTCCTCTCCGAAGTGGCTTGCCTAGACTCTCTCAAGAAGGAGGCCAAGCTCGATGACATTGCAATGTGTGGTCACATCACCTCATTGGCGCAGACACTTGATCAAATCGAACCCAATGAGCCTCTACAGATTCCATACTCGAAGTCGGGTGCTCTTCGCCCCAAACAGCTTTCGAAGAACATCAGCGCCATCTTCCGCAAGGCCGTCCGTGTCTATCTGTGCTCCCTTGTCCCTGAATACAACCGCTACCAACCGGCGACCGTCAACCTGATCTCACAAATGGCAGACCTTCTCCAATTTATTCCCTCTGGCCCAAATGGTTTCGACCGATGCCTCGTCTGGCCCATGCTAATCTGCGGTGCGAACTCCATCCCCGCATCACCCCTCCGGCGAGCGCTCTCCGAGCGCTGCGAGTCACTTGGAGAGGCAGCGAACCACGGCAGTTTCGGAAAAATGGTTCGCCTTCTACACGAAGTCTGGAGACTTAACGATGACATTGTCATCTCCGCTGGAGTCTGCGAAGCGACCCCTGTTACTGCTGGAAGCCCTGGAGGTTCGATCTCAACGCCGATTCCCACTGCCACCGCCGCAGCCACCGCCGCAGTCGCCGCGTCCTCGACAACTGTTACGAGGAACCAGAACGTCCACTGGCGGGACGTGATGCAGAAATATGGATGGGACTTTCTCCTGATATGACACGCCTGACTCAATCCATTGCTGGTGATCTCTTGATGTTGCATGAGCGGTCTAGATGACTGCTCTTGCTGAGATTTCCTGTCCTTGGTAGTTGATACGGCCTCTCGGATCAGGATGACGACACTCTTTCCCTAATTGTCCTTTATCAAGGACGACTAGTCTTATTCACACACTCATTAATCCCATCTTAAAAATTAATTCTTTCTGGCAAAAGGATTACTGCATCCTGGTCTGGAGCGGCGACTCTACAAAAGTTCTTATCGGACTGCGGTCTGAACGGTCTGGCTTACCTTTCACATCTGGCATGAGCGAAATGGCGCAGGGCGCACTTATTTTATACACCGGCGGACAAGATCGAATCCCCTACACGGGCGAGAAATCGATCATGAGGACCTCAAGTGATGGTCGCAACACCCACAGTAGATACGGCCTATTTGGAAACACACCTAGGAGGGATTTGGCGCTATTTTTCACCCGGCGCCGTCGCGCGGGAGAAAGAGAAGGGTTTAGTTTATGATACCCTGGAGCGAGGAACGCAAACATATCTGGCGTGATGATTCCTCCAAGCTGACACAACTCTCTTTTCTCATTGCAGTACTTTTTCTTTTTCTTCTTTTCCGGTTGTTTTTTGTGGTGTTGAACACAACGAACATGTTTCAAGAACGGAGTGGACGTGGATTCCTGACGTATGGAACTGGGGATCCATCATCCACGATGCCTCAGAAGCTTGTGGGGGAATGATATACAGGGCGAGTACGTTATGAGCGAAGTCCGAGTTGATGAGAATACGACCAGATGACCGTTGGGAAGAGATGTGGACAAGCTGGGGAGAGAAACTTAATTCCATACATATACTATACTTGGGGAGAAGATATCTCGGCGGGAGCAAAGAATAGGGAATGCATTGTGGGTAAGTATAACGCAGGGAGTCTGGGGTGGGGGCCGGGGGTGGTATTGACTCACTGCGACGAGAGGGCATCTCTACTTACCGGGCTGGATACTGTCTAGTGTGCGCGTGTGCAAAGCTTCGATAAGGGACAGGAGGGTCATGACCGATGCAGTCCAGGGTTTAGGATCTCTGGACATGAATGTCAAAAAAAGTTCAAACGCTACTGCTTGCTTCCAACTTCCAACGTCTCCCCAAGATACACACCAATCTTAAAAGATCCGAATAAGTCTGCGCAGGTACTTAGATCTGTAATGACAAGGCAGAACCCCAGCCCCTTCTGACCAGCGACGTATTCCATGCCTCCTACCCAAGGAACGAACGCCGAACACCGAACAGAATATTTCGAAGATAATCGACCGACCTTTCATTTTCCCTGGAACGAGAGTGGACCCGAGCGAGACTGGGCAGGCTTCGTCCCGAAACCCCCCTATTTCGGTCGGTCGTGGTGACATACATGGTGAGGTCGTGTGCCCGCCACACGAGCTAACAATCCGTCTCAGGCGATGGCGGTGAGGTGCAAATGCCAACCAACAACCTTGCGGTGAAATCGAGCAGGGAGGGCATGGGCAGGGCATGGGCTGGCGTAAGAAGTAGCCGCATGGATCATCCTGAGCCGGGTCGCAGCGACCCCTGGCCATCTGGGAACCAGGGATGAACAGAGGAAGGTTAGTAGCTGGAAATATTAAGAAGGAACTGCATTTGGCCGGGGCTTCTCACTTTCAGCCTGGAAATCTGCACACGTGTCCAGTGGCCCACCTACTTAAGAGGGGAACTCAAATCCCGCGATGATCAATGAGTCCTGCAAAGTACTGGAGGCTTGAGCCGTCAATTGCGATTGGGGGATTGCTCGTGCCCCGTGGGCCTGGCGCCGAACACTGAACGCAACGAGGGTGCAAGAGGCTGAAGCCTTCTGGCATCCCGGGATGAACACTTCTTCTCTGGGGTGCTCCGTGTTGTGAAAAGGGCAACCCACTAGCCTGTTCAGGCTAGATGCGAACTTTGCGAACAGGATTACTAGCCTCGCTTCAAGTCAGGGAACTAAACTGAATGATGTAGAAGTCTTATTCTGGCAACTAATCCTTGGCATGGGCCAGATCGCGGGTGTCTGATTTGAGGATCTGTCGGGTTTGAGATCGACGAACAACTATCACCATGCAACACGATCCACAGTGTACATGATTCACTTGATTGGGTAAGTGCTTCGACCATGGGGATGGAAATGTTTTCTTCCCTCGTTACATGTCCGCAGGCAATATGGATGTGTTGAGCTGGCTGACCGACCGCTGATGTTTCGTGAAGGCCAGCTTTCAAGTATAAATAAAGAGAGCGATGCTGCTGAGCTGCTCCGACAAAATGAATACTCTTTGGTATCAGATTCGAAGTCCATCATTCTCGCCAACTAAGTGGGACTTGCAAATCCGCGAGTGACGTCCAAGTTTGTGTATGTTGCTGTTGTTGCTGTGCCAAAGCCCCCGACCTCACTGCCTTTCACCGATTGAGTACTGGTCTTCTTGATAGTGCTTTATGTGGGCCACGCTCTTGCTTGGGATACCCATATCGACACAGTCTCCTACTATCTCCATTTCCATTCGGGAGCTCAAGTTCATCTTAGCGGGCAAGTGGTCCTCCTGCACGCCTACCTGTCTTTGAGCAATACTTGCTGGCGAGGATACCTTCGTGACAGCAGACCACTCCAGCAGTCATCGCGGATCGTTCTTCAAGTCTCCGCCAGGCTAAGGCCGTTCATAC
>Ga0105239_10000996_pt1 | contig 39663 bp, 25 predicted proteins | sample KBSC44metaG_FD_92761 | JGI IMG/M metagenome (GOLD analysis project Ga0105239, IMG submission 92761) | Corn rhizosphere microbial communities from Kellogg Biological Station, Michigan, USA - KBS C4-4 metaG | ecosystem: Host-associated > Plants > Roots > Rhizosphere > Soil | place: Michigan, USA... | reverse complement strand
TGGGCTTATTACTTTCAGCAGGAGGACGCATGAGTATCTGCGCCGCAACGATGTTCCGCATATCTATTATATCGAGCCGGGTGTGCATGACTTTAAGGTCTGGAAGAATGGGCTATATATGTTCTCGCAGCTGATCTTCAAGCCTGTGAATGTGTCGACGTTCCCGCAGTATACGGTGCTTGGGGAGCCTGCGGCTACGAATGTGCGTTCGGCGCGCTATCCCCAGCTATTGCCGGACAGCCGGGTGGTCTTCCGGGTGAAGGCGCCGGATGCGCAGAAGGTGCAGGTCGATCTGGTGCGCAAGTATGACCTGGCGAAGGATACGGGCGGCTACTGGACGGTCACGACGGATAGCATCAGTGAGGGTTTCCATTACTATTCGCTGCTGATCGATGGGGTCGCGGTTGCCGACCCTTCCAGCGAGACGTTCTACGGCATGGGCAGGATGGCGAGCGGTATCGAAATACCTTTTCGCGGGGACGAGTATTATACGGAAAAGGATGTGCCGCATGGGGATATCCGTGTGCGGACCTATTTTTCACCGGTGCTGAATGCCTGGAGGCGGGTGTATATTTATACTCCTCCCGGCTATGATCAGAATATGGAATTGAAATATCCTACGCTTTATATTTTGCATGGCGGCGGAGAGGACGAGCGGGGGTGGGCGATGCAGGGGAGGACGAATTTGATCCTGGACAACCTGATCGCCGCGGGAAAGGCGAAACCGATGGTAGTGGTCATGCCGGACGCTAACGTTGGCACCGGGGGGATGGCGTTCGGGGAGAATGTGCTGAGGAGCTTTGAGGCGGAGATGGTGCGCGGGGTGATCCCTTTTGTAGAAAAGGAATACCGGGTAAGGACGGATGCGGGGAGCAGGGCAATGGCGGGGCTTTCGCTGGGGGGAATACATACCTTATATACGGGTGTCCATCATACGGACAGGTTTGCTTATCTTGGGGTATTCAGCAGCGGGTGGATACAGCAGGCGCAGGCCGATCTTGCGCGCGCGCAGTATGATCTCATGGCGCATAGGGCAGACACGATCAACAGCCAGCTGAAGCTATTCTGGATCAGCGATGGTGAGAAGGAGGACATTGCATACCGGAACTGCCAGGTGATGCTGAAGAAGTTGGATGACCTTAAGATAAAATATACTTACAGCGAATATCCCGGTGGTCATACGTGGCCGGTGTGGAGGAATAACCTTTATAATTTTTCTCAATTGTTGTTCAAATAAACCAGTCCCGATCAGTATGAAAAGGCAGATCCAGTTGTTTTCCGTTGTCGCGCTAGCGGCGTTGTCGGCCAGGGCGCAGGGGCCTTGTGATATCTATGCTGCGGGTGGGAGTCCTTGTGTGGCTGCCCATAGCAGCACGCGTGCGTTGTACGCTGCGTACAAGGGTCCGTTGTACCAGGTGCTACGGCAGTCGGATGGCAGGACGCTCGATATTGGCGTAGTCAAGGCCGGCGCGGGTGATCCGGGTGGATATGCGGATGCTGCGGCCCAGGATGCGTTCTGTGCCAATACTACGTGCTGGATCACTGTGCTGTATGATCAGTCGGGTCACGGCAATCACCTTGTGCAGCCGCCGCACGGCGGGTTCAGTGGACCGGCGATGGGGGGCTTCAACAATCTGCCGGTGGCGAATATGGCGCCGGTGACCCTGATGGGGCATAAGGTCTATGGCGTTTTTATAGCGCCGGGTATGGGTCTGCGGCAGAATGACGCCAAAGGGACCGCGGTGGATGATCAGGCCGAGGGGCAATACTGGGTCGTGAATGGCCACCATTTCAACAACGGATGCTGCTATGATTATGGCAATGCGGAGACCGACAGCCGCGACGACGGGGACGGTACGATGGAGACGACTTTCTTTGGCAATACGACGCCCTGGTATCACGGGCCGGGGAATGGTCCGTGGGTTATGACGGACCAGGAGAACAACCTGGTGGGTTGTGTCAACCCTTCTCCGAACGATAAATTCTGTCCGATGCTGCCGAGCGTACCCTGGAGGTTCGTGACGGCTACGGCGGATGGCGAGCCGCACCATTGGCGGTCGATGGGCGGAGACGCGCAGCATGGGGCGCTGGAGATCATGTACGATGGTGGACGGGTAAGCAATGAGCGAAGCAGCTATGACCCGATGCGCAAGCAGGGGGCGATATTGCTGGGTAACGGCGGGGACAACAGCAATGGCTCGCAGGGAACTTTTTATGAAGGAGCCATGACGGCGGCGGGTACTTTCCCGACGAAGGAAGTCAATCAGAAGATACAGGCCAATGTGGTGGCGGCGAGGTATGACGTGCAGCGCCTGAGCCTGACACCAGCGAATGCGGTGAACACGCCCCCGGGGTTGCAGACCTTTTCGCCGGGTTCTTCACAAAATTGTACGGTGACGTTTGTCAATACGACCGGGGAACCTGTGAAGGAAGTTGTACTCAGTATTGTTGCGCCTAAGGGGTGGAGATCGGAGGTTTTGAATTCAGGTTCCGTGACGAAGGAGGTTGCGCCGGGTGGAACGATGAGCGCCACTTTTAAGGTGACTTCGGGGATGGAGGCGTATAATGGTGACATGATCGGCAGTGTATCATGGAAAGGGTTGGCTGTTGCTGAGACGACGGCTGAGAAAGTGAGGAATGTGAGCCCGATCAAGATAAATGAGTTTAGTAATTCTTTTGTTGAATTGTATAATGCAGGGGAGAAGGAGGTTGATCTGTCGGGCTGGGGCTTTGTGCAGCACGCGACGCAGATGCCGGTGTTCTCTTCCGTGAAGATCCCGGCGGGGACGAAGGTCGGGGCGCACAGTTACTATTTGTTGGGATTGTCCAATTCGGGGCTGGCTGTGCCTGCGAAGAGGGGCGAGACCAGGCTGTTTGTGAGGACTATTGCCGGTATGACGGCTGGTGACGAGGTCAGGGTTGGATCGGGGGCTACTGCGGAGACCCGCAGAATTGTTAGCGTCATCGCGGCGCCTGCGCAGCCCGAGCCGGCTCCGGGGACTTTCGGACGTCCGGTCGTGCCTGGCAGTCCTACTACCGTTTGGCAGCCGCTGCCCGAAGGTCCGGTCATTACGATCCCGGCGGGTGCAACGAATATCCCGGTCCTGAGCGTGGAAGGATTTGCCGTTGGTGATAAGATGGCCATCGGATATGGAGCAAAATATCCAGCTGTTGGATTGGGGACCGAGCGATATGAGGTGGTTACGATCACAAACGTGGGTAAGCCGGGTACGCAGGCTTATCTGTCGGTGGATGCGAAGGCCGGGAGTACTAATATAAAAGTATCATCTGTCGCCAATATTTCGGTCGGCGATAAGATCAGGCTGGATATTGCCAGTAAGGGGCACGGGATAGAGACGGTGACGGTGTCGAAGGTTGGGACGCAGTCGTCCCGTGGGCCGGGTCGGGGACCGTTTGCGGCTGGTGAGGATGTGGGAACGGGGCTCGAACTGGCGGAGCCGCTGAAATTCGATCATTCGGCGAATATGCCGTTCAGTGTAAGGGGAACGGGTATCGACTTCAAGCCGGCGACTGCTTTTGCGCATTCGAGCAATGAGCCTGTATTGCCGCTGGTTTTTAGTATTACGCTTGATCGTCCGTTGCTTAGCGACTGGGGTATCGACGAAGTCGTGCAGGATGAGAAGGTGAAGAATGCGGGGTATCAGGGTGCAAGGAAGCCCGATCAGTGGTTCGGAGGTCCGGCGCTGGCGGCGAGTGCAGGCTGTATGGTGCTCAGGGATGCGCAGGGGAATGTTGTGGATGGGCTGAACTATGGCGTGCTTGTCGATCCGTGGATGGCGGAGGGATACCAGGCTGTTTCGGGAACGGGGGCGAATGGAAGCTATGTGCCTTCGCCCGGTATGGGAAGAGGTTTCAGGCCGGGTGGCGAGCAGGCGGATAGGAGCGCCGGGCGTTTCCCTGATGGGAACGACAACGATGATAACGGACATGATTTTTTACTGCAGAATACGATGGCATTGGCCCTGGGGGCTGAGGCCGGTGCAAATAATGTCAAGGTTACGGGTACAGCGAATTTTATGATTGGACAGCCCTGTATTATCGGGCTCGGTGCGAATGCAGAGACAGCGACGGTCGCTGTTATCGGGACGGCGGGTGGGACGACGCTGGCAGCGGGTGTTGACGCCGGTGTGACTGATATACCTGTTGCCGGTGTGGCGGGGTTCGAGGCTGGTCAGAAGATATCTGTCGGGGGAGAAACCGCTGTTGTGGCGTCTGTTGTTGTCAGACGTCGTGGTTTTGGGAATCGTGGTGGCGCCGCCGATTCGATCGTCCTGAGCGAGCCGTTGAAGCTGGCTCATGCAGCGGGGACGGAGGTGTCGGGAACTGGCATTGTGTTCGCACGGCCATTGACGAGGGCTCATGCAGGTGGGACTCCGATAGCCAGCAATGTTCCGACGCCGGGCGAACCTAATCAATATATCCGCAAATGATCTTGAAATATATAGTTGGTGTGCTGGCGGTTGTGTCCAGCCCCGACAAGCAGCTGAAAGTTGAGATAAGCGTTGTAGACGATAAGGCGTATTACTCAGTAAGCTTTAAGAATAAAGTTATGCTGGAGAATTCGCCGCTGGGATTTGAATCGAATGAAGGCGATTTTACGACGGGCATCCGATCATTAGGTGATTCGGCGAGTACTATCGATAAGGACTATACGCAGGATAAGATAAAACGCTCGCGGGTGCATTATTCGGCAAACAGGCTCAGTTGTAGTTTCGAGAATGCCCGGAAGAAACGATTTGATATCGTATTCCAGGTCAGCAATAATGATATCGCCTTCCGGTATGAGCTGCCCGTGTGGGGGCCTCGCATGGCCTGTGTGATCCAAAAAGAGGCTACGGGGTTTAAATTCCCTTCCGGTACGACGACCTTTCTTTCGCCGATGATGACTCCCATGACCGGGTTTGCGCGGACTGCGCCGAGCTATGAAAGTCTTTATTCGTCGGATTCTCCGATGGATGAGGCTGGTTTTAAGAGCGAGGGGTTTGTATTCCCGGGATTATTTAAGGTTGGGGCTGTCGCTTGGGTGCTGCTGTCGGAAACGGGGGTGAGCAGCCTGTACTGCGCGTCGCACCTGGGGGACTGCAGGAATGATCGGACCTATACCGTCGATTATCCGGATAGCAGGCAGAACAATGGGTTTGGCGGTACGGGAGCGGCGATCGCCCTGCCGGGGGTAACGCCATGGCGAACGATAACTGTGGGGGAGACGCTGAAGCCGATCGTAGAAACGACTGTTCCGTTCGACGTGGTTGAGCCGTTGTATGAAGCTTCGAAGGTCTATCACTACGGCCGGGCGACCTGGAGCTGGATCGTCTGGCAGGATCAGAGCATGAATTACGAGGACCAGGTGAAATATATCGATCTCGCGTCGGCGATGGGCTATGAATATATTCTGATGGATGCGCTGTGGGACAAGAATATTGGAAAGGAAAGGATGGAAGAGCTGGTGAGATACGCAAGGTCGAAGAAGGTCGGCGTGTTCTTGTGGTACAATTCTAATGGACCTGAGAACGATGCGCCGCAGGGTCCGCGGAATAAGATGTACATGGCTATCGAGCGCAAGAAGGAAATGAAATGGCTGCAGGGGATCGGCGTGGATGGACTTAAGGTGGACTTTTTTGGCGGGGACAAGCAGGAAACGATGCGGCTCTACGAGGAAATTTTGTCCGATGCCAACGACTATGGTCTGATGATCGATTTTCATGGCGCTACTTTGCCCAGGGGTTGGGAGCGGATGTATCCGAACTATGTCGGCAGCGAGGCGGTGGTTGCTTCGGAGATGCTGATCTTCTCGCAGGGGGTGAGGGAAAAAGAGGCGTATAATGCTAGAATGCATCCCTTTATTCGCAATACCGTTGGGTGCATGGAGTTCGGCGGTGTGTTGCTGAACAAATATCTTGTCAGGAGCAATGAAGGACGCAACAAGCGTCTGACCACGGACGCTTTTCAGCTGGCTACGGCTGTTCTTTTTCAAAATCCTGTGCAGATGTTCGGGATTACGCCAAACAATCTGACGGATGTGCCGGGATTCGAGATCGATCTTATGAAGAAGGTGCCGACTACCTGGGATGAAACGGTCTATATCGACGGGTACCCGGGAAAGTATAGTGTGATTGCCCGTCGTCATGGGGATAAGTGGTATGTCGCCGGGGTTAACGCCATGAAAGAGCCTGCCAGGCTAAGGCTGAGCCTGCCCATGTTGACAGGTAAGAAATTACAGTACTATGGGGATGATGTGAATGGGGTGACATTTAGCAAGGATCTGACGGTGAAGGGATCGGGTGAAGCATTGGTGGATATTCAGCCGAATGGAGGATTTGTATTGGCGCAATAAACCTAAACTTAGTTTGATGAAGAAGTTGATCTCTCTGATCCTGGCAGCTGTATTCTGCTGCGGGAATGGTCGTGCTCAGAATCCGTTGATCCATGACCAGTATACGGCGGATCCTTCGGCTCGTGTGTTTGGCGACAGCATTTATGTCTATCCGTCTCATGATATTCACTGGGCCCCCGGTAAAGGGCGTCCGAACTGGTTTAATATGGAAGACTACCATGTCTTCTCTTCGCCGGACGGTGTGGCGTGGACGGATCACGGCATGGTGATCAACCAGAAGACTGTGCCCTGGGTGGATTCCAGCAGCTATAGCATGTGGGCTCCTGATTGCGTGTTCAGGAATGGCAAGTATTATCTTTATTTCCCTTCACGACCGAAGGACACGTCGGCTGGGAAGCATTTTGCGATCGGCGTGGCGGTTGGAGACCATCCTGGTGGACCCTTTGTTCCCCGGGCGGAGCCTATCAAGGGCGTGGCTGGCATCGACCCGAATGTTTTTATTGACAAGGACGGACAGGCTTATTTGTACTGGGCGGAGGGAAATCTTTATGCCGCGAAACTTCGGGAGGATATGCTCGGGCTGGCGTCTGAGCCGGTGGTGCTTTCGCAGCTGCCGTCGAAGGGGTTGAAAGAGGGGCCCTGGGTATTTGAACGCAAGGGGGTTTATTATCTGACGTATCCGCATGTGGCCGCCAAGACTGAACGGCTGGAGTATGCCGTTGGCGACAATCCGATGGGGCCTTTTCAATTTAAGGGAGTTATCATGGATGAGTCGCCGACGGGGTGCTGGACGAATCATCACTCTATTTTTTCCTTTAAAGGACAGTGGTATTTATTTTATCATCATAATGATCTTTCGCCGGATTTTGACAAGAACCGCAGCATCAGGGCGGATAGTCTGTTTTTCGAAGCGGATGGAAGTATCAGGAAAGTGGAGCCGACGTTGAGGGGGATTGGATTGACGCCGGCTGGCCGGTCCATTCAGCTGGACAGGTATACGAGGATCGATGGGGCCAGGATCGTTTTTATCGATTCGATGGAACGGATGAAGGGATGGAAGGTCGAGTTTGACGCAGCAGGAGGGTGGGTGCAGTATAACAGCGTGGATTTTGCCAGGACGGCGTGGAGGTCGGTGGTTGCAAGGGTGCAGTCGGCAGTTGATGGGGCTTTGGAGATACGTGTTGACGGTGTCACGGGCCCCGTAGTTGGTGAAGTGGCGGTGCCTGCCGGAGGGGACTGGCGTGTGGTGAATGTTCCGTTGAAGGGGAAGCTTTCGGGAGTGCATTCTCTTTTTGGGGTTGCGCGATCGGCGGGGCTGCAGGTAGACTGGATACGGTTCGATTCGACTGAGGACAGGCATGTGGCGCGGAATCCTATTATCGATGCCGATGTACCGGATATGTCGATCATCCGCGTGGGTGATGTTTATTACATGAGCAGCACGACAATGCATATGAATCCGGGTGTGCCGATCATGAAGTCTACCGATCTCGTCAACTGGAAACTTGTCAACTACGCATATGATGTGCTCGACGATGGCGATAAACTTAATCTGAACAATGGAATGAGTGACTATGGGCGCGGCTCCTGGGCCAGTAGCCTGCGGTATCACAATGGGCAGTACTATGTGAGTACCTTTTCAGGGACGACGGGCAAGACTTATATTTATACGACCGGGGATATTGAGAAAGGACCATGGAAGGCGGTGTCTTTCAAACCATCCTTTCATGACCACTCGTTATTTTTCGACGACGACGGGAAGGCTTATTTAGTGAACGGGAGCGGGCGAATAATGCTGACTGAGCTCAATGACGATCTGTCGGGCATCCGTGCCGGCACGTCTCCACAGCCGATCATCGAAAACGCCAGCGCTGTGGCGGGACCCAATATCGGGCTTCCGGCGGAGGGCTCGCAGCTGTTCAAGATCAATGAGAAATATTATCTCTTTAATATCTCCTGGCCGAAAGGCGGGATGCGTACGGTGATCATCCACCGGGCGGATAAGCTGACCGGTCCCTGGGAAGGCCGGGTGGCTTTGCAGGATAAAGGGGTGGCGCAGGGAGGACTTGTGAATACACCCGATGGCGAGTGGTACGCCTATCTTTTCAGGGATTACGGGTCTGTGGGTCGAGTGCCGTACCTGGTGCCGGTGAGCTGGAGGGATGGATGGCCGGTGCTGGGCGTGGATGGTAAGGTGCCGGATTCGCTGGACCTGCCAGGGAACCAGGGGCTGGATCCTGGGATCGTTGCGTCGGATGAGTTCACGCGGCGGGCTGGTGAGCCGGCATTGCCATTGGTGTGGCAGTGGAATCATAATCCGGATAACCGGTACTGGTCGGTTGCTGCGCGGAATGGGTGGCTTCGGCTGACGGCGGGGAGGGTGGATACGAGCGTGCTGTTTGCAAGGAATACGCTGACGCAAAGGACTTTTGGTCCGGAGTGTTGGGGGAAGACGGCACTTGATGTTTCACATATGAAGGATGGGGATCGTGCAGGGTTGTTGCTGCTGCAGAGGAGGTATGGATGGGTAGGGGTGAAGATGGAAGGGGGGGTACGATCGATCGTGATGATAAATGAAGGGGTGGAGGCGGCCAGTGTGCCGTTGGGGAAGGGTATGGTGTTTTTGAGGGCGGATTGTGATTTTACTGATAAGACGGATAAGGCTAAGTTTTATTATAGCCTGGATGGGAAGAAGTGGGTGCCGATCGGGACGGTGTTGCAGATGGCGTATACACTGCCGCATTTTATGGGGTATCGGTTTGGGTTGTTTAATTATGCGACGAAGGAGGCTGGCGGGTATGTGGATCTCGATTGGTTCAGAGTGGGGAAGTGAGACCTGGGAGATGTGCGGTCGCTACGGAAATAAAAAGCGGCTATATTTTGGACATTATGCAATCGGTTTAAAAAAATATAAATAAATTAGACCTATGAAAGGCGGCTTGCTGTTCTTCTTCTTAAGTCTCTTTGCCAGTGCGGTTTTCGCGCAGGATAGTAATTTTTATGTTTTCCTTTGTTTTGGTCAGTCGAATATGGAAGGCAATGCGCGGTTCGAGGCGCAGGATACAGTTGTTGACAAGCGTTTCCAGGTGCTGGCGACTGTCGGCTGTCCGGACCTGGGCAGGGTGAAAGGATCGTGGTATCCGGCGGTTCCTCCGCTATGTCGTTGCAGGACGGGTCTGACGCCGGCGGATTATTTCGGAAGGACGCTGGTCGCGCACCTTCCGGTGAAGGTAAGAGTAGGGGTCATCAATGTGGCTGTAGGCGGGTGTAAGATAGAGTTGTTCGATAAAGATAAGTATGCCTCCTATATCGAGACCGCACCTTCGTGGATGAAGAATACGGTAAAGCAATATGATGATGATCCGTATGGCCGGCTGCTCGAGATGGCGCGGCTGGCGCAGCAAAAGGGAGTTATAAAAGGGATACTGTTGCATCAGGGGGAGTCGAATACAGGAGACTCGCTCTGGCCGGCGAAGGTCAAAGTGGTATACGAGCGACTGCTGGCGGATCTGCATCTAAGCGCAGACGCTGTTCCGTTGCTGGCGGGAGAGGTCGTGGGGGCCGATCAGCAGGGTAAGTGCGCCAGCATGAACGGCATCATCGCCACGTTACCGCAGGCGGTGCCAACCGCGCATGTTATTTCTTCTGTTGGTTGTGAGGCCGGGCCGGACCATCTTCATTTCGATGCGGCGGGGTACCGGGAGCTGGGCACGAGGTATGGAAAGGAAATGCTTTCATTAATGGGAATTCACCTTTAAAAAGAATAAATATGCGTTCGAACTGTCTTAACAGACAGGGCTGGCTGGATGCCGGCCTGGGTGTCTGCTGCCTGTTATTTTGCTTGATCTCTTTTGGTCAGCAGTTGGTGATCAATGATTCCGGATATTTTGAAAAGCCGGGTGTCAACGTCATGGTCTTTAGCAGCCAGTACAATGGAATGTTCTTCGACGAGAAGACGGCGGGTATCGAGCTGGTCCACCATGGGGTAAGGACCTGTACCGGGGGCGCGGTGCGGTTGCAGAATACGCCGGAGCAATGGGACCTGATACCTGTGCTTGTCAGCAGGAAGGTGGATAAGCAGAACGGGAGTATCGAGGCGGTATTGAAATATACGGCTTATGATTTTGTGTCGCGCGTGGTCGTTGCGGCGAAGGATAAGGGCGTGGAGATAAGCGTTTTTTTGGACAAGCCAGTGCCCGACAAGCTGGCGGGCAATGCCGGGTTCAATCTCGAGTTCCTGCCTTCGGCGTATTTTGAGAAGAGCTATTATGCCGACGGGAAGCCGGGGGTGTTTCCGTTGTATCCTGCGAGTCCGACCCGGATCGAACCTGCCTCCAAAAAGATACCGCAGTTTGCGGGGCATACGACTTTCGACGACAGGGGAAGAAAGGAGTTCATTGTGCCTGGTCCTCTTGCGACGGGGCGGTCGCTGGTGCTGGCGCCGGAAGATCCGGAACGGGAGGTAAGTATCCGGTGTGCGGATGCGGATCTGCAATTGTTTGATGGGCGTAATCTGGGTCAGAACGGGTGGTTTATTGTTCGGAGCCTGCTGCCTGCGGGGAAAACGGGCAAGGTGCTGAGCTGGTATCTGGAGCCGAATGGGATGGCTGGGTGGCGGCGGAAGCCGGTCGTTGAATTTTCGCAGGTGGGTTACCGGCCACAGCAGGAGAAGGTAGCGGTTATCGAGCTGGACAAGGCGGATGCTCCTTTGGCTTCGGCCTCGCTGCATCGTGTGACGCCGGAAGGGAAGGATGTGGTGGCGTTGAAGGGTGGGGTACAGGCCTGGGGCCGGTGGCTCAGGTATAACTATGCGAAATTTGATTTTTCTTCTGTGAAGGAACCGGGGGTCTATTATATAGAATATGGAGGTCAGCGGACAAATAGTTTTAGCATCGGTGAGGATATATATAAAGACATCTGGCATCCTACGCTGGATGTTTGGTTCCCGGTACAGATGGATCATATGGAAGTGAATGAAGCTTACCGGGTGTGGCATGGCGTTCCGTTCATGGACGATGCGCTGCAGGCGCCAGTGAATCACCAGCATTTCGACGGGTATAGCATGGGGGCGTCGACGCAGACAAAATACAAGCCGCTGGAACGGATACCGGGGCTGGCGACGGGTGGATGGTTTGACGCGGGTGATTTCGATATCCAGACCGGGTCGCATTGTGATGCGGTGCTGGCAATGGTGGATGCCTGGGAGAAGTTTGGGCTGCGGCGGGACGAGACCTTTGTCGACTATCCCACACACTATGTCGATATTCATCGTCCGGATGGTATGCCCGATCTGTTGCAGCAGATAAAGCACGGTACGCTGAATATGGTCGCGCAGGTGAAGAATATCGGTCATCCGGTGAGGGGTATCGTTGTCCCGAACCTGCATCAGTATCATCATCTGGGGGATGCGGTGAATGAGACGGATAACCTGCCTTATAATGCTGCGCTGAAACCTTATGAGTCAGACGGGAAGTCGAGCGGAACGATGGATGACCGGTGGGCGTTTACGGAAAGGAATGTTTTTCTGGACTACTATACGGCGGCGGCGCTGGCTGCGGCGAGCAGGGCGTTGAAGGGGTTTGATGATACGCTGGCTGAGCAGAGCCTTTTCTATGCCCGGCAGCTGTGGAAGGAGGACGATAGCATTTCCCGGTCGGACACTTCGCGGTTTGGCGCTCAGTTCCGAAGGAATCTTCGGCTGACGGCGGCGCTGCAGCTGTATATCACGACGAAGGAGGAGCCTTTTGCTGCGGCGTTCAGGGATGGTATCTGGCCGGCGCTGGACCGGTCGATGGGTTTTGGGATGACGGCGGCGCTGCAGGCCTGTGGGTATATGGATGAGGCGTACAGGCAGCGGTTGAAGGAATATGTTGTTCGTTATAAGGGTACGTGTGATGCGCTCGTCCGGCAGAACCCGTATGGTGTGCCGATGGCTACGGGGGGCTGGGGCGGCAATGGGGGGATCGTTAACTGGGCTATTACGAATTACTATGCGCACCGGGTGTTCCCGGATGTGATAGGGGTGGAGTATGTTTATCGGGGGCTCGACTATCTTTTCGGACGTCATCCGTATTCGAATGTGTCATTTGTTTCGGCGGTGGGGACGCATTCCAAGCGGATCACGTATGGGAATAACCGGGCGGATTTTAGTTACATAGCGGGTGGGGTAGTGCCGGGGATATTGATCCTGAAGCCGGATTTCCCGGAGAATAAGGAGGACTGGCCGTTCTTCTGGGGGGAGAATGAGGTGACGGTGGGGATATGTGCGAACTATATTTTTTTGGGTGCGGCGGCCGGGTCGGAGTAAGAACCGGGATAGCGCTGCCTATCCCTCTTCTTTGGAGACGGGTAAAAGAACGGAAAAATAAAAGGTCGAGCCTTTTCCTTCCTCGCTTTCGACCCAGGCGCGCCCCCCGTGTGCATTGACGATCTGCTTTGACAGGAATAGACCCAAACCGAGGCCTTCGAGATTTTTGGTCTTTTGCGCGCGGTAAAATCGATTGAAGATATAAGGGATATCCTTAGCCGGAATTCCCTTTCCATAATCCCTGACTGATACAATGACTGAATCTCCTTCGAGGAGCGAGCAGACCTCGATGTTATAGTTCTCGTCGGAGTACTTGGCGGCGTTGGTGAGATAGTTGACGACCACCTGGATCAACTTTTCTCTATCAGCAAACAGAGAAACCTGTGCATTACCTTTTTTGCTGATCTTACGCTGGCTATGGACCTGACGAACGGATTCGATCGCCTCGTCGATCACTTCTTCAAGGATAAAGACCGAACGCTCCGGATCAAAATTGCCGGATATCAGCCTGGCAGACTTGTACAGTTCATTAATAAGTTTTTTAAGTCGTAGGGCATTGGTTCGGGTCCGGCGCAAAAATTCCCTGAATTCTTCCAGTTGTTTTTCTTTCAGCAGTTCGTCTACCAGCTCAATATTCAGGATCACGTTCGCAAGAGGGTTGCGGAACTCATGAGCCACAAAATTCAGGATATCTTCCCGCTGCTTTTCAAATTGTTTCTGTGCTGTAACATCATGGAATATCAGGAGTATCCTGGTTTGTTCACCCTCTTCTGCCAGCCGGGTGCAACTGACATCAAACGTTTTCCTTTCGGCGCTTTCCGAATCCATTTCCAGCTGTATCCGGGAGATATTCGATTTGGACTGAAAAACAGCAAGAATAGCATTGTGTAGCTCGGAGTTGATGTCGAATGAACTGATGAAGGCTTTAAAGTCGATCCTGGAGACATCCCTGTCGGAAAAATTAAAGATTTGGATAAAAGAATGGTTGGCCTTTAATATTTTCAAATTTTCGTCCAGGACGATCACTCCGTCTTCGATAGTGCCCAGGATGTTCTCATTGAAGTTGTTCAATCGGATAATAGAAAATTCAGATTCTTTTTGGGCATGGATATTTTGTATTATTTTCAAGATACGTTTTTCATGTCGATCATTTGTCAGCAGAAGCGACTCGCCGGATACCCAGGTCAGCGTTTTGTTCTTATTGACTAAATAATTATTGTCATAAGACTGGCCTTCATCGATGACGGTCTTTAGTTCTCTAAGCGGAAGGTCCTTTTTTTGATCGGCCTCGCTAAAAAGCATTGAGAAATTCTCCCCGATAATGTCCGCCTTTTCATAACCAAAGGACGCAAGGAATGCACGGTTTGCCTCCAGGATGGTGCCATTCGGATCGATGATGAGGATGGAGTTCATCTTCGCATTTTCGAAGAGCGAGCGATAATAGTCCAATGAAGTGAAGTTGCCAGATTCATTCATGGTCAGTTGAATTGTCTCCAATCTATAGCAATTCACTGGATTTTTTGATATTTAGGTATTGAAAAGTTCCTGGATATTGGGGAGGGAGTCGGAGTCCTTGTTTTCATAGGGTGGCATGGGGAATAAATTCCCCTTGATTGATTTTTTTTCACGGTTTTTCGTGCGGTGGCCTTTTTTTGTATTTTCGGACCTGTCATGGTTATAAAAAAATACGCACCCCATTGTGCAGAGGCGCAATTGCAGGAAGCTGAATCAATGTTGCAGCCTCTTATTGCGGTTTTTGGATGATTTGGCGGGCAGGCTATTCGAAAAATGATGATGAACGAACCCGATTATAATCCTCTCCGGGCGTACTTAAATGGCCTTGCTCCACTGGATGAACCGGAATGGCGGTCGTTCCGGGATATTTTGTCTATCAGGCAATTTGAGAAAAAAGGGGTATTTCAAGCGGCTGGTACAAAATGTAAAACTGTTGGTTTTATTCTCGAAGGCTGTTTCCGCTGGGTGAAAAATACTGACGGCGAAGAAAGGACCTTCGATTTTGCACTTGAGCATGAATTTGTAACGAATTACCACAGCATTATCACTCAAGAGCCAGCTGATATTGCTATTATCGCTGTCGAAAGGTCGGTTGTCGCCTGTGCTGATGCAAAGAAAATGCTTCAATTATTTGATACCAGTTTTAACTGGCAGAAAATAGGCCGGCACCTGGCGGAGTATGTTGCCTGTTATTCGTTGGAACGCTTAATGGCCTCCTATTATGACTCTCCCAGGACCCGCTATCAGAAATTGATGAAGAATTCCCCGGAACTCTTTCTGAGGGTCCCACACCACATACTTGCGAACTATTTAGGGATGACCAAAGAAACGTTCAGCAGGCTTCGAAATTCTACATTATAGTTTTGTTGATCCTGGTCAACGTCTTTTAGCCGGCGCCGCTATAAATTTGTCTAAATCTTAATTCATTAGACATATGGTAGACGCAACAGGCAATATACCCAGAAAAATGTCCGCAGTTGTCACGAATCCGGGCGAGGGCCCCCGACTCGTTTTGAAGGAAGTTCCATTTCCTGAATCTGCCGCTAACCAGGCGTTGATCAAAGTAGCGTGTTTTTCATTGAATCCGGGGGAGACACGAACGGCAATGCAATCGCCGGATAGCTATATTCCCGGTTGGGATTTTGCCGGAGTAGTTGCGAAAGCTGCCGCTGACGGCAGTTCTCCAGGAGAAGGTACAAGGGTTTTTGGCATAGTTCCCCGGGGATCATGGGCTGAGTATGTCGTTGCCTGCAGCGGCTGGATGGCGGAAATACCCGAGGGGGTAACTAATGGACAGGCCAGTACCCTATCCGTGGCCGCCACCACCGCTGAGGCTTGTCTCGAGACAGGCGGTTCCTTGTTGGGCCGACGGGTACTGATTACGGGGGCATCAGGCGGTGTGGGACGTTTTGCCTGTCAGCTTGCCACGATTGCCGGCGCAAGGGTATATGCGGTCAGCAGGCGCCCTGAACTAGAAAGGCGGCTCAGGGAAGATCGCGTCGAGCTTATGGGTATATTTTCGACCATGGCTGCCGCAAAGTCCGCGGGAGAATATGATCTGATCGTTGAATCTGTGGGCGGGGAGAGTCTTGGAATAGCGATCACTGCACTCGCTGAAAATGGAATATGCGCCAGTTGTGGAAATTCCTCTTGCGAACAAACCAGCTTTGATGCGCGTGACTTTTATCTCAGGAAAACAAATATCAGGCTGCAAAGCGTCTGGCTCGGGAAGGAAATGCAGGCGGGTAACTGTACGCCCAGGTTTGCGCGTCTCATCGAACTCGTCAGAGATGGCCGGCTTAGGCCTCCTGTGCACGAGGAGTTATCCTGGACCCGTATTACAGAGGCGGCGGAGCGTCTCATTCAACAAAAGGTTAACGGTAAAATTATTTTGCAGGTTGTGTGATTTAGTGAAAACGTATTTTTAAAATAAAGGGTTTATTTGTTTTGAAAAAGCAGGGGCGCGAGCTGGTACAGGCTGCGTCGCCAGGTGAGGAACTCGTGGGCTGTGTTTTCGGATACGAAAGAGACTGCGTTGAAGCCGGCCTGTTTTAGCGAGTCTGCTGCCTGGCGGACGCGGTCGGCGTTCTCGCGGCTGCCGCAGCTGATAAAGATGAGAGCGGGTTTGGATTTGTCTTTGAGCTCTTCGGGTGTATAGATGCCGCCGCTGAGTAGCGCGTATTGGGAGAAGACTTCCGGTTTGTTCAGCGTTATAGTGTGTGTCTCCATGCCGCCCATGGAAAGGCCTGCCATGGCCCTGTTCTGGCGGTTGGCCAGGGTGCGGAAATGCGCGTCCACGTAGGGGATCAGCTCTTCGGTCAGGACCGTCTGGAATGTGTCAATTTTGAATTCCTTCATGTGGCCGAATCTCAGCTGGTTCGTGATACCGTAGGTCATGACGATGATGAAGGGTTTGGTCTTTCCTTCGGCGATAAGGTTATCCATGATGAGATTGGCGTGGCCCTGGTTGCTCCATGCGGTCTCGTCTTCGCCCCAGCCGTGCTGGAGATATAGGACGGGGTAGCGCTTGTTTTCGTTCTTGTTGTAGTCCGGCGGGGTGTACACAAATGCCCTGCGGGAGGTGTTTGTGGCTTTGGAAGGAAAGAGGACCTGGACGACATTGCCGTGGGGTACGTCTTTCAGGGCGTAAAAATCCTGGTCGTGGGCGGGGATCTCGATGCCGCTTTCCCAGCGGGTCGAACCGTAGAAGTTGAGCGTGCCGGGGTCGTTGAAGACGCCGCCGTCAACGGTGACATGATAGTAGTGAAAGCCTTCGTCCATCGGACCGCCGGTGGTACCTGTAAAGAAGCCGTCGTCTCCCTTTGTAAGGACTGTGCCTCCTTTACCGCCGAGTCCGAGGCTCACACGGACGCTGTCCGCCTTTGGCGCGGCTATTCTGAACCGGGCGTAGCCCTGGGAGTTGACCTGCGGGTATTGCTGTCCGGGTTGGTTTAGTGTTGATGGTTGGAAGTCGTCTTTGATGTCCTGGGCCAGGCAGACATTGGCTGCCAGCGCGGCCGCTGAGAAAAGAAGGATCCGGCTGAGTTTCATTGATCGTTTTTTTATTGGCGAAGTAATGCGTTGGTACAAATGTATAGGTGTCAATGGATTGAAAAGGGATGTTTTCGTGCTATTTATAGCACAAATGTTCAGGTGCGGCCACTATTTATCCCAGAAGACCCTTGTCGTCAGGTTATCCTGCCCTCCCATTGCCTGGACTGCCGCAAGGTAGTTCGCCTTATTATTGGATAGTTCATAGTCAGGATAGGAGAGTCTGCGGATAAACCCGCCGTTAAGATTGTTATTTGACAGATTGGGGCTTAGGGTGGGATACCCGGTTCTCCGGAAATTGCACCAGGCTTCCGTTCCATTGGTCAGGCTGGCTATCCAGTACTGGGTGTTGATGAGCTGGAGCGCGTCAGTCGCGTTATAGGCAACCGCGGGATCGGTGAGGTAGGCAGTTTTCGCTGCCGAGGAAATTGCACCCCCATTGGGATATATCGAATAGGTGTCCATATCGGCCGTGATCCCGGCCTCGTAGTAGCTTTGGGCTGCGGCGTCGCCGCCTGGTATCCATCCTTTTTTTGCAGCCTCGGCCAGCAGCAGTGCCGTTTGGGCATAGGTAACCCAGAAGGTAGGAGCAGTTTGGGACGCAACACATTTTACATTGAGCTGTGAATAGTTATAGCCACCGCCCCTTGTGCCGCGGTAGGGAGGATTTGCAAGCGCATCGCTGATAACCCCTACGGGTACCCCATACTGATCGGCAATGGCGAGGTCGGGGTTGGGGTCCGCCAGCGGGTTGTTGGGGTCCGCAAATTTCCCAACGATAAAGGGGCTACGGGGGTCGTTGGTTGTCTTTAGCTGGTTGACAAAGGGTTCTGCTGCATAATAGAAGCGTGGATTGTTGTTGACCAGACCGACGTTCAAAACATTGGTCGCCACGGTGCCGTCATATTTTACGTATACATTGTCCGCGTTGGATGTCATTACACCGCCGGTAAAAGCCTCTGCCGCCAGCGCCTGTGCCTTTGCGGCATTGATCTTTGAATAACGCATTCCCAGCCTCAGCAGCAGGGAGTAGCCCACCTTCTTCCATTTTGCGACCTGGGTTGCAGCCGAGGTAACGGGCACGGCTGCATTCTTACCAAAGAACAGGTCGGCTGAAACATAGTCGCCCGCCGGATTCAGGGTCGTGGTGGCCTCCCTTATCTCTTTTTCGAGGTCGGCGTAGATTGCGGCAGCGTCGTCATATTTTGGGTAAAAAATGCCGTCGGTATATGCCTTTCCCGCATTGAAATAAGGAACGTTGCCGTATTCGTCAACGAGTCCCATAAAGGCCTGGGCCTTCCATATGCGGATCATGCTGAGGAGATTGACCGAGCTCGTATTGCCTTTCAGTATCGCCATCGCCTGAACGAGGCTTTTGATGCCTCCGGTCACGGGGTTGTTCAGCGGCGCCGAGCCGGTGTAGGAGGCGTCCCATCTGCCGTTGTTGAAATTGTCTATATCCGCATTGAAATTGGGACCGAGGGTCGCGCCGGCGTTGAACGGATTGACAAATTGCTGTACAATGGTGTTCTCCGTCTCCCAGCCTGCTCCGGTAAATGTACGTTCTGCGCCCGCAAATAACAGAGCCGGATCGATGGTCGTTACGGCATAAGGATCCGTGTTTATCTTCACAAAATTCTTGTCGCATCCGGCTGCAAGGAGGATGACACTGATAAGGATCGATATGTTGAATGGGTTTTTCATAATTAAAACTTTACATTTAAGCTGAGGTTGAAACTGCGCGTCGTCGGCAATGAGGAATTCTCATAGCCTGTTCTGATGTCTCCTGAAGACTGGATAGCTTCCGGGTCAAGACCCGGAAGGTCCTTATGAAGTATGGCCACGTTGCGTACGGACCCGGAAAGGCTAAGCCCCTTGCAGAATTTGAGGTAGCTGGCTTTTTTCATCAGGTCGCTGAAATTATAGGTGACCGAAATACTTCTCAGTTTGACGAAATCCGATTTGAAGACGAACGGGTCGCCGATCTGAAGGTTCCGGTAATCCGCATAGAATCCCTGAAGGTCTGTAACCGCGACTGTATTCGGCTGACCGGTTCCCTGGTTGATGCCCGGGAACACAATTCCTTTCTCTCCGTCCCTGCGACCCACCAGGGAGGCTTTTGACAGGCCTTGTCTCAGCGTATTCAGGGCGGTGGAGGACATTACTTTTCCGCCGAATTTGTAGTCTATGAACACCCCCAGACTGAGGTTCCTGTAGGTGAAATAGTTGGTCCATCCGCCCGTGAATTTGGGTATGGCGCTGCCGACGGGTCTGTAGTCGGGAGTGGCAAGGAGGCGGCCGGTGGGGCTGACAAGGATATTGTTTTTGCCGTCCCTGAGGTAGGTTCTTGTATACAGCTGGTTCATGGGTAACCCTACAGTGTAGTGTATCTGTCCCAGGAACTCGTTGCCGGTACCATTAAAATACAGCAAAAGGAAGTCGTTCACGCCTGGAGAGATGGCGAGTACTTTTGTGGAGAGGTAGGTATTATTCCATGAACTGGTCCAGCTGAAGCGGGTAGTCCGTATCGGTGTAAATTCCAGCAGGGTCTCCAGGCCGCTGTTCCTCAATGATGCGAGATTGGCCTTGGAGTTGGTATAGCCTGAGGTGTTGGAGAGCGTGACGGACAGCACCTGGTCGGTGGTTACTTTTTTGAAAGCCGATACGTCGACGTGCAGCCGGTTGTTGAACATGCGGAGCTCCAATCCCAGTTCTTTTTCGTCTGTCCTGAATGGCGTCAGGGATGCATTCGGCGCGTTCGATCCGGTGATCGTCGCCGTTGTTTGCCCGTTGAAAGGATTCGGTGAGATGGTATAGTTGAGCAATCCTTCGTAAGTGCTGACGCCGTTGGCGCTGCCCGTCTTTGATCCGGCCACCCTCAGCTTGCCGAAATTAAGCCAGGCGACGTTTGGCAATAGCTGGGAGAAGATGAAGCTGCCGGATACCGATGGGTAGAAGACGTGGTTGTTGCGGGGATTGTAGACCGAGAACCAGTCTTCCCTGCCTGTAACATTTATGTATAGGAAGCGTTTGAATCCTACTTCCGCCAGGCCGTACAGCGAATTTACGCGGCTTTTTCCGTAGGTATAGGTCTGGGTCTTGACGTTGCCGTTGGCGATCGAATAGAGGTCTTTTACGACGAAATTGGCGGAGGTGCCGGTCAGGTTATTGCCTTCAGAAGTGAATGTGTTGCCACCGGCGCTCACGTCGAATGAGAATTTTTTGAACTCTTTGCTGGCGCCCACCAGGAAGTCCGCATTGACTTCGGTGTTTTTCCCCTGAGCTATGCTGTATGAGCCTTTGTAAGTTCCGTCAGCGTTGGTCGGTACGCTGGTGCCGACGCCGTAAGGCACATGAAATTCGTTGTTGTTGACCGAATAGTTGTAGTTGTACCTGCCCTGCAGGAATAGCCAGTCCGTAAAGTCATATCTCAGGGTTGCAGTGCCGAGTATCCGGTCTCTGTTGTTGACCCAGTTCTGACCGGCCTGGTTGGCATAGTAAGGGTTGAGCACTGTGCCCTGAAAGCCCGAGGTCTGCATTTCCGTCCCGTTGGCGGGATTGACAGCGCTGTTCTTGAGAGCCGAGGTAGGGGTTGAGATCGCCAGTCTGGTAAAGAAATTGACGGAACCCGCACCCTGTGTGCCTACCTGTGGCGGGTTGCTTTGTATCTCGTTTGCCCAGTTGATGTTGACGGCCAGTTTGAGTTTTTCGGTGATGTTCTGGTTGACCCCTAAGTTGAAGATCTTCTTTTTGTATTCGTCCCGTGGTTCGATGCCCTTTGCATCCGAATTGGCAAACGAGACCCGGAAGCTGCCTTTTGGACCTCCGCCGGACAAGGCAATCGTATTGGTGAAATTGGCCCCTGTCTGGAGGTAATCGAAGAGCCTGTTTTGGTAGGCGGAGTAGGGCTGAAGGGTGCCGTCGAAGATCGGTGTCGGAGCGCCGTCTAACCTGGCTCCCCAGCCGAACTGGCCGTTGCCGGCGGCCGAAGACTGCGACGTTGGCCTGTTTCCGCCTGTACCCTCTCCGTATATGGTCTGGAACTGATCCATATAATTCAGGGCCCTTTGCAGCGTGTAGCTGGAGGTGTATTCGACACCGATACCGGAATTCTTCGAGCCCGATTTCGTGGTGATGATGATCGCGCCTGCCGCGGCCCTGGAGCCGTACAATGCAGAGGCGGTCGATCCTTTCAGAACGGTCATGCTTTCGATATCGTCCGGGTTGACGACCTGGAGGTTGTCGCCCTGGTCGCGCTGGTTGCCGCCTCCATCGGCGCCTCTTGAGCCCTGGTCCATGGGAAGGCCGTTGACTACGATAAGGGGCGAGTTGGTCGATCCGGAGAAGCCCACTTGTCCGCGTAGACGTATTTGTGTACTGGACCCGGCGCCGGCGGCAGGAGGCGTAATGTTCAGGCCTGCGACCCTTCCTTCGAGGGATTCTCCGATATTGGTCGTCCTGTTCGTGATCAGCTCGTCTGTCTTTACCGATGTCGCCGAGTAACCCAGTCGCCTTTCCTGTCGCTTTATGCCGAGCGCCGTTACAATGATAACGTCGAGGTCTTTTCTGTTGCCTCTCGTCAGGTTTATTGTAATGTCGGTTTTTCCTTCGATGGCTGTCTCAATCGTTGCAAAACCGATATGGCTAACGACGATGATGTCGTTGGTTGCAGCGGGAATGCTGAAATGTCCTGCAGCATTCGTGATGGTAGACCTGGACGTGCCTTTTACCGTCACGGTGGCGCCGGTAAGAGGTTTTTTTTCATCGTTGAGGACTGTTCCGGAGACCGTTTGTGCCTGTGCCCTGGCCGAGAGGGCGAGTAGGAGAAAAGATAGCAGATAGCTGATCAGGGGTCGCTGGTAGTTGGCGTGTTTATTCATATTGCAAGTCGTTTTGGAGTGATGCGCCAGTGCAAAATAAGTGTCATTTAGACAAAAAACTTCCACAATAGAACTTTGTTGAATAGTGTAAATGTTTCTGGAATTTATTTCCTTCCTTTATTGTATGACCAGATATACTTTCTCTCTTATAGTAAGCCTTTGTATCTATGCTTCGGCTATAGGCCAGCAGGTACAGATCAGCAAAGAAGAATTGATCGCTCTTACATGGGAGTGGCATGGAGAACGGTTCCCGGACGGGAGACCGAAAGTGAGCGACGATATTATCCGCAGGATGAAAGCGGTTAGCGTCGAAGAGGCCTGGGCTACCTTAAAGAACGCCGGTTACGGCTACCAGGTGGCGGATGGCTGGCAGATCATCAATCCCGACAGCGTATTGGTGGGCCGTGCTGTAACGGCAACCTTTCTGCCCGGCCGTCCCGATGTCTGGAAGGCGATCGACTCGTTGGGTAAGAAGGAGGGGAGGAGGGCTCAAAATGTCTGGGCGGTAGAAATGCTGGTAAAGGGGGATGTGTATGTGGCTGATCAGTTCGGAGCCAAGAGGAACGGGCCTACGATCGGCGACAATGTGGGTAATGCGATCTATGCCAGGACCGGCAATGGAATTGTGTATGATGGTGCTATCAGAGACCTGGAGGGACTGAAAGAGATCGGCGGATTCACGTCGTTCTATACCAGCTATGATCCGTCTTACCATAATCCCGGTGCAGGAAAAAATCAGGACCTGACGACCATGATCGCGGGCATCAACCGTCCTACGCGCATAAGGACGGTGACGGTAATGCCGGGGGATGTCGTGCTGGGTAAGACGGGGGTAGTAGTATTCATTCCTCCGCAATTGGCCGAACGGGTGGTTAAGACGTCGGAGATCGTTCGTCTGCGTGATCAGTTCGGCCACCTGCGTCTGAGAGAGGGGAAGTATACGGCCGGGCAGATAGACGCCCGCTGGACCGACGAGATCGAAAGGGATTTTTCGCGGTGGCTGAACGACCATATTAATGAGCTGCCGGTGGGAAAGGAGCAAATACAAGAGTATCTTAAAGAGAGAACGTGGTAAAAACGATTTAGTCCGTTAAAAACAAATCACATGTCGAATACAAGACGATCTTTTATAACAAAAGCTGCGGTAGCGGCTGCCTTATCGCCGTTTGCCGGTTTGAGTAATGGTTTTGGTCAGAGTCTTTCCCATTCGCTTGAGAACGCACCTCGTCATTCCAGCCCCTCTGACCTGAAGATCACCGACGTCAAATGCGGGTATTCGGGGGGCGGACTATTTGTGAAGATATTTACTAACCAGGATATATGGGGTTCGGGGGAGGCTGTGGACGCGGTCGGGGGCACTTATTATATGGTTCAACAGCTGGGCCGGAGGTTGAAAGGGAGAAGCCCTCTGACTCCCAACCGGATCTTTGAGGAGTTTAGGAAGGGCGGGTTCTTTGCCGGCGCACAGTCGGGGATATACGTGGCGGTTCTGAGCGCTTTTGATGCCGCGTTATGGGACCTGTGCGGAAAGGCGCTGGGTTTGCCGGTCTACCAGCTGATGGGAGGGAAGTTCCGGGATAAGGTGAGGGTGTACTGTGATACGGAATTATATGCAGTCAGGAACCCTAAGCCGGAAGATTATGCGAACGCGGCGGTGCAGGCTGTCGGCAATGGATACACGGCTGTCAAGTTCGATATCGACTCGGCGACCGACCCGAATAAATTCGACCGGTACAACTGGACTGCCAGCAATGCCGAGCTGGAGCGGATGTTTGAATCCATCGCGGCTGTCCGCAAGGCCGTCGGGCCGCATATCGATATCTGTGTGGACATGCATGGCCGGTACGATGCGCCGACCGGAAGAAAAGTGGCGAAGATGATGGAGCCATTGAATCTTATGTGGCTGGAAGAGCCGGTGCCTGCGGATAATATCGACGTCTATAAGACCATCACACAGGAAACGAGTACGCCTATTTGTGGCGGGGAGAATTTTTATCTCGGTTACGGGTACACCCGTATACTGGAACAGGCTGCGATCGATATCATCATGCCGGACCTGCAAAAATGTGGCGGGCTGGGCGAAGGGCAGCGGATAGCAAACCTGGCCAATTTATATTATACGCCGTTTTCACCGCATATGGTAGGGTCTTTTCTTGGAGCCATGGCAACTGCCCACGTATGTGCGTCTGTGCCGAACTTTCATATCCTTGAATGGCAGACCTTGAGCGACACCGAACCGAAGTGGAAGGAGATAGTGATCTATGATAAGCCTTTTATCGAAAAAGGATTTCTCGTAGTATCCGATAAACCCGGGATTGGCGTAGAGCTGAACCTGGAAGGGTTGAAGAAATATGCGACGCCCGGTATCCCGTTCTTTGAGTGATCAGTGCAGGTTGCGGGTCACCTCGCTGCCGGAGCCGCCTTGCAGCAGGTCCAGGTCTGCTCCCAGGTTGGCCTGCTGGACGTGTTCAATATAAAATCTGACATAACCCCTGGTTGCCATCGGCGCGGGTTTGGTCCACGCCGCTCTTCTTCTGGCCGCTTCCGCATCGTCGATATCCAGGTGCAGCCTTTTGTTCTCAACGTCCAGTTCGATCATGTCGCCATTCTGGACCAGCGCCAGCATACCGCCGATCGCGGATTCGGGAGATACGTGCAGCACTACTGTGCCTGCGGCGGTACCGCTCATTCTGCCGTCGGAGATACGGATCATGTCTTTCACGCCCTTGCGCAACAGCTTTTCCGGCAGGTCGACATTGCCGACTTCGGGCATGCCGGGGTAACCGACGGGGCCGGCTCCTTTCAGCACGATGACCGAGTTCTCATCGATGTCGAGGTCTTCGTTGTCGATGCGGGCATGATAGTCCTCCATTGATTCAAATACGACCGCCTTGCCGCGGTGTTTCATGAGGGTTTTTGTCGCGGCGGACGGTTTTATAATGGCGCCGTTCTCGCACAGATTCCCTTTTAATACGACGATGCCTGCCTCCTGCTGGAATGGGCGGTCAATGGTCGCGATGACGTCGTGGTTGAAACAGGACGGGTTTTTATTGTTCTCGCCGATGGTCCTGCCGTTTGCTGTGATGGCGTCATTGTGTAAGTGGCTGCTTAGCTCATTAATGACCACGGGTAGCCCGCCTGCGTAGTAAAAGTCTTCCATAAGGTATTTTCCTGATGGTTTCAGGTTTACCAACAGGGGTATCTTTCCGCCGATGGTGTCGAAGTCTTCGAGGTTTAGTGGAACGCCGATCCTTCCCGCTATTGCAAGCAGGTGGAGGATAAAATTGGTCGAGCCGCCGATAGCTGCGTTTACGATAATTGCGTTTTCGAACGCCTGCCGGGTGAGTATGGTCGAGAGCCGCTGGTTTTCCTTTACCATTTCGACGATCCTTCGTCCGCTGAGCTGGGCCATTACCTTTTTTCTCGAGTCTACGGCCGGGATCGCCGCCGCGCCCGGCAGCGTCAGGCCGAGCGCTTCGACCATACAGGCCATCGTGGACGCAGTTCCCATTGTCATGCAGTGACCCGCGCTCCTCGCGACGCCTATTTCCGCCTCCAGTATATCTTCTTCGGTATATTTTTCGACCAGCATTTTTTCCTTTACCATCCAGTTGAATGACCCGCTGCCGAGACATTCCCCCCTGAAACGCCCGTTCAGCATCGGGCCACCTGGCACGACAATGGTCGGGAGGTCGACGCTGCAGGCTCCCATGACCGTAGAAGGAGTGGTTTTGTCGCAACCCGTCAGCAAGACGATGCCATCCAGCGGATTGGCGCGGATATTCTCTTCCACGTCCATGCTGGCCAGATTCCTGAACAGCATGGTCGTAGGGCGCATTACCGTCTCACCCAGAGACGAGACAGGAAATTCCAGGGGAAAGCCTCCGGCATCCAATACACCCCTCTTCACGACGTCTGCAAATTCCCTGAGATGGCCGTTGCAGGGGGTGAGCTCGCTCCAGGTATTGCATATCCCGATGACCGGTCTTCCCTCGAAATAGTCATTTGGGTAACCCTGGTTACGGAACCAGGAACGGTGTACGAAGCCCATTTTGTCCTTGCCTCCAAACCAGTCCTGACTTCTTAATTTCTTGTTATTTGAATTCATATTGAATCGGCAATTTAATGATATCGTTTGCGGAAAGCTTCCATTTTATAACATCGTTGATTTTTATACGAAATATTCAATAAAAATGCATTTCTTTATTTTGCTGATTCAGAAGGGTGCCAGGGAGTTCGCGGGATGACGTAAAATCAGGGGGCTTATGAATTTATTCGAACTTCAACAGGGAAGTTCCCGGGAATTGCAATTGTTTCCGCATATTGTCAGTACCGGGTGCAGGAAAAATAACGCCATTCACCTCGAATCCTTCAGGGAAACGGTGGTAGACTTCTTTCGTATCTACAATATCATCGACGGAAAGTACGAATGGCGGGTAGATGAGGAGAACCTTCATTTGTATCCGGGTGATACGGTGCTGGTCCTGCCGGGGCGGAAGCTCAGCAGTCCGAAAGGGTTTTTGGAGATTGGCGCACTGGCCTGGATCCACTTTAAGATCGAGATTCTTGACCGTTCGAAATTCTTTCCGGGTAAATGGAGCAGTCTCAGTGAAAGCGAGTGCTACACGATCGGAAATATATTATTGCTGAACAGGTCGCTGGCGCCCGCAAAGACCGGTGAAGCCAGCCGGATATTAGCCTCCTTGCAAAACGAGCTGCTCAACCAGGGAATCGCATTCCATACGAGGGTAAACCAGCTATTGGATGAGCTGCTGGTGGCCATAGCCCGCGAGCTGGCAAAGGAGGCCAATCCTGGCAGGGACTTTTCAAAGATATTTTTCCAGCTGGAACAAAAGCTTCGCGATAATCTGGCAAGGCAGTGGTCGGTGGAAGAAATGGCTGCTACTGTTGGTATGGGTACCACGCTTTTTAATGTCCGGGTAAAGTCGTATACCGGATTTACTCCTACCAACTATCTTATCAATTTACGTATTGCGGAGGCCATCAAGCTCCTAAGGAAGCCGGAGCTGAACCTAACGGATATCGCCCTGGACACGGGGTTTTGTTCATCCCAGCATTTCTCGACCACTTTTAAGAAGCTGACCGGCTATACTCCCAGCGAATTTAGAAAAAGAAACACAGGTGACACCTAAAAAATATACTATGGATTGTATTATCAGTATCGAGCTAGGTACAAATGCAGTGAGGGTTTATGCTTTCGACCTGCAGGGGCATATTATCGGATCCGCCAAAGGGACCTATCCTACCTTCCATCCGTATCCCGATTACAGCGAGCAGGATCCGGAGCAGATCTTTATAACCATGCTGTATGTGCTGAAGAACCTGCTCAACGAAAAGATACATTCGAAGAGGCACAAAGTAATTTCTATTTGCTTTAGCGCTTCAATGCACAGCTTGCTTGCCGTTGACAGGAACGGCGCACCCCTGGGCAATCTTATCACCTGGGCGGACAACAGGGGGCAGAAGGAAGCAAGTATTTTGCGGGGGGCGCCTATGGCTGAAGATATCTATAAAGCGACAGGTACGCCTATTCACCCGATGTCGCCCCTGGTCAAAATTGTCTGGCTGAAAAATCAACAGCCGGAGGTCTTTGCGCAAACGGATAAGTTCATGTCCCTTAAAAGCTATATCATTCAGCAGCTGACGGGGCATATAGTTCTGGATCACAGTCTTTCTTCGGCCACCGGCTTGATGAATATCTATAAAAAGGAATGGGATCAGAACGCGCTGGGGTATGCTGGCATCAGGGCGGATCAGCTGCCTGAGCCGGTGCCTATCAACTACTGCCCAGGAAAGCTGTTGAATCAATACCGGGTTTCGCTGGGAGTTCCTGCGGCGACCAAAATACTGGTAGGTTCCAGCGATGGGTGCTTCGCGACGTTAGGCGCCGGTGTATGGGACCAGCACATGGCTACGATCACTATTGAGGACAGTGCTGCTGTGCGGGTCATCGGCAGGGATGTTCTATCCGACGATAAGCGCAGGCTGTTCAATTATGTGCTGGATGATGCGCATTATGTGTCTGGCGGTCCGTCAAACAGCGGGGGCGTTGTCTTCGAGTGGTTTGCCAAGCAATTCGGGGACTTCAGGAACGCCTTTGACCTGGAGACCTGTATGGAAGACCTTATTAAAGAGGCCGCTACGGCCGGGCCAGGCGCAGAAAGGCTGCTGTTCCTGCCGTATCTGCTGGGGGAACGGGCGCCGATCTGGAACGCGCAGGCCAGGGGCGTCTTTTTTGGAGTTAATATAAATCATGAAAGAAAGCATTTTGCGAGGGCCGTTATCGAAGGGATATTATATGAGATGTACAGTATCGAAAGGATGTTGCTGGAACACCGGAATATTAAGGAGATCTCGGTCAATGGCAGCTTTGCATCCATTCCTTTTTGCACTCAGCTGATCGCGGACATTTTCAATCTTCCGGTGCGGGTAAGTGCAAATGCAAGTAGTGTTAGCATGGGCGCTTACCTTTTGGCTGCTACCGATATCGGGGTGTATAAAAATATCGAAGAGGCGTCCAGGTCGGTGAAGCTGATCGAGACGTATAAACCTAATGTTCGTAACAGTAAGGTTTATGCCGGGTATTTTTCGGTTTTTGAGAATCTGACCGGTAAGCTGGCCGGGGATTTTGAGGCGTTGGCAAATCTATAAGGAGTGGCTGATCTCTTTTGAAAGGGTCGGCTGTTCTGCACAGTTTTTGCGGTTTTTTGCGTAATTTGGGCGTTAATTGTGCTGATTTTTGTATTTTTATGCTTGTTTATGCGTTTTTTGATTGTGTGCTGACGTAAAATTTGCAGAAAATATGTTAACCACGGAAATGCCCTCTCGATACGACCACCTCGAACAGATGACCATTGACCAGATACTCAGGGCCATTAATGGCGAGGATCTGACTGTTGCCCGGGCTGTGTCCCGCTGTCTGCCGCGGTTGGGGCTGCTCGTGGCGGAGATCGTAAAAAGGATGAAGAGGGGTGGCCGTCTTTTTTATATCGGCGCCGGCACCAGCGGCCGCCTGGGGATACTCGACGCTTCGGAATGTCCTCCGACATTCGGGGTGCCTGATGACTGGATCATCGGTATCATCGCCGGGGGGGATGGAGCCATCCGCAAAGCGGTGGAATTCGCCGAAGACGACGCGGACCAGGCGATCATCGATCTCGCGGAATATGCTCCGCATGAAGATGATACCGTTATCGGAATCGCCGCATCCGGCACCACTCCCTATGTGATCGGCGGCGTAAAAGCCTTCCGGGAAAAGGGCCTACTCACGGGGTGCATCACCTGCAATGAACATACTCCCCTCGCCGCGGCGGTCGAATACCCCATCGAAGTCGTCGTGGGCCCGGAGTTCCTTACGGGCAGCACAAGGATGAAGGCGGGTACCGCACAAAAACTGGTCCTCAACATGATCTCTACAACGGTCATGATCCAGCTGGGAAGGGTAGAAGGCAACAAGATGGTGGACATGATGCTCAGCAACAATAAACTTATCGACCGTGGCGCCGGCATTGTTATGAAGGAGCTTGGCGTCGATCATCAGACGGCTCAGCAGCTGATCAATCAGACCAGGAGTGTTCGCGCTGCGATCGAAGGGGGGCGCGCCGCGATCGGAGGAGGTCGCGCCGCGATCGAAGGGGGTCGCGACAAGGGTTAGCGGTTTGGACTGGGGTGGATGGAAAACGCACAAACCTGCAAAAAATACTGCGGTTTAGCGTTGTTTTGTGCGGTTTTATGCTTAAGTTTGGAGTGGTCCTCGCGGTGGCTCGGGGGGCCAGGGCGGCGTGAGGGCCTTGCGGCTCTGGGTAGGAGTGAGGATGCCGCGGCTAAGGGTGCCGCGACTCAGGGTGCCCCGACTCGTGTGTGGGCGAGGGGAAAACCAAAACTTACGAAAGTGCTAAAAGAAGAGCGTCAGGCCTACATTCTTCACCAGGTGAACCTTCATAATAAGGTCCTCTCTTCGCACCTGAGCGAACAGATGCAGGTATCGGAAGACACCATCCGCCGCGACCTGCACGAACTCGCGCAGGAGGGCAAGGTGACGAAGGTCTATGGCGGCGCCTTATCCAACTCGTTCCATGTCGGAATAACGTCGAAGGATGTCTACTCCGTCGAAGAAAAAAAATGCATCGCTCTAAAAGCGATACGGCTCATCCAGGACGGAATGTTCGTATTCACTACCGGCGGAACGACTATCATCGAACTGGCCAGATTGCTTCCCAAAGACCTCCAGGCGACCTTTATCACCCCAAGTCTGCCCGCAGCCCTTGAATATTCCAACCACCCTAACTTAGAAGTAGTCGTCGTCGGCGATCGTATTTCCAAAAATGCCAAGATCTCCGTCGGCGGCGAAGCCGTAAAGAAGATACAGTCGATCCAGGCGGACCTCTGCATTCTCGGCGTCAATGCCATCGACATCGCCAAAGGGCTCACCGATAATGACTTTGGAGTCGTTGAGATCAAACGCACCATGATCGACCACGCAAAAAAGGTCGTCGCCTTATCTATCTCTGAAAAGATCAACACATCCGAACAACTAAAAGTCTGCGCGGTGGACGAGATCGACATCCTGATCACCGAACTCCCCCCTGACGCGGAAATTCTCAGGCCTTATATAAAAAAAGGGATCAAGGTTATGTAATCATTCACGCATCCAAAACATCTACTTATGACGAACATCCAGCTCTTCTTTAGCTGCCTGCTGTTCTTTTCGCTTTCCGCCGGCGCGCAGGTCAGGATCACCGGCACCGTTACCGACAACACAGGCAAACCCGCTGCATCCATCACCGTGCAGATCAAAGGCACCACGACCGGCGCCTCCACCGACAACAACGGCGTTTATACGATCACGAGCGCTGTCCACGCCGGCAACCAGGTCCTGGTCTTTTCCGGCGTAGGGTTTAAGACGCTGGAAAGACCGGTCGCCATCGGCAACTCGGACAGCTACACCATCGACGTCCAGCTCGAACCCTCTGCCCGAAACCTGGACGAAGTGATCGTCACCGGGACCTCTGCGGGGACTACCCGCCGACAGCTGGGCAGCTATGTCGCCAGCGTGAAAGCGGACGAGCTGTCCAAAGCTTCTACGGGCAACGTCCTGGCGGCCCTCCAGGGTAAGACCGCCGGCGCCCAGATCTCGCAGAACTCCGGCGACCCTGCGGGCGGCATCTCGGTCAAGCTCCGCGGCATCAGCACCATCAACGGTTCTACCGAACCGCTGTATATCATCGACGGGGTCATCATCGACAACTCCACCACCCGCGTAACGAATACCGATGCTACCTATGCCGGCAATAATTTCGTCGGCAGCGTGGGTCAAAATCGCCTGGTAGACATCAACCCCGACGATATCGAACGGATAGAAGTCCTCAATGGCGCTGCCGCAGCAGCCATCTACGGTTCGCGCGCCAACGCCGGCGTCGTGCAGATATTTACCAAACGCGGCAGCACCGGCGCCCCGGTTGTCAGCTTCAGCACCTCGGTCAACGCGAACACACTTCGCAAGAAACTGGCCGTCAATGAAGCGCCGGTGAAGTTTGGCGGCCTCCCCTCGGTGCAGACGCAAACGATCCTGACTCCCTCGATCACGAACACAACCCCGGTGCAGCGTTACCATTACCAGGACTATATCTTCAACACCGCTTATGGCACGGATAATACTGTCTCTGTCAGCGGCGGCCGGGATAAAACAAAATACTATACCTCCGCCTCGTACCTCTACAATGGCGGCATCGTAAAGAACACCAACTTCTCCCGATATAGTTTCCGGCTCAACCTGGACCAGGTACTGAACAGCTGGGCGAGCTTCAATGTCTCGATGAATTACATCTACGACAAGACAAATGAGAAGCCAGACGGCAACAGCTTCTTCTCGCCCACCAACTCGATCACCATCATTGGCAACTATTATAATATCTGGCAACGGGACGCCAACGGCAATCTGCTCGCTGTCGGCGAACGCGGCCGTGTAAACCCGGTCTCGGTAGTCGAGGATTTCAGGCAACAGCAACAGACCAACCGCATCATCTCCGGCGCCGGCCTCAAGCTGACGCCCCTGAAGAATCTCACGCTCGACTACCACATGGGGATCGATAACTATAACCAGGACGGGACGACCTTTATCCCGCCCTATGCCTACAACGTCAGCAGCGCCTTCTTTGGCGGCGGCTCCATCCTTGATCCGACCCAAAACGGGTACGCGAGCGCCGGCACGAACACGAGCTTTCTCATCAACCATGACCTGAACCTGACCTACAACTGGAATATCACCGATGATATCAGCTCTGTTACCCAGGTGGGCTATTCCGAACAATATCAGCGATCGCATTTCTCGCTGCAGCAGGGACGTGGCCTTCCGCCCTTTGTCCAGATCGTCAGCGGCGCCAGCACCGCCATCCCCGGCTCGGACCAGCGCACGGAACTATCCATCTACGGCGAGTTCATCCAGCAGAACTTCAAGTACAAGAACCAGCTCTTTATCACCGGCGCTCTCCGCAATGACGGGTCTTCGGTCTTCGGTCCCGATCATCGGAACCAACGGTACTCGAAGCTGAGCGGCAGCTATGTCCTCTCCGGAACCAACTACTGGGGCTCTCTTGGCGTCGACAAGTGGTGGGACCTGTTCAAGCTGCGCGCCGCCTATGGCCAATCGGGCAACCTCACGGGCATTCTCCCTTACAGTCGCTATAATACCTATGGCGCTGCGCCCTTTGTCGGCAGCTCGTCCTTTGAAGGTCAGTCCTCTTATACCAACCCCGAGGTTCAACCTGAACGACAGAAGGAGCTGGAATTCGGGACCGACCTTTCCTTTCTGCACAGCCGCATTGGTGTCACTCTGAACGTCTATCACAAGAAAGTAGATTACCTGCTGATCAACCGCCTCATCGCTCCTACCAACGGCTATTCGAGCCTGACGAACAATATCGGTTCGCTGCAGAACAACGGCTATGAGCTGGTACTGAATCTCGAGCCGGTAAAGACCAGGGACTTCACCTGGGATATCACGGGCATCTATAACCACAATGAGAACAAGGCCCTGAACATCGGTCAGTCCCTGCTGCTGTTCAGCACCACCAGCGGCGCGCCTGTGGCTGTTATCGGGGGGCAGCCGATCGGGGTGTTCTACGGCAGCTTTTTTGCGACGGATGCGGGGGGCGCTTTGGTGAAGAATCCTGCGGGCATCCCGGTAACGGAGGCCGGCGTTCAGAACGGCCCGCTGAGCTATACGCCTCAGCGCAACCAAGCTACGGGCCTGCCGACCGGAACGGTCCTGCAGAAGGTCATCGGCAATCCAAACCCGAAATATACGGCTACTGTCACCACGGACCTGACCTGGAAACGGTTAAGCCTCCACGCTCAGGTGGATGCAGTGCATGGGGTCAATGTCTTCAACGCCGACTTCCGGACGCGCCAGGGCGTAGACAATGGAACGGTGGCACAGCAGGAAGACCTGGGCCAGCTGCCCCGCGGCTACATCGCCGGCGTCTATAGCATCCTTCAATGGAGGGTCGATAATGGCGAATATGTCAAGCTCCGGGAGGTCTCGCTCAGCTATGATCTTGGCGCCGTTCTCAAAGGGGTGAAGGGGTTGAGTGTCAGCCTGGGCGGCCGCAATCTCTTCTCCTGGGATCACTATAAGGGTTACGACCCCGAGATCAACTCGGCCGGTCAGAGCACTCTGCTGAGAGGCATCGATTTCGGCGCCGTACCCATCCCGCGCACGTTCAGCGCCACCATTCGTGCGAAATTTTAAACAACGCCGTCCTTCGCGCCAAATTTTAAAACCATCAAACACCAAAACATGAACAAGCGAACTCTTTCATATATCGGCATCCTGCTGCTGGTCGCCCTTGCTTCCTGCAAGAAGAACTACACCGACCCGTCAGGACCCTCCTCCTCCCAGGCCTTCAGCTCTCCAAATGCGCTTACCGATGTGGCGGTAGGCCTGCAAAACTGGTACACCGCCGGCCGGGGCGGCCTGGTATACAACACGATCGTAGCGGACGGCCTGCTGACCAACCAGCTGTATTGCGTCAACGCGGGTAATACCGACGAGGCTCAGCTGGGCTCGGGCGGCGCCGCCGTACTAAACACCAACGGAATGGCGACGGGAATGTGGAGCGTATCCAATAAGATCATCTTCGACGCCGACAGCATCATTGGCCAGACTCCGCGTGTCGTGAAGGATAACGGCTATGCCAGCGGTCTTATCGCTTACGCCTCGATCTTCAAGGCCCTGGCCATCGGGGATATGGCTACTTTCTGGGACCATGTACCTAACGGCGTAGCAGATACGCTGGGTGTTTCGAATGTCGGTTTTGTGGGCTCGGACCAGGGATATCAAAATGCTCTATCCGTCATCAACAACGCTCTGTCGACCGTGAGCGCGAATACCATCAGCGCCTCGTTCCTCAGCAATACCCCCAATTCCATCGATATCGTCAATACCCTATATGTCCTGAAGGCAAGGTATTCGCTGATGGTCGGTAAGTATTCCGACGCGCTCACGGCAGCACAGCAGGTAAACCGGTCGGTTAAATCCTTTTTTAAATACGATAAGGTGGTGACCAACCCGATCTTTACCCTGGCCACCTCGACCAACAATATCTTTCAGCCGATAGATTCGGCCATGGGTCTGCCTGCCGGGCTCCAGCCCGATGCCGCGGATAAGCGGGAGCCCTTCTATATAGCTATTAATACTATTCTGCCACGCTACCGGCTCAACGGCTTCTTTAACGCTACCGATGCCCCGATACCGGTATACCTGCCGGGTGAGGTCATGCTCATCATGGCCGAATGTTATGCCCGTCAGGGCGACCTTGTCAATGGCGCCAACTGGCTGGACAGTGTTGTGCTCAAGACTCCGGCGAAGGATCCTTTTGGGGTTGGGGCAGGGTTGTCGACGCCGGTGACGTATACGGGACAGGATGACCTGCTTAATCAGATATATAAACACAGGGGGATAGAGCTGTTCATGAGTGGGTTGCGGCTCGCGGATGAACGGCGCTTTGGGCGGCCGGTTGCTGAACGGAAGAGGACGTGGTTGCCTTATCCGTTCGTGGAACGGAATGGGAATGCAAATACGCCGGCGGATCCCGCGTTCTGACGACCTGGGCTGTCGTCGGAAGTTCCGCGCTATTTCGACAATAGGTTGCCGGGGACGCGCAGGCCTTCTTCGCTGGCCAGGACTTTGCGCATGACCTTTTGGAGACTTTGGGGGATGGTGTCTATTTCCGGCTGGGCGAGGGTTTGGAGTAGTTCGATGAACTCATCGTCGGCGTCGTAGTAGCCGAATTGGAGGACCCATTTATCGCCGGGGTGTAATTGGATCGCCATTTCCTGGTCTTCTTTGTCCCTATACACTTTAACCATTGCGCATGGGTCATCCTCGTCTTCAAATGTTACGTCGACCGCCTTTTTGTTCACCACTTCTGTCACAATTTGTTCTACCAGGAAACCGGGGCGGGTTTTGACCCACTCTTTGTATTGATCGTTGTTTGCCATACTTGCCCCAAAGATACTATAGCAGCCTTATTTTCCCTTTTGAATAATTTATGAAAAAAGGAGCGGCCGGACCAATTGGCCGACTGCTCCTGCTGGTCAACATAGGATCTATCTGGAAGTCTTATTATCAGCATTTCCGGACTGAGGGTTCCTGTCTTTATCACTGTCAGGGCTTGCCTGATCCTTCTTGTTCGCCTGAGCCGTCCGGCCGGGTTGTGTGCTCCTATCGGAAGCGATATCCTGATCGCTGTCTTCATCGGGCTGCTGCTGGCGACCGGCGGCAGAGTTCTCGGGCTGGCGGGTATCAGCCGGGTTCAATTGGCTGCTTTTTTCGGACTGCTGTCTTTGAGCTCCGCTTTGAAAATCTCCGCTCCGTTGATCTACATTGGTCCTTTCATCGATGTCCATGTTTTCATTTTGGCCGGTCTTGCCCTGGCGGCTGTCCTTTTCGTCCTGGTTTTGGGTATTTCCCGCCCCGGACTTGTTCATTTTTTGCAGATTCTGCTTGTCATCCGCCTGGTTTGATCCGGTCGATTTACCGGTCTGGTTTTGTTGATCTTGCTGTTGCATAATTCACATGGTTTTATAGTTAACAATCGTTTTCAATGATTGGCGTGCAATAACTCTGCCATTGGGTGGGGAATGGATATTTTGCTCCGATGGATTGGAGGGGACCGCTGCTTTCGCGGGCGGAAGTGATTGGGGGATGGTTATTTTGTTCCGCTGCTTTCGCGGACGATGAAGGTGGCGGGGATGGTTAGCATGCGGGTATCGACGGTGGCGCCCTGGATGCGTTCGATGGCCATGCGGACGGCTTCTTTGCCGATGGTTTCGATGGGCTGGCGGATGTAGGTGACGGGGGCGTAGAAGAGGTCGAAGGCTTCGCTTTCGTCGAAGGAGACGACGGCGACCTGGTTGGGGACTTTTATGCCGAGGGAGTTGATGACCTTGAGGCCGGTGACGGCGAGGGTGTTGTTGGCGAAGAATATGGCGTCGAGGCTGGCGGTGCGCAGGAGGTGGCCGAGGCCCGCAGCGATGTCCTGGTCGAGGTTTTCGTAGGAGCCCTCGACGACCCATGATGGGTTGAATGGGATCGCATTTTGGGCCAGGGCGGCTTTGTAGCCTTCCTGGCGATCGCGGAAGTGGAGGAGCTCGGTGCGGTAGGTGACCATCGCGATGCGGCGGCGGCCGTTGTTGATGAGATGGAGGACTCCGGCGAGGGCGGCCTCGTAGTTCTCAACGCGGACCGAGTCGACCTTTAGGTTGTCAAAGTAGCGGTCGATGAGGACGACGGGTGTCTTTCTTTTGAGGATCTCTTTTATTTGTCGCTGCGACCCGATGGCGGGTGTCATGATCAGCGCGTCGACCTGGCGGTTGAGAAATACGGCTTCGATGTGCCGGGATTTGGCCGCGTTCTCGTCGCAGCTGCCGATGATGAGGACGTAGCCGTGCCTGGTTGTTTCGTCCTCGATGACGCGGGCTATGGCGGAGAAGAAGGGGTTGGAGATGTCGGCGACGATAAGGCCGATGGTGTGGCTTTTACCGCTTTTGAGGCCTTTGGCGACGAGGTTGGGCTGGTAGTTCAGCTTGGCGATGGCCTTACGGATCTTCACCGTCATTTCGGGGCTTACGCCTTTTTCCTTTTCCTGACCGTTGAGGACATAGGACACAAGGGCGATGGATACGCCTACGTGTTGTGCCACATCTTTGAGAGAGACCCGTCTATTCACGGGCCAAAGATAACATCTTTTCGGGTTTGGGCTGACGCGAGGGCCTTGTACCGGGTGTATTGGCGACGGAGGCGGCGGCTGTTAGTGGTGTTGGGTGAATAGGTCCGGTCAAAGCCGCGGCCCATCGTTGCCATGGCCATTTCGACGCTGGGAAAGATCTTCGCGGCGGTAGCGGCAAACATGGCGGCGCCGAGGGCCACGGTTTGGTCAGCCGCGCTGACCCGGATATCCATTTCCGTAATGTCGGCCATGGTTTGCATGACGAAGGGGGATTTGCGGGATATGCCGCCTACGCCAATCAGGCCTTTAACGGGAATGCCGTTGTCGGTAAACCGCTCGATGATGGCTTTTGACCCGAAGCAGGCGGATTCTACCAGGGAACGGAATATCGCCGGGGCGTCGCTGGCGAGGGTTAGCCCGGTTATAGACGCCTTCAGGGAAGGGTCGGCATCGGGGGTGCGTCTGCCGTTGAACCAGTCGATGCTGAGCTCGGCCTCTTCGTTGGCTGGGGTGGCGGCGGCCTGGGCGGCCAGTTCGGTTAGCAGGTCGTCGGCAGGTTGTTGTTGATGCCAGGTGAGCAGGTTCTTGAACCACGCGAAGATGTCGCCGAAGGCGGACTGGCCTGCTTCCATTCCGACCATGCCGGGGATGATGGAATCCCTGACGATACCGCAGATGCCCGGTACAAATTTCCCTTCGACCTCGGACGGGGGCGCGACGAGCATGTCGCAGGTGGAGGTACCGATGACCTTGCTCAGAAAGTAGGGTTCGATCTGGCCGCCGACTGCGCCGACGTGGGCGTCGAGGGCGCCGATGCTTACGATGACCCCGGTGCTCAGCCCGAGCCTGCCGGCCCATTCGGGACATAGGGTGCCCGCGGGGGCGTCGGCGGGCCAGGTACGGTTGTATAACGTGGAGTATACGGTGAGGAACGGGTCGAGGGAATAGAAGAATTCGGCGGGTGGCAGGCCTCCCCATTCTGGCGACCACAGGGCCTTGTGGCCGGCGGCGCAGACGGACCTTTTGATCTCCTCGGCGTCGGTGCCGCCGGTGAGCAGGAAGGGGATCCAGTCGCAGTGTTCGACCCAGGAATAGCAGGAGCGTCTTACCATTTCATTGGTACGGATGACGTATAGCAGCTTGCTCCAAAACCATTCGGAGGAATAGATGCCTCCCGAGTACCTGAGGTAGTCGATGGGGAATTTTTTTGCGTGGGCGTTGATGGCCTCCATCTGGCGAGCGGCGCTGTGGTCTTTCCAGAGGATGAACATTGCGTCGGGGTCATCGGCGAATTCGGGTTGCAGGGAAAGTGGGGTGCCACTTCTGTCGACTGCGATAGGGGTAGAGCCGGTGGCGGCTATGCCGATCGCTTTTATACCGGCTTTGACTTTGGAGCCGGCTTTTTCGAGACATTCTTTTACAGTCGATTGGAGGCCTTCGAGGTGATCGAGGGGATGCTGGCGGAAGCGGTGCTCGCGGGCATTGCAAAAGGCGCCGGACTTCCAGCGGGGGTATTCGAATGTGGCGGAGGCGATCTCCCGGCCGTTGGCTGTGTCGGCGATGATGGTGCGGACGGAATCCGTGCCGAAGTCGATGCCGATGCAATAGTTATCGTTTGTCATGGCGGGTGAGTTGAGCATTAGTGTGGGTTGATGGCCATTGAATTCATGGGTATGGGTTTTCTGCTCTCTGAAGCTGCGAACCAGGCGATGAACGCAAAGCAGACCAGTGGAACGATAAAGGCGACGGACATGCCGGAATGGTCGGCGATGACGCCCATGAGGGGAGGACAGAAGGCTCCGCCGGCTACGGCCATCACGAGAATGGATGCAGCGCGCTTGGTGAGCGGTCCGAGGTTGCGGAGGCCCAGGGCGAAGATCGTCGGGAACATCAGCGACATGAAGAAATAGGTGGAGAACAGCGCGATGACGCTTGGCCAGCCGAGTTTCAAAATGACCAGCACCATCAGGATCGTGTTAACGGTGGCGTATAGGGTCAGTAAGCGGGCGGGTGGAACGAATTTCATGATATATGCCGCTGAGAGGCGTCCGATCCAGAAGGAGCCCATGCCGCCCAGGGCGAGGATGAGCGAAGCAGCCTGTTCCGGATTGCGGGGCATGAATATCCCGCCGAACCGTCCCAGGTGTTCCATGATGTGGGCAACGGTGGCCTGGACGCCGGTGGTGGTCTCGGTGACGTAGTTGATAAAAAACGAGTTGACGCCTGTTTGGGCTGCGACGTAGAGGAACTGGGCGATGACGGCGAGGACGAAGCCGCGATGTCTGAAGAGCTGGCTCAGCGGGG
>Ga0105239_10000995_pt1 | contig 39757 bp, 61 predicted proteins | sample KBSC44metaG_FD_92761 | JGI IMG/M metagenome (GOLD analysis project Ga0105239, IMG submission 92761) | Corn rhizosphere microbial communities from Kellogg Biological Station, Michigan, USA - KBS C4-4 metaG | ecosystem: Host-associated > Plants > Roots > Rhizosphere > Soil | place: Michigan, USA... | reverse complement strand
GGTATCTTGCGAATTGTATGAGTGAGCACCAAACCAAGTCGCCGAACTTCCAAAAGCGACATTGGATGAAGCAAGAAACCCCTGATTTCCAATGACGGTTGTATTGAATATGGAGCCGCCACCGTTCGTGATGCTAAGATTAAGATTGGTCAATCCGAAACCATCGCCAAAGTATTTACCACCCGTGATATTGCCTTTAAAATAAACATTGCTGTTGTTCGTCTGAAACCCGTTCACAGTCAGATTGCCAACGGCGGTAGAATTAAAATTTGGACTGGAATTATTGGTGACAACCTTAGTCGTATCCAAAGAATTCATCGGCACAATTCCAATAAGGCTTTGCGCCCAAAGATTCGTATCCCATTGTCCGTTATGATTGGCAATATAGCCAAAACCACTATTTGTCGGAACTGCGCTTGAACCAACAACATTCAACCATGTTGAGTTAAAGAACAGATTTGAGGTTGAATACAGGTTAACTAGATTCGTCCGCAAAAAATATGTCGGGTTTTGGAATATGACATCTGAACCGTTTCCAATGATGTTTGTCCATGTGCCAACTGCGATTTGCATGTAGGTTCCATTTGCAGGCACAACACCTGCGCCATTGATTCCCAAAACATTGGTGCTAGTTGTCAGCCAAGGAAACACACCCAAAGTGATATTGCTTTTAAGCGTAGGATAAAAAGCCGTTCCGTTTGTAATCAGAACAAAGTTTAAAATGTTATTGCTCAAAGCTGTTGCAATGTTCGTTAGATTTACTCCATGTGCATTAAATGAGTTAGTGCTCGCCTGACCAATCAAATATGAAAGGTTGGTTCCACCCTGTCCGACAAGATATGCAAGGTTTGTTGCTCCAAGTCCAACCGCATTGACATAAGCAACCGTTGCCATGTTAACAGGATTTGAATAAACCATTGTGGTGAATCCGTTGGTTAAAAACGCCTGAGTTGGGACTGAAACCGTGTAAACGGTTCCATTTGTGGAAACTGTTATGTTTGTCAATCCTCCAACACTGCCAGCCGATGAAGTTGTGGCTACGGCAACGCCATTGACATACATATTTGTGGCATTGATTGAACCATTGACAAAAAGAGCGTATCCATTTGCGTAATTTGTGTTGATGCTTACACCATTTGTAAATACGAGAATCATCTGGCTGTTTGTCTTTGAACTCGTTATTGAACCGTCGTTAAAAATGGCGACGTTGTTGCTGTTGATGGTTGCAGACGAACCCAATATGAAAGAGCCATTAGCGGATTTGATTGAATTTCCTACACCGGAGGAGATGGTCGAATTTTTAGAGTTTGTGATGGAGTTTCCAGTGCCGTTTATTATTGCATTATAATCGGGCGAGGAAACACCGGCAGTGTTGTAAATAATCGTATTTCCAATACCGCCACCAATCCAAGAATATGGGGATTGCAGGAAATTGTTTCCGCCATTAATAATGGTTTCCCCAAAGTCTAAAACGCCAGATGGGTTTATAACTATCGTATTTCCGTATCCGTTTAGGATGGATGCGTAGTCCGAGCCAACTGAATTGCTGCTGCCGTTTCCTATGAGTGTGTATGGGTCTGCCGTTATTGAGTTTCTATATCCCATTAAAATAACTGCAAAATCTTCGCCTTGGTTTGTGTTGTAATATCCTCCACCAATCAATCCCGCATAGCCGCCAACAGGGAACGGATAAAAACCAAAGAACGGGGATGCGAGATAATTGCCTTCGCCAGAAAGAATTGCCGAATTGTAAAAATTGGTTAGTGTGTTTTTGGAGCCAAAGTTAAAATAGAAGTTAGTATCGTTGGCGTCAGAAAAAGCCGTAATAACAAGCCCAGTCATTGAATTTGCTCCAATGTTAAGCGTCTGGTTGCTTAACGTTCCGAAAAACCCGCTGTTGGTATTTCCTCCCAAAAGCCAAGCATTTGCCTTGACTATGTTTGTCGCCGTAGCTGCGCTGATTCCAGTTCCAGCCGTTATACCATTGCTTGTGATTGTGATGTAGTTTGTCAGCGCATTATATGTTGCCCAAACATTTGTTAGTTGAAATGCCATTAGGCCGGAAGGGACTCCGATTGTATTTGTAGAAGTGTTTACATAGTTCGTAGTTGCAAAGCCATTCGTGGCAGAATTGACATAATTTGTGGTTGCAAATCCATTTGTAATGGCTGATGTAACGAATCCATTCGTTGCGGTATTAACGTAGTTGGTGGTTGCAAGACCGTTGGTGATTGATTTATCTGTAAATCCATTTGTAAGAAATGAGGGCGTAGGAATATTGATTGTTACAACTCCAAGATTGGTTGAAAGCGTGGCATTTGTTCCTGCAACAAGTGAATTTGTCCAAGCCCCAGTATTGGAAAGGTTTGTCAATATTCCACTGCCGTATTGAAGCTGTCCTCGAATCAAGTTGTTTGTTCCCTGAATCGCAGTAAGCCAAGCCGCGTAGTCTTTGTTGGTCGCATCAATTAAAGATACCGGTGTAACAAAACTAGAAGCATTTGACGCCACTATGTTTCCATAACCATTAGTCTGTGGCAAAAGCGCGTATATAGAACTTGTGGCATTATTTAGCGATGCCGAATTGATATAGTTGCTAGGATTGCTGAAAAGCGGATAAAACGAGTTGCTTTGAGCAGAGCCAGACAACTGATAACGCTGGTCAGATGTCGCAATAGCCCATGCGGTTTGACCAGCAGGATATGTTGAGCTTGAACCAGACGCGAGCCTGTTAGTTGCATCAATCAATCCACCATCACCAGCCAAAAGCTGAACCTGAATAAACGTCTTGGCAGGAGGCGCAAGAATGTTGATATTAATCAGAGTGTTTGGGCAGTTAGACAAAATGGCCGTTCCAGTTGAATCCGATGTGGTAAAAAACACATTGCCGGGAACTGGCGACATGGCTTGATACGAAACCGTGCGATTTGTGGTAGGATTTTGGTTGAAGTAAGCTAAATCAATCTGCACGTTTGTCGCCATTGCTTGAGCGGCAAAAAACAAAAAAGTTAACGATAAAATGAGGCTTTTCATCAGATTTTTATATAGTTCATTTTTCATGGGAAATCAATGAGTATTTGGTGTCTTGGCCGTATCAGATGTAAGCCTGACTCCGCTTATCATTGACCAGTTCGTGTCCGTTGATGGATTTGTTGTAGTTCCCGCCACACCACACATGAAAAGGCTTTCACTATAAAGGGTTGTCGGTGGCGAGGTCGGGATTGAAACTGTTTGCTGATACTTCACAATGTCTCCTACATAGAAATATAGCGTTGTGATTAAATCGTTTTGCCAGCTCCCCCGGTAATTAAGCGTTGCATTGTAAAGCAATGGGTCTGTAGGTGCCGGAGTTGGTTTTTCTAAAAATGAATTGTCAAAGCATCCATATCTTCCGCTAGTTTGATTTCCGTAAAGTATTTGATACGGGGTTAAATCTGTCGGTTGCCCATTTGATAAATATTGAAGATAGCCAGCATGCGCGATTGCACCAACCGGAATCGTGAATGATGTTTTTGGAACCGGAAAAATAGTTGCGGGGTCATCTGCATCTAAGTCGTAAGCCTTTCCGTTCAAACAGGGATAAGCGGGATTGCTATTATTTGTGGCAATCCAGATTGCAAAAATGAAATTTCCAGTGTTGTTTGTGAACGATGGTGGGAGTATGATTGGAATCACCCCGCCGAATTGGTCAGTTGTATCAGGATTAAATTCGTATGGAAACCCGACATTATCAATTGTAAATATTGTGTTCGGGGAACCTATTTGATAACCATCCGTTCCGTTAACCTCAAGTCCTATTGAATAATCTGGCATTTCGACGGCTATGTTTTGACCGGGAATAAAAGTTTTTACAGTCGAAGGGTCAACTCCGTTTCTAAAAGAAACTATACCAGACCTGACAGCCCAAATTCTCCATCCATCGGTAGCCGGATTCAATGTTCCATTTCCATTGCCATCAATTGCCGTTGGCTGCGTATCGTCAATTGTAACGCCTTGGTCGCCCAAAACGCCATCCTGCGCCCCGACTGTTCCGAAACTATATCCCAATCCAGCGGAGTTCATCCACAAACCGTTAACTTTTCGGATTTTAGGTTTGTAAATCTGAAACGGATGGAACTGCTCAAGTTTTGATGTTGGTATTGACGGCGGTGTGATAATCCTTCTTCGCAGCTTGTTAATCATCACTGTATGCTGCTGAACCTGTGTGGCCAGATTGAAAGTTGAACCTTTTGTGGCGTTATCCTTTTTATGGATGTTTGTGAGGTCATCGGGGTCAAGCGGAGAACGCAATGAACTGCCCACATTGTAATGTGGCATCCAGTTTCTTTGAATTGGCGTTGAACCTGACATTATGAAAAGGTCTGGTAATCAGTTGGAGAAGTTGGGCGATTTGTTGCGCCGTAAAGTTGCAAGTCGAAATAGCCGATTGCGGAGCCAACCCATGTTCTAGTTATCTTGAACCAAGTGCGCTGGTATTCAATTTCATCAGCCTTACGCAACCATGAAATTTGAGTATTCCCATTGGTTGCTCCATTGCTTGAATAGTCTTGCGGATTGATTAAGGCGTTTGCTTGAAAAATGTTGTCCGAACCGGCTGGCGGATAAGTAATTCCTCCGCGAGGCGGCAATTCTGTTATTGGCCTGTCTGGTTGCAGGAAATAGTTTGGAACAATCAGGGTCGGGTCTGATAGGTAGCTTCCCAAATCAAACAATGGGGGAAGGAAAAAGTATTGTCCCCATTTAACCTCAATACCGGCCATGTATGGACTGTCCTCCATGCGCCAAAGTTTAGTGATGATTTCCTGTGCGGCGGCTACAGCAAGGGCAACCGATGCTTGATTGTAGAAGCCGTTAACTGTTGATGAGTTAACCGATATTGCAATAACGGTGTCGTTTGTATCCCCATTGGCAACAGCGGCTGGTGTATAGGTTATTGCCGCCGCGCCATCGCGTATCAAGGCATCCTGAACATAATTAAATTGAGGCTGATAGTTTGGATTTTTAATCGTTATGACGAATGTTCCGTTACCAAGCCCACCCGTCACAATGTTTTGAACCTGCCCGTTAATCAATCCCGTTAGGGTTGAAGCCGTTGGGAAAAATGGACTGTCACGATAGGTCTGAATTGCACGAATGATAGTCTCTTTTATTTGTCCCGTAAGTGTTCCCAATTCCGATTGAGTCGGATACAAATTAGGGAAATACCTAGGATGCTTGATGATGTCAATTCCAAGGTCAACTGTGTTCACCTGAAATTCATCGGGAGGCGTGTCGAAAGAAACTGATTCAGATACGGTTATCAGCTTGCCCTTAGTTCCTTCTTGTGCCTGAACCGTCGAGGTTAAAAGCCGCCAAATGTTACCCGATGAATCTTGAATGATTGTCCCCATTGGCAGATTTGCTCCAAGATTCACAGCTTGGGTATAGCCCATGGTGAACTTATGTTGTGCCGTCGCCTGTACGCCGCGTTCTACCGTAGGGCTGTCTGAATCCTCTTGGAGGGTGATTGTGCCCCCATTGACATCCGATATGACAACGCTGCCCGCAGGAGGAGCGGTGCCTACTACACCAGTACCACCAGTACCATAAGGTGAAAGGGGAACAGTTATGCCCTCGCCCTTGTCATAGCCCCATGTAAGCGGAAAGCCCATGATTATTTGGTTACTTTAACGATATTACTTGAGGTTTCACCGGCTTTTGAAGTGGCTAGGCAGCGGTAATGTTTGCCTATTTCAGGCTTAAAGTTGCCATCCATTGCAACATCTTCCCATGTCTCTCCGTCTGGTGAGTGCTGATATTTGACATGCGCTTTAATCTCGCTTTGAGCCTTGGCGGTAGTCAGGTTTTCAGCCGTTGGATGCTGAACAAACTTAGGGGCATCGGTCAGCTTTTCATCAACTTCAAGCATGACGGCGGCGAGTTCATCTTTGGGGAACAAAACACCATCGGTCTTTCCATTGCGCGAAACCAATACGCCATGAGAGTTGATTTGAATATGGCGGGGATGATGTGGATTGCCTTCTACGGGATGCAATACGGTGTGTCTTTGTCCAACAAAAAGCGGCCATGTCACGTCAATTATCTCGCCCGCGATGGTGATTTTATTGCCGTCAACTTTTGTTTCAAGTTTGCAAATTGCTTTCATGTTAATATCCATTTACGAATTGTGACCGCCCCATGTAAAACCCTGATTTCTGTTTGTTCTGACTGCTAAGTGTTTGATAAATCTTCTCGGTTGCCGTGGCTGTTCTGCGCTGTAATTCCAGAGCCTTGTCTCCCATTCCACCACCGATGATTAGCCCCATCTTTTCAAAAGCCCCCGCTGGCAACTGTTTCATTTGACCAACTGGGGCAGGCACAGAATCCAGCTTTGCGCCATTTCGGTTATCCCACACGGTTTTAACCAAGTCTTTGAATGATTGATATGAGGCTGTGAAATCGTCCTTAATCGGCTGTCCGTTCTGCTCCGTGAATCCCAACTTTTTACCAATGAATGATTTGGCTATGGAATTGTTTATCTCCACAATGGCAATCGCGATTGCCGCAGCTATCGCCTTCATTCCAAGGCTGAACGCGCTTACTGTGATTTCCCATATTCCAATAAGGTTTGTGATGGTCTGAGCCATCTTGTTTATCACAATGCCTAAAGCCTCAAAAATGTGCATCTTGCCCAATGACTCCAAAAACTTGTTCAGGTTTTGTAGAAATGCGCCCATTGCCGGAGCAAGCGCGGAAGCAATCTGTGACCATATCGCCCGTAAATTGGTTTCCAGAATCTTAAATTCCCAACCAACGCCAGTTAGCGGTACGGTGGTTTTTGCTATTTGGTCAGTTGCCCATGCGAGTTTCGGCGTGAGATATGCCAATGCTGCCCCGAATCGGAAAATCTGCGTTTCATCAACTCCCAGAACATCGGCAATCGCTCCGCGCCTTGTCGTAAATTGAAGATTCAGGCCGGACATTAAAGATTTGGCGTAACCCTGCCTTGCGTTCTCAAAAGCCGCCGATGTTTCTTGGATGGTCTTTTTAAGCGCGACAAATGCGCCAGCGATGGCAACGCCAGCAACGCCAAGCCTGCCCAATGCGCCAACTGAAACGCCTAGACGCTCCGAAAACGCCTTGATTATTGGCAGGTTGTTTATCTCCTCGCGCTTCTTAAAAAAGTCTGGATTTTGCAGGAATGACGGCAAAGCTGGCAATGCGGGGCCGTTCTTTGAAAACATTTGTGGCAATGATGACATCCCATAACTCTTAAATCCCTTGGCAATTTCCTTTGAAGCATTAGCTCCGAATTTCATCAATTCAGGATTAAGCCGCTTGAACGATTCGGACATTCCAGAGAATATGTCGCCACCCATTTTCTTGGAGATAGCTGACATCACCGGATTAAGCGAACGCACCTCACCCTTGATATTGTCGATTACCTTGGCAACCGAAGTATCTTTTACAGCCTTAAATAAAACCTTTAATTCTGCTCCGCTCATTTTTGTTTCTCGTAAAATTCTTTTGCCTGAGCCATCAGCTTCTCGCGTTCTGCGAAAACATAACCATGTTCTGCATTAACACCGCAAAACTTGTGTGCGGGGTCATCTGCATAGGCAAAACTGAAATATATCCAGCCGCGAATCATGCTTAATTCGTCCATCACAAATTCCTCTGTAAATCGAGGATAGTAATGCTGCAACCTGCAAACATAATCAGCCAGCCAGCCAAACCCCGCCGCACTTGCCCGTTTCCTGTTTATCCTATCCGCTAAATCCGCCACGGGGTCATCTGGCGATTCTACTTTTTTTTTGACTCTGATTCTTCAAATGAAACCTTTGTCTCAAAGCTGGAAACAACCTGTTTGCCGATTGCCTGTATGCATCTGCTTAGAGTTTGAATATCTTGAGAATCGCCAACTTCTTCAAATGCTTTGGCACGATATGCTTCACGTCCTTTAGCCATCAATTCTCGGTTTTGCTTTGGGCTATGCGTGAACTGCCAAACCATTTCGTAACCCTCGCTTTCCTCATACTTGATGTCCTCACGGATAGCCTCATCCTTTTGAACCTCAAGCGTCATCTTGTACAAAGGCGAGTCAAGCCATTTTAGGACAATCCAATCAGAGGCGACGATGCGGCGCACAAACAAACCGCGTCCGCAATCTATTGCATCGGACAAGAACGCTTGAGACAATGGGCCGGGTAGCGGTTCAGCCGCCGCCCGCCTTGTGGCATCTTCAATCAACTGCTGTTCGGTTGCCTTGGCAATGACAGCATTATCAGTTTCGTTCCCCATAATTCAGATTGTTACGCTTCTGGCGGTGTTCCGGCACCCTCAATCAATGTGAGGTATTCGCATGTGATTTCGCGCTTGCCTTCAACCTTGCGATTGGCGTTGTAACCATTGGATGTCACCTTAAAGACATAGGTGCTCGCACCAGCCCCAACGGTGTCAACCAATGAAAGGGACGAGCCGGGGGAAGGAGGCGTCATGTTCGTATCATCAACCACAGTCAGGGTATAATTGCGTCCCTGCCAGAGTTGAATACGGGTAGCCTTTAAGCCTGTTCCTTGTTCAATGTAAATGTTTTCAATCTCATCTTGTCCACGGATGGACTCAACGATGTAAAAACCGCCAAAGCCGCCGCCAGTGCCATTGACACCAGAGTTAGCCATTACGCCGTCAGTCCCCCAACGGATTGTAGTGTATCCTGTTCCGATAAATGCTGCGCTATAAGCGGGAGGCCATGCCATAAAATTATTCCTTTCCTTTGTAGTTGGTTAAAAATTCATCACAGAAAATATAGTCACTGCGATTTGGATTGCCGAAATTCACAAGGAAAGCATCGGCAACAATGGGGCCAAGTGATTTTTCGGCTTCAAATCCAACAACCTTGCAATCGCGCACGCCAGTAAATGATTTGCCGACATTGGATTTAAGCGCATCGCGTTTCGCCTTCAGTTCAGCAGCGGCTTTCTTCGCGGCAATCTGAGCCTCTTTAATCGGATTAGGTTTTTCTTCTGTCATAAAATTATTCGTCTGGTGTGGTTACGATGTTTGGCAAATCGTTTTTGGTGCTGAAAAATACGTCAAAACAGTCAATGATTTGGTCGCCAAGCCTGACGGGTTTGATACCGGCATAGTCGTTCCCATAGTCCTCACTGATACCGAGCATCGCCCGAATGAGGTCGCGGGTATGTTCCACCACGTTGTAAAATAGCCCCGCGTTCCCAATCGGCTTTGACAAAGTTGCGCCACGGTTAGCCGAAAATCCCCTGCCCTGTTTGACGCGAACGCACCATTCACGGCTGACACGATGCGTAAGGGCAGAAATGTTTGAATCGCTGCTCCAAGGCGTTTCGCCCATGTAACAGACATAAAACATCGGCCTTTGGCTATCCTGCGCGGATTGCATCCAAAGCTCATGCGGACTGGAAACAACCTGACAGTCGCCGCCAGATTGCTGCGCGTACTCAAGCAATTCACCGGCAATGAAGTTTGCCTGTGCGCTGATTTGGAATTGAGGATTGACAGCCACATTAGTTATTTAGTGTTCTTACCAAGGCATTGTTCGCGGCATCCAAGCACTGCGCCTCCGCGTATGGCGTAAGTGAATTGCCAACAATCGGGAAAAATGGACGCGCCGGAAGATTAATCTCCGGCACACCATATTGATGGTCAATGGCGTATTCATTGTCGGTATAAACCTCCGCGCCATCTCCATTGCTTTCCTTAATCTGGATAGACCTTTGCAAATCACCAGACAAAATCAGTTTAGGAATGCGGTTTCCATCGTGAAACTCTTTGGCGTATTTAGACGAAAGTGCGGGCCAAGGTTTCGGTCTATCTTCGCCACTGAAACCAAAGTTATGATTTACAATAGTGGCAAATCTGTGGGCCATAGCCGTCTCGACAGAAGCAATGGCTGATTCCCAAAGTTCATTTGGAATCTCAAAATTGCCATCAATCTGTGCTGTAAAATTCATTACATTGAATTGCTGATTAGGTTTCCGAAACCGTAAATGCTTGGCCGGGCATCAACTTGTGCGGCTGAAAAGCTCTGTTGCGCCGATAAATCCAAGACATCTTCACGTGTCTGAACGCGCTTAAGAAAGTCTCTTACGCCCTTGTAATCCTCGTAATAGTTGTTTGATTCATCAGGAACCAAACGACGGCGATAGAGGCGATAACAGGTGATGACAATCGCCATGCTGTTAACGGACGGATTTGCAGACGACAATCCTTGATAGATGTTTCCCACATAGCGGTCTATCTCGCCGCTCGCATTACTGATTATCTGCGTCAAAATGGTTTGATTAAGCTGTCCGGTGTTGTCGTCATCGGTCAACTGAATCAATTCAGCGTTTTGAATCTCGCCTTGAATATCCGCCAATGAACAGTAAAGACTCATCGCGCAACCTCCATTCCTTCAAGCCTGTTGACGGATGGCTCCGCGAGGGGAACCGCAGAACCATCCGCCGTGGCAACCATTTTCGTCTCCGAATTGGTTGAAACCTTTTTTGGGTAAAGAAAGTCAACTTGTGTGTCCAATGGGTAAACCGCACTGCCAGAATGTCCAAGCAGGATGTTCATATCGCAATAGACCTTTGTACCCATGTCCTGACAGCGCTGGCAGAAATACCAATCTTCCGACAACCAGCGGCGAGCGCCATCAGCATACTTGTAAATGCCCATCTGGAAAAAGTCGTGCTGCAACTGATTCTTGCCGTCATCGGTGCGATACCACATTTCCTCTCCAAACTTCTCAATCATCTTTTCAAAGACATGGCGACGTATGCGAAGGAATCCAGTGCCGACATAAGCAACTTCCATCAATCCATTTTCATTTGGCGTGGTAACGCCTGATTTGGGATTAGAGCAAATACGAGGTGTGCCCTGCGCCTTGAGCATATAGCAACCGCCAACAACATCCTCCTCATGCAAAACAATGCGCTCAATCTGATGTGCAGAGAAAATAAGGTCAGAATCAATGAAAAGAATGTCCGTACAATCACTAGCGAGAAATTGTGCCACTAAAGCATTGCGCGAACGTCCTACCGGAGATTCGCCCGCGTACAATTCAGGGAAACGCCCAGAGATAAGCGCATTGCCTGTGGCTGATTTAACCAGCAATTCCTGTTGTGCCTTTAGGCAACATTGAAAGAAATGCGGGTCAATAGACCATAGCGCAGTTGTTGCCATGAAAACACTGCGTTTACAGCGGGCAAATGGAATCTTGCCGGAAGAAAAGATTTCTCCATTGGTATCAGAAGCGGCAGCGCGCAAAACACCTTCGCGGGCAAACTTCAAGATGCCCCTGTTATCGCAACGCTTGCTGCTCAATACGGGTTTAAATCCTTTTGATTCAAGCAGATTGCTAATTGTTTCGCGGTCTAATTCGCTGTGGTATTCGCAGACAACAACCTTGGTTTGCGACAAATCCAAGTCAGACAAAATCATCAATTCGCATCCCTCGGTGTCAACCTTTACAAATTCAGCGCATCCGATTTCGGAAGGTTCAATGCATCCAACTTCAACTGAATCAGACAGGTTTTGTTCACCTAGATTGAAAGCCGAACATTCGCCGCTATCATTCAAGCCGCGATACATGCGAATGAAAGACTGTGGATAAACAGCTAGGGCATGAAATTTAACACGCGGATTTTGGGCGTGATTCTTAACAAACAAATCGGCATTTTCCGGCACTGGCTCAAAGGCTTCAATCTTGCAATTGGGCCATTTCTGCAATGCCCATGCAGTAAATGCGCCTTCATTTCCGCCAATATCCAGAACCGTCTTTGGCTCGTTCTTTAGTGGCAAATCATATTCACCCATGAAAACCTCCTCAAAGGAGCCATTGGTTCTGGTGTATCCAGCCATTTCAGATGATTTAAAAATGGTGCTCATTGTGCTACGTAGGGAATTGTCAGCGTTGGAGCGTTGGTGTTCTGGAATGTGGCGCGAAACCGATATGTAACCCATTTTCCAGTGTATTGAGCCTCTGAATTTCCGGTGGATGAAAGCGTGTTCGTAATAACCGGCACCCAATTTGAACCGTCGATAGTCCTTTCAGTAACTATCGAGGTTGTATTTGTTCCGGTCGCAACGTAAACAAAATGGAACGTGTGATAAATAGATGCCGAAACATCCAGAGAATTTGTCACAGTAACCCCGTTTGTCGCACTGAACGACAAACTATTTGTATAAACATGTTCAAACTGGCGGTTAACCAAAAGAAAATCGGCGGCACGGGTTTCAACCGAGCAACCGATAATCAATGCAACAATGAATGTAGCGAGCTTCCCCATATTTTTAATTTGTTTTAGAACACAAGGGCCAAGAAACCATTCGCACTATTCGCGTTGCCGCTATTGGCTTCAAGCGCGTATTGCGCACGAATGAACTGTTGAGTGCCCGGAGGCAGCTTGAATAAGGCGTTAACCTGAGAGGCCCATCCGCCGCCAGCATTATCCACGGCAGACACAGGGCCGAGCGTGGAGATGTTAACCCAATTGGAGCTATTCGGTGTGCCGTCCGTGTTTGCGCTCGTGTGCTGCAAATAGACATTTGCATTATGACTATTGCTCGTATTGGCAGTGCCCTGAACACCAATAACCGCCAATACGTTAATTGTCTCAGTAGTCGGATATGGAGTGGCAACCAAAAGGTTAAGCGCATTCGTGTTCGACGTTGCGCCAGAGGCGGGCAAGGCCACGTTAGGCGTGATGTAATTCGCATCAAAAAGGATGCGATTGTTAAACGGGAAGTTGTTCGGGGCAATGCCCGCAAAGTTTACGCTCATAATTAGGAGTTCGTTTCGGTGTTAAGGATGCTGTCAGTCACTTCGATTTTGTAACCGGCCAGATAATCAGGAATCGGCGCATAAGCCGGACGGCCACCCGTATCAGACGGCTGATACTGCGCGATGCCAGTCGCGGCGGTTACAGCGTTGCGATTCTGTTGCAGAACCGCGTTAGCCGTGCGGTTCATGTACCACGTCATCTTGTTCCGGCGTTTAATCGGAATCTGACCAACAAGCTGTTGAGCCTGTGCATCAGTGATGCCATTCGTGCCGGGACTGGTAATCGTGCTGGTGATGCCCGTAATGCCCCACGCAGTGAGGTTAGAGCCGATGAACAATCCGACATAGCCCTTGAGATTGCCGACATAAGCAAAGATGTTGCCGGAACCGCCAGACGGGTTAGAAACCTGTTGGCGGAACGGGGCGGAGATTTGGAACGAGCCGTTCTTGCCGACATCGTAACGAATACCCTCTTTCTCATCAGCCCAAACGAGATAAGCCGAAGTAGTTGAGGTTGTGCCACCAGCTTTGACAACACCCGCAAACTGACTGCGAAGGCCGACAAAACCATTGGCATCAGCGGAGGTGCCGTAATAGGTCTGTTGACCGATAAGGATGGATGCGGCTTCAAGTGCGCCCTTGGCTTCCAGCATCCACACTGAGCCAACCGAGGCGTCGTCCGCATCCCAAATCGCTTCATCAATCACAAGCTGTGTATCAATGAAAAGCATCTGTTTGACTTCCTTCTTGTAGATGGAACGGGAAGCCGAAACGCCACCGTTAACCTGACGGAATTGCGCCGTAGGATATTGGACGCGCTTAACGATTTCGTACCACCAGCCTTCACGCGGGACGGCAGGGATGGTATCCCACTCGCGGGGAAGGGTTGTTACGTCCTCAATGAGTCCGGTGTAACGGTCATTGCGTTGCAAAACCGTCAGGTCATAGAGGGTCAGGTTTGAGGGGAGTGCGCCAGATGCAGCCATAAATTTTTAGTTAGTTAAGGAATTGTTTGTTGAGTTCGCGGATTTCAGCACCGAGAGCCACGGCGTTTTCAGACTGCTTTTGACGGCAGAATTGAACAACCTTGGCGCGGCCTTCGGGGGTGTGACGGTCAAAGATTTCCTTGCCTTCATTGTCTTTCGGCAGCGTCAAGGTCGGCTTTGTACCCTTGGACAAATTGACGGTTGGCTTGATTTTGGTAATCATTTCCTTCACGTCCGCAACATCCATCTTGAGAAGCTGAACGTCAGAAAGCGGGATTTCCTTGCCAGCCTTGGACGCTTCGGCAACCAGAGCGTTGATTTCAGACTCTTTCGCCAGCTTGATTGCTTCCGCATTCTGTGCCGCTTGCTTGGTTTCCAGTTCTGTGATTTTCTTGGAAAGTTCGGCGGTGTTATCAGGCAACAGCTTCTTAAGCTCTGCCATAAATTCGGGGGTCAAAATTTCGCTCATAGATTTCGTTTTGTTTTTATCAGACATTGCTTTTTTGCAACTGGCGCACATGCAAGCCTTTGTATGGGTTTTGCCGTCCGCTTCAAATTTTTCCTTGTCGTCCTCGTCGTGGTCATTGTCTTTCTTGCTGAAAAGGCTCAAGTTGGCAGCGGGGTCAGAAACCAAGTCCACCGAATAGATTTCATCGCAACGGGCGAATTTAACCTTTTCGATTTCTTCGGGGGAACCACTGAACACGGCTGACAAACCAAACTCATTGGGGATGCGTTCGGCCATTTCAATAATCTGGTCGCGCTTGCCGCAAGCCTTGAACAAATGCAAGTCAGCCCTCACCTTGTCTCCATCCTTGCGAAAATCCTTCAAAGCCCCAATGGTATCCTCCACGCCCGCCTTGTGGTCATTCCCGAACTTGACCTTAATCCCATCCTTATGGGTAGCTGCCACGGCGAGAATCTGACTTAGGGTAGTTTCGTCAATCTTGAGATTGTGACCCTGCGCGTTACCGAGTGTGATAACACTAACCCCATAGATGATGCCGCCAGCAGAATCAATTCTGTTGTATTCCGCCACGGCTGAGAAGTGCGCCAATTTCATTATTGCGACTATCCATAATTTAACGATAACTGTAAATTTGAAGTTGACCAAGTTGGGGAAGTTTGTTAGCGTTTGATTTCCATATGAAAAATAAAGCACATCATTGCTCAGGAAGAGTTTGGCGATGTGGTTCATATCACAGTGGAGGCTTTATGGATTTATGCTGCAACATGGCTTCTGTGAAACGTGCTGGAAATTGGTATTGCCTAATACACGACCCGCGCAGATTGCTTTCTGTGCTGGCCAAGAGACAAAAAATATCTTTAAATAAAATAAGAAAACTTTTATAAAAATGAAAATAAACACATTTGAAAAGGCAGGCCGACGAATATTTAAGCCATTGGTGTCTTTTTGTCCTGAAAAATTTAAAAAGAAGAAAGACCCAGTAAAAGCATTACTTTCTTTTGTTGCAATGCGCACAATTGCTGATGCGATGGAAAAGGCTCGACATCAAAGGAATAAAAAAATCCCGCCAACCCTTTCGGATTAGCGGGAGTGTAACCCCAGCCTAAATTATTTTCCTGCCGGACGCCTGTCTAGTCCTATTGCTTTAAGGATTACCGCAAGGTCATCCACATGGAGACAATCGCACATACATGCCCCTTGGTCATTTATGATTTGCGCAATGCCTCCATTGCAATGGTCATTACCAGCAACCGCTGAATGAAGTACCCCAAATGAAACAATTTGTCCCCCTTCGTAAGACAGCTTCACAATTCTGTCTCCGTTTTTCGCTTCTCTTCCGTTTCTGTAGTGCATAGTTTTTTTATTTTTTTGTTTTTGTTTGTTTATTCCTGTGTCAATTCTTCGCGTTTGAATTGTTTAACAAAATCAGACGCATCAATCATCCTATCGCCCGGTGTTGATAATCCGCCTTCGCTGTCAACCTCGTTCCAATGTTGGCGCACTTGAATTGAATCGCCTTCCGCCAATGGCAAGGCGGGGTCTGCCGTCGCATCTTTTGGCTTCGCGGTGTACTTATCCTTGTAACACTTCTGAATCTGAAATGTCACGCGCAAATCACCAGACGGGCGGTTAGTCTCGCGGATTTTGCAAGCACCAATCATGTTCGGATAAGCGCAGACAATTTTCCAAACGAAAGTTTTCGCTTCCTCAAGTGGTTTCTGCGTGGTGGGGTCAATGCGATACCAATAGTCATCTTCTCGCTCCGCCAGCTTGTAAAACCTCTTGATTTCATCTTCCGTGTGCGGTTTTTCAATCGTCACGGGGGTTTTAGAGGCGGCTTGCAATGCGCTCCGCCCCTCCGGTGTCGCCAGCAATTCTTTCAAATCAGCCAGCGTGAGTTTTGGTTTCGTTTCAATGGTTTCAGTCATGGTTGCCATAAGTTTCAGTATATCTCGTTTGTGTTTTTTGCAATGTGCGTCAATACTTCCGTTCTTAAAATCTGCCAAGGCGATGTTCGGCCTTCTCCAATCTTTCTCGCTGATTTAAAAACCCCATTTAAGCACATGCGGTTTACCGTGTTTACGCTAACAAAAAAATAACGCTCTGCGACTATTCGGCTTGAGACGTAAGGCGATGTATTTATGTTCCCCATTTTTTGAATTAGTTTCCTATGCCCATTAGCTTCTGAACCCAGAGGTCAGTCCACGCATAACACTGCTGGCTGTCGTCTAGAACGGCATAATATACGGGCACACTGAAATCAGCATTAGGCGAAACAATTAGCTCGGAAACATTGTTCGGATTTGGCTTTGTAAACCAGCCTGTCGGTAAAGTAAACCACCCCGACTCCCCTCGGACGCTGGTCTGCTTAAACGCCTGACTAGTTGAACCGAACAAAGTTGGAACGCAATTTACAGCCATAACTCATTCCCCATCGTCATTAGAGTTTTTCCCGCGACTCGGTTTCCCCGCATTGGTTTCTCCACCACCTTTTTTCAAAAGTTCATCTGGTATGCGTTCAAATGAAATCCCCGTCTTTTCTGAAATGATATGGATGCCTTTTTCTGTCGGCCTCATGCCGCCTGAATAAAATTGCTGAACTGATGCGCCAAGCATCTTCATGTTTTCAGGACGAACGCCGCCCCATGTGACCTTGCAGCTTCCGCGATAACCATTGATTGCCAGAATTTGAGGGAAAAGCTGAGTCTCAAGAGTGTTCGATAATTTGCCCGTGTCCCATGTTCTAATATCATCCCTCACTGCTTCCGCCTGTTCCGCCATGCCGCCAGCCAACCCGCCTTTTTCCGGCCTTGCGCTAGTCACCTGACCAACCACCAGCTTTGAAACCTCGCTATTACACCAGTCCTGATAAATCTTATGAGCATTGCTGCCATCTGTTCCAGCAACGGCCCCCCATTCAAGCTCAGACTTTTTATCAATGACAATGCCGCCAATCTGTACGCCTAAAGCCAATGCTTGGCGCATGGACGACATGGTTAAAGCATTGTTTGAATCAACTTTTGCAACAGGAATAGGCATCCCGTATTTACTCATCATCAATGTCCACCAGTCACGGTCTTGCGTTGCAAAAAGGTAGAGAAATAGAATAGCGCGGATAACCCCACCAAAGTTAGGCGGAATAGTAGGAGAATAAAGACAGCCACGATGAACAATATGAACATTAGGACTTGGCGCATAAACATCCTGTAATGTGTAATCAATGCTTCCATTTGGTTCAGTGGAGTAAAATCTTAACCAGCTTTCCCATTGGTCAGCATCAAAAACAGTCGCATCATTCTTTGCGCCAACCGACATGTTTGGTCGATAAGGAACCTCGTAACACTCAAGCTGGTGGTTAATCGGCGCAAGTTCCTTGAGATAAAACCGTTTGAGATACTTGAATTTAGTTCCCACTTCCGCCATTTCGACTTCATTGAAAACCTTTTGAGCAGCGGCTAATGGGTAAAGTGTGGCGTCTAGAAGATGCTGCAAACCGTCCTGCCAGTTGCGACAATTCTTGATTGCTTCGCGGATAACCTCACAAGCCAGAACATCATCGGGATTATTCGGGTCATCAGGAATCAATGACATTGGTTGCCCGCAAATGACAGCCTTGCGCTTCCCCCATTCAGCCATCAGGTGCGGGAAGCTCGCGCACATGTCGCGAATGATGGTCATCATCAACCATGTTTGACCGCGCTCGGCGGCGCGTAGAGCGTTCTGGATGCGTTGAACGTCGAGCGTCGTTGCAGTATATTGGTATTGAGAAAGCCCAGAATCACGCGCTATGCGCCCCATGCTTACCGGAATAGCGGCAGGCTCGGATGGTGCCACAACCGTAACTTTCGGCTTTTCAGTCCGGTTACGCGCAAATGCTATGGGCATTGTTGCGGGCATCAATTTTCAAAGGTTGGAACAGGCATTTTATTGGCAGGAATAATTTGCTTAACCATTTCACGCGCCTGTTTCTGAGATTCAAGTTCAATGAAAATATTGACGCACTTGGTTTTCTCGGTTTCGAGTTCGAGAATGATTTGAGCCAATGGACAGGGATTTTCAGACTTGGCTTTGTGCATCAAGTCGCGGAAAAGGTCTTGGAATTGCTTTGCGGTCATAGTTTTGCCGTGATTAGCTCGCAGTCCGCAAGATTCCCCTCATTGTCCAGAATTGCCGAAGCCCTTACAAATGAATGTCCATTGGGAATGACTTTTGACAATTCAACCGTTCCGAAACGGAAAAGCATTTCGTTATCGTTATCCCCATTGCTTTTAATCTCTATGCTCAAAATCTTTGGAAGTTTAGCTGCCACATTATCGTTATCGCTTAAATCGCTTCTGGCGTCAACATTTTTCTTGCATAATTTCAAGATTGTGTTTCACTTGTGCTATGCGAGAGGGGAAGCATAATTCGTTGTGGTATTGGCGTCGTCTTTGGACGCGCAAATTCAAACCTGAAAACACTTGGTTCAGAGTTGAACATAAGTGGATTGCCCCGCCTATTGGATGGTGGATACAAGAGCCATCAAACACTGTTCAATATCCAAACTTCTCAGACTGGACTGCCTTTAAAGTATTTAAGCTGTGGGATAAGCCCAACATCCGCGAGTGCTTTCGGTTGAACAAGGAGTTTTTGAAATGAAAACTGTTTTGCTTGTTTTTGGATATATTGCCATTGGATGGATTTGTTTTATTTGTTTGTTCGTGATTGCCGGACTTACTCTTAAATATGTTCTATTCCCAATTTTTGACAACTTTTTGAAATGAAACTAATCACACTAACCGGAAAACTTCTAGGCGTATATCAGGACGGCGAAGGATTCTTTGCAAGGTTCAAGCCTGACAATGACTACGAAATGGATATTCCTATTACAAGTGAACAGTTTCATAAAATGGGATTAGGCGGGAAGGCAACACTAACACTTGAAATCGAATGAAAATTAATTGTGAGGTTGTATCTCTTGTTAAAGGCAAATCTGGGTGTTTTGTGTATCTAGAAATTGAAGTTATGGAAAATTGCGGAACTGCCGATAATCCAAACAAGATTTCAAAACCATTTCCAATCACAGACGAGGAACTTGCGACGCTTAAATTAGGCAAGGCAACATTGAAATTGGAGGCTGAATGAGCGGCGACTACATTTTAATGAAGGACAAGCGTAGATGCCCCGGATGTGGTGTGCGCCGCCATTTTAATCCCGGCAACTGTCATAACTGCGGGATGAAGCTATTTACCGATGACACAACACAGGATTTTTCGGCTTACGAGGATGGAACTGGAAATCCTACTTGGTGGGCCTACTCACGCGAGCGCGGATGGGTATATCGTGATTTCTACATGATTCCAGAAGCCAGACCTCATGTTAAACGATTTGAGATTGAAAAGCTGGATGCAAATTATGGCAAGACTGAGACTCCCGACTCCGTAAGAGCAAAGAAAGCGCAAATCACTAGGCATGTGAAGAAGGAAAGGACTAGGGTTAAGCCGATTAAAATCTAGTTGAAGCTTTCCTGCGTTGTGAGATAATTATTTCGGCATCGAAACTGCCGCAAAAAATGGAAATCAACAATGAACATTTAAGCCGCCTTGAAGCGTTTGGGCTGTCCATGCCCGTTTCGACTCGCTTTGGGGCGGCTGATTTCATTTATGATGGAACCGCATAGAATTAAAAACTTTTGGAAAAAAGTTCAAAAGACTGAAACTTGCTGGAATTGGACGGGGGCAAAAACTTCGGATGGCTACGGCGTTTTTAACGGAGGCACACTTGGAAAATCCTGTACCGCCAGCCGTATATCTTGGATGTTGGTTCACGGACTTATTCCATCAACTGTTTGTGTGTGTCACAAATGCGACAATCGCGCTTGTGTCAATCCTGAACATTTGTTTACAGGAACCAATCAGGAAAACATGGACGACATGAAATCCAAGGGGCGAGCGGCTCGCGGGCAAAAGAATTACAACGCGAAACTAACGGAAGAAAAAGCATTTGAGGTTAAAACGCTGCTTTCGTTGGGTGAGTCGTGCCGCGATATTGCTGAAAAGTTCGGCGTGTATCATTCCACAATTCGAAAGATAAGGAACGGCCACACTTGGGCGCATATCAACCCGCAATCGAATGTTTGCTCCAATCCAGCATCGCGGGTTGAAATCCAGTAAGCGAAATTGGCGCAGCCCATTTTAGGGCTTTGTTGGCATTGGAAAATATGCCGTAGCGAAATGCGTCCAAGCAATCGTCACCCTCTTGCAAATCGTCTCCGAACACTTCCGCCGTGTTTTCTGGAAGGTCAAACTTTTGTACATCACCGGCAACTTTTTCGGAATGTTGCGCCATTTGGATTTGGGCTATCAAATGGATGCATGTTCTATGGATGAAAATCGTTGGCTTGGTTCCGGTCTGAACATCACCGAATCCGTCCAATATCCTTTGCCAGCCGTTGACGCGGGCATTTTCTGCCGGACTGAAATCAATCCCGTTTTCTGAATAGGTTTGCGCTATGGTGTTCCCCTCCTCTTTTCTGTGAAAGCAATCGTGTCCAGCCACGAATGAATCCAAATCCGAAGGCTCAAGCCCATGCTTTCTTAACATGGCCTTAATGCGCTCTGAATGGTCGCTAGGCGTCTTTTCATTGTCCGCATACTCATCTATCACATAAATGTTATCGTGATGGTCTTGGGCGAACAGGACGCAAGCGGACATATGGGAAAATCCAAAGTCAAAACTGGCAAAGAACCGCCTTGCGTTCTTAGGGTCAAAGGCAACCTCCTTATTCGGGTAAACGTGTATATCCTCACGGAAGTTGGTGAAGTATGCGCCCGCCAGAAATTCCCATGAGCCATGCAACCAAGCCTCTCGCTGCCAACCGGACAGCTTTTGCAGATACTCCTTGTATTCCTTGTTCACATAGCGGTTGTCGTCCACCGTGCAATGGATATAGCGCGTCTCGGTTTCTTTCTTGGCTTTCCACGGCTCAATAAAAATCTGTTTATTGTGATGATGTCCGAATCCACCGGGGTTGGTGTCCTCATAACAGCGCGGCCTCCAATCCTGCTTATTTGTCCGCAAGCAGGAAAGGATGTTCATCTTTTTTGTTAACGATAGCTGGTTTGATTCGACGATGTGGATTATGTCGTATTCAATGCCGATGTACTTATCCAAGTCCTTCTCATCCTTGAAGTTGCCAAGAATAACAACGGAGCCGGTATCATCAAACTCTATGGTTGATTGCTGTTCGCGGTATTTGTGCGGTAACTGCCCAAGCAGTTTCTTTCTGAAATCCTGAATCTGCTCCTTGTTTGCCCTTCCGACTTTGCGGACAACTAAAACCTTTAGCTCGCGCCTGCGCTGGCAATCATCGCAAAAGATTTGCGCCAAGATGCCGTGAGTCTTAGCCGCACCACGCCCGCCGCCTGCCATGATGTCTTTCGGCCCCCCATCCTTATCGCATTGTCTCGCATAAGCACAGAACTCCAACTGTTTCTTTTGCAGGAATACTTGGGCTTTAAAGAAATTGTCAATCTGCGCCGTCTCACACCCGCAATCCCACCCTAGCGCAAGATACTCACGATATAACCGTTCTGCTTCTGGAATGGGCTTAGGCTTGGCCATCGGTTATCTGAAAATATGTTCAAACGAACTGGCTCTAATTGCACACTTAAGCTGCATTTCTGGAACGCGAAACCACTCTCCGCGAACATGGTAATTTAACCAAAATTGGTGAATCCTGCTTTCTGCTTCCGCCATACTATCAACCTTAAAATATCGCAATAGTTTTAATTCATAAGGATTACCAACCTGCATTTGGGCCAGCCTGCAATCTGGATTAATTCCAAGCCCCACTTTAACAAAGTCATGGCATTGTATAAAATAAATATACCCCGACCGCTGCGTTATTTCGTTGACTGGCTTTTTCCTCAAAACCTTTGGCCGATTCTTTGATGCCAGCTTGCAATAATCCAAAGCCTCAGAAAGTCTGTTTTCCATGACCGTTACTTTATCGTTATTACATTGATAAATCAAGCGTTTTTACACAGCATTAAAAATTTTTCTGAAGTCTGGTTTTACAAAATCTGATTTGCATGAGACGGGATATGAATACGAAACACCCCCACCCCATGTATGTTCTTAACAAAGTGGTCTAAGTTATCGTTACCGATTGGTGTATAGATAGATGCAAATAATGATAAACAACATCCATTATCCTTAATTGGATATATGTCTAAACTACAACAACTTACTGAGTGTCATTATGGCTCTTTTGCTCTATCTGTGTAACTGATTGAACATCAATCTGTTTTGGTTCCACCACAGGACACTCAACAACAGCCTGTGACCTGCTCTGCCGCTCTTTCATCATTTGTTCAGCTATCTTGCCCATGGTATCTGCGGTCAGGAGCATGGCTTTGGCTACGTCTTGTGAAGCATCCTTGTTCTGGGCAAATCGTTCTGGTGCAATGATGCTATTGAGCCGGTCTGCTGCTCGCCAGTCGTGTCTAACGCCGTCTCTGCCGCTGGCAGCTTTCTTGATTTGCTCTATATTCCCTTGAATATAAGCACCTTTCAGGCGCGAAAGAATATCATTGAATTTGTCCTTACGTTTAGCCTTGTTTTTCCAGTTAAACCAGACCTTAGGCTGTATTCCTAATTGTAGAACTGCCTCTGATTCAGTAAGTTGATGAGAAACCATGTCGGCTACCGCTTGAGCATCCTGCATGGTTATTCTGCGTCTTATGTGCTTTGATTGAGGTGTTGTTAATGCGCCATTGTTGGCGTCTAGAACTTGATTAGAAGCGTTTTGTTCAACATCAGCTATCATTTGACCATTTATAAATCAAAGTCGTTTAAAACGCAAGTGTGTTCGTTTGGCGAGGTGCTATCAGGAATAGCTAGAGGGATTGTTAAGGGAGAATTGACAATGCTGTCAAGACAAATCAGCGAAGGGCGTGGCTTTTTGTGGTTATTTCAATGAAAATATTTGGCTGTCTGATAATTCTATCTGCAATGCGTGGCTCTATCGCGGCCAACTGCTCAAGCATCAGATTGCTGGTTATGATTGTCCATCGTTCGTCTCGGCATCCCAAAAGCGTGTTCAGCTTTTCAGTTGCAAATCCTGTGTTGTCTCGCTCTGCACCAATGTCATCTAAAAACAGAATGGGCCATCGCTTCATATCGTTGAAGTGCTCAAAGTGATTTCCGGCTCGTAGTGCGTCAACCTCGCTGGGCCAATACTTGCCGTGCGTGTTAGAAATGTAGTCGCAACCAGACCAGTTTAAATTCGCTCTGCCGAACTGCCATATACGGCGGGCGCAATGTGACTTGCCGGTGCCTGTAGTGCCGCAAATCGAAAGCCAGCGGGGTTTAAGCCCCTGTTTAATTGCTAGTGCCATTTGGGCGCAAGCGTCAACTAAACCAGAAAGCTGATTATCGTTGTGAGTGTCAAGCTTAAGCCACTCTGCCCAGACCCTTGTATTGACTGGCAATGCCTTCGTTTGCAGTGCCAATGCTTCGGTCAATGCGTTTTTCGCCGTTTCCTTTATTGATTGCATGATTTGTTTGATATTTGTTGCGCCAGTTTGCCAATGCGGATAACCACTTTTTCATGGGGTTTTTGCCCACTTTCCAGCCGTTAGACTCATAATAATTGAAGAAAGCCTCCGATTCGTTGTCTGGCAGTCCTGCTTTTAGGCCAGCGACTTTGACTTCATCAAGTGAAGGGGGAGAGAAGCGACTTGTCTTTATATTCTCTTCTACTCTCTTCTCTTCTCTTCTTGCCGTAGAATGTTCCGAGTTACTAGCTAGTGTCTTGCTAGTCTTTTTGTAATATCCCTTATCTAAACCTTTTGCATAATCGCTCTGTAGTTTATCCCAGCCCGGTATTTCAATATAGCCTTCGCGCTTTTTGATATAGCCAGCGTGTTCAAGTAGGTTCACACATTGATTAAAGACACCGGGAGAAACATTCACTTTTCGTGCGAAACCAAGAAGCCTAAAATCCTTGTCGTCCCAAGGGAATTTGCAGCATCGGCTTTTAGATGCTTCCGAGAGTATCACTAGCCACACGCTAGTTACCAATGGCTGTTCAGCTATGCAGTATTGAAGGCCGCCAGCATCTAGTCCATCGTTGTAGAATTTAAACCAATCAGCCACGCCGCCTCCAATAGTTAAGTTCTGCGCCCTGCGTGGAAACGGGAAAAATCCGACGCGAGGAACGCGGTCGTGAAACCCATTGGCACAAGGCGCAGATGTTAAACATCGGATACATACAGTTTTTACAATGCTGGTTTCCAATCAGCATATTTACAATTCCACACCCATTTGTGGTATGCAACAACTATTTCAAACAATCTTCATTTCTATCAATATCTATCCAATATCAGCTAGAAGTTGCTATAAACGGTTATACAAGCCTTTTGTAGTTCTGTGCTTGGTTTATGCGCTATTGTTCAAGCATGGCTTTAACTACGGGCCATAACTCAATCAAACTCGCTTAAAACGAATCCTAGAGCGATTGCGAGGTGTTGTAGTTGGCGCTTAAATGATAGAAGACCACTGTTCGGCCATTGCTTGAGCGATGCCGGGGAATAGCCTGCTACGATAAGTTGATGGTTCTTCGTTGCCAGTTGCATTAAACCACGCTGTTCGAGTTGTGCCATCTGCGTATTGCTTAAATTCACCTTTTCCAACATGGGTTTTCTTCATAAATAAATCATCCTCTTTGGCGTGAAGCAGTGGCGCAAGTCTTGTCAGCCATAGGCAAGTTGTTTTCTGGAATTCATCCCCGAAATAGTAAGGCTGAATAATCTGCGATGGCTTACGATACAACTTAGACATGATGCCGACTGGGTTTTCAATGCAAACACGCGGTATTTTGGTCTTGGTGAATTGCATGAAGAAATCAATGCCCTGTTGTTGGCGTCCGTCTTTTCGCTTTTTTTCAAACCATGCCGCTCCAGAACAAGCCAAATGCGTACAAGGTGGAAATGCAATCATCATATCCCAATCTTGTTTCAACAGCGGCAAGCAATCGCCTTGAATATGAAATGGAGAATTGTCCTCGCTTGGTTTCAAGTCGCATGAATAAGCATCGTGGCCGCGCTTTCTAAACGCTTCCCGGACTCGACCAGAGCATTCACATGCTATTAGTATTCTCATCCTCACTATTGCGTTTCATTTGGTTGTTGCTCGTTCTAAACGCCATTTCTGCCATCGTTTAATCATCTTGGCTCGGTTGGCCTTGGTTTTCGCTTCCGATGACACCATGCCGCCTTTGCGCCCTATTGCGGCTAGGTAGGATTTAATTTGCGGGGTCATTTGTTTTCAACGATTGACCAAAATTCTTTATGCGACGCCTCGCGCCAAGGAAAACCATAAACGCGGCTCAATTCCGGCATTGCTTTATTTTCAAACAAAAGCCTTGTTTCTGGATATGTTGCGATGGCTGAACCGCAATCAATGGAAAGCATTCCATCTAGCCCAAAAACATCACATTCAATAAAATCTTCAAAATGAGATATTCGCTCGTTTATGTGGTGTCCGGCAGGAACTTTCAGATAGCCATCACCGCGAGTCTTTGGGATTAGCACATTCAAAAAATGCGAATCCCAAAGAAATAAAAGCTCTTTTTTCATGCGTAGTTATTGCGAATCAGAAAAGCAATCAATTCCAGTTTGCCGCCCTCGCGGTAACTGCCACCTTGCGGGAAGATATAGCAGACTTCGCGTCCCATGCGGCAGAGTGTTCCAATCATGGTTTCCGCCCTGTTCTCGCGGCGTTCGAGGCGGTTAAGCGTTTTGTCGTCGCGGCGTTGGCGAGCCGCATATTTCGCATCAATCAGTTCGTCCAAGGTCATGTTGTTTTTCATATGCGATTAAATTACACCAAGCCGCTTAGTACTGCAACATAAATCTTTCACATATTTCATAAACCATTGATATTGAACACGATTTAAATCAAAGATTTGCCGGACATAGACAGGATTGGGTGCCTGTATTTTAAAAGTCTTTTGGCATTGGTCGTTTACGGGCGGTTCCAATGGCTAAAATATCGCGTAATAGCTTGTTCAGTTGACGTGAATTTTCAGGACGTTTGGCGGTTGTAGAAGCGCCCAAAATCATATCATTGTTAAACATAATTGTCACGCGATTGGTATTCATCAATGATGTGTTCAGCGGACGACCTTCTTTCACGAATTTATTAAGGCGGCGGCGCACTTGTAGTTTAGTCAAGCCGCGAGGCACTCTGTATGGGCTATAACAAGCGTGTAAATCTCCCAGTTCATCCTTAGTCTTGAAATAATTCCGTTTGAAATAAGAAAATAGCGGCTTATTGCTATACTCCCGAATCCAATTGGCCGTAATTTCACCCAAATCTTCTAGCTTTAGTTTCATATTTATTTTGTCACTACATCCGGCAAAGGAATGATGGGTTGGTAATCTAGTAACAACGCAACTCGCGTTCGACATGCTTAGGTTCTTGGCATCCCTTATTGCATGATGGCGAATTCAACCACCTACCAGCCCATCAAATTAAATGTCCGAGTTACGCTTATCGGACTTGGTTTCAAAAACCTCAATCCTGTTTTCAAGATGAGCAATCTTAACACGCGCTCTGGTTAATTCCAATTCAGAATTAGCAGCATGTTTGGTGAGGATTTGTTGGATGTGTTCTTCACTGGCAAAATCATTATGTTTTATGTAGTTAAAAATCTCCTCACTCGCCTCTTTAATCCAGTCGGGTATTTCATTCATAAATTATCCTAGTGCCAATAGTTTTGGGTTGTTGTTTTTGCGCCAAAATTTCCTTGCTGCTGCCGCTCTGCAAATTCTGCATCCTCGACCATGTTCTTTCTTGCGAACAATTAAATTGTCGCCCTCAAATGGATGGCCCTTGGCGCAATGGGTTTTGACTGGCATTCGCCCCTTGTTTATACAATCCATCAAATTATCGAGCGGTGTTCCCTGAAACAGGTGAGACGGGCGAACGCACAGCTTGTTGTCACAATGATGACAAACCATCTTGCCTGATTCCAGTTTCCCGCCAGCGATTACAAATGAGGCGCGATGCGCTTTCTCTTGCTTTCCAAGGAAATAAAACAGTCCATATTTTCTGTCCGTTCCTGCTGTCCAAATCCAACAGTTACCCAAGTGCGGCATGTGCGCCGGAACAGGGCCGTTCTTATTGACCTTCGCCCAAAATCTTTCTTCGACGGTTTTCATTGGTTGTGTTGGTTGGTGGAGAGGAGTTTCTTTGCTGCTTCGACGCGCTCCCAATCAAACCACCATGTATCGTTTGCTGAACAATTACCATGATAATGGTCGCATGTTTTAAGAGCCACGCAGGCATCGCCTACAAGGTTTTCAAGATGCTCTATTCTTTCTTTCATCCTCCCATTCTCCTCCAAAATCCGTTGGCCGGAGGTGGACTTCATAGCTTTATGTCCGTCTTGTTGTGTTTCAACAAACAGATTCCAAGTAGTCGTATCTGGTACACCGCCTTCTGATAGATACCTTGCAACTACTGAATTGTATGCTTTCAACGCCTCATCCTTCTCCGCACACGCAGCTTCGAGGGTGGTAAGTTGGGATTGGAGTTGTTCAATACGTTCAAGCTGTTTATTCATTAAGGTGTCACCATTATTTGCAGATTCCTCCAACTCCTTCACCCTCTCTAGCAATGGTTGGGTGGCTTCGGTCATGGCTTCAATAAAGAACTTGCGGTCACGATTTGTTGCCTCCTCGTAACGATTTGCAATCTCCTCAATCTGTTGTTGGGTGCTCATATCATTTCCTTAAATCAAAAGTAACTGCGATGGCAACGCCGAGCGCAATTCCAGTCAACAATGTAAAAAAGTAGTCCATGTCAATCTTTCTCTTTGTCGTTGGCGGGCAACAAGGATTTGATTTGTTCGAGCAATTCTGTGCTTAGAATTTTTTCCCAAGGATAATTTTTCAGATGGTAAACGGCTTCATTGTGAGCCTTTTGTTTTTTTAATGCTTCAATTTCACCGTCCTGCGGGACAGAAAGCCAAGTTCTGTTCCAAGAATCATCACCGCCGACCTTGTAACCATTCTTGCGGCTAAATTTCACCTCATAAACCTGATTCAACCCATTTGTTTCATGGATTATGATTTGCGTATCAGTTGTGCGCTTAATTGTGCGGATGGATTTTGAGCCTCTGGAGCATTTCAGAACCACGTCACCAGCCACAATATCATTCAAAGTTTTCATTCTTATCCTTTCTCATTTTGTCCTCCCGCTCTTTCTTCAACCGTTTAAAATACTCGTCATGCGCCATTGAACCATAGACTGTGCGTAGTCCCTCTGCATCGGTTTCAATGTATGAGTTGTCGGGGAATGTTTCTTTCATGGGGTTATTTTCCAAATGATTCAGCCACCATATGAGAGCCGGTTTTGCGGAGAAAATCTCCAAGGATTTCCAGCCGTGCGGCATCGTCCAAAACAACAACTAATTTCTCAGCCGTTTCAGCGCGTTTCATGTCCAAAACCTTTTTCTGGATTAGCATAATGGCTTCAATGCAACGACTGCGGGGAATCTTTGCATCGCCCTTGTTGTGCTTTATGTGGTCATAAATTTCAATGGCGAAAGTTCCTGTTGGCAGGTTTGTATTCCAATCCTCCTCATGCTGAAATCCAACGCCAATAACACCAAACTTGGGGAATCCAACAATTGCTTGTTTATCAGAAACAAGAACGCGGAAAAGCCAAAAGTTTTCATCAATCGAAGGCGTAATCATAACACCAGTTCCGGCCAATGAGCGACTGGAATCATTTATGGCCCGCGAATTTATCTGCAATTCAAGTTTCATATTCAGTTCGTTGTTTTAGTTAGCTGAATTCCCCAACAATATAATCCCATGTCCCCTCGCCATTGCCAACACAATGCCAGCCGTCAACTTTGTGGCGAACGAGATTATTAAGTCCCGGCACTGAGTGGTTTTGTGAATACATATCTGCGTCCCAATCGCAAGGGTGTGGAGATTTGCGCTCGGTAATAATTGCCAGCATTTCAGCGGCGGTTATTGGCCGGTCATATTCATCTTGAATTGCGACATCAGGCGATTCAAACAGCTTGCGCCAATCTGCCAAATTATTGATTGATTCTTCGGGCATTACATGGAGGCTGAAATGCCAGCCCGCCGATGATTTTCCGATATGCAATGATTCTGCCGCATGATTGCAGCATTTGCACACATTCTTTTTCAGATAGTAGTTTGTTCCCATATTCAGTTCGTGGTTGGGGCTGGGGTTACATCTCGCGCACATAAACATAATCGTCGTCGTCAAGGCCCATGCGTTCAATATCGCTAGGAGCAAGGCAGACTTTGGCGGCGGCTGAACCCGTGGCAGTGAAGTGGTTCATTTCCTCCTCGCTGAACTCGGCGGTTCCAATGGCAACAAAGGATTCGTTTAATATTTGGCAGCGCAATGTCGTTTTCATGCCCACATCCTCTCACGCCTTTAATTTCATTGCAAGGAAAATATTCAATTATTTTTAACTATCAAATCTGCGGGTTTTTTCCAGTGGCGATTTGATAATTTGGCCTGTCCACCGCGCTCCATTGTGAATTGATATTCGCGCTCCTTTTCATTTGCGAGATGTTCTTCAACCTTGGCAATTGGCAGCATGATAAAATCAACACCATTGACAGGCGATTTTTTAGGTGGAGAATTATGTGAACATTCTCTTTCGCGAAAATTAGTTGTTTGTCCAATGTATAGACACTCGCCAGTTTTTGAATAAAGCCCATAAATCCAAATGAATCCGTAGTTTTTGCTATATTTCCAAGGAACGCTGTGCCGCAGGTCTGCTATGGCCTGATTCCTGTTTAATTTTTTTCTTTTAGGGGCTTTCATGGCTTGGAATGGATTTTTTCGAGGTAATCAGCATCACGCTTGCATCCAGCTTTTCGGGCCTGCTCTGCGATAATTGCGATTGTGGTGTTTTTCAGCCAATAGCGGGCGATTGAACGCCCTGTTTGTGGCCGACCGACTGGATTAGATGGTGTTTTCTTCATCGGCAAAATCATATAATATATTTGCTGGCAATGCAACAATTTTCAACAATGGCAATAAAACCATTGCAAACAAAGGCTAAAAAACTTTAAGAATTATGTTGCAATGCAATTCGGCTCCTGATAGCTTCATTGCATCGGAACAAATCCGACAACGACATAACGAAACAATAAAATAAAAAGCGATGAAAACAAACATTGAAAATGCACTTATTGGTAAATTTTACGGAATGATTAATGGCAGTCGTGTTTATCGGGTCAGGCGTGGACATTTTCAGATTCAAAACCCAACGCGCCCAAACCAATCATGTTTTGATGGCACCCTTCGCGAAATTAATCGTGCTGAAAAATCAACTGTTCAGAAATTCAAATTTGCCGGTTAATCGCTTATCCGGCCTGCCGCCAAAGTAACTACAGCGGCAGAACAATTTAATACAAATATTTGAATGTATGAATGGCATCAAGAAAACCCGCGCCGAGCGCAAGGCCGCTCGCAATGAATCTTTCAAGCGTATGGAGGAAATCCAACGCAGGCAAAAGGAAATCCGAGCCGAATACGAACGCAAGCATCCTGTGACATGCGGACTTATTCCTGTCGTGGAATATGTGGCACCACACTAAGCCCCCAACAACAAATTTGAATGATCACCTACATCCGCCGCATAACCAAGAAGAAATAATAACATGAAAATAACAAAAACGCTGGTTGAAAAGATTGTTGAGCTAACTGGCCATGGACTGGTTAAGGGGGTTGGCAGGCCGGAAGCAGGTCAAATGTGCGTTGAGGCGTGTGTTTGCTATGCGCTAGGGCTTCCGCATGGTGATGACCCGAAGTGTGTTGGTCAAGCTGTTCGCTCGTTTAAAATCGCGCTGAATGACCAAGATTGGAGCAGCGATAAAGCTCGCGGCGAAGGCTTGCGGCGCATCGCCATTGCCCAACTCGGCAGTGACCAGATAAACCAAAAAGAGTTTTCTGAATTGCTTTGCCAAAAGGGCGTGAACCAAATATTGCCGCCATTGTTTCGCTATTTGGCACAACGAAAAGATTGCAAAGAGCCTGCCAAATTTGAGGCCCATGCGAAAGAATGCGAAAACGCGAAAGGATTGAAAGCCTGCCGCGAAGCGGCAAAATCCGCATACGCATCCGCATCCGCATACGCATACGCATCCGCATACGCATCCGCATACGCATACGCAGACGCATCCGCATACGCATCCGCAGACGCATACGCAGACGCATCCGCATCCGCAGACGCATACGCAGACGCAGACGCAGACGCAGACGTTAAAAAATATTTTGGAAATGATTTTTTCCTGCTAAAAACCGCAGACATTGGTTGTCAGGCCTTGATTGAATTGAAATCTCCCGGCACGGAATGGTTGCATCTTGTGAAATAAAAAAATATATGAACGAACAATCACAACTCGATTTTGAAATCAATATGAACACGGCTTTGCTTGAATCGGCAAGGCAGCTACAAGACTATGACCGCGCCTCAACAATCTGCCTGACCTTGGCTAATTGTTATCGCATCAAAGAGCTTGACCGGATTCGTGAACAAAAAGAGAAAGAGGGGAAAATCATATGAGATTTGAAGCTATTGAAATTGATGGCGATGTTTATTTACTAGACCATTCATCAGGTCAAGCCGCCCCTTTTGGTTCGATGGATTGTGCTTTAGCCACTCAACAGGCTTGCAATGTCAAGTCTGAACCATATGCCACACGATTATTTGAATCACTTGCCGGACGCAGACCATTCACCCGCGAAATCAAACTGACTGAATTGTAATAATTATGAACATAAACCAAGAAACATTTGAAGCGTGGCTGTTTAGTCAGCCAGACAGCAGGACGTACAATTATTCAGATAATACGGGTTGTCTGATATGCTCATTCGTAAAGGAAACAACGAATGTCAAAAAGGTAAGTGCAGGCGGCTCAACCCTAACAACCGATGGAGAAGTGCTTGCATTTGAAGGATGGATTAAATCCTTTATGTGCAAAAACATTCAAACAGAAATCGGATATTGGGGGATTCCGATTTCAAATGATTACAAAACGGCGAAGGCAATTTACGTCGCTATGTTCGGACAACCGATGGTGGAGATTCCAATGCCAGAACCGATTGAACAATCAAGGCAGTTAACCTCACCCTGAACACAAGAGAATAAATTTATGAATACAATGTTTTTAGTCGCAGGCATCGGCATAGGATTTACACTTTCAAGTTGTTTATTTTTCTATGTAATTCATGCCACTTGCAAGCCAAGCAAAAAGCAACAGGAGCGTCACGAAGAATATAACCAAAAGACTTGTGAACTTTTGGAGAAGCGAAACCACATAAACACCAAGATTGAAAGACACCTTGGCACACTGGCAGAATGGGCTGAAAGCAACTGGAAGAAATAACCTCGACTGATTTAAGAGATTTTATGACAACCGCAATCATCAAACCAACTGAAAAGAAACAAGACATTCGCAGCTATATCAGCAGCGATAAAGTTAAGGCTGAAATAGCCAGAGTAATTCCGAAACATTTAACTGCTGACATCATGGCTCGCGTCGTTTGCACGGCGATGCTGAAAACGCCAAAACTCATGGAGTGTAATTTGCCTTCGCTCCTGCAATCAATCATGCTCCTTTCCCAATTTGGGCTTCTACCCGATGGGAGGTCAGCGCATCTTATCCCGTACTTTTCCACAAAGGATAACTGCTATGTCTGTCAGGCAATCATTGATTGGAAAGGCAAGGTTGCCCGCGCCACTGAAAATGGTGTGGAGAACATCGCGGCTGAAATCGTTTGCATGAATGACAAATTTACATGGAAGCAAACCATGGACGGCTTGAAATTCGAGCATGAACCGGACTGGCGCAATCCTGACCGTGGAGAAATGTTCGCGGCCTATTGCATCTGGAAACATGGCGGGAAGTTTTCAGGCGTCATTATGACCAAAACGGAAATTGATGCTATCCGCAAGCGGTCTAAATCGCCAGACAAAGGGCCATGGGTGACTGACTTTGCAGAAATGAGCAAGAAATCTGCGGTGCATCGCGCAAGTAAGCTGTGGCCTTTGGACGCTAAATTTGAGGAAACCAAGAAGCAAATGGGCATTGCGGAGGCCACTATTGACGTTGAGAGCCTAGCCCCCATGGATAACGCACTAGACGCCCCGCCAGCGCAAGACGAATCGCCAGCCGCGTCTTTGCCTCAAGCAGAGAAAGAAAAGCCCGCAGACAGCCAGCCAGAGACGGCAAAGCAGTTCCTTGCGCGTATGATGGATGAGAATGGCATCACTTATGACGAAGTGGCGGCATTTTGTAATGCTACAAATGTCTGCCAGAACGCGGATGAATTTGCAAGCATCGAGGACATGCCCATTGCTGTTGTTGAGGTTTTGGTCACTCCTGTGAAAATGTCCAAGATTCTGAAAACCTATCGCAAGGATAAAAAGGTATGAAACCAAACTGTTATGACTGCATGTATCGCGGCGAAGTCCCCGGCGATGCTCATTCGCGGTGCAATCATCCTTCCGTTAGTCAAGATTCAAATCCATTCGGTGCGATTGCGGATATGTTGGCCGGAAAAAACATCGCGGCAAGGAATGCCCTGAATATCCGAGGCAATAAACACGGCATCCGTTCTGGCTGGTTTATGTGGCCCGCAAACTTTGACCCTTGCTGGTTGGAAAACTGTGATGGATTTAAAGCAAAGGAATAGCAACAATGCGTCTTTTCTACCACGCAGACGGCACGATAAACGACATCCCGCACAAATATGCGAGCGATGAACCAAGAGAAGAATTGCCTGAATTGACAGAGACGCAAAGGATGAATCTTGAGTTGAGGGGCGAACTTGAGGCGGAATACTTTGGCAAGTTTCAAGGGCCGCGCAGAGTTCATCCGTCAAGCATCGCAGCGGCAATGAGATTTAACGGCTCATCGCATGAAACAAAAGAGCAAGCCAGAGAAACATATTTCAAAGAACTGGCGCAAGTCGAATCATGGCTGGAAAGCATGGAGCCAAAGCCAGTGAAGCGGGAGCCGACAGCCGATGAGATACTTGGATTGAAACCAATAGGATGCAGCGAAGTTTTGCCGCATCGCATGGAACACAGAAACAGAACAAAACTACACGGAGAATAATATGAGTGATGAACGCAAACAACGGACATACGTGCCAAAGAGCAAGGCCAAGGTGGTTGAAACGCAATTTGGCACAATTATCAAACTCGGTTTCAACGCCGATGTTCTGATAAACTTTGTCAGAGAAAACACCAATGCGGCTGGCTATTTCAATATGGACATTGTGCCCCGCCGCCAGACTGATGAATATGGAAATTCCCACTCATGCGTTTTGAATGACTGGAAACCCGACCCGAACGCGCCGAAGAAAGAACCATATCAAAAACAGGCTGGTGGAGGTAGTGCGAAACACTCATTGCCGCCTGAGAATGACGGCCCGCCAGAATCGGGCGACGTGCCCTTTTGAAACTAATCAAACAATAACCAAAAACAGAAGGATGAATTATGAGGATAATTATTTGTAAATCAGGAAATGGCTGGATGATTCTTAAAAACAACCAACGTTTACCGATTTCAGATTGCCTTGAAGTTGAGCAAGGAACTGAAACATTTAACAGTCTAGACAAGGCTATTTCCTACATCCGAAAAGAGCTTAAATCATGGCACCCAATTAACCACCCGCAAACATTAAAATAAAAGTATGGGGAATCGTCTCACATTATCCGAAGTAAACCAGCATAACGCCAAGGTTTTTAACGCGAGGATGAAAAATGAAACTAATCATAAACAAGTATTTACTTCATTGACTGGCTCTGCTACTGTTCCTGATATGCATGGAAATTGTAAGGATAAGCAGGCCATTAAATGCCCAATTTGCGAAAAGTATTTCGAGGTTTTACCATGCCACGCAAAGGTCAGAAAGTTTTGCTCTTTGGAATGTGCCTACAAGAGTGAGGGTCGAACGGCCCATATAAAAAAGAAAGAGCGCGGGAGCAGAATATGTGAGTTTTGCCAAAAAGAGTTTTTCCTAACCACCAAAACCCCTGACGCCAAATTTTGTTCGCGGGCTTGTGCTTTAAGGAACATCGTTAAAACAGGCAAAAGGCGCACCCCAAGCCCCAAAAGGAAATTTATATCAAAAGAATGTCCGGTATGCAAAAACACTTTTGATTCTTGGGAATCCAACCATAGGGTTTATTGTTCGTCTGCCTGTTCTCGCGAGCCAACCAGCATTAAGGCCGCGCAAACAAATCATGCGAGGGGCAATTATATGGCCCAAAAGCAATACACTCGTGGAATAAAAGGATGGGTTGAAATTGGCGGAAAGAAGTTTTTTGCAAGAAGCAGTTGGGAGGCTAACTATGGCAGATACTTGCAATTCCAGAAAAAGAACGGGATTATCTCAGACTGGGAGCATGAGCCGGAAACTTTTTGGTTCAAAGGCATAAAGCGCGGCGTCTGTTCTTACCTACCAGACTTTAAGGTCACAACAAAAGACGGATGTTCTGTATTCCATGAGGTTAAGGGCTGGATGGACAAACGAAGCAAGACCAAAATAAAGCGAATGGCGAAGTATCACCCAAATGTGAACCTAATTATAATAGATGCCAAAAGATACGCGGGCATTAAAAAATCAGCAAGTCACCTAGTAGCAGGATGGACAAACCACAAATAACCATAATACCCGAAACAAAAAAATAGAATATGAGCACCTACGACGCAAAACAAATGGCTAAATCCACGCTTGAGCAGGCAGTTAGGGATTTCATCTCAGCTTCTAAGGCGAACGGAGATTTAGACGACGAAACAATTGTCGATATTTGCGACACTGTTTATGACGCGAGCGGAAACACGATTGATTTGCAAGAACCCTAACCACCCCATGAAAAATAACCAGACGGAGAATTTATGCTGACTCAGTCAAATCATGATTTGTTAAGTGTTTGCGACTTGCTTCGGCAAATTGAACAAGCCAAGGCTAAAATGTATCCACACCTTGCGCCAAGATATACAAGGGACGAAATGCAGCAATATGTGAATGACCGCGCTGCCCTTATCCGCGTGCAAAGAATTTTAACAGACCAAGCACAGAATCAAATGGCCGTGGAAAAATAAACCTCAAAAAGCTATTGACTTTGAACCAAATATGTATTTAATTGACCATGTTCTAAGGCTTGCTTGCGCGAGTTTAAGAAGTCTGACTAAGTTTAGGTTCCCGGTCATGGGGCAAAAGCTCCAATTTCCTGCCCGCGCAAGCATGACCGGGAGTCCTGTTTTCCCAACTGAACACTCGTATCCCACTGGCACTAATGTTGTGACCACTGGAATCAATCACGGCCTGTGCATGAAAACCCGGCAGGCAGCAAGGAATGGCCTTGTGAACGTCGCCACGCTCTATTTGCGTAACTATGGCGGCAACTGTGAGTCATGGTGGAGTAAATCACCTAAGGTGTGTGGCTGGTAGCCAGTGAACCGAAAGACTCTGAAAGCTACGAAGCCTGTCTGAAAAGAAACGACAGTCAACATGACAATAAAACAACTTGGCAGGAACGAATACAATCGCAGAATGCTTGAAATCAAGCGTAGGCAGGCAGGAATCAAGCCCAGACAATTCAGCGGATTATCACTCAAAACATTAACCCGTTCAGAATACGACAAATTGCGTTACAAAATGCTTAAACAGGAGATTGAATGAAAAAAACCGACTATGATAAATTTATTGATGCAAAAGCTAAACACGTTGCTGCAAGTGGTATTGAGCCGATGGAAATTGTTGCGCCTTTGTTTGACTGGCAAAAGCATGTTGTAAGATGGGCATTGCGCCAAGGCCGAGCTGCTTTGTTTGAGGATTGCGGTTTAGGCAAAACATTACAACAACTTGAATGGGCTAGGCAGGTTTCAATCCATACCAATGCGCCAGTATTGATTTTGACACCTTTGGCGGTAGCCCACCAGACGGCTGCGGAGGCTCATAAGTTTGGCATCGTGGCAGCGGTGGTTAATAGCCAAGCGGAAGTGACTGGGCCGGGAGTGTGGATAACCAACTATGACAAGTTGGAACACTTTGAGACGCACAAATTTTCTGGTGTGGTATTGGATGAGTCCAGCATCTTGAAGAACTTTACAGGCAAGACTAGGATTATGCTAACAGAAGCGTTCAGCAAGACACCTTATAGGCTTTGCTGCACCGCTACGCCTTCTCCGAATGATTATACCGAGTTTGGACAACATGCGTCATTCTTGGGCATCTGTACGCCCATGCAGATGCTTGCCACGTTCTTTATCAATGACACGTTCAATACTGGGGACTGGCGATTAAAGGGCCATGCTGACGGCGAGTTTTGGAAATGGCTGGCGTCTTGGGCGGCGTGTATCTCTAAGCCATCCGATATTGGCTTTGCCGACGATGGCTATATTCTGCCACCGCTGAACATGACCACGGAAATCGTGGAAGTGGATGAGCGAGCAAAAAACGGGGAGGATTTGTTTAAACACGTTACCTTATCGGCAACCACGATGCACGCGGAAATGCGGGAAACATCGGATGCGCGAGCCGCTAAAGTTGCCCAACTGGTAAATAGCAACGATGAATCTTGGATTGTCTGGTGCAATACAAACGATGAAGCCGATAAGCTGGCTAAACTGATACCCGATGCTGTGGAAGTGCGCGGTAGTGAGACGCCAGCCCGCAAAGAGTCCAAGATAGATTCATTCACCGATGGACAAGTGAGGGTTATTATCAGCAAGCCATCTATCTGTGGCCTTGGCCTGAATTGGCAGCATTGCCAGAATGTCGCCTTTGTCGGATTGTCATACTCTTTCGAGGACTTCTATCAGGCATTACGCCGGTCATATCGTTTCGGGCAAACCAAGCAAGTAAACGCTTATATCATTCAGGCAAAAACGGAAGGGGCAATTCTCCAAAGCATAAACCGCAAAATTGAACAACATAAAACCATGCAAGAAAAAATGAAACTAGCCGCGCTCGCGTTCACGGAAAATCGAATCAAAGAACTTAACAAAAACATTGTGGTTAAAAGTGAGTCCGGTGATGGCTGGAAATTGTACCACGGCGATTGTGTGCGAGTCGCAAAGGAAATCCCGAAGGATTCCGTGGACTTGGCGGTGTTCAGTCCTCCATTTGCCGACTTGTTTACATACTCCGATGACCTGCAAGATATGGGGAACTGTAACGACGTTTCAGAGTTTACGAAACACTTTGAGTTTCTGATTAAAGAACTGGCGCGGGTCATGGTTCCGGGGCGTGAGGTTGCTGTGCATTGTGTGGACTTGCTTTCGACAAAATGGAAGCACGGCAAGATTGAATTTCAAGACTTTAGCGGGGAGATTGTGAGGGCGTTTTGGCGTCATGGATTCTTGTTTCATTCCCGCATTTGCATCTGGAAATCGCCAGTCACCGAGATGCAGCGCACCAAAGCCCATGGGCTGCTTTACAAGACATTGAAATCTGACAGTTGCGATTCTCGCGTAGGTTGCGCGGATTACTTGCTCGTGTTCCGTAAGCCGGGAGATAATCCTCGTCCAGTCACAAAACACCCTGAATCTTTTCCGGTTGAACTTTGGCAGGAATACGCATCGCCAGTGTGGACTACCGTAGACCAAGGGCGCGTATTGAACCGCGAAGGCGCAAGGGATGAACAGGACGAACGCCACATTTGTCCGCTCCAGCTTGATGTTGTAGACCGCGCAATCGTTCTTTGGTCTAATCCCGGCGATTTGGTTTACTCTCCTTTTGCTGGCATTGGTAGCGAAGGTTATTCTGCATTGAATAACAACCGTAAATTTATCGGCTCTGAACTGAAAGAATCCTATTTTAAACAGGCCGCGCTGAACCTTAAAAACGCCAAGCTGCAAGCCAAACTGTTTTGAGCTATGATTCCCGCCGCCCAAAGCATTGAATCACTTGTTAATTGCTACAACGGCCTGACTAATGGGGTATGCAGGCCGCGAGTCTATGAGCGGGCCGCATGGGAGTTTTTACAGGCTGGATTCACGGAGGCTGATTTAACTTTAGTCGTAAAATGGCTACAACGAGAGAACGGGCGCAATGACTTCAAAAGGAGCATTGAACTGAGAAAGCTGCTGTTGGATATGGAGCGATTCAATGACCTGCTTTCCTTAGCCACAGAAGCGCAAACGCGCATGAAGAACAAGACTAGAACGCCTAAAGAGCAGGCATTATTTGAGGCCCGCAGAGCAGACGAACCGCAACCAGTAAAACCACCAGTAAAAGTATCGGCTGAATTTTTAGCTGATTCGATACGCAACCTGAAACAACTACAATGAAAACAGGCCTGTCCATGAAGCAGCTTGGTGAACGCGAATACTTTCGCCAATATCGCGCATTGAAATCACCTCCGGCATTGATTCAGCCGAGATGGACGGGCATCAGCTTTAAACAGCTTGGAAGCGCGGCCTATAACAGAATCTACAGACAAAAACT
>Ga0105239_10000994_pt1 | contig 39763 bp, 35 predicted proteins | sample KBSC44metaG_FD_92761 | JGI IMG/M metagenome (GOLD analysis project Ga0105239, IMG submission 92761) | Corn rhizosphere microbial communities from Kellogg Biological Station, Michigan, USA - KBS C4-4 metaG | ecosystem: Host-associated > Plants > Roots > Rhizosphere > Soil | place: Michigan, USA... | reverse complement strand
GCTCAGGCCCTACCTGCTGGGTTGGAAGGCGTACTTCGGACTGGCGCAAACACCACAAGTCTGGCGCAGGCTGGACAAATGGTTGCGCCACCGTCTACGCGCGATCCAGCTCAAACATTGGAAGCGGCCACGGACGATCTACCGGGAACTCAAAGCACTTGGGGCGGATGATGATGTTGCCAAACGGGTGGCGCTGTATAGCCGCCGCTGGTGGCGCAACAGCGCCATGTTGCTCAACAGTGTGCTGACCGTTGACTACTTCGACCGGATGGGGATACCCCGGCTCTCATGACCTCAAACTCTCGAACCGCCGGGTGCGGGCCCGCATGCCCGGTGGTGTGGCAGGGGCGCCTCCTATTGCTGGGGGCCCCCTATGCCGATCAGGCCCGCTGGCGCGGGCTCCCCGACTGAACGCCCGCGGGTTGCCCACGCGCCCACCCGCAGGCCGTCGGCTGCCCACAAGCTCCACAGGGCTCCACCACCATTGGGCGGGTTCAGCAAGACAAAACAACAAACCCCGACACTCGTCAAGGTCTCATCGGCCTCGCTCCCGGAGGTGTAAACACGTCGACTCCCAGTGGCTCAGTTTTCGGTCGGCGGCTACACCTGGGCTTTGCCAAGGAGTCGATGTGAAGTACGCGTGGATCGAGCGGCATCGACTCGACTACCCCGTGGGGCTGATGTGCGAGCTGTTGTCGGTGTCGCGCAGCGGGCTGCATGCGGCGCGCGTGCGCGCGCCCCCGCACGGGCTCTATTTCCAAGTCAACTACACGTGCAAGGGAAAGAGCAGCAGCAAGTTCGTCAAGAAAAAGAGACTTGCCTGAAGTGCACAGCAATTGGCGACTGATTATGAAGCTCCTGACGGATCAGTGGATCGAGCTGGCGATCGGGCTATAAACCCTCCAGCTCAGAACTTGGCACTCTCCGCAGTTCACCGCAACGGCAGGTAAAGATCGAGCGCGGCCTCGCGCTCTGGGATGTCGGGGAAATAGGTAAGGCGCTTGAAGAAGATCGGATGCTCGCGCGGGTCCTCAGCACTGTCCGGCAGCCAGCGCTCTCGCAGGAACCGGATCGAGTCGACGAGCGTATCTTCCGAGCCGTGGTGCCGGAGCACCGCGCAACGGCCTTCGGGAATGACCTTACCGGCAATCTCGGGAAAGCTCGACCCGAACGTGCGGTCCGTGGCCACGCACAGGTCGACGCGACGATACCAGGGGGATGGCGGCGCCGGGTCGTCGTGGATGACGTTGAATGTCGCATGGAGGGTAGGCGGCAATCCCACATCCTTGCGCCAGGCGATGAACTTCCGAAGCGTGTCGCCGATGAATCGCAGGTCGCCGCGATGTTCCATCACCGCAACCTGCGTGGCCTCGAACTTCTCGATGCGGACCTGCCGATCCTGCGTCGTGTAGGCCAGACGTATGCGCACAAGAGGCTCGTAGACGGCGTGCCACCGCTCCCATTGAGGCTGCCGGCGGAACTCGATCGGCGATTGACCGAACCGCCTTTCGAAGGCCTGCGACAACGCTTCGAGTCCGGCGTAGCCACTCTCCGCCACGACGTCGGCCGGATCGACCTGGCCGCGGTAAGCCATATAGAAGGAAACTCGCTTCAACCGATTGAGCTCGACATAGTCCTGCAGTTCGATGCCGAGCGCCTCCGCAAACAACCTATCAAACGCCCTGCCTCGCCATCCGCTGGCTTCCGCAACGACGTCAGGCGAAAGACCCTGCTCCAGATGCTCGTCGATGTATCGGAGCGCCGCCCGAAGCGCTTCGCTCGTACTACTGGCGCTGGCCGCGGCATTGTTTGCCACTGCGTCCGACCCGGCTTCGACCGCGCCGGTGGTCTCGTCCATACCGTCCTTTCACTTGCGAGTCGATGCACCCGGCCGAGACGCCAAGCCTTCAGATGAAGGGGTGCCCAGGCCGCTGTCCCAACAGAAGCTGTCCGCATGCCTGCAACGTGGTTTCCTGTGCCTCGACGTGCTGGCTCATCGTCGTGATGTCGCGCAACAGGCGATCCATCGGTGACCTCTCGCGATAGATGGCGCTGCCTCCGACGAGGTCGTAGAGGCGCGTCACGACGGCACGCGCTGCGCGGAAGGCGCCAAAGCGCGCCAGCACGACGGCGGCGCGTTCGTCGGGCAGTGGCGACTCGCCCTTCGTCAGGCGATCCCATTGAGCCTCGAGACTCGCGTAGACGGCGTGGCGGGCCGCGGACAGTTCCAGCGCCGCCTCTGCGATCGCGACTTGGACCCGGTAGCTCTCTGGCCATGGTGTCTTGCTCTGCCGCTCGACCCGATGCGGTGCAATCCCGCGCACGTGATCGAGCGCGGCCCGTGCAACGCCGAGCGGCACGCCGGCCATCTTCCGCAACACGGCATCGGGCGCTTGGTACAGTGGGCCGGGACGACGCGGCTCCGAGAAGAGGAACGAATGGCTCTCAGGGATGAAGAGCTCGGTCGCCACGTAGTCGCAGCTGCCGCTGCCGGCGAGGCCCGTCGTGAACCAGGTGTCTTCGATCCGGAACTGCTCCGGACGCGCCAGCATGATCCGCCAATGGACCGGCAGAGGCCCCGTTGACGGCTCGGGCACACCGCCGCTATGCACGATGCAGCCTGCCACCATCCAGTCGCTGTGCGTGCACCCGCTCGCGAAGCGCCAGCGGCCGCTGATCGTGAACCCTCCCGAGACGCGCTCCGCCTTGCCTTCCGGCGCGAGCCAGCCGGCGGTGACCATGTCGAGCCGCGGGAACATCTCCCGCGCGCGCTCTTCATCCAGATAGCCCGAATAAAAACCGGAATCGCAGCCAATCATCGCGCACCACGCGGCGGATGCATCGCCCGTCGCCAGTTCCTCGATGACCTCAGTTTGCTGCATTGGGTCCATTTCCGGGCCGTCCCAGGCGCGTGGCATCGCCATCCGGAAAACGCCGGTCTGCCTGAGAATGTCCACGACCGCAGGGGGAAGGTGCCGGGCGCACTCGATCTCGACGCCCTGTTCGCGAAGCAGGGGCACTGCGACCCTTGCCCGAGCCAGGATGTCTTTCGCGGTCAAGCGTTCGCCGCCTCGCGCGAATGGACGGGAGCGCACAGACCCGAACGCCGAGTCCGGCTCCATCAGCGCGAGGTCTTGCTGTGCTTGCGTCGTATCGTTCGTCATGTTCGATCTCCTCCAACGGTGACGATCCGCTCGGCACGGCGGACCGTCCGGCCAGGATGCACTTCCACGACCCGGCGGCCCGAGGTCGCTGGTGCCGCCGCTGCGGACACCGGAGCCCGGTGTTCAGTGCTCAGAACCGGCCCGGGCGCCAGCCACCAGCGGGCACCGTCATCGTGAACGCACCGCAACTGAAGCTCAGCCCGAAGGCTACCAGCAGCGCTTCACCGGCCGGCCGTTCGACATCCTCGGCCAACATCAACGGCACCGAGCAGCCAATCGTGTTGCCGTAGTTGCGCAACACCGCGTACGACGACGCCATCTGAGGGCCGTCGGAGAGGACTCCGAAGGTCTCGCAGAGTTTGTCCAGGATGCGGTGGCTTCCGGTGTGCAGCAGCAGTGCCGTGGCCTCGCCCGCCTTGGCCAGGCGGCAATCGTCCCGGGCCAGCAGCGCCTGCACGGTCTGCGACGTATAGAACGCGCCACGCGGGGTGACGTCGGCGCTCAGCGTGTACAGACGGCGCCCCTGCACGATCGGCAAGTCGGAACCACCATCCGGCACGGTGCCGAGTTCCGTATCCTCGGGCCGTTCGTTCGTGAGATGGACCACCGGTCCGAACGTCGGGCCTACGCCCTCGGCTCCCAAGACCATCGCGACCGCAGCGTCCCCGAACAGGAAGCCGTGCATGACGTTGACCGTGTCCTGACGCCGCAACGGGTCGATCTCGCTGAAGTGCTGATACGTGCCTGGTAGCGGTGGCGACAACGGAGTGATTGCATCCATGAAGCACGCCAGCACGCGTTTGCCCGGGTTCACGGTCAGGTACCATCGCGCGGCTTCGACCACCTTGGCGATTGCGGAGCAGCCCATATAGCTCACGCTCAACGTTGCCACGTCACGCGGGATCTCCGGCATCAGCGCCAGCAAGTCACACACCATGCTGGGCAACAAGCGCGCCGGGCTGCTGGTCACCCCGAGCACGAGGCCGATTTTTCCCGGATCGATGTCCGCACGTTCGAGACAGCTCCGTGCCGCCTGCGCCGCCAGCGTGCTCGCGGGCACCGCAAGTTCTGGAGCCGCTCCGCCGAACAGCACGTCGGGGAAGTTCCTCAGCACCGAGTAGCGCGACTCGACACCCAAGCTGCCCAGCATGAGACGAAGCTTGTCGGAAAGGCGGTCGCCGGCCGCACTCAATAACTCTTCGGTCGTAGAACAACTCGGCGGTAGCTGAGCCGCGATGGACTGGAGGACGGGGTCTATTGAACTCACGAGTGCTCCTTCATCTGCATCGGATGTGGCGCGTTGACGCCGCGTGGCATGAGGGGAAGCTAAGAGGCTGCCCGTCCGACCGCTCCCCAATAAAGCGAAGAGACGATTTGGTTTGCGAAGTGATTTCGAAGCCAACCGCAATTCGCACCGGTGAATGGCCGAAATCGCTTCGCACGCTTGACCGCCGCTTCGCAACCCCGGCCGCCGACTCAGCGGCCCGATGCAGAAGATGCAGCATCCTTTTTGATGAATTCGCGCCCATGAAAACCACGGATTTGCAGGCCCGGAAGTCGCTCATCACCATGCTCGGCTCGTATGCGCCGGTGCTCAATGCCATCGGGGCAGCGGCGCGATTCGGCCTGCCGGACCTGCTGGCGGCCGGGCCGCAGAAGGTCGAAGCGCTGAGCGCGGCCGCAGGCTGCCAGCCGGAGATGCTGCAACGCATGCTGCGTGTGCTCGCCGGCGAAGGCATCTTCGCGCGCGAGGCCGACGGCCGCTGGCGCAACACTCCCTTGAGTCAGGCGCTGCGCAAGGACGTGGCAGGCTCGCTGCGCGGCTATGCCTTGATGCAGAGCCTGCCGCTGTTCAGCCGCACCTACGAGTCGCTGGGCGACTCGGTGCGCAGCGGCAAGCCGTCTTTTCCGCTGGCATTCGGCAAGTCCTTCTTCGAGTACCTGGGCGCCGACGCCGAGACGCGCCAGGTCTTTGCCGACAGCATGAGTTCGCTCTCGTCGGCCTTCCTGGACGAAACGCTGGCGGTCTACGACTTCACGCGCTGCCGGCGCATTGCCGACATCGGCGGCGGCCACGGCACATTTCTGCGCGGCATCCTGGACAGAAGCCCGGGCAGCACCGGGGTGCTCTTCGACCTGCCCGAAACCATCGAGGCGGTGAAAGCCGCGCAGCCCCAAGCGCCGAACCCGCGCCTCGAACTGCAGGCTGGCGACTTCTTTCAATCGGCGCCGCAAGGCTGCGACCTGTACGTGCTGCGGCACATCATCCACGACTGGTCGGACGCCGAGTCGGTGGCGATCCTGAGCGCCTGCCGGCGTGAGATGGCGCCGCATGCGCGCCTGCTGGTGGTCGAAATGCTGCTGCCCGAGGCCGAGAACCAGCGCGACTATTCCAGGTTCATGGACATGGCCATGCTGGCATTCCTGAGCGGACGTGAGCGCACCCTGACCGAGTACTCGGCGCTGTTCGACGCGGCCGGCCTGCGGCTGTCGGAGGCGATCGCCACCAGCGGCTTGTTCACCGTGCTCGAGGCCGCTGTCGCGCCGGATTGAGCTTCAGCGCAGCGCTGTCTGGCGTGAGAACGGGCATGAGCGAAAGACTCTCAGCTTGTAGAGCTCCTCTTGCTGCGGCGACAGCGCCACGCCGGGGGATGCGCTAGTGTCGTGAGTTAGAAGTTCGTTGAACTAGTGAACACCGCTGAAATCGGTCGTGTACCGTGTGCACACGACGAGGCGACGATGCGTGGACGACCCAAGGCGCAACTGGTGTTGAGCGACGACGAGCGTGAGCAGCCCACTGCACTGACGCTGCGGCGCAAGACCGCGCAGGCGTTGGCACTGCGAGCACGCATTGTTTTGGCCTGTGCCGAAGGCGTCGACAACAAGAGCGTCGCGGGCCGGCAGCGCGTGACGCCGCAGACCGTCTCGAAGTGGCGCGCCCGATTCGTCGAACATCGGCTGGACGGCCTGCTCGATGCTCCGCGCCCTGGTGCGCCGCGCACGATCGAAGACACGCCAGTGGACGCCGTCATCGCCAAGACGCTGGAGACCGTTGCTGAAGGCGCGACGCACAGGAGCACGCGGATCATGGCGCGCGAAGCGGGCTTGTCGCAGACGGCCGTCTCGCGCATCTGGCGCGCCTTCGGACTGCAACCGCACAGCCAAGATACCTTCACAAGCTCTCCAGCGACCCCTTCTTCGTCGAGAAGGTGCGCGACATCGTCGGGCTGTACAGTAACCGTCCGGTCTGCCTTTCAATTACCCACAAGTTCTCGGGCAATGCGTATTCCGAGGACGATGTCGTTGAGCCGCGTGAGTCCTCTCCAGACCGCCATGTTGCCCGGGGGCGGGTCAGTCTTGCGCGCCAAGTAGCCACCAAGCTTCGCCAGCTTCGTGAGGTACCGGGATAGCGTCTTCTGCTGCGGAACCCAAACTTCCCTGTCCGGCTGCAGGCGGTCCAACGCCTCGATCTCCCAGCCTGTGAACGCATGCTCTGCGCTGCTGTCGGGGTCAGCCCTGTTGAGCATCGTCATCCAGAAGATCCGCCAACTCACGATGCAGTAGATCGCAATCAGGTTGGTCAGCCGATCGGCAGTTCTCAGCCGCGAGTCCTCCGCTCGGCAGCCAGATTTCAGGATCTTCCAGCGCATCGCGTACCAGTTGATCTTCTCGATGGCGTCGGCCTTCGAGCGAACCGCCAGGTTCGTGATGAGATTCCACTCCAAGGGCTGTCGGTGCGGCGGCGCACCGCGCTCTTGCACGTGAAGGACGGTCAGATCCGATGCCGGGTAGTTCTTCTGCTTACCAATGGGCGGCAATACCCGGATTCGGCGGTACCTGATTTCCAACTGCGCCTCGCACCGTTCACCGTGGGCATCTCTGAACTCGATTCGATGCAGGCCTTGGACGCGAACCTCTGCCATCTCGTCGGCGATCGTGTGGCCACCATCTCCGGCCAAGCGGTCGACGCACATCCTGACCAGGAAATTCGTTCCGAGTTCCTGTGCCGTGCAGAACAGCTCGTAGATGTCGCTCTCCCTGTCGCGACCGTGAACATGAGTTGCCGATCAGTGAGCGTCTAGCCGAGCCATCTTCAAACCCGAACGCGACAGGCGTGAAGATGGCTCGGCTGGACGCTCACACTTAAGCGGCTATTGGCGCGAATGACTTTACGGCGCCGCTTCGTGTTGATGGACACATTTTCGCCAGGGCAACGCATCCAGAGCCGTCTCTGATCATCATGATTCTCCAAAGCGCGAAAGCGCGATGTCTGGGTCGCTCAATCCGGAAATATCGCCATGATCCTTCTCGCACCCATCCTCGTAGACGCCATGGTAAACGTGGCAGCGACTGAATCGTTCCTTTCCGTCCAGATGTCGCTTGACGTTCCAATGTGAAAGGTCACGCGCGCATTCACTGGCCGACATGGAACTGGCTTCCCCATGCTCTCCTTACGTTCACTGCGTTTTCGCATTCGCGACACCGCCCCCGATCATGACCAGCGCACGGAGCACGAATCTCATGAACACGTGGCAACCATTGACAGCCCACTTCGGCGTACGGATCGAAGGGCCCGATCTCCGCAGCCGGGCGATGGCCGACGAGTGGCCTGTCATTCAGGAACTGTTCAATCAGCGTGGCCTTGTGGTGTTTCGAGACCAGCACCTGGACCCGGGAGACCTCGTCGCATGGAGCTTGCGCTTCGGTGACCTTCGCATCGACAGCGACACGCAGTACCTGCTCGACGGCCACCCGGAGGTGCTGGTCATCGGCAATCTGGTCGTCGACGGCGTGACGCGATCGTTGTTCGTCAACGGCGCGGAAGAGTGGCATTTCGACGGCTCGTACATGGCCGAGCCGAGCCTGGGCTCGCTGTTCTATGCCGTGGAGGTGCCCCCCGAAGGGGGCGACACCTTGTTCGCCGACATGGTCGCTGCCTACGAGGCACTCGACGACGACACCAAGCGCCTCATCGAGGACCGTGTCGCGGTGCATTCGTGGGAGATCGTGCACGACCGGCTGGCGAAGCAGGATCCGACGCGTCCGGCGCTGACCGACGAGGACCGCGTGCGCTTCCCGCCTGTGGGGCACCGCCTGGTGCAGCGCCACCCGGAAACCGGGAGGAAATGCTTGCGGGTGTGTGCCGACTCCGTCAGCTACGTCGAGGGCCTGAGCGTCGACGAGGGTCTGGCTCTGGTAGAGCGGCTGATGCGGCACGCGATCGACCCGCGCTTCATATACCGCCATCGATGGCGCAAGGGCGACCTCATCGCATTCGACAACCGCCGCTTGCTTCACACAGCCACGGTGTTCGACACACGAAAGTACCTGCGCGTCATGCATCGCACGACCATCGTGGGACACACGTGGGACACACCCGGTCCGCGATGCACTGATCAGTCTGAACCCACGATGACCTCCAAGCAAGGAGCATGACTCACATGATCACCATTGGAATCAACAGCGTCTACCACGAATCGGCCGCCGCTATCGCCGTCAACGGCAGGCTTGTCGCTGCCGTCGAAGAGGAGCGTTTCAATCGACGCAAGCATGGCAAGCCGGCAGAAGTGGGCAATGCCCATCTTTTGCCGATCGAGGCCATTCGTTTCTGCCTGGACCAGGCGTGCGCACGCCCCGCCGATGTCGACGCGATCGCCTATTCGTTCGACCCGGCGGGACGGGCTCGTGAGTTCCATGTCGATGCCTTGGCAATGCCCGGCGACTGGGGCTCCAACGAGGGAGAGCAGGCATTTCGAGAGAGCTTGGACAAGGTGCGGGCGGCCGTCGGGATCGCCTTCGGGAACGGCTGGGATGACAGGCTGCAGTGGGTGCCACACCACTTGGCGCATGCCGCCTCGGCGTTCTACCCGTCCGGCTTCGACGAGGCTGCCGTGCTGGTGGTGGACGGTATTGCCGAGGACGCCAGCACATGGCTGGGCTACGCGCAGACGGGCAAGCCCATGCAGGCGCTGGCCGAGATCCACTATCCGAACTCGATCGGCTTCCTGTGGGAAAAGCTCAGCAAGTACCTGGGATTCTCCGAATACGATGGCTGCAAAGTGATGGGGTTGGCGGCCTACGGAAAATCATCACGCATCCGGCGTTCCTTTACTCGCCTGGCCCAGGTCGACTCCGAAGGCTTCAGCGTCGACGCCTCGCTCGCCCAGTTCCGGCTCGACAGCTTCGAGGGGCTCGAGTCGCTCTTCGGAAAGCGGCGTCGTTTCGACGAGCCTGTCCTGCAATGCCACAAGGACATCGCCGCTGCGCTGCAGGAATTTACCGACGCGGCTGTCCTGACGCTGGCGCGCCGGTTGCATGGCATGACGGGGTCGTCGAATCTGTGCCTGGCAGGTGGCGTGGCGCTGAACTGCGTCACCAATCAGCACGTCAAGGAACGGGGGCCGTATCACAACGTCTTCGTGCCGCCGGCACCGCACGACGCCGGCACGGCCGTCGGGGCGGCGCTGCTGCTGCAGCCCGCGCCGGCAACGGAGCACATGCCGGCGCAAGCCTATTTGGGCCCCGAGTTCGCGTCGCAAGAGATCCTCAAGGCGATCGATCAGGCAGGCCTGACAGCGCAGCACACCTCCAACGTGGCGCAAGAGACCGCGCGGATGCTGGCATCGGGGGCTGTGGTCGGCTGGTTCCAGGGCCGCATGGAATTCGGCCCGCGGGCGCTCGGCAATCGCTCGCTGCTCGGCGACCCGCGAAACCCACGCCTGCGCGATCTGCTCAACCAGAAGGTGAAGCATCGCGAAGACTTTCGGCCCTTCGCGCCCAGTGTGCTTGCCGAGCATGCCCAAGAGTGGTTCGAGCTCGGTCGCGACTCTGACAGCATGGGCTTCATGCTCTACGCTTGCGGCGTACGCCACTCGAAGAGGAACCGCATCCCGGCCGTTCTTCATCAGGATGACTCCGCCCGTGTGCAAGTGGTGGAGCAGACCGCCCATCCACGCTACCACGAGTTGTTGACGGCCTTCTACGGCCTGACCGGTGTGCCGATACTGCTCAACACCTCGTTCAACGACAGCGAGCCGATCGTGTGCACACCGGCAGACGCGTTGTCGACCTTCATGCGCACGCGCATCGACGCCGTCGTGCTGGGCGACTTCATCGTGAGGCGAACGAACTGACTGGGAGGCGACCATGGGCCATCGCGACGGTTCGCTCCGATCTTGCGACGCAGCTTCGACGTGGACAGAGGCCGACGTGGTCGCCTTGATGGACCAGCTCGATCCACCAGGGGTCGGGTCGACTTGCGATTGCTTTCAGCAGCAACGACGCCTGTGCAGGTCGTTCGCGGCGGGGGCCGCCTTGATGCAGGACGAACGGTTGCCGCCGGCAGGCGGTTGCCTGGCCGCCGCGTCCCTCCAGACAGCGCGTGCGCTGCTCAAGAATCGCGCCGCAAGCCAACACTGTCGTATGTGGCACGCCTTCATCGCCGGGAGCTTGTGGAGCCAACGGCAAACCCATCATGGCAGCGGTGGGTGGCGCTGCGGACTGGGATCGTGCAATACGCGAGCCAATCGCTTCACCAGCCGCGACTTGGACTTCGCCGTGGTGACTACCACCTGGATCACGCTCGACGCCGAACTGCTGGAGATCCAGGCATCTCTGCAGCAGGCCGCCGAGAAGGCCCCTCTGCCGCACGGCATCGAGCACATGCCATCGTTGGATCGATACGTCCATTGAGGCTCGGTACGGTCGGTCCAGGCCGCGGCCGCCTCCCATGCCGACGAACTGGTCATGGCAGCCCAGCACTGGCTCTTCGACCGCCGCATCCTCATCCCCGGCGATCGGCAGCTGCAGGACTGCGCGCGCGACGCCTTCGCGAGCTACGAAGCGCAGATGCTGGCGGTCGTCGCTGCAGCCGTCCGGCGCCAACCTTGCGCCGCTGCGCGGAATCCGTCCACAGCGCCCGCAAAGGTGCGGCAACCTACCTCGCATGGCTGAAGGTTCCATCCCGACGGCATGGCCCCACGACGCTTGCCGAAACTCTCGAGAAGGTCCGCTACCTGAAGACGCTCGGCGTCCACGAGTGGCAGTTCGACTGCATCTCTCTGCCCCAGCAGCGCGCTTACGCGCAGAAGGTGCAGAGTCGCGGCGTCCGACCAAGACCAAGGAACTACTGCAAGCCACCCAGACGCTGGAAATGGTGTGCTTTCTGCGCATGAGCCTGCTCGAGCTCACCGACATCGCGACGTACCAGTCCAGTCGGCGCAGCCAGCAACTGGTCCGGCGCGCCGTAGACGGTGGACGCTTTCATCTTGGCGTCGCCGGGCAAGACGGAGCACTCTTCATGAACGACTGGATCACGATGGGCCGCAGTTGGCGCCGTTGCGCCAGCTTTGATGCGGACCGAACTCTCCGTAGTTGCTCGAGAGGATCAGGCCGAATCTTGACCTGGATGGTCGCAACCACCGCGACGTTCCGCGCTCATGCCGATCCCGGCGAAGGCCTTCGCGCCTGGATCGACAGTTCGCCGGAAGCACGCTGACCACAGCGACGCTCGCCGGTTCGTCATTGCAAACCCCATTCAGGAGCGGCGCATCCGTCCTCAAGGCGCCGGCCGTCGGGCTACTGGGCGACTACTACTTCTCCAGGTCTGCAGCCCCGCAGACTCGTGCTGATGGCATGCGCGCAACCAGCGGACTGCTTGTCACTTGGGGACCCTCCGCGTTGCTACCCATCCTGGCAAACGGAACACCACGGGGATGGGCCTTCAACCGGGATCGCCGCAGCCCGGGCGTCTACCCCGACATCGTTGCCACCGACGCGGACGGTGCACCCACCGTGCCGTATGTCGGGCTTGGCTATGGCGGCGTGTCTATGAGCGGTAGCTGGGGGTTCAGCGCCGAGATCGGCATAGTGATCTCGGGCCCGCGCTCGTCGACCAAGCTCGGACGCGCCGATGGCGGCATTCAAGCCGGCGCCGAGCGGCCGCAGCGGATGCGACTGTCGCCTCTGGTGCAAATGAGCATTTCCAACTCGTTTTGACAGCGGCGGACCATGCCGGCTGCCGCCGGGCGGCAGCGAACAACAGTCTCAACCTCGCACCGCACCACGATGTGTTGCCTATCACTGCAGCGCCACCACCTGGGGTGAACGACGACGATCCCAGGGCCCGCGTGATGCCTGCCCAACGCCATCCGCCGGGTCTGTCAGACGCTCGGCCTTGCCACTTTCCCCCGCCGGCCTCCTATAGCTCGAAGCCACGGACTGCGAGCCTGATTCCTCCGAACCGGCCGCGATCAAGCGCGTACGCGAGGCCTTATTATTAGGGTCCGTTCGGCGGACAACTTGCACATTGCGCTCTGCCCTCGTCGCTGGCCCTCGGCCGCGAAGTCAGCCATCCGTTCATGGCACGGCTCATCGTTGTGCCAAGGCTGCCAAGGAGGTGGGCGACCGTCGATCTGCCGGTCTCACATGCAGAACTGCCGCTGGCCAGCGCGGCACCACCGACCACCGGCACAGACCACCTTGACAGCGCACGGCTCGGCGCGCCGCGGGGTGGCTGCAGGCTTCCGCGCCACCGGCGCATATGCAAATTCGATCTCATTCGTTGTTCAGCGATTGGGGTGCACCATAAGGTTGGTGCGATGAAGTTGTCCGATCTCCTGCGTCCCCGGGCCTATGCGCGGTCCGAGCACAGCGAAACGGCCTGCACTCAGAAGGGTTCCTCAGGCAAGCCGTTGGAGCATCCACTTGGGCTGCGGCCGAGGATCAAGCACGCTGTCTTCGCACGCGAGGTCGACTTCAACGCCTTCGTACCCGGCCTCGGCGGCAGCGTTGAGCGACCGGTGCGGGTGTCGCCCGAGCCCTCGAAGGTCGAGGTGCCGACCGACGAGACCTCACGTCTGCAGACGCTGTCGGAGCAGGCCAAGGGGCTGCCGGAACAGTTGCCGGTGAAGTCCCCCTCGCCATGGCAACGGCCGGCCCGTACGAAGCTGAGCCAGCTCGCAACCTCCATCGTGCCGTGGCTGAAGCCCCGCCCATTGAGGGAAAAGGCCACGGTACACGAGCGGCCCACGTGGCCCGAAACGGCAGGGCAGGCGTCGGCGCTGGGCAGCGACCTGGCCGCGGCGCTGCGCCATTGCGAGGATGCCGATGCGGTGCTGCGCATCGCACGCGAGCAGCAGCAGGCCATGCGCCTGGCCAGACAGCAGGCCGATGGCAGCGTGGCGCTGCTCCTCGAAGAGCAACGGGCGGGCCGGGCGGTGGCTGCCGCCGAGGCGCGTCAGGCGCAGGCCTTGAAGGCCCTGCGCCACCTGACCGGCGCGGCTGGGCTCCAACACCTGGCTGCAAACGCTTTGGCGCAGCAACTGCTCGTCGACAAGGAGCGCTTCATGCTCGAGCGGCTCGACGACACGAAGCGCCAGCTGCATGGCGCGCGGACGCCCGCGGTGGACCACCTACGCCGTCTCCACGAGACCGAGCAGCGCCTGAGTGCGCTGCGGACGGACACGGGGAGGTCGCGTCCCGCCGTCGACCTGGCACGCGAAGACCATGCGAAGCTGCAGCATGCGGTCGAGCAGGCACGGGGCTCGTTGCGCGAAGCGCGGTCGGACACACCGGCGACAACCGAAGCCCAGGTGCGCCTGACGCGTCTGCGCACCCTGCAGCCCCAGGCGACCGGCCAGCACCGACAGCCCCCGCGCGAGGTCGCTGGACTTCAGGCTACCGCCACCAACGCGTCGTGCGAACATGAGGCGCTGAAGGCAGAGGCGCGGCAGGCCCGACGCCGCCTGCAAGTCACTGATTCCGGCCTGTCGGCCGTGCTGAAGGCCTCGATCGAGCTCTCGCGGTCTCCGCTCGACGCGACCGCGGCGCAAAGCATCTTCGAACGCCGGCAAGCGCAGGCACTGCAAGTCCAGGCCGGACGCCCGCGCGGCTTCGAGGCCGGCGAGGCGAGCCGGCAGTTCGGCCTACAGTTGCTGCAGACGGTGCGTCGGCGCCCGCACAATCTGTCCGCCGACGCCTTGCCGTCCATCGGGGTGATGGAGATCGCCTCCGACATGATGGCCGCCGTGTGCGGCGAAGATGCCGAACGCGCGCAGCGACTGCTGCACGCACTTCAGAGCCTGCCGGCCCGCCGGTGGATGGAGGACGTGGCCGACCTGGCCGACGGCGGAGCGGAAATCGAACCCACCGCCGCCGAGTCCGATGTGCGCAACCTGCTTCGGCTGGCCAGCATGGTGCCGCGCGGTGTGGAAGTCGTGCATCTGCTTGGCGATCCGGCCGACGCCGTGCCTTCTGGCGACGCCCTGCAAGCCATGCGCAGCTTCTGGTCAGCCGATGCAGCCCAGCGCGCGGAGACCGATCGCGACGTGCGGCGTTGGCTGGCGGGTGCCAAGCGGGCGGCCAGGCTGCGCTGGAGCGGTGAAGACATCGATGGCCTGCCCGAAGCGCAGAAGGCGGCCTACAACGCCGTGCGCAACGGCTGCCTGTCCAACGCGGCCAGCACGCCCTATGCGCGCCATGACGAGCGCATGAGAAAGGCGATGGACGAATGGATCGTCCGCGAGCAGCCGGCGGCCTCCCGGGCGCAGCGTGTGCTGGTGCCGAACCGGCGAAAGTCGCCCTTCACCGCGTCGGGCCTGAAGCGTGCGATGACCATCGCCGAGAGCTTCGGCATGGTGACCTCGCGAAGACTCGCCGACGATGGAGTCCAGCAGGCGGCTGGACGGCTGGCCGATTGGGCCGGCACCGACCTCGCGCGCGACCTCGGCGCGGCCGGTATCGACGTCCGCGAGGCGCGAGCCTTCGCCGCGGCGACGCAAGTACTGGCAGAGCGCGCCCAGCGGCATGAACACGCATCGCAGTGGCGCCTCGACTCGCACGAGGCGGCCGCGTTGCGCGCCGTGGCCTTCGATCACAAGCACCGCACGGCGGCCCATCCACGACGACTGCAAAAGCCGAACCGCCACCATGCGCTACCGCCGCTGTTCGAGGAACTGGCCGCCGGGAAAGCCGACGCGCTCGAGGCCCTGCGCGCGGTGGCCGACTGGCTCAAGCTCACGTTCGCCGACGCAGTGCCCGATGGGCGCGACGAGGCGCTGGCGCAGGACGCCGCGGTGCACGAGGCGAACGACATCGCGCGACAGAAGCACTTCCGCAGCAAAGAGGACGTGGTGCGCTACTTCGAGCCCATCCTGCTGAGGATGCAGCTGCGCGACAAGCTCAAACTCTCGGGCGGCGGCGTGATGGGGGGAGGCCTGCCATCGTTGCCGTACAGCGTGCCGTCGCCCGTGGTGTCGCCGGTTTTCTCGGCAGGCTGGTCGCGCAAGGACGAGGCCTTCTTCCAGGTCTTCATGCCCATCCTCGGCATGGAAATCTCGCTCGGCGGCCTCCGGGCCACCGGCCCCGAGGCCACCGTCGGCGTGGCCGCCGGCCCCAACCTGCCGGGCTTGGCCAAGCTGCAGGTCAGCGCCACCGAGAAGCTGAGCCGGCAGGAGCTGCACACCGAGGGCACCATACTCCGACTGCTCCGCCAGCGCGGCCGCGACGGCGAGATGCGCATCGAGATGCTCGGAATCTTGGACAGCTGGGTGCGATGGGATCAGGTGCATCCCCCCGGCAGCCCGCCATATTCAGGGCCGCTGGAGGCCGTGCTGGCGCGGCACCCGCAGGTGAGCCTGGGCGAGATCGAGGGCAGCAGCCTCACGCGCAGTTTCCTGTCCAAGGTGAGCGCCGGCGCCAACCTCAAGCTGCACGGCATTGACGGCCACACCTACAAGCTCGGTGTTGCTGGAGCAGCATCGCTAAAGACTGAGCGCATCGCTGAATTCCGCACCGAGCACGGCGGCCATGTGAGCGTGAAGTCCGACAAGGGCGACACCGCCCAGCAGAAGTTCTCGCTTGGCCTGCAGGTCAACTCGCTCACGCCAGCCAACCCGTCGGAGGTGCCGTTGGGACCCGGTGGCAGTCGCGGCGGCGTCAGCGGCGGCGGCGTGCCGGGCCAACTGGACTTGTCACGCGATCTGTACTGGAACCTCGAGAAGCATTCGGTCTCGCCTTTCACCATCGGCGGCAAACAGGACGCCGACCTCGACCGCCACTACAGCACGCCGAAGGACATGCTGGCCGAGATCCGCCGTCATCGAGTGGACTGGCTGGCGCGCTGCGTCGAGACGCTGGAGCCCGGCGCGCACGGCAACAAGGACACGCCAGCCAACCGCCAATTGGCCGAGGCATTGCTCCGCAGCTTCGAGGCTCGTGTCGAGGAGCTGGGACGCAATAGCCGGCTGTGCCAGTACAACGTCAACTACTCGATGCGTCCGCAGGCCTCGGCCTGGATCGACACCTTCCGCGCGCTCGAAGGGTTGGCGGTATTGCGCGGCGATGCCCAGGCCGCATCCGAGGCACGCGCCGCCTCGGATCGCGCCATGCAGCAGGACTCGACCTGGCGCCCGCTGATGTTGATCGTGCGCGAGAAGGGTCGTGACGTGCGGACCTATGGCTGGAACTTCGGGCTGCGACTCCAGCGCAGCATCGGTGTCGAAGGCCAGCGCACCGCAGCACAGTTCCCGCCGCCATAAACGCCAACCCATTCGGGTCGCTGGACAGCGTCGCTCAGCGCGGCGGATTGCGCTGGAAGGCGCAGGGTGCCCCCCTTACTCGGGTGCCCGTGGCCAGCGTCAGGCGTCTGCGCTTCGCAGGCACATCGCGCATTTCGCTCCCGCACTCATTCCGCGATGCGGCATGCGCCTAAGCTAAGCGCATGAATTCCCAGTGCGCCGACGTGAGCCCCACGCGCAATCCTAGCCCGTCCGAACGGACTGCCTCCATGCGACCTCTAGCTGTTCTGATCACTGCCTTGATGATGTCTTCGGTCATCACCATGCCGGCCTCCGCCGAGGCGCCGTTCTCGAACCGCAAGTTCGTGTACCGCGCCGACGGCAAGCGAGTGACGGAGGTGCTGCAGGACTTCGCCGCGGCGCAGTCGGTGCCGATCGTGATCGACGCGGGGGTCGACGGGACCGTCAATGCAGAGTTCAACAGCAGGCCCGTTGACTTTCTCTCGGCCATCAGCAAGAGCTACGGCCTGATCTGGTACTTCGATGGCGTGACCTTGTTCGTCTATCCGTCGCGCGCCATGAGCAGCAAGGTGTTCCGCATGCGCGGCTACGACCGCACGCAGGTCGCGGAGATGCTCAAGTCGCTCGGCCTCGGCGACGCGCGCTTCCCGCTGCGCTTCAACGAGGCCGACCAGACCCTGCTGGCTTACGGCCCGCCGCGCCACATCGAACTCGTGCAGACCGTGGTCGACACGCTCGAGAGCAGTTCGCGCGACAAGATCGGCAAGACGATCCAGATCGTGCCACTGAAGTATGCAGTGGCCTCCGACCGCATCTCCGGCCAGGCGCGGGTGCCGGGTCTCGTGACTACGCTCAACAACATGTTCGCCGGCGATACGCATGCGGCCGGCGGCGCAACCGAAGCAGCCGAGGACGCAGTGCGGCGCGCCCTGGGCCCGGTCGTCGGCACGGCCCAAAAGCAACGCAGCGCCGAGTTGAACTTCGGGATCAAGCCGCCCGACTCTTCGACCGGCGGCGCCAAAGACACGCTGCGCGACAGCACGGGCAGGCAGATCTCGCCCGAGAGTCCGGGAAATGGCGAAGACGATCGCACGCGCCCCTTCTTCCAGGCCTACGAGGCATCCAACGCCATCATCGTGCGCGGCCTGCCGGAGCGCATGAAGCAGTACGAGGCGCTGATCCAGCAACTGGACGTACCGCAGGACATGGTGGAGATCGAAGCCTCCATCATCGACGTGAGCACGGATGAGTTCAACTCGCTCGGCATCGAGTGGGACTTCACGCGCGCCGGCCGCAGCCAGATCTCGATCTCCCCCGGCAGCCCGGTCGATTCGTCCGGCAACAGCTCGAACTCGCTCGCCGGCACGAACAACATCACGACACTGGTCGCCGATGCAGGGCGCCAGCTCATCACCCGGATCCGCGCGCTGGAAGGGACCGGCAAGGCGCGCATCGTCGCGCGGCCGAAAGTGCTGGGTGCCGCCAACCGCATGGCCAGCATGATCGACAAACGCGTGGCCTCGGTTCGCGTGGCGGGCAACCTCGACGTGAACCTGTTCACCGTCGAGGCCGGCACGACGCTGCAGGTGATGCCGCAGATCCTGACCCAGGGCGACCAGCACGACCTGCGCCTGACCCTGTTCATCGAGGACGGCAGCTTCGAAGGCAACGTGGTCGACTCGGTGCCCATCATCAAGCGCACCGAGATCCGCACCGAAGCCACGATCCATGAAGGCGAAAGCCTGCTCATCGGCGGCATCTCGGTCGAGACGGACAGCAAGGGCCGCAGCGGCCTGCCGGGGCTTTCGCGCATTCCGCTGTTCGGGGCGCTGTTCCGGCACGACGAGGTGTCGAGCCAGCGCAGCGAGCGCATGTTCCTGATCACGCCCAAACTGGTCAACAGCTCTGTCGCCAAGGCAAGCCTGCCGGCCGCCACCGCCCCTGCCCTGCCGGCAAGTGCCGCCGCGATTCCGGCTCCATCCGCATCGGCCGCATCTGCAGCACCCGCGGCACCGCCCGCATCCGCCCCCTTGCCACCCCCGTCCTCGCAAGCCCCGCCTGCCGCGCCGGCAGACGACTGTCCTGCGCGCGCGCTCGGCCTGCCCGACACGCAGTGCCCCGCACCTTCGCCCACTCGCTGAATCGATGGAGGCCTCGCCATGAAACTCTTGCGCGTCCTCACTGGGAAGCATGTCGGCGCCTGCATCGAGCTGACGCCGGGCACGCACCGGGTCGGAGCCGATGGCGACTGCGACATCGCCCTCTCCGACTGGACCTTCGCGCCACTCCTGCTGCGCATCGACGACAAGTCGGTCAGCATCGAATGGTTGGCCGCCGAGGGCGAAGGCGCCGCGGCCCGGCAAACGCGGCCGCTCGTCGACTTCGAACCGCGCGAGTTCGACGGCACGGTACTTTGCGTGGGGCCCGCCGAAGCCGAATGGCCTTCGGACGTCGCACTGCTCGGCAGCGTGTTCGCCGCCACCCCGGCGCATGCCGCGCCTTGGGCGGCCGCGAAGACTCGCAAGCGGCGCTTCGCGATCTGGGGCGGCGTCGCCGCCCTCGTTGCCGCCGTCAGTTCGACGGCGATCTTCGCCACCGGTGCGAAGCCGCTGCCGCCGGGCCCTGCGACGATCGAGGCCGCACGGGCCGCCGTGCAGCGCGCGGCCGACACGGTGGCGCCGGGCCACTTGCAGGCAAGCACCCAACAGGCGCAGATCGTCGTCACCGGACTGGTCGAGTCGCCCGCCGAAGCCGAGGCCATGCATGCCGCCATCGACCGGGCGAGGGGTTCCTTCCCGGCGGTGCAGCGGTTTGCCGTCGCGACCAACATCATGGAGACGATCCGCGGCGCCGTGGGGCTGACCAACGCCACCGTCAAGCATGTCGGCAACGGCGTCTTCAGCGTCGTCGGCGAAGCCTCGGACATCAACGCCGCTCGCGCCGCGCTCGACCGCGTCGCAGTCGACCTGGCCCCGACGGTGAGCAAGATCGACGCGACGCTGGAGCAGACCCAAAGCGCCGAGACGCGGTTGCCGATCCTGTCGCGGCTGACGGCCGATGGCGTCTCGGTGGTGCAGACCCGCGACGGGGTCAAACACATCGTCGTCAACTCGGTCGAGCCGTCGGTGACCGTCGGTGACGTCCTCTCGCTCCCGGCGCCAACGCGCGCCTTCCCCTGATTCTTCTTCAGTACGAAGCAAGTACGCAGAATCCGACACGCCGACACCCACCAGGAGAGTTGACATGGACATCCAGAGCCTGAACCCGCCGATCGACCTGATCACCAACTTTCAGTCGCTGCAAACGGACGTGCAGGAAGATACCTCCGGGGAGAAGACGCGCCGACTCGTCACGTACTTGAAGGAGGCCGAAACGAAGAGCATCGCGATGAAGCTTCACACGCTGGACTACGAGGAGAAGGAATTCGCCAGACTCCTGCACGAGGCCTTCGGCGCGTCTTCGCGCATCGTCCTCGCCGCCTGGCAGAAGGCCCATGGTGCCGAACTTGATGTCTGACCCGTGCCGAAACGGCCGCCACCGCCGGAGATACGAATGAACTCTGTAGTCGACCTTGACTTGACCCGCGCCGAACCCTACGCCGCCGCATCTGCCGGCCCCTCCGCGCAGGCGGCGCTGCGCATTGCTATCGTTCGCCGCCTCGTAGCCGCCATGATGCTGGGCCAGATGCAGGGGCGGCACGATGATGCCGAGACCGTGTTCGCTGCGCTGGAGCAACTCCTAGGCGATGCGCGCGAACTGCGCATCAGCCTCGCCTTCGCCTCTGCGATCGGCGGCGACCTGGGCCCGGCACGGACGCTGCTCGCCGAGGGCGTGGACGACTGGCTCAAGCCCGAACTCGCGATGGTCTCGATTGCGCTCACGCTGAAGGCGGGCGGCGACCCCGAGTGGCTCTCCATCATCCAGCGGACGTTGGCAGTGAGCGTGGACGAAAGCACGCGCAGCTATGCCCAGCAGGTACTCGATACCGCCGGATCTTCGGAGCTCGCCTAGTCGCTCTGCGCAGCGGCCATGTGATCACGAATCGCCAAATATCAACAGCCAATCTCGAGTTTGAATTCACAAGGAACATAAATCATGAACATGCAAGTACATCAATCGACGGGCCCTCAATTTCAGGATGTCAGCGCCTACGTGAAGACGCCTGACACCGGCAACGACGTGAAGAGCAGGTGCGACGCGGCCAGCGGCGCCGTAGATGGTCAGCGTGCCCCGGGTTTCCGAATGAGTCCGAGCGAGATGGTGAATGAAGGAGGGAAGCTGGAGAAAATGGGACAGAAGATGGAGATGATGGGATTGCTGAAGGGGATGCTGGACAAGCTCAACGAGATGATGAAGAGCATGAACGGGACAAGCGGGGCAGACGAGGCAGACGAGGCAGACGGGACAGACGGGACGGACGAGGCACCAAAGGCGCTGAAGCCGACGTACGGGACGACGCTGCAGAGTCCGGAAGGTCCCCCGAAGCAGAGGCATAGTGCCGAGGGCTCTGACGATACGTCTCGGTCCCAGCACTCACCCTCGACTGCGAGCGAGTTACTCATGGCCATTGGACAGGGATTGCAGAAGCGTGGGCAGCTGATGGAGATGATGGGCGCGAGCAAGCTCGTGAATTCGATGCTGGAAAAGCTGGGAGGCCAGACGGCCGGGGCCGGCCAGACGGCTGGAGCGGGCCAGACGTCCGGGGCAGACCAGGTGCAGGAGATCCTGCAGCAGTTGCGAGAGTTGATGGACAAGTTGGCGAACTCGCCGGCTCTGGGCGATGCGGAGAAATCGCCGGCTCCACGCAGCGACTTGCAGCCATTGGTGGCTCTACCCGACGGCATTAAGCAGAAATGACCGCCTCTCGGCTAGAACAAGAGCCCATGAGTAACAGCCCGACACATCCACTCGACATTGCCCCGGAAAGAAGGACTAGCTCCCCATGGACACGGACACGCTGAACGCATCCATCAATCTGGTCGAAGACTTCCAGTCGCTGCATGCGACCATTGCCGAAGACCATGGCGGTGATCAGACGCGAAGCCTGATCGAGTATTTCAGGACGCCTGAAGCAAGGAGCCTGGCGCAGTCCTCGAATGCGCCGCTTCTACACGAGGCCATCGACGCATACTCGCGCATCGTCCTCGCCGCCTGGCAAGAGGCTCATGGTGCTGACCTTCGCGTCTGAGCGACTTTGCGCCGACATGGAGAAATGAATGAACGCCGCAGTTGACCCGCAGAAGCAGCAGCTCTCAGACGGTCTCGCGCCGCATGCAGGGAAGGCAATGGAGAGCATGCCCCGCCGCCGGGCTTGCGGATTGCGCGGAAAGCCCTTGGCGCAGCTGGCGGATCTAAAGCGCCGCATTTTTCTATTTGAAGTTGGAGCCATGGCAGCCGGCTTCTCGGAGAGCCGGTCACGGCTCCGCCATTTAGGCTGCTCTCTTGTTCTAATCATTGAAAGGAAAGACCATGACCAGTTCAGTAAGCTCCTACATCGATACCAAAACGACAGACATATACGCCAGCGGGGCCTCACGAGGAGTTGAAGGTGGCGTCGACGACAACCAGGAAGCGCAGGCTCAGGCTGCGAACAAGGGGGATCGAAATACCCTCAAGAATGGTGCCTCGCAGACAGCAGCCGACAATGCGACGTCGGCCGCGATTGCCCGCATGAACCACGCCCGCGAATTGCAGGACGCGATGAACTCGCTGATGAACGCTGGCGGCAAGTCGATTTCCAAGGCAGCGGGCTAACGCTGAAGGCGGCAGCCTGCGTCTTGGGCGACCAAGCTATGTTTCTTGCCTCGGGAGTTGACAGTCGGGGGTGCGTCCCGCACTCCCGACCCGGATAACGCCCGATTCCCGGCTCGACCCGATCTGAAACCGATAGCGCTCGAGAGATCACCATGACCACGCCACACCTTCCCCAGGCGCAACTCGACCTGTTCACTGTGCTCTTCATGCTCGGCAACAGCATTGGCTCCGAGCGCGACACGAGAGCCATTCTGGAACTCCTCAACAGAGTCCGTCCTGACCTTCCCTTGATCGCCGCATCGCTGGCGCGCCAGATCAATCTCTGCGGCGATTACCAGAGTTCGCGGCTGCTGCTCGAAGAAGCTGACCGCCAAGGCACCGCCCACCCGGTCGTGAAAGCCATGCTGGCCCTGACCCTCTTCTCGCAAGGTGACCGCCTGTGGGAAGCGTATGCCGGCGAAGTCAAGGCGATGGAGCCCGACGAAATCGCACTCGGCATCGTCAATGCAATGGAGAAAGTTCTCCGCGGCGAGTCTCACGCAGACGGCGACGCAGAGCCGTCGACGGAAAGTACTCCTGCCAATGCAGTGCTCTTCGACGTCGCAACGGATCAGCCATGGCACTTCGGCAGAGCCTGCTGAGTACTCGCGCCAAGCCCGTTTTTCAGCCGCCACTCATCCACTCGCAAAGCCACGCACCATGGACCCAATCGCTCCCATTGCCGCCACTGACCCGTTGCTCCACGCAGCCAGCACGACAGCGGACCCCGCCACGGGCCCCTCGATGGACGGCTTGCTCGACCGGTTCCAGTCGATGCTGTCGCAGCGTCCATCCGGCGGCGAGCACGTCGAGCCCGCCGACGGACCCAACATGCTGTCCCAAATTGCGAACCACCAGCAGGAATCGATGCATCGCACGCATGACGAGCTTGAAGCTTTGAAGGCGGGTCAATTCACCATGAACCCGGTGGAGTTGCAGATCAAGGGCATGGAGGTCAGCTCCCACATCGCCCAAGACACCTTCCGCATGGAAGTGGCGACCAGCTTCGCTAGCAGTTTGAACAAGAACCTGCAGACCCTGCTCAAGGGCGGCTCATGAACGCGCGGAGATCGCCATGAACCTTCGCCTCTCGTCCGCCGCGCGTCTGGCCGCGCTGCTGCTGATGCTCGCCGCGCTCGCGGGCTGCAAGCAGGACGTCTATTCCAAGCTGACCGAAAGCGACGCAAACGAGATGCTGGGTGTCCTGCTGAACGCCAACATCAACGCGTCCAAGGCGTCGCCCGACGGCAAGACCTGGAATGTCGCGGTCGATACCGACAGCATGGGTCCGGCGCTGGCATTGCTTCGCGCCAACGGCCTGCCCGCCCCGCGCCATGACAACCTGGGCGAGATATTCAAGAAGGACGGCCTGATCTCGACCCCGACCGAAGAGCGCGTGCGCTTCATCCACGGGGTTTCGGAAGAATTGGCGAGCACCCTCTCGTCGATCGACGGCGTGGTGTCCGCACGGGTTCACGTCGTGCTGCCGAACAACGACCCGCTGGCAGAGCAGGTGAAGCCTTCGAGCGCATCGGTGTTCATCAAACATCGAGCCGATGCCAATGTGGCGACGCTGATACCGATCGTGAAGAACCTCGTCATGCGCAGCGTCGAAGGCCTCACCTACGAGAACGTCAACGTGACGCTGGTCGCCGCTGCGCCGCTCGTGAGGAGCGCCGACCCCGCGGAAGCCATGCAGGCCCAAAACGGGCGCGCCAGTCCGGTTCAAGCGCTGGCCCTGCTTCTGCTTGCGGCTTTGGTGCTGGTGGGCGTCGGCACCGCACTGGTCGGACGGCTGCGGCCGCAATGGTTGCCCGAATGGCTGCCCGCACGGCTGCGCGCGCTCCTGGTTGGGCCCGCCGCCCGGGAGGCGCCGGTCGCCGCAACAGGCGGTGCGCCATGAATCACGCAGTCACGGTGAATGACAGCGATGCTGCGCTCGTCGGCCGGCTGCTACGCGAAGCCGGAGCGAAGGCCGCGGCGTTTGCCCAGCATCTGCACCCACATTGGTTGAACGCCGTCTGGCAAATCACCGGGCTGGAGCCGGCACGGCACGCCGCCGCCATCGCGCCACGGCGGCATGGTGCGCTGCTGCTCTCCGCCTACGGGCTAAAGTGGCCGGGCCTGGACGACTTCGGGCGCCGCGCGCATCGAATTTGCGTCCTCGGCCGACGCCCGACCTTGCAGTTGCTGGCCCTGCGCGCGCTGCTGCCGCGCCGCGACAGCGTGCGGCGCTCGGTCGGGCGCGAGGTGAGAAGCGCGCTGGTCGAGCACCTCGGCGAGGCGGCCTATGCCAGACTGCTCGACACCCCGCGGCGCGGCGTCTCGAACGGGCCGGCGCTGGAGGCCGCAGACCTCGATCTCGAGCGCCTGGCCGTCCACGGCTACCGCGCGCTCTGCGCCCAAGGCGCGTGGCAGTGTCGCAGCGCACTCGCGATCACGCGGCTCAGCCTGCCGCCCATGCCTGACACAGACGCCTGCACTGCCTCTGACGACGGCGCCGCACCGGATGAATCAGGCGAGGTCATCGAACATCTGCAGGACTACTTCCCGGAGTTGGCATGGTTGTTTGGTTCCGATATGGATCGTGCACTGTCGGCGTCAAAGATGGCCTCGTGCGCGCCGCCGACTTTGCTGAACTGAGTTCGCTGCTGGAGGCCGCCGAGGCGCTGGAAACCGAGCGCGAAAACGCCTTTGCCGAGGCACAGGAGCAGGTTGACGCAGCGCATGCCGAGGCCGAGTCGCGCGTCGCGGCCGCACTCGCCGAAGCGAAAGAGGCGGGCGAGCGTGGCTACCGCGAAGGGCTGGCCCTGGGCCGCGAAGAAGCCGCGGCGAACTGGGCCGCGTCGGCACTGCGCGACGGAGCATCGACGAAGCACCGCCTTTCGCGTCAGACAGACCGGCTGAGCACGATCGTCGCGCTGGCGGTGGAGCGCATCGTCGAGCACGAAGACCGGGCTGCCCTCTACCGCCAAGCACTGCGCACCATCCACAAGCTCTTGAAGGATGCCCCGATGCTGACCTTGCGGGTGTCCGAGTCCGAGCGCGACAGCGCTCAGCGAGCCATCGACAGCGTCAGCCTGCCCGGCAACGACGCGCCGCTGGTCGAACTGGTTGGCGATGCAACGCTCGCTCCCGGCAGCTGTGTGTTCGAGTCGGACATGGGCGTGGTCGATGCGAGCCTGGAGACTCAGCTCGCAGCGGTCAAACGGGCCATCGAGCGCGCTGCACGGGAGGTCATGACCTCACTGAACGCGGCGCGGGGGGGCATCGACACTGACTCCGATGCCAATGCCGACCACGACACTGACTCAGAGACCGATGTCGACCCTGAATCTGTAGCCAGCACCAAGGCCGATGCTGAAGCCAGCGTTACTGACCTGTCAGAGTGTGCAGACCTTTGAAGTGGTGATCAAGGCTGCGCGGCCTCCGTCGAGTTTGGGTTGGAGCAGCGGGTTCGCGCGGTTATCGCATGTTTCGCTTTCCGGGATCGTACGAACGCCTTTGGTGCTAGGGTGCAAGCAAGGGTAGCCGCTTGGGTACCCGCGAATTCGGGACTTCCTTGGAGCCATCTATGCGCGTCCGTTCGAACAGCGCCTCGCCGCCGACAATTCCCACCGACCAAAGCGGGCCACGCTCGGCATCGGCGACGCCTGAGACCAAGCAGATGCCGTCGACGGGCCTGCCATCGATGAGCTCAAACCTGCGCCGGAATGGCGGACAGCCTGTCCTTTCTGGATTTCGACCTCGCTCAGCGTCGGTGCCGAATCTGCGCACGACGCTCGGCGGCCTGGGCGGTAGCTTGAATTCGTCGGGAGCAAACCACCAGACAGAGCCTCCTACTACATTCAACGAATTGATGGAAGCCGGCGGAAGGTCGATTTCCGCGGCAGCGGCTGGCGGCAACGGTACGAGTTAGTTTCCTAATTTTTTGTGTCTGACGGGACTTCCGCCAGGGGACCTCGATATGCGCATCGATTCGAACAGCGAGTCAAAGTCAGTTTTACAAGCAGACTCAAATTCATCCCCGCAAGAGACCAGACAAGCGGCTGCGAAGTCGTTGCAGTCGACAACGGGCCTGTCATCGACGAAGCTGCATCCGCATGTCGCACAGACTGGCCAAGCTGGACTTCGCCGCTCTGCGTCGGCAGCGAATCTGCATGAGATGAGGGCAAGCCCCGAATCTTCGGAGTCATTTGCGGACGCCAAAGCTCGGCTCAAAAATCCACAGGGTCACACGACCCCGGAGGTGAATCCCGCATCTACCAAATCACATCAACTGCCCGCTTCATTGTCGGACGCCAAGGCCTTTCTCTCGGGGCTCGAGGTTCCACAAAGCCCCGCAGCTCAGGTGCCGACCGCAACCCGCCAGGCAAGTCCCGCATCTCCAAAAGCAGATCTCGCGAAGCCTGCTTTGTCGGAGGATGCCAAGACCATCGAGCGTCGGGTGACAGAGCAGATGAGGAGTCTTGCGGCTGACGCGCTCACTGGCTTCGAGTCCTATCCGAAGGAGTTGCGACCCAGCATGAGGATGATGGCCCTGAGCCTGGGGTTGGAGTACCGCGGCCCAGATCTTTCCGAAGCGCTCGATGTGGGACCGCTCGAGATCGGGGAGTTGACCGGCTTGGCAAAGCAGGCCGCCAGGGTGCTTCACACGTTGGCCGAGAGCGCCAAGCCGCGCTCGATGGAAAAGGCTCTGAGCGACGACAGGTCGTCTATACCGGCTCGCCTTCTCGCAATGGTCGAGCTGATGACACCGGTGATGGAGGCGCTGCGACACGCGCCCGTGAAGGACCTCAAGGATCCAACAGTATCCGCCTGCGTGGCTTCGTGCCAGGAGGCCCTTGAGCAACTCGACCCGGAAAATCTGACGGACGGGGAAAAATGCATCAGGACGCAAGTTGAAGCCGCTGTTTCGAAGGCCTTCTTCACGATCGAAGTTCGGTTGGAAATGAATAAGTCGACCAGCGGAACCCTGGACGAGGTGCTCACTCGGAGGGCCACAGATGCGGTCAAAGCCAAGGGCTTCCCGTTGTCGTTTGTGGATAATTTGAAGGATTACTTCCGCGGCCAGTTGGGCCAGTCGGTGTTGGGCCAGTTCGAATAGCAGGGTCCTGCGATGCACCACTCTCCCAGCGCTGGTCACGCGCTACTGCGGGAGTGGCCTCTTCGTCGATGCCGGAATGCCTTCGCAATCGGCATCGAGGTGCCCAAACCACGCCTGCTTCGCCGCGCCCTTCGTTTCGTGGCTGAAGCTCGCCGCCGCGCCAGTCAGCGAGCGCTATGGCGGGTTCGCCAATCGACATCCCAGTTCGTGAATCGGCCCAGCCCAGGTTCAATGACCCATTCCAATCAAGCGACACGCCTTCGCCCCTTCGACAAGCTCTATGTCCAATCACCTGACCCGCTTCGCCGAAGCCCTCGAGAACGAACTGCAGCACGAGCCGGTGATGGCGCGCAGCGGCAAGGTGTTCGAGGTCGTGGGCACCTTGATCCGGGCCAGCGGGCTGGACGCCAAGATCGGCGAGCTCTGCGAGCTGAAGGACGCGCGCGGCCGCTCGATGCAGCGCGCCGAGGTGGTCGGCTTCGGCCGCAATGGCGCGATCCTGTCGCCGTTCGGCGCCCTCACGGGAGTCTCCGAATCGACGCGCGTGATCGGCACCGGCCAGCCGCTGTCGGTACGCGTCGGGCCGCAACTGCTGGGCCGCGTGATCAGCGGGCTGGGCGACCCGATTGACGGCAAGGGGCCGCTGCGCGCCGAGGCCGAGCGCCCGGTGTTCGCCGACCCGCCCGACCCGATGAGCCGCGCGATGATCGAGCGCCCCCTGCCCACCGGCGTCAAGATCATCGACGCGCTGATGACGCTCGGCGAAGGCCAGCGCATGGGCATCTTCGCGCCGGCCGGCGCCGGCAAGAGCACCTTGATGGGCATGCTGGCGCGCGGCGCCCAATGCGATGTGAGCGTGATCGGGCTGATCGGCGAACGCGGCCGCGAGGTGCGCGAGTTCATCGAACTCATCCTGGGCGAAGACGGCATGGCGCGCTCGGTCGTGGTCTGCGCGACCTCCGACCGCTCGTCGATCGAACGTGCCAAGGCGGCCTACGTGGCGACGGCGGTGGCCGAGTACTTTCGCGACCAGGGGATGCGCGTGCTGCTGATGATGGACTCGCTGACGCGCTTCGCACGCGCGCAACGCGAGATCGGCCTGGCAGCAGGGGAGCCGCCCGCACGGCGCGGCTTCCCGCCATCGGTGTTCGCCGAGCTGCCGCGCCTGCTGGAACGCAGCGGCATGGGCGCCACCGGGTCGATCACCGCGCTCTACACCGTGCTGGCCGAGGACGAGAGCGGCGGCGACCCGATCGCCGAGGAAGTGCGCGGCATTCTGGACGGCCACATGATCCTGTCGCGTCGCATTGCCGCGAAGAACCAGTACCCGGCGATCGACGTGCTGGCCAGCCTGTCGCGCGTGATGACGCAAGTGGTGCCGAAGCAGCACGTCGCGATGGCGGGCAGTCTGCGCAGCATGATGGCCAAATACGACGAGGTCGAGATGCTGCTGCAGGTCGGCGAGTACCAGCCGGGCAACGATGCGACCGCCGACATGGCAGTGCAGCGCATCGAGGCGATCCGCGCCTTCCTCAACCAGAAGACGAGCGACCTGCTCGACTACCGGGACATCGTCGGGCAGCTGGCGCGGCTCGTCAGGCCATGACGCGCGCCGTCACGAGCCTGAGCGAGTTGCTTGGGGCGGGCGCGTGAATCCCGTCAAGTCATTGCGTGCCTTGGTCATGGTGCGCGAGCGCCAGGTGCCGCGGCTGGAAGAGGCCCTCGCGGAACAGCAACGCCTGCTTACTGAATGCGAGGCCGCGTTGGCCGAAGCGCAAGCGCATCACGACGACTGCACGGATCGCGAGGAGCGCGCCCTGTGCGAGCGCTTCGCATTGACCTCCGCGGCGTTTCGCCCTGACGCATTGATGGCGCTCGACTTCACGATAGACGCCATGGTGGCGCAGTCGGCACAAGCCGCACAGGCGCTTGCGCGCTGCGAAGCCGGCGTGCAGGCCCAAGAAGAGGCAGTAGCGGGCGCACGCGCGGACATCGCCCGCAATGAAGAGCGCATCCAGCGCTTCAAGGAGCGCATTGCCGAATTGCAGATGGAACGCGAACGCGCCGAGGAGGAGTCTGCGGACGAGGAGTCCGAAGAAGTGGCCGCGGCGCGCATCCATCGCCGGCGCGGCGCTCAGGCGGCGACCTAGAACGCATTCTTTCTCTACCTGACGACCCGCCCAGGCGCGTCCAACGATCGCCCAACCGACCGGACCCACGATGAACGAAATCGACAATCTGCTGCGCCTCGTCGAGCCGCTGCAGGCAACGCTCTACGGTATTGCGCTCAGCAGCATCCGCATCTACGTCGTCTTCGGTGTATTGCCGGCTACCGGCGAGCAGTTCCTGCAGGGGCTCACCCGCTCCGGCGTCGTTGTGCTGCTGGGCGCCTACGTTGCGTTCGGCCTGCCGGCCGACGCGCTGCAAGGCCTGAGCGCCTCGCAATGGGCCGTGCTGGTGGTCAAGGAGGGGTTGATCGGGCTCCTGATCGGATTTTCCGCCGCCACGGTGTTCTGGGTCGCCGAGTCGGTGGGCGCGTATATCGACACGCAGGCCGGCTACAACAACGTGCAACTCTCCAACCCATTGAGCGGCCAGCAGAGCACGCCGGTTTCCAATCTGCTGCAACAGCTGGTCGTCGCGATGTTCTACACGCTGGGCGGGATGCTGGTGCTGCTCGGCGCGCTGTTCGAGTCGTTCAAGGCCTGGCCCCTGCTATCGCCACTGCCTTCGCTGTCCGGCGTGAAGGAGATGGTGTTCCTGCAGCAGATGGACAGCATGATGACCATGGTGGTCAAGTTCGCCGCGCCGGTCCTGCTCGTGCTCGTGCTGATCGACCTCGGCTTCGGGCTCATGACGCGCGCTGCCGACAAGCTGGAGCCGAGCAGCCTGTCCCAACCCGTGAAGGGCGCGGTCACGATGCTGCTGTTGGCCTTGCTGATCGGCGTCTTCCTGGCCCAGGTTCGATATGCGCTGCTTCCGCACGACCTTGTCACGAATCTGAAATCCCTGATCCCGGTACGGTGATGGCCAGGAATGGCCGGGCAAACGCTTCGACTGTGGGAAATGCACTCCGATCCATGTCGCGTTGCCGAGATTCCAACCGCGCGCCCTGTCGTTCCTGAGAATTCGAGCGTGGCACGTTGTCACATCCGGCGTAACACTCTTTGTCTGAGATTTCCTGAGCATGTCGACCGCCATTGCTTCCTAGCATCGATGCCATTAGTTCGCGTCGAACTCGTTTCAAGGAGCAACTCATGTCGATCCATGCCCTCACCGCGCTGGCCCGCAGCGCCCATGTCCGTTCGATGCTTCCGACGATTCTCGACGGACGCATCGCCGAAGCCGCGTCGATCGGCGAAGGTATGCTGGAAACGCGGCGCAGCGCCGCGAGCGGCGAAGCCAACGCCGAAGTCGCGATGCTGTGCGCCGACTTGATGCTGGCCCAAGATCGGGAGCAGGAGGCCGAGGACCTGTACCGGGTCGCGGTCCGCGCCGCAGCGAACGCGCCGCGCGGCCAGGTTCGGGTGATGTCTTGCCGCAGTATCGGCATGACCAGCCTGTACCGCCAGCGCCTGGGGACCGCAGCCGAGTGCTTCCGCCGCCTTGCGGAGGACAGCGCGGCCACCATTGCACAACGGGTCGAGGCCTTGGGCGGCCTGGCGTTCGCATGCCACGGCATGGGCCACACGGCGCAGGCCATGCAGGCACTCGACGACGCCGCCGAGCTCGCCACCGAAGCACCAACGCAAGCCGACGCGGCGCCGCTCGTGGTACTGACGAGCATGCTGCGCGTCGAGCTTCTGGTTCGGCAGGAGATCCGTTCCCATTCGGCCTTGCGCGACCATGTCTTCTGGCAATCGCTGAGCGGCTCCGCTGCGCACGCCCAGATGGGTGCGCTGGCGGCGATCACCGTCTGCCTCGAAGCGCACGGGTACCACAAGCTGCATGCGCAGCGCCTGCGTCATCAGCGCGCGTTGCTGCTGGCCTGCTGCGGCGACGCTGCGGCCGCCCGCTCGCTGCACGACCACCTGGCCCAGATGCGCCAGTCCGGCATGCTGGCCTACGAGCGGCAGGCGCGGCTTGAAACGGCCCTGGTCGCGATCGTCATCCGCGATGCGGACATGGCTCGGCGCGTGCTGGAGCCGTTCACCAGCCGCCGCACCAACGACGCATTGCGCCAGCGCTGGAACGTGGAGTTGTCGTATTGCCTTGCAAAGCTGGGCGAACTCGACGGCCGCAGCGAAGATTCATTCAAGCACTACCAGCGCTACGCGCTCGAGTCGATTCAATGCCTGCGCGTCGAAGCGCTGGCCGAAGCGAACCGCGGGCTGCGCCCTGCGAGCGACGTCGGCGCGGTCAAGGACGCGGCCGAGATGGGCCTGCCCGCCAAGTACCGCCGTGCCTACCGCTATCTGATCGAGAACCTGGACGCGCCGGAGTTGAGCATTCGCCAGATTGCCGAGCACATCGGCGTGACCGAGCGCGCCATGCAAATGGCCTTTCGCAGCCATCTCGGCATGACGCCGGCAGAAGTGCTGCGCCGCTGTCGGGTCGAGCGGATTCGCGACGACCTGCTCAAGGGCGATTCCGGTGGCCAGACCGTGGTCGAAACCGCAGCGCGATGGGGCATTCGCAACCGGGCCACGCTCGCGGCCTCGTATCGCAGGTACTTCGACGAAACGCCGACGCAGACGCTGTCCCGTCAGGGCAAGAGCGGGGTGGCCTGAACCCGGATTCGGATGAAGGTTCGGTCCGACGGTGTCGATCCGTTCGCGCATGCCTGTCGCTCATACCCCCGACCGCGCAACGTGCCTCGTGCGCAGCGGCATTGTCATTGCGACGATGGCCAGCGCCTTGTGCGCCCCGCTGCGTGCGATAGCCAGCTTCCGCTGTGTCGACGAAGGCGGCCATGTCTACGTCGTGCCGCGGACCTTCGGCGAGTCCTCCGGCATGCACTGCGCCTTGGTGGTCGACGCGCCGACGGTGCCGTCGGCGCAGCCCGCGCGGGCTGCGGGCGAAGCGACGGCGGCGCAAGTCGCCGCGGCACTCGGACTCGCCGAAGCGGCGCCTCCTCGGACCGGGTCTCTGGTACTCGAGGATTCGCGGACTGCCGCTCCTATCGCAAGCATCGGCGGCAGGCTGGTTCTGCTGCCCTCCCCCGGCTCGACTCTTGCGAGCACTGCGGCGCGGCCGAGCGCTGAGCTGCAGGCCCTGATCGAGAGCGTGGCGCAACGCTATGGCCATGACGTGCATCTGCTGAACGCCATCATCCAGGTCGAGTCCAACTACGATCCGAACGCGGTATCTCCCAAGGGCGCGATCGGCCTGATGCAGGTGATGCCGGCCACTGCGTCGGGCCTGGGCATGGCGACGCCGCAACGAACCTTGTTCGACCCGCTGGCCAACCTGAATGCGGGAGCGCGTTTCCTACGCGACTTGATGGACAAGTTCCCCGACCGCCAGGATCTCGCCGTCGCGGCCTACAACGCCGGCGAAGGCGCGGTGATGCGCTACAACCGCGAGATTCCACCCTTCCCCGAGACCCAGGCCTACGTGCGCAACGTGATGGAGCGATACCGTCGGCAGCGTCGGGATTGATTCGGGAATTGCCGCTTGGGCTTTTTGGACTCGAGCGAGGCGCGAGTTCCTGGCCAGCTTCTGATTTGCCGGTAGCGCTTCGCTTTGCCGACCAGAGGACTTGCCCGCGAGGTGGTACGGTGCGCTTTGCTCGGAATGTCTCAATTGATCGTTAGCGCCCAATTAGGGGGAGAGTCTTTCCAATGGTGAAACCCGCCGCATCTCGTTCGTCTTCCGTAGAAGCCGCAGAACTCGGTCGTCGCGCAGACGAGATCACGGTGCCGAATCCCGCAGAGGGTTTCGCCGGTGGTCAGAAAGTTCATCACACGCTGATACCACGGAATCGCGGCAGCTCGCCTAGCCAACCGCCGTCTCCACCGTTGAAATATTCGGATCTGCCCCTTAAGGATAGGCTCCGATGGATGAAAAGCGACGACGCCCCCCTGCCGACGAGTGAAGCGACTCGTGCGAACGCCATTGTGGACGCCATGCAACCGGGGGTGAAGACGTCCTTGACGCGGGAACAGTTTGATGCGTTGGCGCCAGAGGCACTAGAAACAATCGTCAATCACGCTAGTCTTAGTGGGCACCCACCGTCCAACCATTTTATTGCCGCACTGGGGAACCTTAAGGTCGGGGTGACGAAAAGTGACGAGAGTGGAGAGTATTTGTGGTGTGTGGGGCGCGTTTCGGATACTGAAGATGAGGTGAAAGCGACTCTGAAACAGTCCGAAGACGGCAGCCAGTGGGAACTTTATGCCGGGCCAGCGATGTCCGAGGCGGTCGACAAGGGTAAGGGTAAGGAGGTTGGACTTGTCATTGAGAAGACGCCGCCAGGCTTTGCAACGGCTCATACTGAACTGACGGAAGAAATAGAGAAGCGCGTGCTCGAGCTGGAGCGTCCGCATCCTCCGAAAGGTCAGGCGGCTGTTCCTGAGCTTCTCGAACACCAGAAACTTGTTGCAGAAGCAGAGAAAAGGATTTTGAGCGCGTCGGGTATCTACCGTATCAAACGAGCGCTGGCTGAACTGGAGTTTCGCCGGGTAACTTTCTCATTTATGGCGGCGAATCCGAAATTGGCGTACAGCTTTTGTCAAAAATCCCATCTTCCGATTGCCGGGACCTTCCAAGAGTTGCTTTCTATCGCCTGTTACTTGAGCTATGCAACCAAAAAAGAATGGCTTATGACGCATGCGGGTGTAAATCGGTCTAAAAGGCAAGCCGAAGCCACTGAGAAGGGCAAGTCGGCTTTGACGGAGAACACCTCTGTCACAGACAAAGACCTGGAGAACGCAAAGATGCGATTGCAGATTTCCGCGATTCAGAGGGATGCCAAAGGAGGGCCAATTGTCCTCGGTGCGAGTGAGCACCAGCAGTTGGGAACTGCATTGTCAAAATTAACGGACGTTGAATTTGACGATAAAAACAATTGCAGAGCGCTGCTTGCGGAACTTGAGGCTCGCGGGGTGTGTCTTTCCTTCCTCATGAAACAGCCGGAACTGAGGTCAATGTTTCTTGACCTTGGTCTAAAAGACCGGAACAAGTCTTTTGAATCTTCATTTAACATATTGGCACCTCTTGCCAAGACTGAGGGAATTGGGAATACTCTTCCAGAGTGGGAACCGCTTCCAGTTCAAGTGCAAGCAAAAAGAGAGCAGCGTTCTGGTCCGATTACGTCGGAGGATGCGACCGGCCAGTGGCAGAACCTCACACCGCAGGACTACGGGCGGGGCAAGTTCGAGTCGGCGGTGGACCAATATCCCCATTTGATTTGGGGCGAGGGTCCGACCGCGAGGAGGTCGAAGATGGACGCGCCGGAGAAATAGGGTGTGTGCTGCTGGGGGCATGTCGAGATGCGGGTCAAACCGATTCATACCCCGCGTCAGAATAGTTTTCGCCTCCATCGAACCAAGAACCCGGGGCTGCGACGAAGGGCGAGAGTGGCCCGATACGGACAAGCATTCAACCTAAAAACGGCAGCTACCCCGCCCCAGCGAGCGCCGGAGGCGGGGTGGGAAGCGCGGATTGGGCGACGATTCGGCGGCAGATGTAGGCCAGCAAGGTGGCCCATCGGTCGATCTTGGGCAACTGCTCCGCAGCACGCTTGACGTGGTTGATGGCCGCTTGAACACTGGCGACCATCGATTTGATCAACCCTGTTTCGGCGGGCATCGGCCTGAGGTACAGCGTCGTCTGTCCGCTGTGGTTGACCGCGCGGCCGACGGCTGCCGGCAGCAGCGGCCTACTCGTCAGCGCCTCGCGCCGGGCTTTCGGGTTGGCCGGACGCACGTACCAGCTCCACCAGCTGTAGACCAGCGCCACGGCGCGCGCGGTGACCTGGCTGCGGTGCATGTCGTTCGTGTTGAAGCCACCCCAGCCCCATTGGTTCTTCAGCTCGTCGAAGCCGTTCTCGCAGTCGCAGCGGTCGCGGTAGAGCTGGCCGACGGCCGAGAGGTCGTACTCGACATTGGTCACCAGCACCGTGTATTCCCAGCGCTTGGCGTTGTCCTGCAACTCGTCGTGCGGCAGCGCCAGCACGAGTTGCTTGTCGTCTTGTCGGCTCGAGCGCGTCAGCGCGAGGTCGTGCTTGACGCGCCGACGCAGCACCACTACGCGACGCGCCTGGCTCCAACCGCTGAGCTGGATGCTGTCTTCGATGGCCTGCCAGCCCTGGCTGGCCTCGCTCGCCTGCGTCCAGCCTTCGCGCTTGAAGAGCCGCTCGATCAGTCGTTTGACGTTGGTCGTCCTGCGCAGCCGCAGCAGGTAAGCCTTGTCGCGCTGCTCGCACACCTCGATGATGTCTTGGTTGCCGTAGCCGCAATCGCCTCGCACCAGCGCCGGACCGAGCTCGCCCAGTTCGTCGAGCGGCCGGCCGAGCGCGGCCTTAGCATGGCCCGAGCTGTGAAGCTTACCGGGGCTGAGTTGGGCGTCGAGCACCAGTCAACCCGCACACAGCGAGGAGCGCGGATCCCCGCGCTGCCCCACCCGTGGACGCCGCACCAACTACACCTGGTGTTCGAGTCGACGGTGCTACAGGCGCTGACGTCGAACGAGCGCGCCGGCCTGGTCGCGCAGCTGTCGATCTTGCTGCTGCAAGGGCCCTACGCCAACTCGTCGTGGGTTTTTGTCATCGGCGGGGGCACTGCAATGAAGGCAGCTGCCGATTCTCCACGGCGCGATCGCGCAGTGCGCGGCGTCAAGAACCGGCGCGGCCACGACCCGACGAAGAACGCTGCAGGCCAACAACGTGACAGTACCCCTGCGCCTGATCAAGGCGTGTTGGTGGCGCCGGTCGCCGAGGACGACGGGAAGAGGGGCACGACGCGGAGTCGGGCCAACCGGGACGGCAAGCGGGGCACGCCTCAGGGCTCACCGACCTCACTACTGATGTCGAACCTATAGATGCGACGGTTCGCCGAAGGGTGGAGGCGACTGGAGTGTGAGCGCAGATGGTCGGCTCACATCGTCAACTACGCGCGCCGGTACGTCGTCGTCGACCTCTCCGAGTACCCGGCCTGGCTGCAGCATGCGTTCGGCAGGCGCGGCCGGGCGATAGAGGTCGAAGGCGCGGCCGAGGTATGACCCCACGTCGCTCGCAAACTGCGTGAAATCGCTGATTGGGGCGTTGGCCTGGCTGATGAAGTTCGCGTGGTTCTGCTCATGGAAATCCTGCAGCTCAATGGACGGCTGCGAGCGCATGGACCGGGCCTGCAGCTCGGTCCTCGGCAGCTCGACGGGCGCCGGGGGTTCTTCCCCACTGCGAGCAACCCCTTTGCCGACGATCCAGCCGGCCGCCTTGCCGACCCCCGACCCGATGGCTGTGCCTGTCGAAATGACGCCGTTGGTGATGTGCTCCGGCAGCAGCGCGACCATCGTTTGCATGAGCACCGCAGCGGCATAGGGGTTCTTGCTCATCAGGCCGTGAGGGAACTGCTCTGGAAAGGCCCGTTTCGTCACCAGGTCGCCGGTGAAGGCAAAGGCGCCGGCGATAGTCGTGGAGGCCATGTTCAACAGGCGGTCCTTGGAGTCCTTGGCCGTGGCGGTGTTGCTGAACACGAGCGCCATCATGGCCAGGATCAGCACTGCCGCATCCGCGCTCAGGTCGATCGTGGCGATCTCTTCCGGCTGGACGGCGATGATCGTGTAGGTAGCGAACAGTGCGCCCACGAGGGCGTAGCCCAACCTCTCCGGGCGGTCGCTGCGGCTGGCGGGAGTGCCGACTCGAGGTCCGGCCTCATCGGTGGTCGCGGCGGGGCCCACGTTTCCGACATCGGCGGCAGGGCTCGCGGTGATCGCCCCCCTGGACGCCACCGTGGGAATGATGTCGATCGGGCCGAGGCGCGCCTGTGCCCGGGCCTGCAGCGTGCTAGCCTCGTCGGCGATCATCGTGACCAGAGTGTTCATCGCCCGCGTGATGGCCGGTTCGTTGAGCTTGCCCGTGGTGTAGCCCTGGCGGACCATTTTCAGGACGTCGACCTCGCTCAGAAGGCGGCCGAGCGATGTCTTGAACTCGCCCTTGACTGCCTCACCGATGCGCGCCACGGTTTCAGCTTGAAGCTGCGGGTTGTCGAAGCGGCCGCCGGCGACGGCCTTGAAGCCCTTCTTAGCGCCCGCCTTGATGAGGCCGCTGAACAGCGGCTGAGCGAGCACGCCGAATGCGGACAGGCCCAGCAGGACGTGCCACCAGCCCTGCTCGGTGAAGTGCTTGGTGTTCTCCGCCAAATGGTGATTCCCGGCGTCGCCAGCCCCTCGGATCACGCTTTCGGAAATCAGAAACTGTGCGCCGATGATCCAGGGATAGAGGTGGGCCTCATTGGACTGTTCGCCGAGCACTCCGCCGCCGAAGGGCACCGGGCGCCCGCTGCCGGCGATCGACATGGAGCTGCCGCCCAGCATGCCCATGGCGTTCATGACGGCCGCACAGGTGTAGGCGAAAGTCATGGGCTCGTTCTTCATCAGCGGGCTCGGCGGCAGCACTGGAAACCAGTTGACCGCGAAGTTGAGCGCCGCATTGAACAAGCGCGTGCCCACCGGCACCCCCTCGCTGAGGGTCTTCACGTGCTTCTGCAGTTCCTTCAGGCTGGACTCAAGGGACTTGGCCAGCGCGGGATCTGATGCCCTGATTTGAGCCAGCAGGCCGCTGAGTTTGGCGACCTCCCGCTGCATGTTGTTCACGGTGCCGGCGTGCCCCACACCGCTGTTGCGCTCGAGCGCAGACACGCCCACCCCGCCGATTTCGCCCAGATACGCCCGATCGTCCGCCTCGGCGGCGAACCATTGCTTCACGTTGGTACCGTGCCAGAACTCGGAGCCCACGCGGGCCATCCGCCCCTGCTGTGGCGCCTCGCCGGTGTCGGCGGGGGCGGCTTCCGGCCGCGTGTCGGACGTTGGTTCCTCGGCCGGCGTGGAGGTGCACGGGAACCGGGCCGCGGCCCCTTGCCTGAGCGCAGGAAACGTCGAGTTGCGGGGCCGCATCTGGCCATTCGATGAAGTCCGGCGAGGGATGCGCTCATGCGAGCCACCGGCGGCGCCCTGGGTGTTCGAGTTCGAGGCAGGCACGTGGCCGGTGGGATTGGCCGGATCCTGTGGCGTATCGAGCGCGGGAGGCGTCCGAGAGGCCGTGCGGGTGATGCCGTTCATGGGGGTCCATCGCAGAAGAAAAGCCAGGCAGCCACGCATGAATTTTCGCGGAGCGTGAGCCGAACAGTGGGGATGGTACTGTCAACTTGTTGCGTTGAGGGTGAGCGACTCCGTGGCGCGGATCGGCGCGCAGTCTCACGAAGCCAGGCAGGTACTGTCACGTTGTTGGCCTGCAGCGGGGCTCGGCGAGAATGCAAACCGATGAAGCCAACAGTCACGCACTCCTTTGTCGACCAGCCGACCACCTACGGCGGTCACCGATTTCCGCCGGAGGTGATCAGCTACGCAGTGTGGCTGTACTTTCGCTTCCCGCTGAGCTTGCGCATGGTCGAAGAGATGCTGGCAGCGCGCGGCATAGAGGCGACCTACGAGACGGCGTCGCTGGTCGGTGAAGTTCGGGCTCGGTTTCGCTCGACAGATTCGAGCGACAGCGCCAGCGCGCGGCGACAAGTGGCACCTCGACGAGGTCGTCGTGACAATCAACGGCAAGAAGCATTGGCTGTGGTGCGCCGTCAATCAGCATGGTGTGCCGCGCTCGACGTGCTGGTTCAAAGCCGGCGCGACAAGACCGCTGCCAAGCGCCTGATGCGCAAGCCAGGTGGCCAACCTGTTCATGCGGTGCCGCCATACCCCGAAGGCGCAAGCCAAACGCGAGGCGCGCGCCCAGGCCTTTGCAGCCTGGGAAAGGGTGCGCTGCGCGCCGATGATGGCCTTCCTGGCTTCGTGAGATTCCGCGCCGGTCCGGGGCCACGAAGTCGCTCACCCTCAACCCAACCCCCCGCGTCAGAATACATGTCGCCCCGATAGGGCCTGAGTCTTTTGGGGTTCAGGCTTTCTTGATGGTGGTGGGAGGCTGTGGAGCTTGTGGGCGAAGGCCGGCGCGGTGGGCAACGCGAATGCGTTGTCCACGGCAAGCCGGCCGGTGCGCGAAGCGCATCGAT
>Ga0105239_10000992_pt1 | contig 39769 bp, 35 predicted proteins | sample KBSC44metaG_FD_92761 | JGI IMG/M metagenome (GOLD analysis project Ga0105239, IMG submission 92761) | Corn rhizosphere microbial communities from Kellogg Biological Station, Michigan, USA - KBS C4-4 metaG | ecosystem: Host-associated > Plants > Roots > Rhizosphere > Soil | place: Michigan, USA... | reverse complement strand
ATCTTGATATTATTCAATTGAACATTATGTCGCTGGTATCGCTTACCAAATATTTTGTACGTGATATGGTAAGCCGAAATGAAGGAAAGATCTTACAGTTAGGTTCTGAAGCAGGCACTTCACCTATTCCGTTGCTCGCTACCTATGCAGCTACCAAAGCATTTGTGATATCTTTTAGTGTAGCCCTGGCCGATGAATTAAGAGATACCGACATTACCGTTACGGTTTTATTGCCCGGCGCAACAGATACCGATTTCTTCCACAAAGCAAATCAGGAAAATACGGTTACCTATCGTGAAAAAGGATTGCTGTCACCTGAAGAAGTGGCTAAAGATGGTTATGATGCATTGATGCGCGGTGAACGAAAGATCATTTCAGGCGGTAAAACAAAAATGCACGTATTTATGGCCGACATGCTGGGCGATAAGGCAAGCGCTGCTGCCATGCGCAAACAAATGGAACCCAGTGATAAATCACCCGGTGAAGGACGTACACAACCAACCCATGACGCATCGCGCAGGGAAAGAGAAAATATTGACCAAACACTCGGCGGTGACGGGGATTATCCCAAACAACAAAAAGAAAAGACGTTTAAACCAGAGAAGCATCCATTAAAATAAAACGGGATATTTTTAAAGAGTAACCAGGTAAAATGCTGTTGAGTTACTCAATTTTTAATTTCATTATGGCCTTAATGATCTTCATTAAGGCCTTCTTTATTTTATTATTTCGAATTTTAAAATCAAAATGGTCATAATGAAATAAGAATTGACCATAATCAAATTAAAGATGCCGGTTTCTTGTTTCATTAACTGCACGCTGAACACAGACAAGGCAGCAATGAAGAAGATCTCCCAAATTTTCAATTACATTCCTGCGTGTTTTTGCGATGTAAAAAATTATCCCTGAGCTTGATTTGTTTGTACCTTTTGCGCATGAAACGACTGATCTTGTTGCTGGTAGGGTCAGCAACAACATATATAACAACCGCGCAGGTTAAAACAGATGCCTGGCTTGAAAAGCTAATACGGCAACAGGCTTCGCCGTTCTTAAAAGATATACTTAATCAGCCCGATACCTTTCATTATCAATTTATCTATACAAAGATCGATCGCGATAAACATAACAAACCTCATTTCACCAATTACTATTTCAGGGTTAACCGTGATGAATATTTTAACCCCGCCTCTATGGTAAAGCTACCTACGGCTTTACTGGCGCTGGAAAAGATCAATACATTAAAAAAGTATGGTGTTGATAAATACACTACCATGCTTACTGATAGTGCATTCAGTCATCAAACAAAAGTAACGTACGACAGCAGTGCTGCTAATCTATTGCCATCGGTAGCACACTATGTAAAAAAGGTATTCCTCATAAGTGATAATGATGCCTATAACAGGCTATATGAATTTGTGGGTCAGCAATACCTGAATGAACGCCTGTGGCAAATGGGATATAAAGATATCCGCATCACCCGCCGCTTTGTAACCATGAATGAAGATGAAAACCGCCATACCAATCCAATCAGGTTTATAAAAGGCGATTCTGTGTTATACACTCAACTCCCCGCTTATAATCCCGATCCGTTTGACTTTCATAAAAAAATACTCATAGGCCGCGCGCATTATAACCGGTACGATAGCCTGATCAACGCCCCAATGGATTTTACCACGCACAATAATTTTCCGTTGGAAGATATGCAACAGGTAATGCAGTCTGCCCTTTTTCCTGAATCTGTTCCTTCTAAAAAACAGTTTCATTTACAACCCGATGATTATACTTTTTTGCACAGGTATATGAGTGAGTTACCTTCGGAAAGTGATTATCCGCATTATGATACTACTGAATACTTCGACAGCTATACCAAGTTCTTTATGTTCAAAGCATGGAAAAGTAAAATTCCACCTTATATACGCGTGTTCAATAAAACCGGTTGGTCGTATGGGTTTTTAACAGACGTTGCCTATATCGTAGATTTTAAAAACAAAATTGAGTTTATGGTGAGTGGCAACATTTATGTGAACAGCGATGGCATATTGAACGACGACAAATACGAATATGAAGAAACCGGTTATCCCTTTTTTAAAGAGGTGGGCAATATTATTTATCAGTATGAGTTAAAGCGTTCGCGAAAATATACACCCGATTTAAAAGATTTTCAGTTTAATTATCGTGATTGAATTCTGAAGCATGAAGAAAAGATTTTTTGTATTGATCGTTGCTTTTGCACTGTTACACCTGTACGCATTTGTTATAAAGAATCAAACAGAACCTAATAGCTGGATCCGCATTAACCTGCTGGGTTATCAACCTAAAAGCACCAAAGTGGCCGTATGGTGCAGCAAACAGAAAGATGCCATTACCACGTTTCAGATAGTTGATGCGGCCAGTGGCAAAAAAGTGTTTGAGGCAAAAGCCAGCAAGGCATTTGGCGCTTATGGTCCGTTTATACAAACCTGCCGGTTGAATTTTTCTGCTTTCAACAAACCGGGCCGTTATAAAATTAAAGCGGGTAATGCGTCGTCGCCGGAGTTTACCATTGGGCCCGATGTGTATAAAGGCGCAGCCAATTTTTGCTTGCGCTACATGCGGCAGCAACGCAGCGGTTTTAATCCATTTTTAAAAGATAGTTGCCACACCCATGATGGCTATACTTTATACGGACCAATGCCCGACAGCACCTTCATTAGCGTTAGTGGCGGCTGGCACGATGCAACGGATTATCTGCAATATGCTACTACTTCAGCCAATGCTACCTGGCATTTGTTGGCAGCCTACCGAGATTTTCCCAAAGTGTTTACCGATCAGTATCAGGCTAATGGTCTGGAAGGTAAGAATGGCCGGCCCGATGTACTCGATGAAGCCAAATGGGGGCTTGACTGGCTGCTGAAAATGCATCCTAAAGATGATTGGTTATTTAATCAGATAGCCGATGATCGCGATCATCATGGCATGCGTCTTCCCAAAGAAGACAGTTTTTATGGCCGCGGATTTGAACGGCCGGTATACTTCTGCAGTGGTGAGCCGCAGGGCTTTGGAAAATATAAAAGCCGGTCAACCGGGGTAGCATCAACTGCCGGAAAATTTGCCAGCGCCTTTGCTCTCGGCTCAATATTATTACATGATTCTGTTCTGAAAAGAAATTCATTGTCTGCATGGACATTGGGTATTAATAAGCCCGGTGTTTGTCAGACTGCCCCCGGCAAGTCACCCTATTTTTATGAAGAAGATAACTGGACAGATGATATGGAGCTGGCAGGCGCTTCTATTTATGCCATGACCAGGGTTTCGATGAACCCAAAGAATAATAAGTATCTGAAACAGGCGTACGACTATGCAGGCAAGGAAAAAGTTACTCCGTGGTTAGGGGCAGATACTGCCAAACATTATCAATGGTATCCATTTATTAATATCGGGCATTACGAACTGGCTAAATTATTAGCAGGCAAAGAACAGCAGGAAATTATAGACTACTATAAGCAGGGGATAGATAAGGTTTGGAAGAAAGCCAGTCAGAATGCTTTTTACCGGGGCGTGCCCTTTATATGGTGCAGCAATAATTTGACTACATCATTTGCCATTCAGTGTTACTGGTACAGAATGCTCAGCGGCAATCCTGCATATAACGAACTGGAGCAGGCTAACTTCGACTGGTTGTTTGGTTGCAATCCGTGGGGTACCAGTATGGTGTATGGCTTGCCCGCATGGGGCGATACACCAACAGATCCGCATTCAGCTTTCTCGCACCTTAAACATTATCCCATTGACGGCGGTTTGGTAGATGGCCCTGTATACGGATCTATTTATAAAAGTTTGATTGGTATAAAACTAAGTGACCCTGATGAATATGAGGCATTTCAAAGCGATCTGGTAGTATACCATGACGATTATGGCGATTACTCAACCAATGAACCTACCATGGATGGCACCGCTTCGCTTATTTATTTGCTGGCGGCAAAGGAAGGAGGCACTCCGGCAAAGGCGACAACCCACCTAAATTCCTCCAACAAGCCAGGTGTCTCTGCTGAAGCATCAGGAGGTACGCAGTTAGCGGCCGAAGGTGCAAAGACTTTGAAAAAATCTTCCGGTGTACCGGCTTCAAAACCTGTAGCAAACAAGTCATATACTTATAGTCATGGCGCTATCATCCGTGGTGATACAACTGAAAAAAAGCTGGCACTTGTTTTTACCGGTGATGAATTTGGCGATGGTGCAGATTATATTGCCCGTTTGTTGAAGCAGGAAAACGTAAAGGCTTCTTTTTTCTTTACCGGTCGTTTTTATCGCAATGCTGCTTTTCACTCAGCCATTCAGCAATTGATAATACAGGGTAATTATCTTGGTCCGCACTCTGATCAACACCCGCTTTATTGCGACTGGAAAAAGCGTGACAGTTTACTGGTTACAAAAGATCAGTTTACAAATGACCTGCAAAAAAATTATCAGGTGATGCAGTCTTTCGGTATAACTAAAAAACAGGCAGGTTTTTTTCTTCCTCCCTATGAATGGTATAACGATTCCATTGCTTCCTGGGCGCAGGAACAAGGGCTTCAGTTGGTGAACTTTACACCCGGCACCTATAGCAATGCTGATTATACTACGCCCGACATGAAGAACTATCGCAACAGTGCTGCAATTCTTGATTCTATTCTCACTTATGAAAAAACAAGCAGCTCGGGTTTGAACGGTTTTATTTTATTGGTACATATAGGAACTAATCCGGCAAGAAAAGATAAATTCTATAAGCAGCTCCCTTCTCTTCTTGACCATCTGCGTCAGAAGAAATATAAATTAGTTACAATAAATGACTTATTGTAGTTCATCTGTTATAACTGCATTTTATTAGAGATAATCCTGACCAAAGCCGGGATTTCTGCCAACAGCACCTCTGCGGTAAACTTATCTTTAAAATATATCCCCGATGCAGTATGAAGTTGCATCGGGGATATTTTTTTATACAGCTACTTAATTTTTTTTCGGCGAACTAAACTTTTTCTGAAAGGCAAGGTTATAATTCTGCATCAACTTTTCCAACAAACACCAACGAACGTACCCGGAAGTAACTAAAGAAAGGATTTGATCTAAAAGCGAAGACCAATGGAAAAGGTAACCAAACCACGCTATTCGAAGAGTGGCAACGAAGCCATTTTTCAGCAATTGCGCCAGGATGTAAATAATCTTGTGCTGCAATTGGAACCCAAACGACGGGGAGGCATTATTTTCAAAGCTGTTTTCTTCCCCGCACTCTACATTATCACCTACTGTACCATTTTGGCTGCAGGCAGCCAACCGGTAGTTTTTTATGCCGGCTATTTCCTGCTGGGAATTGCGCTCGTCATGATATTTTTAAATATCATCCATGATGCAGTGCACGGTACCATATTCAACAGCAAATGGTTGAACGATTGGTATGTGTATTTTTTTGATTTAATGGGTGCTAACAGTTATGTATGGCGGCAGCGGCATATACGCTTTCATCATAACTATCCCAATGTAAATGGATGGGATACCGATATTGAACAAAGCGATCTGGCTCGCATATTTCCTACCGGAAGTGCACTACCCATTCATCGTTATCAGCATATTTATTTGCCTATGCTGTACCCGTTATATCTTTTTAACTGGCTGTTGATAAGGGATTTTAAAGATTTTTTTAATAAGAAGAAAACGATCTGGAAGCTGATCACCATTCCGCGCATTGAATATGTAAAGCTGTTTTTGTTTAAGGCGGTGTTTCTTTTTTACCTGATAGCCTTGCCTAAAATAGTTTTAGATATAAGCTGGGCACAGGTAATAAGCGGTTTTCTGCTGATGTTATTTACGGCCAGCATTTTTTCGCTGATGGTATTGCTTAGTCCGCATGCCAATACCAATTCAGAGTTTCCAATACCAGATGATAATAATGCTTTACCGCATAGCTGGATGATGCATATGCTGACCACCACCAATGATGTAACACATGATAACTGGTTTACCCGCTTTTTTATGGGCTGTTTTAATTATCATGTGGCACATCATCTTTTTCCTAACATCAATCATATTTATTATCCTGAGGTAACCGGATTGTTAAAACAATACGCTGATAAATACGACCTGCCTTACCGGCAGTACTCTTTGGGCGTTTCGCTGGCGAAGCACTATCAGTTATTGAAAGAAAACGGAGTAACGGAAAATATCTTTGAGGAAGCCATGTAGTGGAGTTTCCACCGCGGAGACGCTGAGGCGCAAAGAATTTGACAAATTATTGACTCTGCGCCTTTGCGTCTCCGCGGTTATATTTCTACTGTCCAGTAAGGCCCGAATTTCGTATTTTTGCATGATAATTATGCGGTTATGAAATTTGAGAAGATCCATAATAAGGGACAGGCCAGATTGTTTCAGAACCAATACCTTGAGATGCTCACCAAAACCCATCCTTTGGTGATCTGGGGTATGTATATACCGGTGATTATATACATGCTGTACCATAGCAATGCACATCTGGGATTTCCGCCTTTAAGGATTGCACTTACATTTATTGGCGCCCTACTTTTCTGGACTTTTTTTGAATATATAGCCCACCGCTTTTTGTATCACTGGGTAAGCGAAAGCCCCCGGGTACAAAAGTTTGTATATACCATGCATGGTAATCACCATCATTATCCACGCGATAAGGAAAGGCTGTTTTTACCCCCGGTACCCAGCATTATTATGGCCTCGGCCATTTTTGGTTTGATGTATTTAATTATGCGGGAAAATGTATTCATGTTCTTTCCCGGTTTTATACTTGGGTACTTATTATATGGCAGCATGCACTATGCTATTCATGCATGGAACCCTCCCTTTAAATGGATGAAACCCCTCTGGCGTAACCATCATCTGCATCATTACAAAGACGAGAACAAAGGTTACGGTGTAAGCACCACTATCTGGGACAGGGTGTTTGGCACCATGTTCGATTTGAAGAAAGAAAAAGAAGATAAAGAGAAGGTGAAGGATCTGATGTTTAAGTAAGTTGATAAGTTGACAGGTTGAAAAGTTGATGGGATTATCTTATTAACTTTTCAACCTGTTAACTTATCAACTAAAAGATATACCTGTAAGTTCTATGTATCTTATCTTGTTTTGCGCCGGTGGCTTCATGCAGCGCAAGCATTTTATCATTAAAGTCGCCCACCCAGGCAAGTTCTACGCCGGTAATGGTATTTCGTGGTAACACTTCCAGTTGCAGGCAACGGATAAGGGCCGATTCAATACCATGATTCTGAAACTTCTTTTTACAACCCATGATAATGATCCGCAGACGGTCTACCTTGGAGGTTTTTGAGTACCAGAAGAATTTTAGTTTACCCCACAGGTTTAGTTTACCCTTTACATGTTTTAGTATCTGATTAACATCAGGCAAACACAACACCACTGCAATCGGTTCGTCTTTGTAATAAGCAAACCAAATGATCTTTTCGTCCATGATCGCTTTCATTTGCCTGAACGATTCCTTTATGGTACCCATTTCTATGGGAGTGAAGTTTTCAAAATCGCTCCATGCGTCGTTATATATTTCCCTAAAGTCAGCAGCAAACTGGTCGAACTGCTTTTTGTCAAAATGCCGGAATGTATAACCCGGTTTTTTCATTACCCAATCGGCAATTTTGGTAAACCGCTCGGGGAGGGGAGTTCTGGCATCTAAAAAATTAGTAAACTGGTCGTATAGTTTTGTAAAACCGTATGATTCGAAAAAGTTTTTATACCAGGTAGGGTTGTAATTCATGCCCAGACTAGGTGGTTTAAAACCATGGATCAGCAGGCCCCAGTATTTATCGTTTTCGCCAAAATTTATAGGTCCGTCCATAGCCTGCATACCTTTTGATTTCAGCCATGCTTTGGCTGTATCAAGCAGTAAAAAGGCGGCTTTTGAATCATTTATGCATTCAAAGAAACCTACTCCGCCGGTTGGCTGAGGGTTTTTATAGGCTTTTTCGTAATTAATAAAGGCTGCTATACGGCCTATTAACTGGCCGTTCTTATCGGTTAATAACCAGCGGTTACAAATACCATGTGAAAAAAAAACATTATGGGAAGGGTCGAACACGGCCTCCACATCACTGTCCAGCGGGCAAATCCAGTGCGGATCGTTTTTATATAATTGTTTAGGCAGGTCTATAAAATCCTTTGCCTGTCTCAAATTTGCTACCTCTATCAGGTTCATGTAGCGAACTTAGGAATTATTCACCATTTATCGTCATCCGGAATATTCTCCTGTGATCTGAATTGCGCACGCACCTTTTGTTTTTGCAGTTGACGCTCAATGATTAACCTCGCAATCAGCATCCCGGCATCTTCATTGGCTTGTTGCTGCAATGTTTCCTTAAGCGTGCGTTCGGATATATCGATACGGTATAAAATATTGATCAATTGCGCAAAATCGGTCTGTATCAAATGATTAATTGCTACAGCCAGTTCCTGTAACAGTTTTGTTCTGCTGTTTGTTGTACAAATGCTGAAATCTTTTGCCAATTCCTGTTGTACCAGTAATATATTTTCTTCCGGCGACTCCATATGCGTATTTTTTATATCCTGTTGATTGACTTTTTCATCCCCCATCCCACATTTTTCATTCTTAATTTCTTTACTTTTACATAGACGAACCAGAGAGCGACTGGTTCGCCGACGAAGTTTAAAGCATTATTGACCCTCACTACACGTACATTTTAACCTTATTCTCTGGCTATGCGTTGGAGTGCTGGGATATTTATATGCTTAATCTTCGTAAGTACCTGTGTACAGGCACAACGAACCCGCTATGGTACTATCAAAGGTACTGTTATTGACTCATTGAGCCACCGGGCGCTTGAGTCAGTCTCCGTTACAGTTTATCTTGCTTCAGATTCATCGCTTGTAAACTATGCCCTTTCAGATCGTAAAGGCGAATTCACCATCACCGATGTTCCATCCAATACAAAGTGTAACCTCGTTATCACTACCAAAGGGTACGACGATTACTTCCGGTCGTTTATTTTACCTCCTGACAATAAAGAAAAGCGGCTCGATACCATACAACTTACCAAAGCATATAATGAACTAAAAGCAGTGACCATCACTGCCCCGCGGGCACCGGTGGCAGTGAAACAACCTGATACGCTGGAATTCAATGTTTCTTCCTTTAAAACCATGCCCAATGCCATGGTAGAAGACCTGCTGAAACAATTACCCGGCGTTGAAGTAGATAAAGACGGTAACATAACTATCAATGGAAAAAAAGTAACCAAACTATACCTCGATGGACGGGAGTTTTTTGGCGGCGATCCCAAAATTGCCATTAAGAACCTGCCCAAGGATATTATCGACAAACTGCAGGTGATGGATAATAAAAGCCGTGAAGCACGATTTAATAAAACCACCGATGGAAATGAAGATCTCGCCATTAATCTTACCCTGAAGAAAGAAGTACAAAAAGGCTGGTTCGGTAGAGCCAGCGCCGGTTATGGCTCCAATGAACGCTACGAAGGCAATGCCATGATCAATTTTTTCAATGGTTCAAAACAGCTCAATTTCATAGGCAATACAAATAATACCAACAGGGGAAGTATTTCGGGTGGTGATTTTAATATATCGAGTGCCAGCAGTACGCTGAATGGCGGTGGAGGCGGACTAACCCGCGCTACTTCGGGCGGTGTGAATTTTGGCGACAATATGGGCAGACAGCTGAAATTAAACGGAAGCTATTTTTATAACCAGAGCCACACAGATAATTTCTCAAAGAGTCAACGCAAAAATAATTTACCCGATACCTCATTTTATTACAATGCTGATAACAACAGCGGAAATGATTATACCAATCACCGTTTCTCTTTGAATGCACAATACAATATTGATACGCTTACAGAGCTGCACATTAATACATATGCGAACACCAATCTTAGCAACGGTGTTACTTTGAATAAAGCTTCTTCAAGCAGTTTGGCAGGGCAACTGATAAACACCAGTGAGAATACCTATAGCACCGATGCCAATGGTAAGAATATCTCGAGTGAATTTTTCTTCAGTCATCGTTTTAGAAAATCAGGGCGAGGCCTTACGCTGGGTTTCAATTACAATTACAACGACATGTCTTCTGTTAATGATAACGTAGGGCAGAATGACTATTATAAATTGGGTATGGTAGACAGCACCGATCTGGTAAATCAGAGAGGTGTTGGAAAAAACACCACCAAAACTTTGTCGTTCACTGCTACTTATGCGGAACCTCTTAGTAAATACATTACCGCTATATTGAGATATAACTACAATCGGAATACAAACTTTTCTGATAAAGTTACCAACCGGTTCAACAGTGTAACCGGTAAATATGATATAGAAGATTCAGCCTATACCAATGCTTTTAAAAATATTACAGAAGTGCATAATCCTGATGTAAGCATCAACTTCAATAAAAATAAATATAGGGCAGCGATAGGTTCGGGGCTGCAGTTTTTACAACAGGATAATCTAACGGTTACTACAGGAGCTTTGCTGAATCAGTATTACGTTAACTTCACACCTTCTGCCAATCTGGGATATAATTTCAGTAAAACCGGTAGTGTATCGATATTTTACAATGGCCGTAGTCAGCAGCCTTCTATTCAACAATTGCAACCGGTGCCTGATAATAGTAATCCGTTGTATGTGCAGCTGGGTAATCCCGATTTGCGTCCATCTTTTTTCCATAATATCAATATTCAGGTAAGGGAATCGAAAGGATCGAATTACTGGTTTACCGGTTTAAATTTTAATACTACCCGAAACCAGATCATTAACGAAACCTGGTTTGATGATGTAGGTAAACAGATAAGTCAGCCCATAAACGTTAATGGTAATTATGGTATGTCGGGAAATCTTCAGTACAGCCGCACCTGGAAAAACAGGGATGTTACACTGCGCATGAATCTGGGCAGTAATGGATATTTTAATAAGAATAATTCCTTTGTGAATAAGGAAGAGATTGCTTCAAACAGTTATAGCCTGTCGCAGTCAGTTGGATTGAACTTTATGTATAAACAGTTGCTGAGTGTTATGCCATCCTTTAATATCCGGTATAACAAAACGCATTATTCATCAGCATCAATGCAGGATGTTGATTTTAATACCAAAACATTTTCGGTGAGCGCCTTCTGGAATTACCCTAAACGGCTGATCGTTGAAAATAACCTGCAGTATAATTACAATAGCCAGATAGCAGCAGGATTCAGTAAAAGCGTTACCATGTGGAGCGCAGCGCTTAACTATCTGTTATTTAAAAAGCAGCAGGGAATGTTACGTTTGGCTGTATACGATATTCTAAAACAAAATGCAGGCGTATATCGAAGCATCACGCCCACCTATACTGAAGACAGGCAAACACAGGTATTACAGCAGTACTTTTTGCTGAGCTTTATTTACAACCTGAGAAAGTTTGGAACGAAATAGTCCCCCGGAGCAGTCAAGGGATCGAAGGCTTAAAACTTCTCTACAACTCCCAATCCAAATAATGCAAAATCATATTTAACCGGGTCAGTGGCATCGAGGCGGCGCAAATAGTTGGTAAGTTCAATAGCAGCCTGCCAGTCGATCTGTTTTCGTTGTAGCAGGTTAAAGCGTTTAGCTACACGGGCTACATGCAGGTCGATGGGACACACAAGCTGTGAAGGCGTAATTTTTTTCCAGATGCCAAAATCAACGCCGTGTTTGTCACTTCGTACCATCCAGCGTAAATACATATTCAGGCGTTTGCAGGTTGATTTTTTTTCAGGAGTGGCAATGTGTTTACGGGTGCGGGGCGGTACATCTTCCAGCGAAAAAAAATAATGATGAAAGTTTGATAACCCATTTTCGATGGTGTCATCGGCAGCACTCATGTTTTTTGTGAATGCTGTTTCCAGACTGCTGTTTTTTGAATAATGGAATTTTAAGAATTCAATAAAGTACAGCAGGTCAGTTGTATTAAATGTGCGGTGTTTGAACGACAGTAGTTTTTTTAAAGCTTTGTCATCATGCTGCAGCACAAATTGATAAGGGGCCATATCCATCGCCTGCATCAGTTCGCGCGATTTTTTTATAATGATGGTGCGGTTGCCCCATGCAAAAACAGCAGCAAAAAAACCAGCGATCTCAATATCCTGTTTACGGGTGAAGAGATGCGGAATACAAACAGGATCATCTTTAATAAAAGACGGCTGATTGTATTCCGCAACTTTACGATTGAGAAATTCTTTTAAAGAAGGTTGTTTCAATGGAAATATTAAATGTAGAATGTTGAATAATAAATGTTAAAGTGAATACATTCATCATTCATTGCTTATTATCCAATGGCTTGTTTAAGATCTTCGATCAGATCGTCTGCATCTTCAATGCCAACGCTTAACCGCATCAATGAATCGCTTAAACCATTTTTTATACGTTCTTCACGGGGAATAGAAGCATGCGTCATAGAAGCAGGATGATTGATGAGCGATTCCACGCCTCCCAGGCTTTCAGCCAGTGCAAACACTTTGGTAGATGATAATAATTTCATGGCGGTATCTACGCTGTCATCTTTTAAAGTAAAACTGATCATACCGCCGAAGCCACGCATTTGTTTTTTAGCAATGGCATAACCGGGATGGTCTTCAAATCCGCACCAGTACACATGACCCACCTTAGGATGATTGCGTAAAAAGTGCGCTATCTTTTCTCCATTTTCGCAGTGGCGTTGCATACGTACGTGAAGGGTTTTTATGCCACGTAATACCAAAAAGCAATCCATTGGTCCCGGAACGGCGCCACAGCTTTTCTGAATAAAATATAATTGATCGCGAAGATCTTTATCATTCATGATCAGCGCGCCCTGAATTACATCGCTATGGCCACCCAGATATTTGGTGCTGGAATGCATTACTATATCTGCACCTAAGTCAAGCGGGTTTTGCAGATAAGGTGAGGCGAATGTATTATCAACGCAAAGTAAAATATTATTCGCTTTGGCAATGGAAGCAACGGCTGCAATATCTACCACATTGATAAGCGGATTGGTAGGCGTTTCCGTCCAGATGAGCTTTGTGTTCTTGTTGATATAAGCCTTTATATTTTCGGCCTGCTGCATATTTATGTAATGAAAGCGGATGCCGAATTTTTCAAAGATCTTAGTGAAAAGCCTGTAGGTACCGCCATACATATCATTGGCAGCAATTACTTCATCACCGGGTTGCAATAGTTTTATTACTGCATCAGTAGCAGCAACACCGCTGCTGAATGCTAAACCATATTGTCCGTTTTCAATAACAGCAAGTGCTTCTTCTAATGCAAAGCGTGTAGGGTTTTGAGAACGGGCATATTCAAACCCTTTATGTTTGCCTGGAGCCGCTTGTACAAAAGTTGAGGTTTGATAGATCGGTGTCATAATCGCACCTGTTGTAGGATCAGGTTCAGCACCAGCATGTATGTATTTTGTTCCTGGTTTCATAAGCTCATCTTGTATATAACGATTTAGTAATGATAATTATCAATGCAAAGATGCAGAATATCTGTTGACTTCCTGTACTTTAAATAAAGTGCCTCTTTTGATGAAAGCCTTCCCTGATCTGCATCGTAGCGGAGCCGGAAAACCAGTTTAACATAAACTTAACCCATACCACGTAATTTCACTGTAACATTTGTCAAATCCTTTACCCGCCTGCGTTTGAGGTACATGTTGAGTCAAAGCGATAACATAACTTGTGCGAAATTGTTCGTAGATCTTGTCATGAGCCACCCACCTGTACCAATTATCTTGACATGACCTTGACTGCACATTACATTTGACTCATCAATCACGCATTAAATAGTAAAGCCATGAAAAAAGTAATAGCCATTATGTTCGCACTGCTGGTTACAGCCGGTGCCTTCGCATATGATCCCAGCGAAAGAGTATTAAAAGCCTTTAATGAAACATTCACAAGCGCCCAGGACGTACGCTGGGAAGAATTTCCAACTTATTATGCAGTAAGCTTTGTCAATTCCGGTATCAGGTCGAAGGTGAATTACGACAAAGACGGAAACATGTTAAGTTCCATGCGTTATTATGGTCCACAAATGCTTCCTTTGAATATCATCAGTAAGATAAATAAAGAAAATCCTAAGAAAAAGATGTTTGGTGTAACAGAAGTTACTGTAGGCGGTAATCTGGTTTATTATATTAAAATGGAAGATACCGCTCATTGGTACACTTTAAAAGTAGATACTGAAGGCAACAGCCAGATGGTTGAAAGATATAGGAAAGTGTAAATCAGAGCTGCAGTAGATTTTCAAATGGTGAAGGGATTGCCCCGACATTATATGTCGGGACGATCCCTTCGGTTTTTTTATTGCAATAGCCTGCCGGCCACCAGATAGCGCCAGTCGTAATTATCTGACGCATATGCAGCCAATGGCTGTACTTTTTTATTCAGCGCCTGTTCTTTTAATATTCCACGTTTTACCAGTACTCTTTTCGATTCATGTACATACTCCTGCAGGCGTTCATCAGTCATCCATTGCTGCTGGGGTGGCTCAAAACCAATTTTATCTGTTCGCCACACTATGCTGTTGGGTAACTTATTATCCATGCTTTTTCGCAACAGCCACTTTGTATATCCATTGTGGATCTTAAAGCGGGCAGGTAGAGAAAATAAGAATTGTACCAACTCATGGCTTAAAAAAGGCAGCCTTACTTCTGTTCCATGGGCCATGGAGTTTCTGTCGGCATAACGCAACAGTTCTTCCAGCCCGTTTATAAATGTATTGTAATAGAGAACATTATTCAGTTCATCGAAATGGGCAATGTCGTAATACGATTCTCCAAACTCACGGATAAATGGCGTGGTAAGATCATGCAGTTGTAATTGCTGCTGCGCTCTTTTGCGTCGCAGGTACCAGCCGGCATAGCCCGGAAAAGAAGCGGCCAGCTTATTTTTTAAACCCCAGTTTTCGGTAATACCCGATTTACGGGCATGACTTAACTCATACTGTAAAGTTTGTTTATCCTGCCTGTATAATTGCTGCCAATACCAGTGATAATACTTTTTATATCCGGCCAGTATTTCATCGGCGCCCTGTCCGTCGAGCAAAACCTTAATATTTTGTGTGCGGGCCAGTTCATATACATAATACTGTGCCGCTACGCTTGACGATTGAAAAGGCTCTTCCTGATGATAACAGATCTTTTCAAAATCCTGTATAAGTTGATCAACATTCGGCTGTACAATGTAATTACTGGTTGTAAAGTGATCACACGCGACTTTTATATAAGCCGTTTCATCGCGTGCAAAACCGGGGAAAGTTGCCGAAAAGGTTTTGTATTGTTTAGGCGCCCGTTCCTGAATACAGGCCAGTACAGCAGAACTGTCGAGTCCGCCGCTTAACGAAGTGCCCAGCGGTACATCGCTTCGCAGGCGGCGTTGTACAGACTGATCAAGTAACCGGTTAAATTGCGTCAGCGCTTCTGTTTCAGAAATGGTTTCATCAACATAATCAACATCCACATTCCAGTATAATGAACGGGTAATATAATGGCCGGGTAAATGATAGGTTATAAATGAACGGGCGGGCAGTTTATAAATGGAGTTATAAAATGTTTCTTCAGGCGTGGCAGGGTTTTGAGTATATCCCAGCGTAAAATAATTGAAGAACATTTTTTCGTTCATCTCTTTTTCGATACCTGCCGCCCAAAAGGCTTTCATTTCACTGGCAAATACAAACTGCTTATCGTCTAAATAATAATAAAAAGGTTTTTCGCCAAAGCGATCGCGGGCGGCAAATAGTATTTGCTCCTCTTCATCCCAAATGGCAAAGGCAAACATACCATCGAAGTATTGCAGGCAGTTGGTTTTAAAGCAATCGTATGCTGCCAGTATTACTTCTGTATCGGATGTGCTGCAAAAATGATAACCCTTTTGCTGCAGCAGTTCTTTTAGTTCAATGTAATTGTAAATTTCGCCGTTGTGAAGAATGGTATACCGGTTCAGATAATGCATTGGCTGCGAACCGTTGGCGCTTAAATCAATAATAGCTAAACGGCGATGACCAAAACCGGTGGTATTGTTTTCATTGATCCAGCAGCCTTCGCCATCGGGACCACGATGAGCCAGGGCATCGGTCATCTTTTTAATACGATGAGCTGATAATAAGTTAGCCTGATTGGTTATAATACCCGCAATACCACACATACCGCGACAAGATAGTAAAAACAGCCACAATAATTAAGAATTTGAAATGAGGAATAAGAAATAAGAAAGTTGAAGCCACCTTTTTTTAATTTCTTATTTCTAATTTTTCATTTCTCATTTCCCGATGCAGGATATAGGTTACATGGTCCCCGCAACCTGTATGCCTGTCACTTGTAACAATATATTTTTTACCATTTTATCGGAAGCGCAGCCTTCACACTATCCCATTCCATAGTAAGTTGTGCGCCTTTATCGGCTTTTTCAAATTCCATGGTAAACACTTCGTACGGGAAGCGGGTTTTGCTAATGGGGATGGTAAACTTATAGGCGTCTTTTGAAGTATCTATTTTCAGCCCCCAGGTAAAGAGGTCGTTATTTAATATGAGGGTCCATTTGTTTTCGTAGGGGATGCAGTATAAAACGTAACGTCCTTTTTGAACCTTTTGGTTATTGATAATTACGTCTTTAAAAAATTCAATTTCTGTAGCTTCATTGGCGCCCAGTCGCCATACGGAGCCATATTTTATCAGATCGCCAAAAATATTGCGATTGTCTTTCTGAGGCCGGCTGTAAATAACTCTGGCTACCAGTGGTTCCGTAACATTACCCGACATTTTTAATTTGGGATAATCAACGGGATAATAGCTCATGTCCATAGGCGACTTATCTAACCCCAGCTGAACCGCCTTATCGGTTTGAACGGGTGAGGGCGAAATGGTTACCGAGTTGCTGCCTGATGAATCTGACTGATCGCAGGCTGCCAGCAACCACAATATCATTAATACACTGCCTGCTTTTTTAAAATGCCTGGTAAGGTTCATATTTTATTTAATAAATGTGATCGGCAAAGTAGCTTTTACATTGTCCCAGGCCATTATCATATTAGCTCCGGAATCGGTTTTATCAAATACCAGGGTAAAAACTTCTACCGGATCCTGTTGAATTTGGGCTTTGATATCTGTTCGCAATACGTCTTTCTTTTCATCGTATTGAAAAGCGCCCCAAATATCGGTTTCTTTATTAAAGATCAAAGTCCATTTGTCGGGATTGGGGATGGCGTACATGGTGTAGCGGCCCTTTTTAAGCGGTTTATTATCAATTTTTACATCTTTATACAATTCAATTTCAGTGGCTTCATTGGCGCCCAGCCTCCATACTTTGCCATACTCAACCAGTTCACCAAAAACCACACGGCCATTTTTTTGCGGGCGGCTGTATATGACACGGGCCATTAGCGGTTCTGTTACCTTATTTTGAATTTTCAGGATGGGAAAATTAGCGGGATAATAGCTTACATCCATGGGCGATTTATCTAACGGCGGCGCTGCAAACTGAACCGCCATTTGTGCATCTACTGCTACACTGATTGCTATTACACTTGTTACTGCCAATGCAAAAAAGAAAATCACCTGTCTCTTCATGGATCTGTTTTTTTATTTGTTTTTAAGACGATTTAAACGGCCTGTCCCGTTGTACGGGACCTTAAAACACTAAACGCTAAATGCTAAATGCAAAGTGCGGAACGCTTAGGGTTTAACGGCGAACGCCAGGTACTGTATTGTGCCTTTTGCGTTAAGCTTTTGGCATTAAGCTTTCAGTATTACGCGTTACGCCTGTTTATTTAATCGGCAAAAATAAAGTTTAGGTCGATAGGTTGATAAGTTGAGAGGTTGAAAGTTGGTGATTGGTAAGTTAACAGGCTTAAAAAAGTGAAATTCAGCCGGGAGCCTTATCAACATATTAACCTGTCAACTCATTTACATGGATTGTAGTGTATCGTAGGCAAACTGCTGAATGGCGGGGAAGAAATCGGTATAATACTGCTGCAGTTGGTGGTAATTTTCCTCAAACAATTTAAAAGCTGTTTGACTGTCGGTAAGATAAGCCGCCCTATGAACCACGCCGGCAAAGCTGCGCTCTATGCCAGCTCTATGGCGGTAATTATACAGCCAGTTCTGCTGTTTCATATAAGGAAACATACGACGGAACGGTTCAGGAAAAACATCCAGGTAATTGTCCAGCGAATTGTATACCTGTTGCGAGAACTGCGATAATGAATTATCATCGGTAAACTGCTGCCAGTCATTGGCCAGAAAATGGTCGTAGCTGACGTCTATAAAGGCAGCGCTGTATAAGCGGTAATGTGGTCTGAAAATATTTTTTGCCTCCCGGGTAGCGGCATGCTCGTCGGTAAAGGCGTCAATGGCGCGGTGCAGCAAAATGCCTTTGCGAACCTCATCAGGATATTGCAAATGCTGTTTGCCCTTTACAAAATCGCTGATAAGATTGCCTGCCAGTATTGCCGGCTGGTTGAATGACAAATATGCGTGCGCCAGATAATTCACTCTAATGATTGTAGTTATTCCAATATAACGTTTTACTTCGACTTTAAGTAGTAAAAATTCCTAAAATTTATATTGTCCGAACGTTCGTTATTATTTCAACTATTACGGTAAGGCAATTAGGGGTAGTGTATATTAATTCACAATAAACAGGAAGGCGAGAAAACCACAATTCCATTTTAACACTCACTTAACCTGCTTTTAGGAAATATTTAAACAATTCAATGCAACCCTTTATGGTATTGGGTTCTGTCGGTTTTTACAACAACCCGAACGGCATTTTGTTTAACCTAAATTAACCTTCTGCCCCATTGGTCAATATTTTCTTGACACAGGGTGTAACCTCTTCTACATTTGTGTCGACTAATCTATAAAATCATTGATTAGTAAATTTCAAAAGTATAGCCATGAAAAAGTTTTTTATTTCCGCTGCACTACTTAGTGTGCTCAGCTCTGTTGTATTTGCCGGTAACGTACATTCCGGAGATCCTGTTTTACCTGCACGTAAAAACACTATTAATGTTGGTACTCAAATACAGTCCTCGTTCGAGAAAGAATTTACAGGTGCTTCATCTGTAAAATGGGAACGTATACAGGACCATATTTATCAGGTTGGTTTCAGTTATAATAATGAAAGATTAAATGCTTTTTATGATGAAGATGGTCAGCTTGTTGCTACCGGCCGCTTCATTAATGAAAATGCGCTTCCTTCATCGGTAAAGAAAAATCTGGCGCATAAATATGCATCGTACGAATTGCAACAGGTTATTGAGGTATCACAAAATAACGAAACATCGTATTTGCTGGTAATTGCAGACGAACAGTCGAAACTTACCGTGCAGGCATATAATAACGGTAACCTGATTGTTTTCAAAAAAGAAAAAAGAATTCTGTAATTACCTGTAACAATTCTCACCAATCTGTTACATATAGAGTATAAAACACAAAAATCAAATTACAAATCTCAAACAAAATCTAAATATCAAATTTTAAATTCTATAATTTTCTTTCAGATATTTTGATTTGTTTTTAGGGCTTTATTTTTTGGTTCTTGTAATTTGTTTCTTGAAATTTTTATAAAAAATAGCATCATGAAAAACAAGATCATCATTGGCCTGTTCATGCTCATAACTGGTATCAGTAGTGCATTTGCCAATGGAAGAGAAGAAGTAAATCAACAAATCATTAAATCTTTCAACAAAGAATTTGCCGGCGCACAAAATGTGCAATGGACAACTACAAAAGAATACGTAAGAGCCACATTCTCCCTTAACGAGCAGGTTGTATTTGCGTATTATTCAGAAGATGGCAAATTATTGGGTGTTACCCGCAATATTGTATCGGGTCAGTTGCCAATCAGTTTGCTTACCGACTTAAAGAAAAATTATAACAATTACTGGATAGCCGACCTGTTTGAAATGGCGGCCGATGACGAGAATACCTATTATGTTACGCTCGAAAACAGCGACTATAAAGTGGTACTTAAATCAAACGGAACCAATAACTGGGAAGTATTTAAAAAAGAAAGGAAACAATCAGTTTAATCGAAGATTTTCTTATAGTTGGTTTTAGTTGGAAAGATAAGGCCCCTGAGTATTCAGGGGCCTTCCTGTGTAAGTTACAGGTTACCGGTTATAGGGGGTTAAGTATCCATGAAACCTGTAACGTGAACCTTGAAACTTGTGCCCTGATTCCCTACCTTTGCGGCCACACAAAAAAACACTGATCATGAGCAAAGGACCCATTTCGCAATTTATTGAACATCATTACCGGCACTTTAATGCTGCAGCTCTGGTAGATGCTGCCAGAGGGTATGAAACCCATTTACTCGAAGGTGGTAAAATGATGGTTACGCTGGCCGGCGCCATGAGTACCGCCGAACTGGGTGTTTCACTGGCAGAAATGATCCGTCAGGATAAAGTGCAAATTATCAGTTGTACCGGCGCCAATCTGGAAGAAGATATTATGAACCTGGTTGCTCATGACCATTATAAACGCATTCCCAATTACCGCGATCTTACTCCCCAGCAGGAATGGGAATTACTGGAGCAGGGATTGAACCGCGTTACCGATACCTGTATACCCGAAGAAGAAGCTTTCCGCCGCATACAGCACAACATTGTAAAACTCTGGAAAGACGCCGATGCCAAAGGCGAACGCTATTTTCCGCATGAGTTTATGTATAAGCTGCTGCTGAGTAAAGTGATGGAAAAAGATTACCAGATCAATACAAAAGATAGCTGGATGATCGCCGCTGCGGAAAAAAATCTTCCCATTATAGTAGGTGGCTGGGAAGACAGCACCATGGGTAACATTTTCGCTTCGTATATAATTAAAAACGAAATGAAGGCTACCACCATGAAAAGTGGTATTGAATACATGGTTTATCTGGCCGACTGGTACCGTAAAAACAGTGAAGGCAAAGGCGTTGGATTTTTCCAGATAGGTGGCGGTATTGCCGGCGACTTCCCCATTTGCGTAGTGCCTATGATGTATCAGGACCTGGAATGGCATGATGTACCTTTCTGGAGCTATTTCTGCCAGATCTCTGACTCGACAACTTCATACGGTTCTTACTCAGGTGCTGTACCCAACGAAAAAATTACATGGGGTAAATTAGATATTAATACTCCCAAATTTATTGTTGAAAGCGACGCTACTATTGTTGCGCCATTAATATTTGCATGGGTATTAGGCTGGTAGAAAGCTTTAATTACTTGTTAATGAGCCCTGTTGCAAAGAAATCACAAAAAACAAAACTCAAATCGCAAAGAAAAATCGCAAAAATCAAATCGCAAATTTCAACATTTAAACCTTAGTTGCGTTTTCTGTTTGGAACTTGATATTTTGGTTCTTGTAATTTCTTTTGGAACTTGATTTTTGTTTTTTGTGATTTTATAAAACACATTAAGAAATATGCATCGATTTCGGTCCTTTATTAAAAAAGGGTTGACACATCGTTACGGCATAGTCCTTTTACTGGTATTCATTTACTTGGGAATATCATTCGTTACAAGGCTTGGTTTGTTGTTGTATACGGGTAAAGGCTTTGACTGGACGTTGCTCAACCTCCTGGGCGTATTTGGTATAGGCTTATTCTATGATCTGGCCGTTTGCTCCTACATCATCGTCCCTTTTGTACTGCATTTGTGGTTTACCAACGAAAAATCGTACTTACCAAAATGGCGCATATGGGCAATTGGTTTTTATGTTGCCCTGATGCTTTTTTTCGCCTTCTCTCAGGTGGTTCCCGAAGAATATAATTCCGATTTGCACTGGGGCGTTGTGGTTCTTATTGGCCTCAGACTGCTGATCTTTCTTCTTCTCGCTGCAAAAGGCCCTGTTTTCAGAGAGAAATGGAGAAAATATGTGCTGTACGTCGATATCTTCCTGGTAACATTTCTCTTACTGTTTAATGCCATCAGCGAATATTTCTTCTGGAATGAATTTTCAACCCGATATAATTTCATTGCGGTAGATTACCTGATATATACCAACGAAGTATTGGGAAACATCCGCGAATCGTACCCCGTTGGCTGGATCATTGCCGGCGTGCTGGCAGCAGCTTTCGTTGTTGTATGGTCGGTAAGAAAAAACATCGACCGCTCCCTGAAATTCAAAATGAGTTTTGCCAACCGTACTGTAACATCTGTAATATTGCTCATCTTTCCCGTGCTTACTTTTTTCTTTGTAACCAATAAATGGAAAAAGTTCAGCAACAATGCCTATGCGAATGAATTAGCTGCGAACGGACTGTTTGAATTTGGTACCGCGTTTAACAATAATGAGCTCGATTTTTATAAGTTCTACAAAGTACTGCCCGATCAGGAAGCCTTTAGCATTATGCGTAAGGAGCTGGCCGCGCCCAATGCCCATTTCGTAAATAATGATCCCTTTAGCCTCGAACGCGAAATAAGCTATGCTGAACCCGAGCGTAAAATGAATGTGGTACTCATAAGCGTTGAAAGCTTTAGTGCCGATTTTATGAAGGCATTCGGAAACGAAAAAAATATTACCCCCTTTCTTGATAGCCTGGCCGAAAAAAGCATTCTGTTCACCAATCTGTATTCCAGTGGTACCAGAACAGTTCGCGGACTGGAAGCCTTATCATTGAGTATACCGCCAACTCCCGGCCAGAGTACTGTAAAAAGACCGAATAACGGAAACATGTTTTCGCTGGGCTCGGTATTTAACTCCAAAGGTTATATTACCCAATATCTGTATGGCGGGTATGGTTATTTTGATAACATGAGTACCTTCTTTTCAGGTAATCATTACGAAGTGATTGACCGCAATGCCTTAAAGCCTGAGGAAATTCATTATGCCAATATATGGGGTGTTGCCGATGAAGATCTGTTTTCGCTTACCCTGCGAACCCTGGATAATGATTACAGTAAGCAGAAGCCATTCTTTGCGCATGTGATGACGGTATCGAACCATCGGCCGTTCACTTATCCTGAAGGAAGAATTGATATTCCGCCATCAAAGCAATGGAGAGATGGTGCAGTGAAGTATACTGATTATTCTATTGGTAAATTTATTCGGGAAGCCAGTCAAAAACCGTGGTTCAGCAATACGATCTTTGTGATCGTGGCCGACCATTGTGCCGGTAGCGCCGGTAGTGTTGAGCTGCCTGTTACAGGTTATCATATCCCCATGATCATTTATAGCCCCGGCAATATTCAGCCGCAGAAAATGGATCGTCTTACAGCCCAGATAGATATTGCACCCACCATACTGGGATTTTTAAAATTTAACTATCATTCAAAATTCTTCGGGCAAGACATCTTTGCGCTGCCTGTAGGCCAGGAAAGGGCCTTTATAAGCACCTATCAGGGCCTTGGCTACCTTAGGGATGGCCAGTTGGTAATTCAGTCGCCTATACAACAGGTGGAGGAATTTAAGCCGGATTTTACTACCGGAAAAGCTCAGAAAGCACCGCTAAACGACAGTTTGGTTAAACAGGCTATAGCCTATTACCAGAGTGCAACCTGGCTGCTGAAGAATAATAAATATCGGGATAAATAGAGTTGGTCACTCTGAAAAGGATATAAAAAGGGCCGTTGCCGCAAGGTGACGGCCCTTTTTGCATCCCTTTGGGGCGATAACCATCCGTTTTGCTGATTTTTAACCCATACCTAAAACTGATATTAAACATAATTAAAACAGACTTCGAACAGATATTGTCTGTATGAGGTCTGGGTTATGTCTGGGTGAGCTCTGGGTAAGCTCTGGGTAAGCTCTGTATAAGGTCTGTTTGAGGTCTGTGTAAAGTCAGGATCAAAACAGACCGAATCACGGCCGCCAGGGCACTAAAAAACCCCGCATTTGCGGGGTCTTTTCTAAATCTTTTATGGTGCTGTACCTGTTTAAGCGCAGGCGATTTTATTAACTCTCGTTTGGTGTCTGCCGCCCTCGAAAGCGGTCGACATGAATATTTCGATCATTTGTTTGGCGTATTCGAGCGAAACAAAGCGGGCGGGAATACAGATAACGTTGGCATCGTTATGCTGGCGGATCAGCCGGGCCACTTCTGTTTCAAACGCCAGACCGGCGCGGATACCCTGATGCTTATTGGCTGTTATGCAAACGCCATTGGCGCTGCCGCATAATAAAATGCCAAAAGCGGTTTCTCCCTTTTCTACCGAAGCAGCAACAGGATGCGCATAATCGGGATAGTCTACCGATTTGTTTTCATCTACGCCTTTATCCTGTAACCGATAACCTTTTTCGGTTAACCATTTTACAATAGCCATTTTGTACTCGTAACCGGCATGATCGCTGCCGATGGCAATGGGTTTTGAAGGATCGAATATTGCAGACATATCGTGAATCGTGAATCGGCAATGGTGAATGTCAATACCTATTTACGATTGCCCATTCACCATTGACCTATTTTAACTATTAACAAATTAACGTATCAGCCTTATCTGTTAACCCCATTCTTCGCGCTCTCTATCCTGATCTCTTTTATATACGCGTTTAGCTACCATAACGCTTAATTCGTATAATAAGCACAGTGGCAGAAACACGATCATCTGGCTCGTCCAGTCGGGAGAAGGCGTGATGATAGCCGCTACCACCAATATTACAACATAGGCGTATTTACGATAGGTGCGCAGGAAGCCAGGTGTTATCAATCCGATTTTGGTCAACACATACGATAAGATCGGCAGCTCAAAGGCAATACCGCAACCAATAACAATGTCAACCAGGTTATCGATATAATCGCTCAGGGCTGGTTTGTATTCATAAAAACCTCGTGTTCCCAGTGTAAAATTCGCCAGAAAGTTGAAGGTAAAGGGGCCCAGTATAAAATAGCCAAATGCTGCTCCTATAAAAAAGCAGACTGACACATAAAAGATGGCGCCGCGCGAATACTTTAATTCTTTCGGTGATAAAGCCGGTTTTACAAACTTCCAGAACTCCCAGAATATGAAAGGAAAGGCGGCAATAAAACCACCAATAACGCCAATTTGAATGGCCGACATAAATGGTCCGCTTACCGTATTGCCAAGCAATCTATAATCTTTGGGAATGGGCGGCATACAAAGGGTGTTGCCCAGGTGCAATACGTGGCTTAAACCACACATGGCACGATACGATATAAAATCATTACGTACGGGGCCCATAATGATCATATCATATACCCAATCGATCTTTATAAAAATGGCAATAGCTCCTACAAGAATTGCCAATACAGAACGTACAATATGCCAGCGAAGCTCTTCAAGATGATCAATAAATGTCATCTCGCTGTCATTGCTCCTTCTTTCAAAAAAAGGTAACGCCATAGGATTACAAAAAGTAAGAAAAATATTAAAAGCGGGGCAAATTTAAGGCTATTCAGGTTGGAATGAGCAGAAAGCTTGTTATTGTGCGGTTACAGGGGCATGCGGTTATGGGTTTCATGGCAAAAAACTAATGGAAATACCGTATTGACGGTATTTTGGCCGGCAATTGCCGGTTAGCAATGGGCAGTCAGCAGTTGGCAATTGCGAATTGGCAACATACCCAATACACGGTATCTAACTGCCAACCTGAAAATCGGGTGGTCAAATTATACAAAACAATATTATTACCTAAGTATCTTTAACCGCACCATTTCAATACGGGTATCGCTTACATTCAATACCTCAAATTCGTAATTGCCAATGATGATGCGTTCCTTTAAACGGGGAATGGTTTCGTGGTGCTGAATGATAAAGCCCGAGAGGGTTTCAGACTCGTTTTCGGGAAATTCGAGTTTATATTTTTCTTTCAGATAATCGAGTTCGAGGCGGCCCGATAAAATGTATTCATCTTCCGAGATCATTTTTTCTTCAAATTCTTCTACGTCATACTCGTCTTTTATTTCACCAAAGATCTCTTCCAGTAGATCTTCCATGGTAACAATGCCGGCGGTGCCGCCAAATTCATCTACTACCCATGCAATGCTTTTGCGGTCTTTGGTCAGTTTATTAATGAGGTCGGTGGCGCTCATACTTTCCGGTATGGCAGGAATGGGCAGCAGGATCTCCTTGATCAAGTCGGGCTGTTTAAAAAGATCCAGCTGGTGGATATAGCCGAGAATATGATCGATATTGCCTGCATACACGATCAGTTTGCTCAATCTGGTTGAAATGAACTTTTTGCGGGCATCTTCCACGGTAGCGTTCAGTTCAATAGCCTCAATTTCTTTACGGGGAACCAGGCACTCGCGCACCTTTATCTTGGGCAATGACAGCGCATTTTCGAACAGCTCGGTATTTTTATCGCCGCTGTCGCTGTTATATTCACTGGTTTGCTGGAAAAAGTGGTCCAGATCGCTGCGTGAAAAGGGTTCTTTGCGCTTATCTATGCGCATGTCGAATATTACATTCAGAATAAAGATCGACAGCTTTACGAAAGCGCCGGCTACCCAGTAAAATAACTGGTCGAATAAACCCAGCAATCCTACCCGGGCAGAAAAGGAAAGCAGTGAATCGCTTTTGGCTTTAAAAATGGCTTTGGGAATGCATTCGCCCAGTAAGATGACCACCAGCCACGATACTACGATTTCGAATAAAAGGCGGATGGGCGTAATAAATGAACGGGCCGATATGTCGAGCTTATCCCAGTTAAATACTTCATTCCAGAATATCGACCCCAGTAATACCACTATTACCAGAAAAAAGCTGAATCCTACCACATTAGTGCCTATAAAGCGGGAGGGGTTATCGAACAGGTTAGATAACAGGATACCACTGCTGGCGCCCTGCTTCTTTTTCAATTCAATATTCAGCCGGTTGGCTGAGGTGAAAGCCACTTCAATCCCTGCAAAATAGGCGACCAGCAAAAAGGCTACGCCAATAGCGATGCCTATGATAGTGATAAAACTCATAGTTGGGATACGAAAGTATAAAAAAAGGCGGCGATTGACAAGCCTTCTATACCCCTAAAAACTGCTGAACCACATCTTTGGCCACCACACAGGCGCGTTCGAGGTTGTCGTTCAGTATTATTTTGCGGAAATGATGCTTAAATGATATTTCGTAAGAAGCCTTGTTTACCCTTGCCTGAAGGCTTTCGGCTGTTTCGGTGCCGCGGGAGCTGAGGCGGCGTTTTAATTCTTCTACCGATGGGGGTTCAACAAAGATCGAAAGGGTGGTCTCGGGGTATTGCTGCTGTACGTGAATGGCGCCTTTTACGTCGATATCCAGCACCGGTACCTGATTGTTGTTCCAGATGCGCTCAAGCTCTGATTTTAAGGTGCCGTAATATTTGCCTTCATACACCATTTCCCATTCAACAAACTCATTATGCTGTATTTTTCTGGTAAAATCTTCCACATTCATAAAGTAATAATCCACTCCGTTTTTTTCGTTGGAACGGCTATTACGGGTAGCGGCAGATACAGAAAAAGCCAGCTGCGGAAATTCTTTTAATAAAAAACGGGTAATGGAAGTTTTTCCGGCTCCCGATGGAGCCGTGATGATAATGATTTTGTTGTTGGGTTGATACGGCATGTATGAGTTCGTAGTTTGTAGTTTATTGTTTGTGGTTCCTCACTTCCACTTCCAGATTCATTATTTAATATTCAGCATTCTATATTCTCTTAATATCCGCTCCCAGTTGCTGTAATCGTTTATCGATATATTGATAGCCACGGTCTATCTGTTCAATATTCTGAATAACGCTTTTGCCTTCGGCACTCAGGGCCGCGATCAATAAGGATACACCGGCGCGTATATCGGGGCTGCTCATTTGAATGCCCCGAAGATGTTGTTCACGGGCCAGGCCTATAACCGCTGCGCGATGCGGATCGCACAAAATGATCTGGGCGCCCATATCAATCAGCTTATCTACAAAGAACAAACGGCTTTCGAACATTTTCTGGTGAATCAGTACGCTGCCACGAGCCTGTGTAGCTACTACCAATACAATACTCAAAAGGTCTGGCGTAAAACCCGGCCATGGATGGTCGTAAATAGTAAGCACCGATCCATCTAAAAAAGTTTGTATTTCATAGATCTCCTGTGCGGGAACGTGAATATCGTCGCCTTTAAAATTAAGCTGAATGCCCAGTTGCCGGAATTTATCGGGTATAACACCCAGATGTTCAATACCTGCATTTTTTATGGTAATGTCACTTTGGGTCATAGCAGCCAAACCAATAAATGAACCTATTTCGATCATATCGGGCAGCATGCGATGTTCTGTACCGCTCAGGTAACTTACGCCTTCAATAGTTAACAGGTTGCTGCCGATGCCACTTATTTTAGCGCCCATGCGGTTAAGCATTTTGCACAATTGCTGTATATATGGTTCGCAGGCTGCATTGTAAATAGTAGTAGTGCCTTCAGCCATAACGGCGGCCATAATAATGTTGGCTGTACCGGTCACCGAAGGTTCATCGAGCATCATGTAGGTGCCTTTCAGGTTGGCTGCATTCAGCTCAAAAAATCCGTTATCCTGTAAATAATTGAATGAAACGCCCAGTTTTTCAAAACCGATGATATGTGTATCCAGTCTGCGGCGGCCGATCTTATCGCCACCCGGTTTTGGAATAAATGCTTTACGAAAACGAGCCAGCATTGGTCCGGCCAGCATAACTGATCCACGCAGGCGACCGCTTTTTTGTTTGTAGGCTTCGCTGCTCAGGTAATCGATATTTACATCATCGGCCCGAAAAATACAGGTATCGCGTTGCGGGCGTTCAATTTTCACATTCATTTCGCCGAGCAACTCTATTAACAGATTTACATCCAGTATATCGGGAATATTGGTAATGGTTACCTTTTCAGGAGTAAGCAATACGGCACTGATGATTTGCAGTGCTTCATTTTTTGCACCTTGTGGAATGATTTCGCCTTTTAGTTTTTTTCCGCCGATGACTTCGAAAGAATTCATAGTTATTGTTTCCGGTTTTATGGATATCTGCCAATAAAGGTGCAAATATAAAACCCCGGCAATAGTATTTACTGCCGGGGTTCTTATTTATTCATTATTTAGTTGGCAAGGGACAAGTGAATGCTAACAGTAGAACTTTCTACTTATTACTTATCACTTACAACTATTATTTGTATCTCTTCTTGAATTTTCCACCGCCACGGTTATCGCGGTTGTCACGACCACCGCCACCATCGCGGTTATCACGGCCACGTGACTGGAATTTTCCACCGCCGCGTTTATTGCGGTAATCGCCATAGCCGCCACGGTCACGATCACGATCGCGGTTATCACCGGGACGATGTTGACGAACATAAGGTGTATTGGTGAAAGTTAACTGGCCATCGGTAATATTGGTCAGTTCACCCTGAATGGCATCATCATGCACAGTTTCTTTATGCCAGTTGTTGTATGCCAGTTTCATGTAATAGGCAATGGCATTGGCAAAACCCTGGCGTTTTTCTGAGCCATCTTCTTTCAGGGCTTTATTGATTACCAGCTCCAGATTCTTACCCAGGTGCGAGTATTTGGGATACCGCTTGGGATAGGGAAGTGGTTGTGGTCTTGATTTTAAAGTTTCGCGTGTGGGAATGGGATACGGCGACTCAACCTCAAGTTTAAAATCAGAGATCAGGAACAGGTGGTCCCATAATTTGTGCCTGAAATCCTCAACGTTTTTTAAGTGAGGGTTTAAAAAACCCATCAATTCTATTACCGCATAGGCATTCCGCTGGCGTGTTTCCTGATCTTCTATAGTGAGAAGGTATTCAATCATCTTTTGAATATGCCTTCCGTACTCACGCATCGCCAGATGGTTCCTCGTGGTATTATATTCCATTAATTCAATACTATTCATAGACATATGTAAGGTAACAAAAGTAAACAAAGTAAGTTAACAAAAAGGGGCACAGAATCATAAATTATTATTGAAATTCCCTGAATTGGCTTAACAACGGCTAAAAAATGAGTGCCATCCGTCAAAAAAATCGGTGTACTTTTGCGTTTCAAAATGCAAAAAACTGATAATCAAAGAAAATGAGGCAATCGACTATAACCATTGATGTAGCACTTGACGAGAAAAACATTCCCGATCAAATACTTTGGAAGGCAACCGACAGTTCAGCTGCATCGGCTCAAAAAGCCAAAGCTATGATGTTGAGTTTTTGGGACAGTGCAGATAAATCGGCCATGCGTATGGACCTGTGGACAAAGGAAATGATGGTAGATGAAATGGCTGATTTTTATTATCAAACCATCATGACGATGGCTGATAGTTTCGACCGGGCTACCCATCAGCACGAACTGGTAGATATGATGAAACAGTTTGCCAAGGACTTTTATGCCCGCTTTCGTGATATTCAACTGAAAGACAATAAACTATAATCCAAAACAGCCTCTGTATGAATTTAGAACAAAAGATCATGGCCGAGCTGAAAACGGCAATGCTGGCCAAAGACGAAAAAACGGTGCGCAGTTTGCGGGCCATTAAAGCTGCTATTATTCTGGCTAAAACATCAGAGGGCGCAGGAGGAGAAATTAAAGAAGAGGATGAAATAAAACTGTTGCAGAAGCTGGTAAAACAGCGGAAAGATTCACTGGAAATTTTCCAGCAGCAGAATAGGACCGATCTGGCACAGAAGGAACAGGAAGAAATTGAAGTGATTGAAAAATTTCTGCCCAAACAGTTGAGCAATGAAGAGTTGAAAGGCATTATAGCAGAAATTATAGCTCAAACCGGCGCTTCGTCACCAGCCGATATGGGGAAAGTGATGGGCGTAGCTACCAAACAATTAGCCGGTAAAGCCGATGGAAAAGCCATTAGCTCTATAGTTAAGGAACTGCTTGCGAAGTAGTCAGCAAGTCAGAAGGTCCGAAAGTCCGAAAGAAAACCGCACACTAAGTAATTGTCTTCATACTTTCCGGCTCCCGGACTTTTCCGACTTTTACATATGACCATAGACATTTTAGTTATAATATGCCTGATTATGGCCGTTATCAAAGGATTGCGGCGGGGGCTTATTATAGCCGTATTTTCGGTTCTGGCATTTATTGCAGGCATAGCGGCCGCCATGAAATTATCGGTGGTAGTGGCAGGATATTTGAAAGATTCCGTTCATGTATCAGCGAAATGGCTGCCATTTATTTCATTTGCATTAGTTTTTATTGTTGTAGTATTGCTGATACGATGGGCCGCCCGGCTATTGGAAGATACTGTTGAAACGGTTATGCTGGGCTGGGTAAACAAAGTGGGAGGCGTATTGTTATATACAATTTTGTATATGTTTGCGCTCAGCGTAATACTGTTTTTTATGCAACAGCTTAAACTGATCAGCGACGATACCCTGGCTCATTCAACTTCATGGCCGTTAATAAAGCCACTGGGACCGTGGGTAATCGACGGTTTTGGAAAACTAATACCTGCTTTTAAAAACATGTTCAATGAACTGAGCAGCTTTTTTGCCGGGTTAGCAACTCCTGCAACTACCTGAAACTACGTGTTATATGCAAGGGTCTGCAATATCCGGCATATAAAAAATTTAAAAAAATCAGTAGCTTACATTAAAATTGTATGTTGCAAACTGCAAGGATGGAATATTTGCAGTAAAACGTTTATTTTAGCGATTAATTGACTGACTTGAACCGACATAGCTGATGAATTATATGATCAAACAAGTGGATAAATTCAAGTATATTGAAGAAGGCGAGGGCGAACCGTTAATATTGTTACACGGTTTATTCGGCGCGCTGAGCAACTTTGATAGTTTGATTCAGTACTTTAAGCACCACAATAAAGTAGTGGTGCCCATGCTTCCTTTGCTTGATCTTGACCTGCTGCATACATCAGTAGGTGGGTTAGAGAAGTTTGTGCATAAGTTCATTGAATTTCATGATTTTCAGAACGTGCACCTGCTCGGCAATTCCCTGGGAGGCCATGTAGCCATTTTACATGTTTTGAAAAATCCGGAGCGTATCAAATCGCTGATCTTAACCGGCAGCTCAGGTTTGTTTGAGAACGGAATGGGGGATACTTATCCCAAGCGAGGCGATTATGATTATATTAAAAAGAAAACAGCATTAACCTTTTACGACCCTGAAATAGCTACCAAAGAGCTGGTAGATGAAGTTTATGAAACAGTTAATAACCGCCTTAAAGCTATTAAAATAATCAGGCTTGCCAAAAGCGCCATCAGAAACAATCTGGGCGAAGAACTCAATCAGATAAAACAACCTACGCTGCTGATTTGGGGAAACAATGATACTATCACCCCACCATTTGTAGGCCGGGAGTTCCAACGGTTAATTCCAAATAGCGAACTGCATTTCATCGACAAATGTGGTCATGCTCCCATGATGGAAGTGCCTGAAGAATTCAACCGCATACTCCATAAATTTTTGACAAAATTAAATGAGCCTGCAGCGGTAGCCTGAATGCCAGCGTCTAAATGATTATATTTGGTTAAGGGTAATACTAACTATTTGCTGAATAAGTTTTTCGGTTCATTCCGCAAACCAGTTACAGAATTTACACGTATTATACATATAGTAATTCACAGAGACCAAATCACAAGAGCCAAAAAACTCTAAAGCAAGCAAAAATCCAAAAAGAAAACGTACGATCTGAGGTTCAGATTTGAGTTGAATTTTTGCGATTTGAATTGTGTTTTTTTTGTGATTTGCGATTTGATCTTTGTATTTTATAATTGAAACTCTGATCAGTGCTTAATAAAAATTTAATATCAGCCACTATTCCCACGCTCAACCTGAATGATACGGTTATTCAGGCGCTGGATCTGATGTCGGAGTTTCACGTCGTGCAATTACCTGTAGTAACCAATGATAAATACCTCGGCCTTGTATTTGAGGAAGATCTGATGAACAGCGATGAAAGGGCCACTCTTCAAACGCTCGATGCCCACTTTTCGAAAGTAGCTGTGCACGCTAATACCCACTTTATCGAGGCGGTACAAATTTTGAATGATTATAATCTTTCCCTGGTTCCGGTAGTGGACAAGGAAAATGAATTCGTAGGTTCCATTGCTGCTATTGACCTGTTAAAAGAATTAGGTAAAACCACCGGAGCCAGCGAACCCGGCGGGTTAATTGTGCTGGAAATGGAACAGCGTAATTTTTCGTTTTCCGAGCTCAGTAAACTGGTTGAAACCAATGATGCCCAAATCACTCAGTTAAATAGTTATTGGGATAATAGCACAAGTTCTTTTTTTGTAGCAATAAAAATCAATAAATTCGAAATTTCGGATATTGTTGCTACATTTCAGAGGTACGATTATAACGTGAAGTATTATTTTGGTGAGGAATTATATGAGAATGAACTGCGTAGCAATTATGACCATTTGATGAACTATTTGAACATTTAGCACAGCATACGGATCATTCAGCTTTTTTTTATTAATTGAAAACACCACCTGCTTGCCGGGCATGTGAATGGGAAAGATTCTTTATTGCATAATAGCATTATTGTGTTACGGGGCATTGGTGTACGCACAACCTTCGCCTGCTGATACCTCACAGGCATCCGCTAACGGACTTTCCACACAGGTAAACTACGATAAAAATTACTCCACTCCATTTGTTGTAGGCGATATATATATCGAAGGAAATAAAAGAACAAAACCTTATATCATCACGCGCGAGTTGCCTTTTAAATCAGGCGATTCCATTTATCTTCCTGAACTTGTTAAAGCTTTTGAAATATCGCGCCAGCAGTTGATCAATACCAGTTTATTTATTGATGTGGTAATAGCCTTAAAGTCTTTTCGTGGGTACCAGGTTGATATATTGATACAGGTAAAAGAACGATGGTATGTTTTTCCTATTCCTTATCTGAAGCCGGTTGACCGTAATTTGAACGAATGGGCCAAACAAGGTTATGGAGTAGATCGCGTTAACTATGGTTTCAAATTCACCTATAATAATTTTACCGGAAGGAATGATAAGCTGAAGCTATGGCTGGTTACCGGCTATACACAGCAGGTGCAATTCGAGTACGATCAGCCATATGCCGATAAAGCGCTTAAACAGGGTTACCGCATCGGATTCACTTATTCGTTTAACCACGAAATTAATTATGCCACCATCGATAACCAGCAACGCTTTGTAGATTCGCTGGGGGCAGGCATAAGGCAATGGTCGGGCCACATTGATTATACTTACAGGCCTGGTTTGCATACCGTGCATGCCGTTTCTTTATCATATACCCAACAGGAAATAGATCCCCGTATAAACGAACTTAATCCCAAATACTATGGCGCGTACCGCGATGTGATCAGATTTCCTGAACTGATATACAGCATTAACTATGTGAATGTCGATTACCGGCCTTTCCCATTAACCGGTTTTATGGCCGATGGCAGTATTACAAAAAGAGGGGTTAATAAAGAAATGAACATGTGGCAATTCGCCGGTAAGGCCACCAAGGGCTTCCGGTTAAGTAAAAAGAATTATTTCCTGTGGCAGCCTGCCTTGATGTTACGTTTGCCTTTTGATCAGCCTTATATTAATACACGCCTGTTTGGTTATGGAGATATATACCTGCGCGGACTGGAAAATTATGTAATAGACGGGGTAGCTGCATTTTTGACGAAACAAACCTTCAGGCGCGAACTGTTCAGGTTTAATATTAAAACACATATCAAATCGTATTCTCACGATGTAATTCCCTTCCGCATTTATGCCCATGTTTTTGGCGATGCAGGCTATAGTTACAATAAAAACTTCCGCGATAATTCTCTTGTAAACCAAATGTTATACACCGGCGGTTTTGGCATGGATATGGTAACTTTTTACGACTTCAATCTGCGGGTAGATTACAGCTTTAACCAATTAGGTCAAAAGGGATTATTTTTACACGTCAAGAGCGATTTTTAAAAAAAGAGCCGACAGGTAAATTATCTCAACCTAATTGTATGAAGGTAGCTATCTATAGCCGGGTAATCGATTACGACCAGAACAATAAAATACAGCAATTACTTGATGAATTAGCCAAAGAGAACATTCAGCCGGTTATATACCAGCCTTTTTATGAAATGATACAGGCTTCGATCCGGTTCTCAGATAAAACCACTGTTTTTAACGATTCAAGTGATCTTACTGAGGCCATTGACTTTTTGATCAGTTTGGGAGGCGATGGTACGTTACTGGATACGGTAACACTGGTAAGGGATAAAAATATTCCTGTGCTGGGTATAAATTTTGGAAGACTTGGTTTTTTGGCCAGTATTGGCAGTAAAGAATTGCACATTGCGGTACAATCCCTGGTCAAGCGCACAATACTGATCGACAAGCGTTCGTTAATTCATCTGGATGCAAGTAAACCATTATTTGGCGATGTACCTTATGGCTTAAATGAGTTTGCCATACATAAAACCGATACATCACCCATGATAAAAATTCACACTTATCTTAATGGTGAATTTTTAAATACATATTGGGCTGATGGCGTGATTGTAGCAACACCGACCGGATCAACCGGTTATTCATTAAGCTGTAATGGCCCAGTGGTTTTTCCTGAATCTTCCAGTTTCGTAATTACCCCCGTAGCCCCACACAATCTGAATGTGCGGCCTATTATTGTGCCCGATGACAATATCATATCCTTTGAAATAGAAGGACGCACCGACCATTTCATTTGCGCCCTCGATTCGCGCAAAGAACTCGTAGATAAAAAAGTGCAGCTGGCAGTGCGTCGAGAATCCTTTACCCTAAGCCTGGTACGGTTAAATGAAAATAACTTTTTGCAAACCCTCAGAAACAAGTTATCATGGGGGCTTGATACAAGGAATTAACATTTTTCCCTGAATAAGAAATTCCGGCAAATCCGGTTCTTAATATTAAATTGCGAATTATGAAGAAATTGGTTGTAACGGCACTTTTTATTATTTCCGTACTTACTGTGCAACAGGTTACTGCCCAATATGAAAGTATTGTACACACAGGCGAATTTGGGTTTTCGGCAGGTGCAGCACATTATTTCGGCGACCTGAACACCAGGGCCAAATTAAACCGCCCCAAACCGGCGATTGGATTATTTTTTCGTAAACAATTTGGAAATTATATAGCCTTACGGGTTGCCGGCCACTATGCCCAGTTAGGTTATTCTGATGTATATAATACACAGAACGAATACCAGCGCAGGCGCAACCTCAGCTTCAACACAAACGTTTTTGAATTTACCCTGCAGGGCGATTTCAACTTCTTTAAGTTTGTTCCTGCCGATCCCGATTACAGGTTTACACCTTATTTAACGTTCGGAGTAGGAGCATTCAGCTATGATCCCTATGCCTATTTGAATGGCAAAAAATATTTCCTTCGTCCGCTCGGAACCGAAGGACAGGGAACAGCGGCCTACCCTGACCGCAAGCCTTATAATACCATGGCGCTTTGTTTTCCTATAGGTGTAGGTATTAAATATGCCCTGAACGACCGCATGAACCTGGGTTTTGAAGTTGTATACCGCATGACGACCACCGACTATCTCGACGATGTGAGCAAAACCTATGTGGGGGCCGATAAATTCCCTCCTTTGCCAGATGGTACACCGTCTGTAGCTCAGCAATTGCAGGACCGGTCGTACGAAACCGGCGATATTATCGGTATAGAAGGCCGTCAGCGTGGTTTTTCAAAACAAAAAGACGCTTACGTACTGGCCGAGGTTACTTTATCATTCAATCTTACTTCATATCGCTGTCCTACAGCTTATTAGTTTGGGGTTTGTTGTTTGAAGTTTGTGGTTATTTAAGAGCGCTCTCCCTGCGAAATTGTTAATTTTCAAGGGTCGGCACCAACCTCAAACAACAAACTATAAACCATAAACCGGTTTTTACGTACCTTTGTGCCCTTCAAAAACCGGGTATGCAGAGCCTCAAGGAGCAAATAAACGTTCAAAAACTTCCACGCCATATAGCAATTATTATGGATGGGAATGGTCGTTGGGCTAAAGAAAAGGGGCAAGACCGCCTCTATGGCCATTTTCATGGCGTTGAAAGCGTACGAAATATCGTTGAGGGATGTGCTGAACTGGGCATTGAATATCTCACACTTTATGCTTTTTCTACCGAAAACTGGGACCGCCCGCAATATGAAGTAACCGGTCTTATTGAGTTGCTGGTTGAAACCATTCGTAAGGAAACAGAAACCCTGAATAAAAATAATATCAAACTGCATGTAATAGGCGACGTGAAAATGTTGCCCGAATATGCGCAAAAAGAACTGAACGAATCGCTGCAGATCACCAGTGTCAATACAGGTTTAAACCTGGTAATGGCATTAAGTTACAGCAGTCGGTGGGAGTTGGTGGAGGCAGTAAAACTTATTGCCGAAGATGTAAAAGCCGGAAAAGTTGACCCCGCTACCATCACCCAGAATACCCTACAGCAATACCTGGCCACCAGTAATTTTCCCGACCCCGAATTAATGATTCGCACCAGCGGCGAATATCGTATCAGTAATTTCTTATTATACCAACTAGCTTATGCAGAATTGTATTTTACCAATGTACGGTGGCCCGACTTCCGGAAAGAGAACCTATACGAAGCTATTCTTGATTTTCAGCGTCGTGAAAGACGCTTTGGTAAAACCGGGGATCAAATACAAAAAGAGCCTATAAACGGATAAGTCGAATTGGTCATGAATAAATTATGAATCCGTCGATTAGGTGTCCGTTTTAACAAACCCTTTTAATATTTCCCCCTTAATTTGCTCCACTTTAAACTCCCCGGAATGCAGCGTTCGCGTACTTTTAGTATTTTCTTACTGGTTTTAGCTTTTTTTTCCGTCGGATCAATCCGTGCCCAGGTTGTTACTGATACTGTTCCAACCTCAATTGATCCTGAACTGGAAGCAATACCGCATTCAAAGGCTCCCAAAGAATATATTATAGGAGGTATTTCCGTTACCGGTACCAAACGCTACGATCAGCAACTGCTTGTTTCTATTGCAGGTATTAATGTAGGTGATAAAGTAATGATTCCCGGAGGAGATAATTTTAGCAAGGCACTTACCAACCTGTGGAACCAGCACCTTTTTTCGAACGCGCAGATCTATTTTACAAAACTCGAGGGGAACAAACTATTTATAGAAATACACGTTACCGAACGCCCTGCTTTATCCAAATACTTTATAAAAGGAATACCCAAGTCGCAGGCAGATGAACTGAAAGGTAAGATGGGCCTTATTTCAGGACGTGTAGTTACCGAAAACACAAAACGCAGCGCCGAAGAGGCCATTAAAAAATATTATACCGAAAAAGGTTTTCAAAGCGCCTCTGTACGTATTGACGAAGCGCCCGATCCTGCTTTACCCAATTCAATTATTTTAACCTTGTATGTTGAAAAAGGACATAAGGTGCGGATTGATAACGTAAGCTTTTACGGAAATGAACAGGTGAATGAGCAGCGCCTGAAAAAGCAATTGAAGGGTACGCACGAAATGACCAAGATGACGCTGTATCCGACCCATGAAACCAGCCCATATGGTACAAACAAAGAGATTTCTTTTAAAGACTACCTGAGCCAGGCCGGCTTTTTATCACTTACCAGAACCAAGGAATTTCTTGATCCTTATTTCCGCTTCAAATTATTCAGCTCGGCCAAATTCAATGCGAAAAAGTATGAGGAAGATAAAGAGAAAGTGCTGGACTATTACAACTCGCTTGGATATCGCGACGCCGCCATCGTTGCCGACACGCAATATTATAATAAGAAGGGTAATCTGAAAATAGATCTGAAAGTAGATGAAGGTCACCGCTATTATTTTGGTAACGTGAGCTGGAAAGGAAATACCAAATATTCCGATTCTATTCTTACCATATTATTAGGTATAACAAAAGGCGATGTTTATAACCTGGATATCCTTAACAGGAAACTGGGTAAACAAATGTCGCAGGAAGGTGGCGACATCAGCAGCCTTTATATGGATGACGGTTACCTGTTCTTCCGAATTGAACCGGTTGAAACTGCCGTATACAACGATACGATCGACTTCGAAATCCGTATACAGGAAGGTCCGCAGGCCACTATTAAAAACGTAACCATTTCCGGTAACGAAAAAACAAAAGAGCACGTTATTCGTCGTGAGCTTCGCACGTTGCCCGGTGAAAAATTCAGCCGTACCGACCTGATTCGTTCACAACGTGAAATTGCGCAGTTGAACTTCTTTAACCAGGAAAAGATCGGTATTAACCCTGTTCCCAATCCTGAAGATGGAACGGTAGATATACATTATTCCGTAGAGGAAAAATCATCTGACCAGTTAGAGCTGAGTGCCGGATGGGGTGGTGGTATCGGATTAACCGGTACACTGGGTGTATCGTTCAATAACTTCTCCATTAGAAATATATGGAATAAAAAAGCCTGGGACCCCTTACCTACAGGTGATGGACAAAAACTGAGTATGCGTGTGCAATCGAACGGCCGTGCATATCAGTCGTACAACTTATCATTTACCGAGCCCTGGCTGGGAGGTAAAAAAAGAAACTCATTAACGGTAAGCTTATATAAAAGCGTTTTCCGTACCGGTGGTCTGGATGCCAGCGGAAGATATTTCTTCAGCGACACCAACCGTTTGAAAAACTTTGGCGCCAGCATTGCCATGGGTAAGCAATTAAAATGGCCCGATGACTTCTTCTCACTCGTATACTCTATAAACTATACGCAGTACAAACTGCAGAATTACCGGTTATTCACGGCCGATTTCAGAAACGGTACATCGAATAATCTGAGCGTTAAAGTTGCGCTTAACCGTAACTCGGCAGGTCCTAACCCGATCTTCCCCACTACGGGATCTAACTTTATGATAAGCGGGCAGTTTACGCCACCGTATTCTTTATTCCGACCGAACACTACCAGT
>Ga0105239_10000991_pt1 | contig 39815 bp, 30 predicted proteins | sample KBSC44metaG_FD_92761 | JGI IMG/M metagenome (GOLD analysis project Ga0105239, IMG submission 92761) | Corn rhizosphere microbial communities from Kellogg Biological Station, Michigan, USA - KBS C4-4 metaG | ecosystem: Host-associated > Plants > Roots > Rhizosphere > Soil | place: Michigan, USA... | reverse complement strand
TTCGCCCGGAAGCCCGCGCGCTCGGTGAAGCTGGCGCGATAGCGCGTCATCGTGCCGGTGCCGACGTCGATCGCGAACCAGGCCAGCAGGCCGGCGCTCAACGCCACGACGAGCGTGATCGCGATCATCATGCGCGGCTCCCTTCGGCACGATCAGCATCCAGCCCGTGAAGCCCCGGAGCGGGCTTGAAGATCGCCAGGTCCGGCGCTTCGCCCATCGCGCGCAGCTCTTCGTAGAAGCTCGGCACCATGTCGCAGGCGCTGAAGAAACCCTGCACCTTGCTCTGGCCCTGCGCATTCGGCTTGCCGTAACCCCGGTTGACGAAGCGGAAGAGCTCGGCGAGCTGGATCTTTCCGCTCTCGATGCCGGTGATTTCGACGATGCTGGTGACCAGCCGCGTGCCGCAGGCGAAGCGCGTCTGCTGCACGATCACGTCGACCGCGCTCGCCACCTGTTCGCGAATCGCGTTCAGCGGCAGGTCCATGCCCGCCATCAGCACCATCGTCTCCAGCCGCGCCAGACCGTCGCGCGGCGTATTGGCATGCAAGGTCGTCAGCGAGCCCTCGTGGCCGGTGTTCATCGCCTGCAGCATGTCCAGCGCCTCGGCGCCGCGGCATTCGCCGACGACGATGCGGTCCGGCCGCATGCGCAAGGTGTTCTTCACCAGGTCGCGGATCGGCACCGCGCCCTTGCCTTCGACGTTCGCCGGCCGCGCTTCGAGGCTGATCAGGTGCTCGTGGTGCAGCTTCAGCTCGGCCGCGTCCTCGACCGTGATCACGCGTTCGCCGGGCGGGATGAAGTTCGACAGGATGTTGAGCAGGGTCGTCTTGCCCGAGCCGGTGCCGCCGGAGACGACGATGTTCTTGCGGCTCTTCACGCAGATCTCGAGGAACTGCGCCATCGCCAGCGAGATCGAGCCATAGCCGACCAGGTCCTGCGCGCTGAGCTTCTTCTTCGCGAACTTGCGGATCGTGATCGTCGGCCCCTTCAAGGCCAGCGGCGGGATGATCGCGTTGACGCGCGAGCCGTCTTTCAGCCGCGCATCGACCATCGGCGAGGATTCGTCGATGCGCCGGCCGAGCGGCGTGACGATGCGCTCGATCACGCCGAGCACCGCGCGATCGCCGGTGAAGGTCAAGGGGTGGCGCAGCAGGCGGCCGGCGCGCTCGACGTAGATCTCGTCGAAGCGGTTGACCATGATCTCGCTGACGCTGTCGTCTTCGAGCAGGTCTTCCAGCGGACCGAGGCCGATGGCTTCGTTCAGCACCTGCTTGAGCAGCAGCGCGTGGTCCAGCTCGGCCGGGATCTCGGCCTTCTCGGCTTCGATGATCTGGCGGATCAGCGTCGTCGTCGTCTCGCGCAGCTGCTCATCGGTCATGCCGTGCACATCCTGGCGGCGCAGGTCCATGGTCTCGAGCAGCTGGCCGTGCAGGCGCCGGCGCCACTCGAATTCGAGCTGCCGCCGCTGCGCGCCAGGGACGACGACAAGCTGGAACGGCTTCGTTTCGTCCTCGCCGGCCTCGCCCGGCGCACGCTGGTAGACGGCCTGTTGCGCCGCCTCGGCCGCGCGGTGCGACCTGGCCAGCTCCTCGGTCGCCAAACGATTGCGATAGCCGGCGGTATCGGAGCGGGAGTTCGGGTGCGCCGCCTGCACCAGGTTCTCGATGCCATCGCTGCCGATCGCCTGCACGCGCAGCTTGAACGGGCCGATCTCGATCACGTCGCTCGGCCTCAGCGGGCCGTGCTGCACCTCGACGCGGCGGCCGTTGACCTGAACCCCGCTGTAGGCGCCCATATCTTCGATCAGCACGCCGCTCGGCGTCTTGAAGAGCCGGGCATGCTCCTTCGCGACGCGCCAGCTGTCCAGCCGCACTTCACTGCGCGCGGCCTTGCCGATGACGCAATCGTCCGGCACCTGCATCAGGCGCTCGCTGCCGTCGGGGGACGTGAGTCGAAGCTGCAGCATCGCAGTCGGCCCTACTGGCGAACCAGTTGCACGTGGAACTGGCCGGAGGCGTTGCCGCCCTGGACATAGATGGTCTTCGCCGCCTTTTGATAGACCGTGCCGGCGATCTCACTCACGTCGAAGTTGAGCGACAGAGCCTGCCCGTTGGCATCGGGCGCGAAGGTCGTGGCCACCGGCGCCCGGCCACTCATCGTGATCGTGGCCGAGGTCCCGGTCGACACATCGACGCGCGAGCTGAGGATCTTCAAGTCGGTGATCGAAAAGCTGAGGTTCACCGGCAGCAAACCGCCCGGCGCATAGGTGCAACTCACAGCGGCGATCTTCAACAGGCCCGTTGCCGGACTGAATGTCGCCGTCAGCGGGCACCGGCCGAGCAGGCTGTTGTTGTTGTAGGTCCCGACGGGCGAGCCGTCGCCGCCCACGATGACGACACCGCCGCTGTACTGGATCTCGCTGTCGGTGGGCGCGTCGGCCTGGTCGGTGAGCAATCCGAACTGCGTGTTCCAGGCGTTCTGTCCGCCGCTGATCGTCACGGTGTCGGCACCGGCGCTGCTGCTGGCGTTGTAGCCGTAGACGCTGGTGACATTGAGATCGCCGACGACGGTGACACCCCAGGACGCGACGTCGTGATCGTCGATCTTGTACTTGGCCCCGGCCGTCGAGTCCTCCGAGTACGCATAGGACGTCCCGTCCAGGTCGATCGAAGCGCGGCCGATGTCGACCGCCTTGTCGACCAGCCTGGCCGACTTGACTGACGCGGTCAGCGTCGTCATGCCGCCGCCGGTCACCGTGGTGTACTGCCCGTGCGCCTCGACATCGGCCGATTCGAATCGAATCGCCGGACCGGCCGGATTGCGCAGCGCCGCGACCAGCGCATCCATCGTCGTCGACGACGAAGTCGGCTGCGCGCAGATGCCGCCGTCGACCTTCGCACTGCACAACGGGCCGGCCGGCACGGCGAACACCGGATTGGCCGCCACCGGGGTCGTCCCACCGCCCGGCGTGCCGTTGCCGCCGCCATCACCGCCACCACCGCCGCACGCGGACAGCAAGGCGGCCAGGCCGAGAACGAGCGGCGCACCGCGTGCGGATTGGAATGCTGTCTTCATCGAATACTCCTTGTTCGTGTTCAAAACGACGGCACGCCGCGTCAGTCCCGGTCCAGTTGTGCCGGATTGCGCCCCGGCTGCAATGGCTCGCCGATATGCGGCGGCGGCCCTCCGACGCGCTCCAGCCGCTCCATCGTTCGTTGCACCCGATCGGCCAATCCCGGCGAGTTGCTGTCGACCAGGCTCGGCGTCACGAATACCACCAACTCGGTCTCGTCGTTCTGGAATCGCTTCGAACGGAACAACGCACCGAGCACCGGGATGTCGCCGAGCCCGGGCACCTTGTCGATCGTGGCGCTGGTCTTGCGCGAGATCAGTCCGGAGAGAACCATGGTCTCGCCGCTCTTCAGGTTGAATTCGGTCTTGGTCTTGCGCTTCGTGAAGGCCGGCCCGCCGGCCGTCGTGATCGACGCGTCGATCGCGGTGACCTCACTGTCCACGCTGGCACGGATCACGCCGTCGCGATCCACCTTGGGCTCGATGTCGAGCTTGATGCCGTAGTCCTTGTAGATCACCGTCTGCCCGGCCAGGCTGGAGACGACGAAAGGAATCTCGCCGCCGGCCAGGAACTTGGCTGCCGACCCATTTCGCGCCATCAGCTGAGGCTCGGCAAGGATGGTCAGCCGCCCGTTCTGCTGCATCAGGTTGAGCTGAGCGCTCAGGCCCATGTTGATCGCCGACAGCACGTTCAGGCCGCTCGGCAGGATCACGGTGGTGCTGCCGTCGGCGCTCGAGATCGGCGGCGAATTCGGCACGCCGATCTGGTAGCCGTCGCCGTGGCGATTCGCCGGGCTCCAGATGCCGCCCACCGCCGCACCGCCGGTGGTACCCCACTTGAGTCCGATCTCGCTCAGTTCATTGACCGGAAACTCGACCACCTTGACGTCGAGCATCACCATCTTCTCGAGGCCGAGGCGGTTCGTCAGATTCAGGATCTGCGGATAGGTCTCGGCCATCTTGCCGATCTTCGCGAGGTCGGAGTCGGACAGGCCCTCGCCTTCGACCACGACCTTGTCGCCGATCAGCGCGGTCTTCACGTTGGGCATCGCGTTCAGGTAGCTCGCGATCTCGCGATTGCCGCGGCCCGGATCGCCGGCGCCGCCGATGCTGATCTTCACCCGCTGGTAGCGGCCGTCCGCGTTCCAGACGAAGAGCGACGAGACGCCCGGGCCATTGGCGAACAGGATCACCGCCTTGCCGTCGAGCGCGGCGGCCGACAGGATTCCACCGTTACCGACCGCGATGCGCGCCACGCCGGGCGTCTGGAAGACCCGCGATTCGCCGACGTACATGTCGATCTCGGTCACCGCCTCGTCCTCGGGCGGGCGCTGGATCGGGACATAGGGCTCCTTGCGGCGCGCCGCGGCGCTGCGCTGGCTTGGCCGCAGGTTCTCTCCGAAGCCGCCGCTCGCCGGGGCCGGCTTCACCTCTTGCACGCCGGGAATGCCGCTGGCCGACGCGGCTGGCGGCGCGGCGGAGGCGGGGCCGGCGATCACCGGGGCGCCCCCGCTGGATTGGCCATGCGCGAGGCCGGAGAGCGCGATGGCGGCCAGCGCGAAACAAGACGACGGGAACTTCATGACTGCGGCTTCAGGCGCTCTTTCGATGGGACACAACGGACCGCCCAACGGCGGTCTCGCAAGACGGGATTCAGGGTTGGAGCGGCGCCGGAGCGCTGGCGAGCGGCACGCGGCCCGTGGCGTCCTCCGCTGCGGCGGACTTGCGCATCGCAGCATCGATCCGCCGCTTGATGGCCAGCTCATCGCTCGCTCCGCCGCCCCGCTCCAGGCCGAGGTTCAAGGCCTCGGGCGAGAACTTGCCGCCCTGGCCGCCGTATATCACCGGTACCTGCCAGGCCTCGCCGTTCGGCCCTTTCTTCTTCAGGCCGAGCAGCGCGTCGATATCGCCCTGCACGCTGGCCGTGGCCTTGCCGTCCTGTGGATTGCGCAGCAGCGCGGTGATGCGGCCGGCCTCGCGCGCGACGATCACGCGCTGTGCTTCCTCGGGCGTGGTGTCGAGCGTAACAGTCGCGTACTGGCGCACCGCGCCGCCTTTCGGATCGTCGACCGAACGCTGGCCCGTGGCCATCACTTTGACGGTCTGCAGCAGCGGGAAGGTCAGCTTGCGGCCGTCGCGGTCGACGGTGACGATCAGGTCGATCACGTCGCCCGGCTCCAGCATGCCGGAGATCGAACTGATCTCGTCCACCGGCACCGTCATCGCGCGTCGGCCGGTCTCGACCCGGGCCGAGAAGGTCGGCACGCGCTTGGTCTCGAGCAGGCCCCACAGGATCATCTCGCCGGGGCCGACGTCGTAGGCCAGGCGCTGTCCGTCGACCCGATCGAAATCGCCCGGCGAGATCGCCGAAGAATGCGCGTAGTCGAGCGGCACCGCGCGCACCGCGACCGTCTCGCCTGACAGGGCATCACCGCGCTTGAGCGCCTGCTTCGCGACGACGACGTTGACTGTCTTGCCGCGCGAGCGGGCTTCGATCTCGCTCATCTGCTGGGCGAGAAAGCTGCGCGCACCGAGCGCCGCCAGCACGCCGATCACCAGGGACACGCCGAGCACGGCCCAGGTCTTGTTGAACTTCGGGCGACGAGGGAGAGGGAACTTCATGACGGGTTTGGTGTGCGGCCGGCGAGGCTATTGAGGCAGCGACAGCGCGAAGCTGATCTTCTGGTAGGCGGTGCGGAAGGCTTCGAGCAGCTCGCGCAGCACGCTGTGGTCGTCGACCATGCCGATGCCGATGCCGAGCGCGAACGCCAATGCGGCACAGACGATCGCGTACTCCATCGACGATTGGCCGCGCTGCCGCACAGCGGATCGGCCGCGGGGATGTCTCTTCATCGGATCGTCTCCATTGCGGTGACGGTGTTCAGCACGACGGCGGTGCGGCCGTCCTGCAGCCGGGTGATCACCGCGGTCGCTTCCTTGGCCGGACCCTTGAAGAGCAGCAGCCGGCTGCCCGCCGTCGCGATCGGCATGCGCGCGGCATCGCCCGCCTCGGTATCGCGCTCGAGCATCAAGCCGTCATCGCGCAGCGTGGCCTCGAGCCGATCGCGGTTCAGCTGCGGCGGCAAGCCGTTGGCGAACACCAGCTGGCTGGAGACACGGCCGTTGTCTTCGGACGAGGTCTGGCTCAGCACGCGCGAGCCGGCCGGCAGGCGGTCGCGCCACTGCTGCGCGAAGCGTCGCGTCTCGTCGCGATGCGCCAGCGCCGCCTTGACGTGGCTGGCGGCGACGATGCCGCGCGTACCGCGGCCGGCGGCCTCGAGCTGCACCGTCAGGTAGAACTCGCCTTGCGGCCGGCCGAGGATCTGCTTGGCGCCGAGCGTGCTCTCGACCAGCGGCTCGCCAAGGCTGCGACGAAACCATTCGGCAACGCGCTGCGGCGGCTGGTCCGAGATGAAGCCGCGGATGCGCATCGGCACGCCGTTGAAGCCGAGTTGCTCGCCGACATCGAATGTCTGCGCGTGATCCGGAAGCGCGAGCTCCGGCCAGGCCGGCGACGGCGCGGCGCTCGCCGCCACCGCAGACACCGCCAGCCACAGCGCGGCAAAGACATGCCATGGCGCTTGCCGCCAGGCCGCCGGCAACAGGGCCCACGCCCTCATGGCGCCTTGCTCCGCAGGCGGTCGGGCGGCACCACGTCCTGCCAGAAGTCGAGCTCGCCGAGCTTCGGGCCTTCCATCGTCATCAACGGCGCCTCGAGGCCGGAGACGATCGGACTGACCAGCCGTCCGACCGCCTGCAGCTTCGCCACCGGGCTCAGCACCGCGTTGTCGAGCCTGCCCTGCACGTCGCCGGGACCGCGCCCTGTCCAGGTATCGATCGCGACGCTGGTGCTGCGCCGGATCGTCAGGTCGATCTTGTCGAAGGGCACGTAGGCTTCGAGACCCGCCGGCAGGTTGGCCAGCTTGACGCTGACGTTGCCGCTGTAGAGGCCGCGTGCGGCGAGCGACATCTTGCCGCTCAGCGGAAACGGCCGGCCGTCGTGCGCGCCCTGAAAGCCACCGTCATGCATCGCCGCGTTGCCGGTGCCGAAGCTCAGGCTCACGTCCTGGCCGAGCGACGCGATCAGCGCCGACCCCTTCGGATCGGTCCAGAAGACTTGACGGAAGGCGGCGCTCCGGTCCGGCGCCTGCTGCGTGACGATCGGCGCATTGGCCGATTCGAAGAAGCGGCTGCGCACCTCGTCGGCGAGCTGCGCCTCTGGCTTCCAGCCGCTGGTCACCGCGCCGTTGCGCACCATCGCCTCGAACGCGACGTAGCGGCTCGCCGCTTGGGTGCTGTGGGCGATGTCCTGATATTTGGCGATCATCGGCATCAGCAGGAAGAGCGGTATCAATGCGGCCGCGATGACCAGCATCTCGGCCAAGGCCTGGCCGCGTTGCCGGCCCGGCTCCGACTTGCTGCGCCTCACTGGGCAGCCGGGCGAGCTCATGGCGCAGCCACTCCCTGCAAGCCGAGCTGTGCCGTCCGGGCATCGCCGCTGGCGTCGACCAGATGGGCCTGCCAGTACGGATTGAACAGGCTGGCGAGCTCGCTGTTGCCGTCGCGACGCGCCTGCCCATCCGGCCGCATGAAGAACACCTCCGAGGCCGAGACGCCCGCGTAGACGCCACGCGCCGGGTCGCCCGCATAGGCATTCAGGTGCTTGGAGCCCCTGATCGCGGAGCGCGCGTCCGAGGTGGCGGTCTGGTCCGAGGCGCGAGTCACGCGCACCGCGAAGCGCACCTTGGGGTCGAGCTTCTTGCTGTCGGCGCCGCCCTTGCCGCCGTTCTCCGGCACGTAGGCCAACGCCTTGTCGGAGAGGTCGAAGAAATTGGGGAGGCCGGAATAGCTCCAGTCGTTGCCGCTGTTGTTTGCGTCTTCGGTGGCCTGGGGATTGTCGCCGGCGCCGGGGCCGCCGCCGTCATCCTGGGTCGAGCTGCTCTTGGCCTTCTGGCCGCCGTAGGCGACGACCTCTTCTTCGGAGACGCATTTGTGGCGCGAATCCGGGTGGTACGTCCACATCGAATTCGTGTCGAGCGCGCGCCACTCGTCGTAGCCGACGAGCTCGGTGCCGCCGGCCCGCCGCATGTAGTCGAACTTGATGCCGTTGGTGCCGGTGCACATGCCCGCCCAGGCCGTGCTCTTCCAGCGCCGCTCCCGCACGAACGAATCCAGGTTGGCGGCGCCGACAGTGGCTTGCTTGAAGCGCTCCCGCTCGTCGCTGCCGTAGTTCTGCATGAAGGGCTTGCCCTCGAAGTTCAGATAGCCATCGGCCAGCGGAACGAGGTCCACGGCGACTGTCCCGTCATTGGCATAATTGGCCCGCGCCACGTCGTTCATCACTTCGTTGCGCTGAACCGGCATCATCCCGGTCATTGCCAGCTGCGCAGTCTTCAGCGCGGTTTTCGAGGCCTCGGCTGCCAGCTCGGCGACTTCCGCCAGTGCCTGCACCCCTTGATTGGCATAGGTGAGCGCACCGTATTCATAGGCGTAAGTGAGACCCATGCACAGTGCTGGATAGTCCTTGTCCATCAGTCCGGCGACAGCCCGGTTGTAATAGGTCTCGCAAGCCCAGCTCGCACTGGCGGCAGTCTCCCCGTGCATCTCGATGAATTGAGTCCATGACGATGCACTCGCCAATTGGGCGATCGCGACTTCATTGGCCATCAATGCACGGTTGGTATAGGCCGTGTAGTTGAAGGCGCGTGCGTGCATCAACCCGGCGCTGTACGCGACAGCGTCGGTGGTGGTCACGAGCTTGGATTTTTCGCGCTGGAGCTGACCGCTATTGAAGAGGAAGAACAGCGAAGCCAGGCCACCCACGAGAACGAAGATCCCGTAGATGAGCGCTTGACCCCGCTGCGCGCGCAGGCCCTTCCGTTGCGGCCAGTCCCGGCGGGAGCTGGCGCGCCGCATGTTGTGAGGACTGCGGCGTTTACGGAGCCGCGGAGCGCGACTCGTTGTTCGAATACGCGTCCAGGCCCTTCTTCTTGTTGGCCGAAGTTGCAGCGTTGTCGGCCGCAGTCTTGGCCAGGCCTCGGGCAGTGTCTGCCGACTGACCCGAGACTTCAGCCGCAATGCCCGCGGTCTGATTGCGAATCGTCTCGCCGAAGAACTGATACACCGCAATCGCCGCTACGCCGATCAGCGCCACGATGATGATGTATTCGGTCATGCCTTGGCCAAGTTGCTTCCGCTTGGCTTGAAGACGCCGTTGTCGCATGTGTTCCATCCCTGAATTTGTTGATGTGACTTCTCTTTGCTCTGGCGCCACTAAAGCATCCTGAGCGGATGCAAAGATACCATTTCTCTTTACAATCCCGCAATAGAATCAAGGCCAAATTGATAAAGTTCGTAACGTGCACTTCCAGTTCGTTGATCCATGAAGTGATAGAGTCGCCAATCCGGACACTCGACAATTCCAAAAATGTCGGGTGAGAGTCTGCAGTTCCGGACACTCTGCACCCACTCACCCATTGGCAGAACGACTCATGCCGGCAGAACAGGAACTCATCGCGCGCCCATCGGCCGCATTGGCTCCGGTCGAACGAGGAGCACGTCTTCCTTCCTCGCTGTGGCCGCGCCTCGCCCTCGCTTGCACCGTCGGTGCGGCAGCGACCACCGGTTGGGCACCGTTGGCCTGCTGGCCACTCTCACTGGCAGGCTATGCGCTGCTCTTCAGCCTGCTGCGCCGCACCGGCGCTGCAGGGCAGGCTGCGGCCATCGGCGCCGCCTTTGGCGTCGGCGTGCATGCCGCCGGCCACGGCTGGGTGTTCAGTTCGATGCGTGACCTGATGAGCATGCCGGCACCGCTCGCGCTCTTCGGTAGCGCCTTCTTCGTTGCCTACCTTAGTCTCTTCACCGCCCTGCCTTGTGCGCTCTGGCGCCGCGGCACGGCGTGTTCGCCGCCGTGGGCAAAGGCGCTGGGATGGGCGGCGTGGATGATGCTCGGGGAGTACATGCGCAGCCTGCCGTTCAACGGCTTCACCTCGCTGTCGCTCGGCTATGCCTTGCTCGACGCCGGGCTGGCCGGCCTCGCTCCGCTGTGGGGGGTCTATGCGATGAGCTTCTGCGGCTTCGTCGTGGCGGCCAGTCTGGCCGCGGCGCTGCAAAGCGATAGGCACCACCGTTGGCGCTGGATCTTGCCGCCCGCAGCCCTGGCAGTCTTCGCGATGCTGGCCTCTCGAATCGACTTCGTCACCCCGATCGGCAAGCCGCTGAGCTTTCGCTTGCTGCAGATCAACATGGTGCAGCCGCTCAAGGACGACCCGGCGCGCGCTCGCTCGAACATCGATCTGCTGATCAACCGCATTGCGGCCGATCCTGCGGACTTCATCGTCACGCCGGAGACCGTCTTCCCGGCGGTCTTCAATGAAATGCCGGCCGAAGCGCTGAAACGGCTGCAGCGCTTCGCCCAAGCCACGAAGTCGAACCTGTTGATGGGTGCGACGACGGTATCCGCCGACGGCTCACGGCACAACAGCGTGATCGAGATGCCGGCCGACGGCGGCGCGATGCAGCAGGTCGACCGGGTCTACCTCACCGCGCTCGGCGAGTACAGCCCGCCCGGGCTGGCCTGGTTCGCGCGGCGCATGAACATCATCGTCACGGACTTGCAGCCGGGAGCGGCCGATCAGGCACCGCTGCGCGCGGGCGGCCAGCGCATCGGCGCGCTGATCTGCAATGAAGACATGACGGGCGAACGCGCCCGCGACTGGCTCGCCGGCGCGGAACCGGCGACCCTCTTCATCAACCCCAGCAACCTGGCCTGGTTCGACGGCAGCGCCGCATCGGCACAACGCCAGCAGTTGGTGAGGATGCGCGCGCTCGAATTTGGGCGGCCGCTGCTGCGGGTCGCGAACACCGGCGTCACCGCGTCGATCGACGCGCACGGCCGCGTGCTCGCGCAACTTCCCGCCGAAGCCTCCGGCGACCTGCGCGGAACGGTGCAAGGCATGCAGGGGCTGACACCTTACGCCCGCTGGGGCGACACGCCGATCGTGCTGTTCGCGCTCTGCGCGGCGGCTATCGCCACCACCGTCCGCATGCACCGACCGCGCCTGCCGACCCTGCCGCCGCCGGGCCCGTCGCGCAGGTGAAAGCCGGCTTTTCCGATTCAACGCAAAATACCCCCCCGGCGATGCGCCGCAGCCAGGTTCGCACACACTGTCGGAGCGAGCGGCGGCAGCGCTTGTGCCGGGCTGTTGTCGTCCCCACTTGCATTCGCCGATCGCCTGCCATTGCCCCCATCATGAACGCGCGCCTCCAGCCTCCGGATCTCCTGACCGCCCTGCAGCATGGCGGCAGCTGCCGCTTGCCGACCGAGATGGGCGAATTCCGGCTGCACGGCTTCCGCGATCCGGCCACCGGGCGTGAGCACGCCGCGCTGACCCTGGGCACGATCGACGACGGCCAGCCGGTGCTGGCGCGCCTGCACTCCGAGTGCCTGACCGGCGATACGCTGTTCAGCCTGAAGTGCGACTGCGGCGCGCAGCTGCAGCGCGCGCTGGAGCTGATCTCGACGGAAGGCCGCGGCGCGCTGCTCTACCTGCGCCAGGAAGGCCGCGGCATCGGCCTGGTCGACAAGATCCGCGCCTATGCGCTGCAGGATGCCGGCGCCGACACGGTCGACGCGAACCGCCTGCTCGGGCTGCCCGACGATGCCCGCGATTACCGCATCGCGGCCGACATGCTGGGCCTGCTCGGCATCGCCGACCTGCGGCTGTTGACCAACAACCCGGCCAAGGTGGAGGCGTTGCGCGGCCTGGGCATCAGTGTCAGCGAGCGCCTGCCGCTGCATGCCGGCCACAACGAGCACAACCAGGGCTACCTGCAGACCAAGGCGCTGCGCATGGGCCACTGGTTCGCGGCTGGTCAGACCGACCCGGACGCCTGAGCGTCGATCACGCCGCCTTCACTGAGAGCCTGAGAGTCTTTCGCTCATGCCCGCTCATCACGCCCAAAACCACCCGCTCGTCGTTGCAAATGCTCGCCATAGCCCGAGCTATGGCTGTGCTTTGCGCCTAGATCGGGCGGCTTTTGGCGCGCTGCTCGGGCACGCCCGAAAAACTCTCAGACTCTGAGGCGCCGCGCCGCGCGCACCATGTGCCGCACCGCCGCGCGGCGCGCCGCCGCGGGATCATGGGCCGCGATGGCCTCGACGATCGCGGCATGTTCGGCGCGCACCGCACGCGCGAAATCGGCATGGCGCGCCTCGTTGCCGCGCGTGACGCGCATCGCTTCGCGCAGGTACTGCTCGAGAAAGCCCAGCAGCAGCCGGAACTGCGGATTGCCGGTGGCTTCGGCCACCTTGCGATGGAAGGCCAGGTCTTCGGCCACGCCGTCGCGGCCGGCCGTGGCGGCAGCATCCAGGGCGGTCAAGGCATCGCGCAGGCCGCGGATCTGCGTGCGGGTGGCGCGCTCGGCGGCCAGCGCCGCAATCTCGCCTTCGAGCGCACGCCGCACTTCCACCACTTGCACCACCGAGCTGAGAGAGCCCAGCACGCTCGAATCGAAATGGAGCGGCTGGTGCGCCGCCGGCGGCTCGACGAAGGCGCCCGAGCCCTGGCGCGAGCGCAGCAAGCCGCGCGAACGGAGCTGATGCATCGCTTCGCGCACCACGCTGCGCGACACGCCATGGGTCTCCGCCAGCTGCACTTCGGCCGGCAGCCGGTCGCCCGGCCGCAGCGCGCCGCTGTCGATCTGCTCGGCCAGGATGTTCGCGAGCCGGTCCGACAAGCGGTCGACCGACAGCATCCTGGGCGGCACGGCCGCGGCGGCGCGGGCGCTCATCGCATCTTGGCGGGCGCCGGCCGCGTGGCGCCGCGCGCATTCAGGTAGACCGCGTAGAGCGACGTGGTGCCGCAGATGAAGAGCCGGTTCAGCTTCGCGCCGCCGAAGCAGACGTTGGCCACCACCTCGGGCACGAGGATCTTGCCGAGCAGCGTGCCGTCGGGCGCATAGCAGTGCACGCCGTCGCCGGCGCTGGTCCAGAGATGGTCCTGGCTGTCGATGCGAAAGCCGTCGAAGAGCCCGTTGCCGCATTCGGCGAACACCTCCCCGCCCGAGAGGCTTTGCCCATCCGCGCCGACGCGGAAGCGCCGGATGTGGCGCGGCCCGTCGGCCACGTGCGTGGCGCCGGTGTCGGCGACGTAGAGCAGGCTTTCGTCGGCCGAGAACGCGAGCCCGTTCGGCTGCACGAAGCCGCTGCCGACGCGGGTCACGGCCCTGCCCGCCGGATCGATCCGATAAACGCAGCGATCGCCGATCTCGCTCGGCGAGGCATCGCCTTCATAGTCGCTGTCGATGCCGTAGCTCGGGTCGCTGAACCAGATGCTGCCGTCGGACTTGACGACCACGTCGTTCGGCGAATTCAGGCGCTTGCCGTCGACGTGCGATGCGAGCACGGTGCGCGAACCGTCATGCTCGGTGCGGCTGACGCAGCGGCCGCGGTGCTCGCACGAAACCAGCCGGCCCTGCAGGTCGACAGTGTGGCCGTTGGTGTTCATCGCCGGCGAGCGGAAGACCGAGACCGAGCCGTCGGTCTCGTCCCAGCGCAGCATGCGGTCGTTCGGGATGTCGGACCACACCAGATAGCGCCCGGCCGCGAACCAGGCCGGCCCTTCGGCCCAGCGGCAGCCGCTGTAGAGCTTCTCCACGTGGACGTTGGGAAACACACGCTGGCGAAAGCGTGCGTCGATGACTTCGAAACTCGGGCTCGGTTCGACGGGCATCAGGCTCTCCTTCTTTTGGTTCGGCGTCGCGCCGCAGGCAGTCTGCAAAGCAGGTTGCCAGGTCATCATACAAATCAGGCCAGATGCAGAAGATGGGGCATACCCGTGACGGGGCCCCGGAGGGCTGGACCGCGGTCCCGGCCGCGCGCTGCTACGTCACGGCTGCGCGCTGCGCGGCGATCACGCGATGCACGAACTCGAGCTTGCCGCGCGCCGCCGGCGAGACCAGGAAGGGGTAGAAGTCGCGTTCGCCCATGCTGCGCGACATCTGGTTCAGCGCCATCACGAGCTTGAGCCAGGTCTCGAACAAGCGATCGAACTCGCCCGGCTCGACCCGCTCGCCGCTGTCGGGCTCCGGCAGGATGTCGTCCATCGGCTCGATCACGGTGTCGCCGAGGTTGAAGCTCAGGCTCGCGGCGGTATCGATCGCATCCACCATGTGCAGGTAGTGCGCCCAGGTCTCGGCCCAGTCTTCCCACGGGTGGCAGCTGGCATAGCTGCTGATGCAGCGCTCCGGCCAGGCCGGGTCGGCGCCGAGCTCGTAGTGCTTCTGCAATGCGCTCGCGTAGTCGACGGTTTCGTCGCCGAACAGCTGGCGGAACTCGTCGAGCCAGGGGCCGCCGGCGATCAGAGCGTCCCAGTAGTAGTGGCCGATCTCGTGGCGCAGATGGCCGAGCACCGTGCGGTAGGGCTCGTGCATGCGGGCGCGCACCGCCTCGCGGTTGACGTCGTCGGCCTCCTCGAGATTCAGCGTGATCAAGCCGTCGTGGTGGCCGGTCATCACCGCCGGGCCGCCGGGTTGAGGCGCCAGGAAATCGAACGCCAGGCCGCGTTGCGGATCGTCGGAGAAACGCGAGCGCACCGGCAGGCCCAGGCCGAGCACCGCCGAGATCACGCGCCGCTTGGCCCGCTCGATGGAGCGCCAGTTCTTCGCGTTCTCCTCGACGGACCAGTCGGGCACGGTGCGGTTCAGGCCGCAGGCCAGGCACAGCCGCGGGCGCGCCGGGTCTTCGTCGGCCAGCGCCGGCAGCAGCCAGTTGCAGGCCGCCGGCGTGTCGAGATTCGCGCAGCGCCACCACAGCTTCGCGGCGCCGCTCTCGTCGCCGGCGAAGCGATAGGTGTCGGCGATCTCGGCCGGCTCGAGCGCCTCGACCGCGTTCGTCTCGGTGCTGTAGCCGAGCGCACGTTGGCAGCGGATGCACTGGCTGTTGCGGAAGAAAAGCGGCTGGCCGCAGGCGCACTCGTAGGAGCGCTTCACTTGATCTCCTCGATCTCCGGCGACATCGCGAGCATGCGGGCCGGGCCGAACATCGTCGCGAAGGCCACGTCCTTCGCATCGCGGCCGGTGCCGACGCGCACCAGCCGGTCCACCGGCGCCAGCCCGGTGGCATCGAACAGCAGCCAGCGCCCGCCGACGTAGGCTTCGAACAGCGCATGGAAATCCGGCGGCGGTTCCTCGAACTTGACATAGCCGACCACGAGGCGCGCCGGGATATTCAAGGCGCGGCAGAAGGCGATGCCGAGATGGGCGAAGTCACGGCAGACGCCGGCGCGCTGCACGAAGACGTCGCGCGCCGTCGTCGTCAGGTCCGACGAGCCGATGCGGTATTCGATGTTCTCGCCGACCCAGTCGCGGATCGCCTCGACCCGCTTGATGCCCGGCTCGACGCCGCTGAACAGCTTGGCCGCGGCGCTTTCCAGCAGGTTCGATTCGCAGTAGCGGGTCGGCGTCAGCAGATGCAGCAGTTCGCCCGGCAGATCGCTGATGCCGACCTGGCCCAGATCGCCGTCGCGCGAGACCGGCTCGAGGCCGACCGCCGCCCGGTAGCGCACCGAAACCTTGCCGGCCCGCGCATCGAAGCGGAAGAAACGATTGCCCGAGACCTCGTCGGCGAAGTGGCGCAGCTTGACTTCGGGTTCGACCTGCAGCTGCTCGCGGATGATCTCCTGGCCGGGACAGCGCGCGGCTTCGATATGAAAGAGGAAATGGGTGGGTCCGTCGACCTGGTAGTCGAGATTGCAATCGATGTGGAAGCGGCGCATGGCACGGTCCTGTGGCTGGAAGAAGCGGCCGACGCCTGCGGGCGGCAAGCGCGCCCCTCGCACCATCGGCAGCGGCCGGCAGCATAGGACCGGCGGATATCCCGGTCTGTCAGACGATGCTGATAGCGTCGTCGGCCACGGCAGGGGCAGGACAAGAACGGCCGAACGTACACTGCCCGGCATCACGTCCAAGGAGGCCGAATGACGCTATGGGGACAGGCCGCCGCCGGCTGGTGGATATTGACCGGCGTGCTGGTCGCCATCGAGCTGGCCACGGGCACGTTCTATCTGCTGATGCTGGCCATCGGCACGCTCGCCGCGGCGCTCGGCACGCACCTCGGCTTGCCCTGGGTCGCACAGCTGCTGCTGGCGGCGGTGATCGGCGGCTGCGCGGTCGCGGCTCTGCACTGGCGGCGCCGCGGTGCGCCGCCGCCGATTCCCGCCGCTTCCAACCCCGACGTGAACCTCGACATCGGCAGCCGCGTGCAGGTGACGCACTGGAACCTCGACGGCAGCGCGCGCGTGCAGTACCGCGGCGCGAGCTGGCAGGTGCGCCACATCGGCAGCGGCATGCCGATCCCGGGCGAATACGTGGTGCGCGCGGTCGAGGGCCAGACCCTGCTGCTCGACCGCTGAAGCGCCCTCCCTTCCTCTCTTCTTTCCTTGCAAGGACATCCATGGAAATCGCTGCCCTCGTCGTGCTCGTCATCGTCGTGATCTTCATCGCGCGCACGATCAAGGTCGTGCCGCAGCAGAGCGCCTGGGTGGTCGAGCGCCTGGGCAAGTACCACGCGACCCTGGTGCCGGGGCTCAACTTCCTCGTGCCCTTCGTCGACCGCCTGGCCTATCGCCATTCGCTGAAGGAGATCCCGCTCGACGTGCCGAGCCAGGTCTGCATCACGCGCGACAACACCCAGCTGACGGTCGACGGCATCCTCTACTTCCAGGTGACCGATGCGATGCGCGCGAGCTACGGCTCGTCGAACTACATCGTCGCGATCACGCAGCTGGCGCAGACCACCCTGCGCTCGGTGATCGGCCGCATGGAGCTGGACAAGACCTTCGAGGAGCGTGCGGTGATCAACTCCTCGGTGGTCGAGGCGCTCGACGAGGCGGCGCTGAACTGGGGCGTCAAGGTGCTGCGCTACGAGATCAAGGACCTGACGCCGCCGGCCGAGATCCTGCGCTCGATGCAGGCGCAGATCACCGCCGAGCGCGAGAAGCGCGCGCTGATCGCCGCCTCCGAAGGCCGCAGGCAGGAGCAGATCAACATCGCGACCGGCGCCCGCGAAGCGGCGATCGCGCGTTCCGAGGGCGACAAGCAGGCCGAGATCAACAAGGCGCAGGGCGAGGCCGCGGCGATCACCGCGGTGGCGGATGCGACCGCCGACGCGATCCGCAAGATCGCCGCCGCGATCCAGCAGCCGGGAGGCGGCGACGCGGTGCAGCTGAAGGTCGCGGAGAAGGCGGTCGAGGCCTATGCGCAGCTCGCACAAAAGAACAACACGATGATCGTGCCGGGCAACATGACCGAGGTCGCGAGCCTGGTCGGCACCGCGATGGCCTTGATGAAGGGCGGCGGCGCGAACCGCTGAACCGCCTTCACGCATTGCCGGCGTGACATCGGCGACGCTGCAGCCGAAGAAAACGCTTCAACCACAGCCGCCGCATGCCGATACAGCCGGAGTCGCCATGCGGGCGGCTCGCGCGGGGTTGGGCCGTGCGCGGCTGCCGCTCCAGGCCCGAATGGAAGCAGTATCCATGTCCCTCCTGGTCGAGCGGCGCACGGCGTGCGTCTCTGAAATCAATGCTCCGCGACTTCGCACCCGCAGGCGCCGCGGCGTGCGTGCAGGCATCGCCTGCGGCCTGATCGCCATCGCCTGCCCGCTGGCGCAAGCCGGCTCGGTCAGCGAGCTTGGCGCCATGTCGCTCGATTCGCTGCTCGACGTCGAGGTCACCGCGGCATCGAAGTTCCCGCAGCGCATCGGCGAATCGGCCTCGTCCGCCACCGTCATCAGCGCCGCCGAGATCCGTGCGCTCGGCTTTCGCACGCTCGCGGAGGCGCTGGCATCGATCCGCGGGCTGAGCGTCGGCTCCGACCGGACCTACGCCTATCTCGGCGTCCGCGGACTCTCGGCGCCGGGCGACTACAACACCCGCGTGCTGCTGCTGATCGACGGCATCCGCGTCAACGACAGCGTCTACGACCAGGCGATGCTCGGCAGCGAGTTCCCGCTCGACCTGAGCGTCGTCGACAGCATCGAATTCATCCCCGGCCAGGGCTCGGCGATCCACGGCGCGAATGCGCTCTTCGGCGTGGTCAACGTCGTGACGCGCAAGATCGCGGGTCGGGACGAAGCGCGCGCCGGCCTCGTCGTCGGCTCCGGACGCTCCAGCGCGGGCAGCGCGATGCTCAATCTCGCCGGCAGCGAGGGGCGCGGCCTGCTGCTGTCGGCCACGGTCGGGCACAGCGACGGCCATGACCTGTACTACCCCGGCTACGACACGCCCGAGACGAACCATGGCGTGAGCACCGGCGCCGATGGGGAGCGCGCGAACAAGCTGCTGCTGAAACTCGATGGCGGCAATGGCCTGAGCGGCCTGCTGATCTACAGCGATCGCTGGAAGGGCTTGCCCGCCGCCATCGGCACGATATTCGGCGACTCCGGCAACCGCTACCGCGACACCACCACGCTCGCCTCGGTGACGCTGGACACCCGACTGGACGACGCCACCGAGCTGAGGCAGCGGCTTTATACCGGCCGGTATGACTTCGAAGGCGACTATCGGGTCGACTACGCGCCCGGCACCTTGAACGTCGACACGGCCAAGGCCCGCTGGTGGGGCCTCGAATCGAGCGCGGTGACGACGCGCCTTGCCGGCCACAAGCTGGCTTTCGGCGCCGACCTGCAATGGACGCCGCATCGCGACCAGAGCAACTTCGACGCCACCGAACCGCCCGCGGTCTATCTGGACGACCATCGCAGCGCTCGCAGCCTGTCCTTCTTCGCCGAGGACCAGGTGGAGCTGTCCACCCGCTTCAGTCTCACGGCCGGCGCGCGCTACGACCGCACGACCGGCGACGGCATCGAGCACAGCGCCTTCAGCCCGCGCCTGGCGGCAGTCTTCCGCCCGGACGAGCGCAGCGTGCTGAAGTACATCTACGGTGCGGCCTTCCGCCCGCCGAATGCCTACGAGGCCGACTATGCGATTCCGGGCGAGCCGCCGTACAAGGCCAATCCGGCGCTGCGCAACGAGAGCGTGCGCGGCCACGAGATCGCGCTCGAATACCGGCCGGCGCCGTCCACCCGCTGGCTCGTCTCGGTCTATTCGAACCAGGCGCGCGACCTGATCGTGCAGACCACCGACCCCGCCGACGGCGCGCTGGTGTTCAGGAACCAGGGCTCGCTGCGCACGACCGGCATCGAGATCGAAGGCGAATGGCTGCTCCCCAATGGCGCGCGGATTCGTGCCAATGCCAGCGGCCAGCATGTCGGCGATGCAGCGGGCGGCGACGTGGTCAGCACCGCACCGCGCCGGCTCGCCAACCTGATGGTGACCTGGCCGCTCGGCGCGGCATGGAATCTCGGCCTGCACAGCGCGCTGGTAGGCCGCCGCGGCGAGGCCGCCGGTTATGGCACGACGAGCCTGACGTTGTCGACCGCGGCGCCGTGGCGCGGCTGGGATGCCTCGCTGAGCATGTACAACGTGTTCGACCGGCATGCCACCGACCCCGGCAGCGATCCGGTCTTCATCCCGACAGTCCCGCAGGACGGCCGCAGCCTGCGGCTCCAGTTCGAGCACTGGTTCTGAGCACCGTGACGAGCCCATGCCGACATTGGCTGCTTGCCTGCGTCTGGCGGCTCGCGCCGCTCTGGCTCGCGCTCGCAGCACCGCTGGGCGCGCACGCCGCGGAGGAGGACGAGTTGAAGGCCGCGATCATCTACAAGCTGCTGATGTTCGTCGATTGGCCGGCCGACGCGCTGCCGGCGATGAACGGCACGCTGGCGCTGTGCCTGCAGCCCGACAGCCGCTACGCCGAGGCGCTGAAGGTGCTGGCCGAACAGCCGGTGCGCGGGCTGCGGCTCGAGCTGCGCACGACGCCGCCCGCGGAGCCGGCAGGCGCGTGCAATGCGATCCTGCTGGACGACGGCGGGCCCGCGGCCCTCAGCGCGATCACGCGCCGCCTGAAAACCGCGAGCGTGCTGCTGATCGCCGACGGCGCCGACATCGCGAGCGAGGGCCTGGTGTTCAGCGTACGGCGCGTCGACAAGAAGGTGCTGTTCGACCTGAACCTGGCCTCGGCGCGGCGCGCCCGTCTGCAGGTCAGCTCGAAGCTGATGCGCCTCGCGCGCGGGGTGATCGAATGAGACACGCCGTGTCAAGCTGTCGGCCGCGGGCCGGGTGCCGGGGGCGCTCGTGAACACGATGATGTCGGCGCTGACCGGCCAACGCCTCGGCGTGCGCCTGATGCGCGCGGCGCTGAAGGCCGCCGGCACGGCTTTGCTGGTGGCCGGACTGATCCTCGATACCTGCGCCTACTTCGGATTGCGCGCCGACCTGTTCGACAACGTCCGCGTGCAGGCGCGGGTCGCCGGGGACAACAGCTCTGCAGCGGTGATCTTCGGCGACACGAAGGCGGCGCGCGAGATGCTCGCGGGCTTCCAGGCCTCGCCCCGCATCATCGGCGCCACGCTCTTCAATGCCTCCGGCGCGGTGGTCGCGAGTTATGCGCCGCCGGCCCCGGGCGGCGCACCGCGCCCGCTCGCGCCACTGGCGGAGACGCGCCGATCGGAGACCGCCTGGTCAGCCGATTCGCTGGTCATCGTCGAGCCGATCCGGCAGGACGGCCACGACGTCGGCCGCATCGTGCTGGTGGCCAGCCTGGCGGCGCTGTACCAGCGCATGGCGACCTGCGTCGGCGTGACCCTGCTCGCCGCGCTGGCCGCCCTGCTGCTGGTCTACGGCCTGCTGCTGCGCATCCGCACCGAGATGGATGCCGCGGAGAACCGCCTCGACCGGCTCGCCTACTTCGACCCGGTCACCGACCTGCCGAACCGCCACGCCGCCAATGCGCGCATCCAGCAGATGATCGGCGAGGTCGAACACGGCGGAGCGGGCTTCGCGCTGATGCTGCTGGACCTGGACAACTTCAAGAACGTCAACGACACGCTGGGCCATGCGGCCGGCGACGAGCTGCTGCGCGCGCTCGCGGCGCGGCTGCGCGAAGCGCTCGGCCACGGCATCACCGCCTTCCGCTACGGCGGCGACGAGTTCCTGATCCTGGCCGAAGGCGCGAGCGACCTGCCGCGGCTGCTGCGTGTCGGCCAGCTCGTGATGGCGGGGCTCGACGTGCCGCTGGTCGTCGGTCCGCACGAGCTGAGCGTGCGCGGCAGTGTCGGCATCGCTCAGTTCCCGCGCGACGCATCCGACGCCACTGGCCTGGTGCGCGCGGCCGATACCGCGATGTACGTCGCGAAGAGCCAGGGCAAGAACACCTTCGCGATCTTCGAGCCGCAGATGGACCACACGACGCAGCGCCGCTTGCGCATCGATGCGGAGCTGCGGCGTGCGGTCGAACGCGGCGAGCTGCGGCTGCACTACCAGCCGATCGTCGATCTCGCGAGCGAACGCACCGTCGGCGTCGAGGCGCTGCTGCGCTGGATGCATCCGTCGCTCGGCATGGTCTCTCCCGCCGAGTTCATCCCGGTGGCCGAAGACAGCGGCCAGATCGTCGAGATCGGCCAGTGGGTGCTGAACGCCGCATGCCGGCAGATGCAGGCCTGGCGCCGGCTCGGCCACACGGGGTTGTTCGTCGCGATCAACGTCTCCGGCCGCCAGATCAAGCGCGGCCTGATGGCGCAGGTGGAGCAGGCGCTGGCGGTCTCGGGGGTGGATCCGCGCAGCATCCAGCTCGAGATCACCGAGCACTCGATGGTCGAGGACGTCGAGGCCAACGTCGCGCAGCTCGCCGCGCTGCGCGAACGCGGCATCCGCATCGCGATCGACGACTTCGGCACCGGACTCTCGTCGCTCGCCTACCTGAAGCGCCTGCCGATCGACAAGCTGAAGATCGACCGCGCCTTCATCAAGGAGCTGCCGCACGACAGCGACGACGCGGCGATCGCGATGGCGGTGATCTCGATGGCCCGCGGGCTGGGGCTCAGCGTGGTCGCCGAGGGTGTCGAGACCGAGGCGCAGCGCGACCTGCTGCGCGCACTCGACTGCGACCACGCGCAGGGCTACCTCTACAGCCGGCCGGTGCCGGCGGAGTGCGTCACGAGCTTCCTCGAGCGGGCGGCGGTGGCCCAGGAAGAGGCGCGCTGGCCGGCGGTGACATCGGAGCTGGGGGCCTGGAAGGAGGAACTGGCGCTGTAATCACCCCTTTCATCCTCCCGCGCCGTATCAGGAGCTACCGCAACCCTGTGTCGCCGCCGCCGCCATGACAAATCGCCCCTGGTTCAACAAGCTCGCCACCGCGGCCGGACGCCGCTGCCTCGCTTTGGTCATCGGCGTGTTCCTGCCGATGTGCGCAGCGCAGGCGGCAGCATTCTCCCCCGCGGACGTGCCCACCCCGCTGAAAAGCTGGGTGCCCTGGGTCATGCAGGGGCACGAGATGCTGTCCTGCCCTCGCCGCGAAGCGCAGGAGAGCGCGGCGGTCTGCGTCTGGCCGTCGCGCCTCGAGCTGAAGGCGAGCGGCGGCGGCGCGAGCTTTCGCTTCGAGGTCACCGTCTATGGCGCGGCCGCCGCGGTCGAACTGCCCGGCGAAGCGGAACATTGGCCGCAACAGGTCGCGGCCGACGGCAAGCCGCAGCCGGTGACGAGCCGGGACGACCGACCGCTGGTCTACCTCGCCCCCGGCAGCCACGTCGTGACCGGCAGCCTGCCGTGGCCGGAGATGCCGCAAAGCCTGCAGCTGCCGCCGTCGGTGGGCCTGCTGCGGGTCGAGATCGATGGCGCGGCCGCCGTGGCCGATCTCGAAAGGACCGGCCGCCTGTGGCTCCGGCGCGGCCGCCAGGACGAAGCGGATGCCGGCAGCGATGCCTTGCAGATCCGCAGCTTCCGGCTGGTCGACGATTCGGTGCCGATGCGCGTGGCGACGCGCTACACGCTGGTCGTCTCGGGCAAGCCGCGCGAGATCGAACTCGATGCCGCACTGCTGCCGGGTTTCATTGCCGAGTCGCTGGACAGCCCCTTGCCGGCGCGACTGGACGAATCCGGCAAGCTCAGGCTGCAGCTGCGCGCAGGCACCTGGTCCATCGTCGTGCAGGGATACCGCCTCGCGGTCGTCAAGGCCTTGAGCCTGCCGGAACAGGCCGCTTCCGACGAAGAGATCTGGTCGCTGCTGCTGCACGGCGACGTGCGGCTGGTGCGCGTACAGGGGCCGTCGACGGTCGATCCGCAGCAGGCCGACGTGCCGGAGGCGTGGCGCGGCTACCCCGCGTATCGCATGCGCCGCGGCGAAACCCTGAGCTTCAACGAAATCCGCCGCGGCGCGGCGCCGCCGCCACCCGACAAGCTGTCGCTGGAGCGAACGCTCTGGCTCGACTTCCGCGGCGGCGGCTTCACCGTGCGCGACCGCATCGGCGGCGTCGTCAACAGCTCCTGGCGCATGGAATTGTCAGCGCCCGGCGAGCTGGGCCAGGTATCGCTGGCCGGGCTGCCGCAACCGGTCACGCGGCTGACACCCACCAGCCCTACCGGGGTCGAGGTGCGCCAGGGCACGGCGCGCATCGACGCCGTCAGCCGCATCGACAAGGCCGCCTGGACCTTGCCGGCCTCGGGCTGGCTGGCGGACTTCGACCGCCTGTCGGCCACGCTCGAACTTCCGCCGGGCTGGACCCTGCTGCATGTGCGCGGCGCCGACAGCGTCAGCTCGTCCTGGGTCGCGAACTGGACGCTGTGGGACTTCTTCTTCGTGCTGCTGAGTGCGCTGGCCGCCGGCAAGCTGCTGGGCTGGCGCGTCGGCGCGCTGCTCGGCAGCGCGCTGCTGTTGTGCTGGCAGCTCGACGGCGCCCCGCGGCTGATCTGGCTCGCGCTGCTGGCCTTGCTGGCGCTGACACGCGCCGTGCCGCCGGCCGCGGCGCTGCATCGCGTGATCTCGGCGGCGCGTGGGCTGTGCGTCGTCTTCCTCATGCTGCAGCTCGCGGCCTTTGGCGTCGAGCAGGTGCGGCTCGCGTGGCACCCGAATCTTGGCGCCGAGCCATGGAGCGTCTTTTCGGCGCGCCGCTTGCCGTCGTTCACGGCCGGTGAGGCGCCCGCCGATGCGAGAGACGAGGCCGAACAGGCTGCCGCCGCGCCGCTCGCGGCAGCACCCGCGCCATCGTCCGATCTGCTGTCGAAGCGGGCCCGGGTTGCCAAGGCGCTGCCCGAGCCGTCCGCGTCCGTGCAGCGGCTCGATCTGGTCGATCCGGACGCGAAGGTCCAGACCGGGCCCGGCCTGCCGCTGTGGAACTGGCAGAGCCACGTGCTCGGCTGGAAAGGACCGGTGCTGCGCGACCAGAGCATCGGGCTCGTGATGCTGCCGCCCGCCGGCACCGCGCTGCTGCGGCTCTCGGGCCTGGCACTGGCGCTGCTGTCGCTGGCCGTGCTGCTGGGGTTTCGACCGCGCCTGCCGCGATTCGGCCGTGGCGCAGCGATGCTGCTGCTGGCCATCGGCGCGGCGCTGGCCGCGCCCGACGATGCACGCGCGACCACGCCGCCTCCTGGGCCGGCGCCGGCCGAAGGCCTGCCCTCTTCGCAGTCCACCGCCACGCTCATGCCGCCGACGGTGGACGCGGCCCTGCTGGACGAACTTCGCCGCAGGCTGACCCACCCGGAGGACTGCAGCCCGGCCTGCGCCGGCCTGCCTCGCCTGCAGATCAGCGCCGAGGGCAGCCGGCTGACGCTGCGGCTGGAGGTGCATGCGCAGGCCACCACCTTGATTCCGCTGCCCGACCTGTCCGGCCCGCGCCGCCCCGATGCCGTGCTGCTGGAAGGCAAGCCCGCCGTCGTGCGCCGCGACGAATCCGGTGCCTTGTGGATGGCGGTGTCGCCCGGCGTCTGGCAGGTACTGCTTGCGGCCGACATCGGCGCCGCCGACAGCGTGCAGCTGCTGATGCCGCTCGCGCCGCGGCGCATCGAGCTGAACTCCGCCGACTGGACCCTGCAAGGCCTGGACGCCCGCGGCCAGGCGGGGGGCGCGCTGAGCCTGGTGCGCAAGGTCGCGCAGCAACAGGCGACGCGGACGGGAGGCTCGGCGCAGAACGCGCTGCCGGTCTTCGTGCGCATCGAACGTGCGTTGCGGCTCGGAATTCACTGGACGGTGCAGACCACGGTCGCGCGCAGCGTGGCGGGCGGTGCGCCGGTGCTCGTGAAGGTGCCGCTGCTCGACGGCGAATCGGTGACCGACGCGGCGGTGCGCGTCGAGCAGGGCCAGGCGCTGATCAACCTCAGCGGCGATCAGCCGATCAGCTTCGAGAGCAGCCTGAAGGAGATGCCGGCCTTTCGCCTGAAGAGCCCGGCGGACTCGCGCCAACTCGAGGTCTGGTCGCTCGACGCCGGTCCGCAATGGCATGTGCGCCTCGGCGGCATCGCGGCGACTCAGCTGCAGAGCGCCGGCCTCTGGAAGCCGAGCTGGCAGCCGTGGCCGGGGGATGAAGTCAGCGTCGAGGTGTCGCGACCGGCCGGTGTGCCGGGGCAGACCCTGACGATCGACGAATCCGAGATCACCGTCGAGCCGGGCCAGCGCGCCACCGACGTCAGCGCGGCACTGAAGCTGCGCAGCAGCCAGGGCACCGACCATGTGTTCGATCTGCCGGCCGAAGCGCAGCTGCAGTCGGTACGGATCGACGGGCAGGAGCAGCGGCTGCAGGCGGACAAGGGCAAGCTCAGCGTGCCGATCGTGCCGGGTGCGCACCGGCTGGTGATCGCCTGGCGCGAAGCGCGCGGCATGGATGCGCGCTTCACGACCCCTTCGCTGAAGCTGGCGGCGCTGGGTGCCAACGACAGGCTGGTGCTGCGGGTGCCGCAAGACCGCGTCGTGCTGGCCCTGGGCGGCCCGGCGATGGGGCCGGCGGTGCTGTTCTGGGGCTTCCTGGCGGTGCTCGCACTCGGCGCCTGGGTGCTCGGGCGCACGCGCGTCACGCCGCTCGGCGGCTGGTCGTGGTTCTTCCTCGGACTCGGCTTCGCGCAGCATTCGGTCGCGATGGTGGCGGTCGTGTTCGGCCTGTTCTTCGCGCTGGCGGCCCGACGGCGCCAGTCCGCGTCGATGCGGCCGCGTCTGTTCAACCTGATCCAGGTCGGCCTCGTTCTCTGGGTGGTGGTCGCGGCGGTGTGCCTGTTCAACGCGCTCAGTCAAAGCCTGCTCGGCCTGCCGGATCTGATGATCGCCGGCAACGGCTCCAATGCGGCGGAACTGCGCTGGTATTCGGACCGCATCGACAACGCGACCGCCACGGCCTGGGTGCTGTCGATCCCGACCTGGGCCTATCGTGCCGCGGTGCTCGCCTGGGCGCTCTGGCTTGCGGCGTCGTTGCTGAAATGGCTGCCGTGGGGCTGGAGCTGCATCAGCGCCGGGGGCGGCTGGCGGCGGCGCGCGCCGGCGCCGGCCGCGGAGGCGGCGTCCGAATAGTCACTGAAGATCCGAGGCCGCGCCGAGAACGCAGCGCAGCATCGGGCCATTGCCGCCCGTGGAGGCGGCCTGATCGGCGTCATCGGCCCAACTCAGGTTCAGCAACACCGATATCTCTTGCAGCAGCGACGTCAGGTCGACCGGCTTGCTGATGAACGCATCGGCGCCGGCGGTGATGCATTGCTCCCGCATCTCGGCCGTGGCGCTGGCCGAGACGGCCATGATGCGCACGCTCCGCAGCGCCGGAACCTGACGAATGCGCGCAATGACCTCCTGCCCGCCCCAGTCGGGCATGACGATGTCCATCAGGATCAGATCAGGCACGACGGCCTGCGCCTGGGCCAGGCCTTCACGGCCGCTGGACGCTTCGAACACCAGGAAGCCGAAGCGCCCGAGCACGTCCATCAGCACCGCCCGGTTGCCGCTCACGTCGTCGACGACCAGCACCTTCCTCTTCGGCCCGCGGTAGCCCGCCCTGGCCAGTTCGGGCGCGGACGTGCGCGCGGCGGCGGCACGACGCACTTCCGGGACGTCGAGTTCGACAATGAAGGAACTGCCTTCGCCCGGGCTGCTGCGGGCCTGGATGTCGCTGCCCATCAGGCGCACGAACTCGCGGCTCGTGGCGAGGCCGAGTCCGGTGCCGGCGCTGCGGCGCCGCGTGTCGCCGACTTGCTCGAAGGGATTGAATATCCGGCCCGCTTGCTCGGGGGTCATGCCGACACCGGTGTCCCTGACCTCCACGCGCAAATGCGTCGGCCGCATGAATCCCACATGCAGGCTCACCCGGCCGTGATCGGTGAACTTGACCGCGTTGTCCAGCAGGTTGAGCAGGACCTGGCGAAGCCGCGTGCCGTCGGCCCGGATGAAGGCGGGCAGGTCGTCGGCGAATTGGCAGACGAATTCCAGGTTCGGCTTCTGCCCGGCCTTGACGCGGATGATGTCTGCGATGACCTCGAGAAAGGCCGGCAGCTCGACATCGGTCGGGAACAGCTCCGCCTTGCCAGCCTCGATCTTCGCCAGGTCGAGGATGTCGTTGATCAGCGTCAGCAGATGCTCGCCGCTTTGACGGATCGTGGTGATGCCGGCGATCTGGCGCGAATTCAGGGACTCGTCGAGTTCGAGAATCTGCGAGAAGCCGAGAATGCCGTTCAGCGGAGTGCGCAAGTCGTGGCTCATGTTGGCCAGGAATGCACTCTTGGCGCGATTGGCGACCTCCGCCCTGTCCTTGGCGGCGGCCAGCTCGGCGGTGCGCCCCTTGACCAGTTCCTCGAGATGGTCACGGTGCTGCCTGAGGGCTTCCTCGATGCGCTTTCTTTCGGCGTTCTCGGCCCTCAGCGCATCGACGGCACGTGCCAGATCCGTCGTGCGTGCGGCGACCCGATGCTCGAGTTCGTCATGGGCCAGGCGCAGCGCCTCTTCGGCCTGGCTGCGCCCGATCGCATAGCGAATCGCGCGCATCAAGGTCGGGCTGTCGACCTGACCCTTGACGAGATAGTCCTGTGCGCCCAGCTGCAGGGCCTGCACCGCGACCTCCTCGTCGGTCAGGCCGCTCAGCACCACCAGCGTGGGCACCCTGCGCCCGTGCGCGAAAAGCAGACGCAAGGTCTCGAGTCCGGAACTGCCGGGCAAGCCGAGGTCGAGCAGGACGACATCGGCTCCGTCGACGCCCAGGCGTTCGATGCCGCTCGGAAGATCGTCGACCCAGGTCAACTCGAAGGCCAGACCCGTGGCGCGTGCGTCGTCGAGCATGTCGGCGAGCAGCCGAGCATCGCCCGGCTTGTCCTCGATCAGCAAGACCTTGATGAGCTGCGTCATCTAGCCCCCCGGAGGCAAGCGCACGACGGTCAACCAGAACTCTTCGATGGCTTGCACGATGCGATTGAACTGATGCAGATCGACCGGCTTGGTCACGTAGCAGTTCGCATTCAGGCGGTAGGCGCGAAGCACGTCCTCCTCGGCCTGCGATGTGGTCAGAACGACAACCGGAATGAGCCTCAGCGACTCGTCCGACTTGATCCTCGCCAACACCTCGCGGCCGTCCATCTTCGGCAGGTTCAGGTCGAGCAAGACGAGATCCGGCCGCGGCGCGTCCTGATAGGGAGGGCGGCGGTACAGGAAATCCAGCGCCGCCACGCCATCTTCGGCGACATGCAACTGGTTCAGCACCTTGCCGCCCTTCAGCGCCTCGCGCGTCAACCGCACGTCGCCAGGGTTGTCTTCGACCATCAGGATCTCGATGGCCCCGGGTACTTTCAGGCCTGTCATGGCGCGTCTCCTGATCGGCGCGAGTTGTCACATTCACTATAGACCTCGCCGCACCAGAACGGACGCGGGGCTTGCCTGAGGCGGTCACGACCGGTGCGCCTGGCGGCCGACGCGCCGCCCGCCCAGCGCTGCGCGATGGAGGGAGCCAGAAATCACGGGCCTCTTCGTCGACCAGATCAGAACTGACTCAAGTCGCCATAACTTACGTCCGAAGTTACAGGTCACAGGGACCGGGCGCGACGAGCCCAGCGGCAGTGGCAAGCCACGCCGGGGACGGATTGCACTCGGAGACCGATCGTGAATGCCTTCAACAACCTGAAGATCAGCGCTCGCCTGGGCCTCGCCTTTGCCGTCTGCGTGGCCGTGACCCTGGCGCTCACGGCCACGGCGAAGCTCGGGCTGAGCCACGTGCGCGAGGACGTTGACCTGATCAACAAGGACCGCTATGCCAAGGTCCGGCTGGTCACGGACATCAAGGACGACTTGAACGTCGTGGCCCTCTCGGCACACAAGCTGGTGATCGCCGGGAACCCGGCCGCGCGTGAAGACGACATCAAGGAGATCGACGCGACGCGTGCACGCATCGGCGAAACGTTCAAGAAGATCGACGCGATGCTCGTTAGCGAAGCGGCCAAAGCGGAACTGGCCAAGGTGCTGGCGGCGCGCCAGCGATTCCTGCGCGAGCTCGACCCGCTCCAACAGCTGGCACGCGGCGACGATCCTGACAGGCTGCATGCGCAGCTCGGCCAGCTTCGGCCGGTGCTGCTCGCGTACATGAAGGTCCTCGGGGACTATGCCGACTTGCAGGAGGAGCTGATGTTCAAGGCGGGCGAGGACGCGGGCCAGACCGTGGATCGGACGTCGACGATGCTGATCGTTGCGATGCTGATCGGCACCGCCGCGGCCGGCATGGCGGCCTGGCGCACCACGCTGTCGATCACGCGGCCGATCCATCGGGCGGTGCACGTGGCGCGCACCGTGGCCGCCGGCGACCTGACCTCGCGCATCGAGGTGACACGCCAGGACGAGACCGGGCATTTGCTCGAAGCGCTGAAGGTCATGAACAGCAGTCTGGCCGGCATCGTCCGCCAGGTTCGCCAGAGCAGCGACAGCATCGCGACTGGCTCGAGCCAGATCGCGACCGGCAATCAGGACTTGTCGCAGCGCACCGAGGAGCAGGCGTCCAACCTGCAGCAGACCGCGGCCTCGATGGAGCAGCTGACGCGCACGGTGAAGAACAACGCCGACGCGGCGCGCCAGGCCGCGCAGCTCGCCGGTTCGGCCAGCGAAGTGGCCGCCAGGGGCGGCGCCATGGTCAGCCAGGTGGTGGAAACGATGGAACAGATCACCAATGCCAGCAACAGGATCGCCGACATCATCGGCGTCATCGACGGCATCGCGTTCCAGACCAACATCCTCGCGCTCAATGCCGCAGTCGAAGCGGCGCGCGCTGGCGAGCAGGGCCGCGGCTTCGCGGTGGTGGCGGCCGAAGTGCGCAGCCTCGCGCAGCGCAGCGCCCAGGCCGCCAAGGAGATCCAGCAGCTGATCAGCGACAGCGTCGGCACGGTCCGGACCGGCAGCCGCCTGGTCGCCGATGCAGGGGACACGATGAATGACATCGTGGCCCAGGTCAGGCGCGTGACCGACCTGATCGGCGAGATCAGTGCGGCCACGCTCGAGCAAAGCACCGGCATCGGCCAGGTCAGCGATGCGGTGATGCAGATCGACCAGGTGACGCAGCAGAACGCCGCACTCGTGGAGGAGTCGGCCGCCGCCGCCGAGAGCCTCAAGAAGCAGGCCCACCAGATGGTCGAGGCAGTCGCGAGCTTCAGGCTCGACTTGTCGCCCGCTCAGGGGCTACACCGCCAGCAGCTTGCCGCGGAAGGTGTAGCCGACGTTCGGCTCGGAATGCAGCGGCACCGTCGATGAGGTGGAGCGTTCGATGCGGCGGCGCAAGCGGTAGATCGCGGCATGCAGGAAGTTGTCGGCCTCGGTCCCTGCATCGCGGCCGAGGCGCTCGCACAGCGTGGCGCGAGTGACGGTGGCGCCGTCGGCCGCGACGAAGCACTCGACCAGCGCCAGATCGTTGTCACTCAGCTCGATGCGCGCGCCATCGGGTGCGATCACCTTGCGTGCGGCGCGATCGAGCCGCCACACCGCGGCTTGCGAACGGCTGGCCTCGACCCGCCGGTGAACCGCTTCGATCGCCAGCGCCACCTGCTCGAAGCGCACCGGCTTCATCAGGTACATGTCCGCGCCGGCTCGCAGCACCGACTCGAACACGTCCGACCCGACACGTCCTGACACCACCACGATGCCGGCCGGTCCCTTGCGCCGGATCAGCCGGATCAGGTCGACACCGTCCACGCCGGGCAGCATCAGGTCGACGACGTAGAAGTCGAACTCGTAGGCATCGCGTGCGGTCAGGAATTCGTCGCTGTCCGGAAAGACGCGAACACTGACGCCGCGCTGCGCCAGGAAGGCGCCGAGGTACTCGGCGTACTCGCGGTCATCGTCGATCACCGCGAGGGTCGAAGGAAGCATCGGCGGCGGATTGGAAGGCGGTTCGGTCACGGCACGTGCAGCAGGCGATCAGACCTCGACGCCTTGCGGAATGGACAGGCGCACGATGCTACCGTGCGGCATGTTCGGCAGGATCTCGACGCTGCCGTGATGCAGATCGGCCACCTTGCGCACGATGTACAGGCCGAGCCCGGCGCCGCTGACTGCACGCGGGTTGCCGCCGCGCGTGCCCTTGTCGAACACGCGCGGCAGCAGCTCCGCCGAGATCCCGTCGCCCGCGTCTTCCACCTCGAAAATCATCGCCAACGGGTCCTCCGAATCGTAGATGCGCAGCCGCACCGGCGAGCCGGGCGGGGAATAGGCGAGTGCATTGAACAGCAGGTTGCACAGTGCCAGGCGCATCAGCACCGGCTGCAGCTGCACGGTGCGGGTCTCGGTGAGCCACTCGATCACGACGCGGGGCCGGTCCGCCACCGCAATGTCGCGGAAAACCAGCCCGATCAGCGTATGCAGATCGGTGTTGGCCAGCACGTCGGTCGAGCCCGAGGTCAGCAGGGTCGCCCCGGCGAGCGCGTTGTTGAGCGTGCCGATGACGTGGTCGAGCACGTGCTGCGCACGCGCCAGCGGCGTGCGCACCCCCGTCCCGGCATCGCCGGTCGAGGCCGCGATGGCCAGCGACGCGCCCTCCAGCGCGGCCGAGGCGTTGTTCAGCGGCTGCCTGACCTCGTGGGCCAGCAGCCTCAGCATGTCCTCACGCTCGGCCAGCATCTGGTCGCGCTCCTCGAGCAGCCGGCGCAGCGCTTCCGACACGCCTTCGGCCTTCATGCGCACGGCCTTTTCGTTCGCCAGCTCGCGCGTACGCAGCAGCTCGCGCGTCACCGCCTCTTCGGCTTGGCGCCGCCCGATCGCATAGCGGATCGCGCGCAGCAACATGGCGCTGTCCACCTGCCCCTTGACGAGGTAGTCCTGCGCGCCCGACTGCAGCGCCCTGATCGCGATCTCCTCGTCGGTGAGGCCGCTGAGCACGACGAGCGGGGGCACCGGCTGCCCTCCGGCGAGCAGCCGCTGCAGCGTCGCCAGCCCCGAGCTCTCGGGCAGGCCGAGGTCCAGCAGAACGACGTCGACACCTCCGCCGAGCAAGCGGTCCTGGCCGGCGGACAGGTCGCTCACCCAGGTCAGCGTGCATTCCCAGCCCTTGGCCTGCGCCAGCATGCCGGCGATCATTCTCGCGTCGGCCGGGTTGTCCTCGATCAGCAGAACTTGCAGTGGCTGCGTCATGACTCGATCATCGTTGCAATTCGCGGCCCCTGAACTTCCTCACCAGCTCGAGCACGGCCCGCGGCTCGTACCGATCCGCCAATTCGTGCAGGCGCTGGGCAAAAGGCCCAAAGGGCGCGCCGAGGGCAGCCAGGTGATCCGCCTGGGCGCGAATATTCATCATGTCGCCTGTCTGGGCCAGCGAGTACAGGATCTCCAGTTCATCCGCCGGAGGAGGCACCAAGGTCTCCAGCTCTCCCGGCTGGGCCATCGCCTCCGCTGGCGCGGGCTCGGCAACCCAGGTCAAGTGCAGCAGCGACCCGATCTCGCGCAACAGCCTGTCCAGGTCGAGCGGCTTGGGAAGGAACGCGTCGGCGCCGCAGGCCAGGCTTCTTTGCTCGTCGGCCGTCGACGCACTGGCCGAGACGATGATGACCGGCAGACTCTCCAGCGACGGCAGCTGGCGCAGTCGCCGCGTCGTCTCGAGGCCATCCAGTCCCGGCATGATCATGTCCATCACGATCAAGTCCGGCCGCAGCGCCTGCACGAGTTGCAGGCAGGCCTCGCCACTGTCCGCCTCGATCGTCTCGAAGCCCAGCGGCGACAGGAAGGCGACCAGCAGTTGCCGGTTGGCTTCGATGTCGTCGACCAACAGCAGCGTGCGGCGCGCGCCGTGGTAGCTGTTGACGGACACCGCGTTCTGTACCGGCGGGCGTCGCGCCTCGATCGTGCCGGTCGGCAGGTCGAGCTCGAACCAGAAGCGACTGCCGCTGCCGGCGGCGCTCTCGACCTCGATGTCGCTGCCCATCAGCCGCACCAGCTGGCGACTGATCGACAAGCCCAGCCCGGTGCCGCCGAAGCGGCGCTGCACGTCGGCGGCCTGCTCGAAGGGCGCGAAGATGGTCTGCAGCTGCTCGCTCGGTATGCCGATGCCGCTGTCGCTGACCGTGAAGCGCAGCTGCACGCGATGGGCATCCTCGCTCAACGCGCGCACGTTCAGGCTCACCTGGCCCCGCTCGGTGAACTTCACGGCGTTGCTCAACAGATTCAGCAGCACCTGGCGCAGACGCTTCTCGTCGACGCACACGGCCTGCACCCGCTCGGGTCCGGCATCGAACTCGAACCTCAGCCCTTTCTCTTCGGCCTTGATCCTGATGATGTCGCCGAGGGCGTCCAGGAAGGCGGCAAGATCGAGCGGTTCCGGGTTCAGCTCGACCTTGCCGGCTTCGATCCTCGACAGATCGAGGATGTCGTTGATCAGCGTCAGCAGCTGCTCGGCACCTTGATGGATGATCTGCACGCCGCGCCTCTGCCCCGAGCTCAGCTGCCGGTCGGCCTGCAGGATTTGCGCGAAGCCGAGGATCGCGTTCAGCGGCGTGCGCAATTCGTGGCTCATCGTGGCCAGGAAGGTGCTCTTCGCCCGGCTGGCCACGACGGCCGCATCCTTCGCGCGCTGGGCGTCCGCGAACACCGTCTCCAGGTGCGCGATGGTCTGCGCCAGCCGCTGCGTCATCGTGTTGATGCTGGAAGCGAGGACGCCGATCTCGTCCTGCGACTCGACCGCCGCGCGGGCCGACAGATCGCCGGAGGCCACGCGCTCGGCCACGCCGGTCAGCCGCTGCACCGGGCCGACGATCTTGCGGCGGAACCCGAATGCCAAGGCCATGCCGAGCGCGACGGCCACCAGGCCGCCGACGAGGGTCTGCGAACGCGCTTCGCGCAAACGCTGCCGCGCGCGCGAGAGCTCGCCTTTCAACTGCGCCTGCTGGCCCGAGGTCACCTTGCTGAGCAGGCCGATCATGGCTTCGGCCTGCGGCGCGACCTCGGTGCGGTACAGGTACAGGTCTTCGTACGCGTGTTCGCCGTTGACGATGCCGACGATTTGCAGCGCGAGCTCCGCGACCTCGGCCCGGTCGCGGGCGATCGCATCCAGCCGGCTGCGCTGCTCGGCGGCGAAGTGCGCGCGCTTGGCCGAGAGGGCGTTCCAGATCGAGGCATTGGCGGCCAGCTGCGGGCCGTAGGCGAGCTTGAAGTTGAGTTCGCCCGAAGTGGCATACGCCATCAGGTTGGTCGTCATGGCATCGAACGAGGTCTGGAAGGCCAGCAGATCGCTCATCTGTCCGCGGCTCTCCGGCGTGAATTCACGCGTCCTCTGCCGGCTGATCGTCGCATCGATCTCGTTGAGGATCTGCACCCGCAGGGCCTGCAGGTCGACCCGCGCGATGCGCAGCGCCGGCCGGTTCTTCAGCGGATCATCGTGCAGGTCGAACAGCTGCTGAGGCAGCACCGCCCAGCGCGCATAGGTCTGCGCCAATGCGGCGACCCACCTGGCCTCCTCGGCCTCCGACCAGCTGCCGGACATGGCCTGCAGGGAGGCGAGGCTTTTTTCGAAGTCCTTCCGGGCAGCGTGGTACAGATTGACATCCACCGGGTCGCTGAGCACCAGGTAGCCGCGCACATGAAGCTGCATCTTCAGCAGACTGGCCTGCGCCTGTTCCGACGCGATCCATGCCGGCGCGCGGACCTCCTCGGTGAGATTGATGTCGTCGGTGGCGCTGCGCCCGGCCACGAGCGCGAGCAGGACGACCAGCAAGGTCACGGCCGCCAGCGCGGCGAAGGCGAGCATCAGTTTGCCGCCGACCCCCAGCACACTGAAGCGCCCAGCGCTTGCCCCGGTCATCGGCCCGCCTCAGTGATGCGCACCAGGGTATTCGCCGGGCGAATCACCCGAAGCTTCATTGCAAAACCAGCGACGTGCGGTACGCGCGTCGCTGCGCGTCGCGCCCGAGGCGCAAGGTGATCTCCTCGAAGGAAATCGCGGTGGCCTTCAACGCCGCCCGCGGGCTCACCTGGCCCCCGACGGCCTCCGCCAGATGCAGATTGAGGGCCTGCAAGTAGCTGTAGGTGCCGGGAATGCGCAGGTACGGCAGCTGCAGCGGATTGCTGAAGGTGTCGAAGTAGGCATGCAGATAGTCGCGCACGTCGGCCTCGTCCCAATGGGCCTTCAGGTAGTCCTCGATCTTCGCGTTGCCTTCGGGCGGCAGGAAGTGGAAACTGCGCCCCGGATCGAGACCGTCCCAGCCGCGCGCCGCGTACACGATGGACTTGTCCTTGGTCGCCATCAAGGCCAGCAGGTAGTAGGTGGCTTCAGGCACCTTCGAGTGCCTGGAGATCACCCCGGCCCAGGAGCCGCCCGTGGTGTTGCCGACGCGATCGAGCGACTTGCTCCTGATCCAGCTCCCTTGCGCGAGGCTGAAGTATTCCCTGCTGCCCGGCAGTTGGGCGACGCCGACCTTGCCCTTGACCTTGCTGCCCTGCTGCTGCGCCAGTGCACCGAGATCGCCCCAGCTGAAGGTGAGCGCGGCATGGCCGGCCAGAAAATAGTCCCAGCTCTTGCCCGACTCCCAGCCGAGCATCTCGCGCGGCCCGAACCGCACCAGATCGACGAGCACCTCGAGCGCGCGCACGTGGCCCGGGCTTTCGATCAACGGCTTCATGCTTCGAGGGTCGAACCAGTAGAGCTTGGGATTGGTCGGCCCGATCACGAATGGCGCCGACAGCGACATGTAGTGGAACATGCCCTGCGTGCCCGCCTTGAGCGCGAGGGTCAGGCCATGGCCGGCCACGCCGTCGCCGTTCAGGTCGCGCCCGTCGAAGTACGCGGCGATGTCGCGGAACTCGGCCCAGGTCCTCGGCACGTCGAGCGCGTACCCGTGCTGCTCCTGAAACGCCTTGCGGTGCCGCGGATCGGCCAGCAGGTCGCGGCGGTAGTACATCACCTGGCCGTCGTGGTCGTTGGCGACCATGTACTTCCTCCTGCCGTAGGACAGCAGCCGGCGCGGCGCGGGCAGCACCTCGTCGAGACTCCACTTCGGGAAGCGCGGGTCCTTGTAGTAGCGGTCGTAGGAGATCACGTAGTCGCCGGCCACGAGTTCGCCCAGCCACCATGCGCTGGCCAGCAGAGCGTCGTACTTGCCGAGTCCGTTGGCCACGTCGGAATAGAAGTAGTCAAACAGGTCCGCCGACGAGACCTGGACGATCCTCAGGCTCGCGCCGGTGGCGGCCTCGAACTCGTCCTTCAGCTCGAAGACCGGGACGGCGATCAGGCTCTTCGGCAGCAGGATCGTGACGGTCTGTCCGGCGAACGGGCAGTTGCCGGGCTGGCACGCCGGCATCAGCCGAGGCGGCTGGATGTCGCCCGGCTTGACCACGGTGACCGTGGAACTGCCGAACGGATTGGCATCGGGCACCGCCGGCACCGTTGCGATCGGTCCGGCCAGGCCGCCCGCCGCGAGGAATGGAATAGCCGACAGAAGTGCCAGCTTGCGAATTCCCACGAAACCTCGCTTCCCTCAGAGCCCGAGCGACGCCCGGTAGGCGCGCTTTTGCTGGTCGCGCCCGAGGCGAAGGGTGATCTCCTCGAAGTCGATCGCGGTCGCCTTGAGCGCCGCCGCCGGGCTCTGCTGACCGGCCGCGGCCTCTGCCAGGTGCACGTCGAGCGCCTGCCAATAGCTGTAGGCGCCGGGAATGCGCAAATAGGGAAACTGCAGCTTGTTGCTGAAGTTCTCGAAGTACGCATGGAGATAGTCCCGGACATCGACTTCGTTCCAGCCGGCATTCAAATAGGTCTCGATCTTCGCGCTGCCGTCAGGGGGCAGGAAATGGTAAGTCCGCCCCGGGTCGATCCCATCCCAACCGCGCACCGCATAGACCTGCGATTTCTCCCTGGTCGCCATCAGCGCGAGCAGGTAGTAGGTCGCCTCCGGCACCTTGGAATACTTGGAAATCACTCCCGCCCACGAGCCCCCGGTGGTGTTGCCGACCAGATTGGGCTGCGCGGTCTTGACCCAATGGCGCCGCATCACGCCGTAGTACTCCATCGTGCCGGGCAGCGGCGCCGCGCCGATCTTGCCCTTGACCTTGCTGCCCTTCTCCTGGGCCAGGGCGCCCAGATCGCCCCAGGTGAAAGTGAGTGCTGCTCGCCCTACAAGGAAGTGATCCCAGCTCTGGCCGAGATCCCAGTTCAGCATGTCCTTCGGGCCGAACTGGACCAGGTCGACCAAAGCCTGGAGCGCCCGTACATGGCCCGGGCTCTCGATCAAGGGCTTCATGGTTTCCGGATCGAACCAATACATCGTCGGATTCTCCGGCCCGATCACGAACGGCGCGGAGAACGACATGAAATGGAACATGCCCTGGGCGCCGACCTTCAGATGCATCGACAGCCCGTGATCGGGCACGCCATCACCGCTGAGGTCCTTGCCGTTGAAGTATTCGGCCACGTCCCTGAACTGGGCCCAGGTCTTCGGCACGCCGAGCGGGTAGCCGTATCGCTTCGCGAACGCCGCCTGATGCTGCGGATTCTCGAGCAGATCGCGTCGGTAATACATGATCTGCCCGTCGTGATCGTTGGCCACCATGTACTTCTTGCCCGCATACGAAATCAGGCTGCGCGGGGCCGGCAACACGTCCTCGATGTTCCACTTCGGGAAGCGGCGATCCTTGTAGTACTTGTCGTACGAAACGATGTAGTCGCCGGCCACCAATTCGCCGAGCCACCAGGCGCCGGCATAGGCGGCATCGTATTTGCCGGTGCGGTTGGTCAGGTCGGAAATGAAATTGGGGAAGAGATCCTGATGGGACAGTTGAACGAGGTTGAGCCGGGCACCGGTGGCGGCCTCGAATTCAGGCTTCAATTCTCCCAGCGTCCCTCCATTGGCCTCCTTCACGATCAGCATCGTGACGCTCTGGCCGGCGAACGGGCAGTGGCCGGGCTGGCACGGCGGCACGACCACCGGCGGCAGGATGTCGCCCCTGCTCACGGTCGAGGTCTTGTAGGCCTCTCGTTTCGGGCTCTCGTCCTCTGCCGATGCCAGGGATGCGATCACCACGGCCAGCGCCGCCATCCATCGTGCCCGTCCGTTCATGGCCTGCTCCTTACTTGGGGGACCGGATCCATCACCCCTCGTGCCCGCGCAGCGGGATCGTGAACCTGAAAACCGATCCTGCCGACCGGCTCGATTCCACCCAGATGCGCCCGCCATGGCGCTCGACGATCTTCTTGCACAGCGCGAGGCCGATGCCCGTGCCGGGATACTCGCGGCGGCCGTGCAGGCGCTGAAACAGCACGAAGATGCGCTCGAAGTACTCCGGGGCGATGCCGATGCCGTTGTCACGCACTGCGAAGCACCAGTCGGCACCCACCGGCTCGGCCTCGATGCGCACCCGCGGCCGCTCGGCACCGCGGAACTTGATCGCGTTGCCCAGCAGGTTCTGGAACAGATGGGCGAGCTGCGCAGCGTCTGCCATCACGACCGGCAGCGGGCCGTGCGTGATGCTTGCGCCGGTCTCGTTGATCGCCACTCGCAGGTCGGTGATCGCGGTGGCGACGACGGCCGCGCAATCGGTCGGCGCGAACGGTCGCGCCTTGGTGCCGACGCGCGAGTAGGCCAGCAGGTCGTTGATCAGCGTCTGCATGCGCTTGGCGCCATCGACCGCGAATCCGATGAATTCGTCGGCGTCCGCGTCGAGCTTGCCCCGGTAGCGCTCCGCCACCAATTGCAGGTAGCTGGCGACCATGCGCAGCGGCTCCTGCATGTCGTGCGACGCGACGTAGGCCAGTTGCTCCAACTCGGTGTTGGAGCGTTGCAGCGCCAGCTGGATCTGCTCGCGTGCCACGATCTCCTGCTGGAGCCGGGCGTTCTGCTGCTGCAATTGCTGGCGCAGCGCGTCGAGCGTCAACTGGGTGCCGATGCGTGCCAGCACCTCGGCGCCGTCGAGCGGCTTGGTCACGTAGTCGACCGCCCCGACCTCGAAGCCCATGATCTTGTCGGCCGTGTCGGTCAACGCCGACATGAAGATCACCGGGATGTCGCGCGTGCTGTCGCGGGCTTTCAAGCGCCGGCAGGTCTCGAAGCCGTCGACGCCGGGCATCAGCACGTCAAGCAGGATCAGGTTCGGTCGGACCAGTTCGGCGCGCTCGATGCCTTCTTCGCCGCCCTGCGCGACCACGGCGCGATACCCATGGCTTTCCAGATGCCGGCCCACCACCTCGAGGTTGGAAGGTATGTCGTCGACGATCAGGACCGTCTTTGTTCTGGATTCGGGTACTTCAAGCGAGCGCATTCGCACACCCCAACCACAAGACAAGGTCGAGTCTAAGTCGCTTGCAAGCCCCCGGGTCTTGCCGCGAACCCTGCTCTCGCGGCGGCGCGTCATCGCGCGTCGGGCCAAGGGCCGAATCGTGGGTGCAATGCAAAACGGGCCTGAAGGCCCGTTTTGCTTGGACATCTGGCGGAGAGAGCGTCCGT
>Ga0105239_10000989_pt1 | contig 39827 bp, 40 predicted proteins | sample KBSC44metaG_FD_92761 | JGI IMG/M metagenome (GOLD analysis project Ga0105239, IMG submission 92761) | Corn rhizosphere microbial communities from Kellogg Biological Station, Michigan, USA - KBS C4-4 metaG | ecosystem: Host-associated > Plants > Roots > Rhizosphere > Soil | place: Michigan, USA... | reverse complement strand
GCTCGCCGCTCGCGATCCGCAGCTGCCACTCGACCAGATCCTGCCCGGTAATCATTTCGGTGACCGGATGCTCGACCTGCAGCCTCGTGTTCATTTCCATGAACCAGATCCGGTCGGCGCGCAGCCCCTCGGAGGCATCGGCGATGAACTCGACGGTGCCGGCGCCCTCGTACGCCACGGCCTTCGCGGCCCGGATGGCGGCATCGCAGATCATGGTCCGCGTCGCGGCGTCCATGCCCGGCGCCGGGGCCTCCTCAATCACCTTCTGATGCCGGCGCTGCAGCGAGCAATCGCGTTCGAACAGATGGACGGCATTGCCGTGGCGGTCGGCGAAGACCTGCACTTCGATATGGCGCGGCCGGCTGGCGTAGCGCTCGAGCAGCACCCGGTCATCGCCGAAGCTCGCCGCCGCCTCGCGCCGGCAGGAGGCCAGGGCATCCAGGAAGTCGCCGCCCGCATCGACCTTGCGCATGCCCTTGCCGCCGCCGCCCGCCACGGCTTTGATCAGCACGGGGTAGCCGATCCGCTCGGCTTCGGCGGCAAGCCGGGCCTCGGATTGGTCGTCGCCGAGATAGCCGGGCGTGGTCGGCACACCGGCTTCCTGCATCAGGCGCTTGGCCGCATCCTTAAGCCCCATCGCGCGGATCGCGGCCGGCGGCGGTCCGACCCAGACGAGCCCGGCGGCGATCACCGCTTCGGCGAATTCCGCATTCTCCGACAGGAAGCCGTAGCCGGGGTGGATCGATTCGGCGCCGGTGTCGCGGGCGGCAGCGAGGATCGCCTCGGCGACCAGATAGCTTTCGCGCGCCGGAGGCGGCCCGATGCGCACGGCGCGGTCGGCCTCGCGGACATGCGGCGCCTCGGCGTCGGCATCCGAATAGACGGCGACGGTGCGGATGCCGAGACGGCCCGCGGTGCGGATGACGCGGCGGGCGATTTCGCCGCGATTGGCGATAAGAAGCGAGCCAATCATCTTGGTCACATCCGGAAGAGGCCGAAGCGCGGGGCTTCGGGAATGGGCGCGTTCAGGCTGGCGGAGATCGCCAACCCCAGCACGTCGCGGGTTTGCACGGGATCGATGATGCCGTCGTCCCAGAGCCGGGCGCTGGCAAAATACGGGTTCCCCTCTTCCTCGTAGCGCTGGCGGATGGGTGCCTTGAAGGCTGCCTCATCCTCTTGGCTCCAGTTCTGGCCCTTGGCCTCCAGGCCGTCGCGCTTCACCGTCGCCAGCACGGACGCAGCCTGCTCGCCACCCATCACCGAGATCCGGCTGTTCGGCCAGGTGAACAGGAAGCGGGGAGAATAGGCCCGGCCGCACATGCCGTAATTGCCGGCGCCGAATGAGCCGCCGATGATGACGGTAAACTTAGGCACGGTCGCGGTCGCCACCGCCGTCACCATCTTGGCCCCGTCCTTGGCGATGCCGCCGGCCTCGTATTTGCCACCGACCATGAAGCCGGAGATGTTCTGCAGGAACACCAGGGGGATGCGCCGCTGGCAGGCGAGCTCGATAAAATGCGCCGCCTTCTGCGCGCTCTCGGAGAACAGCACGCCGTTATTGGCCAGGATCGCGACCGGATTGCCCCAGATGCGGGCGAAGCCGCAGACGAGCGTAGTGCCGTAGAGCGCCTTGAACTCGTCGAACTCGGAGCCATCGACGATGCGGCCGATCACCTCGCGCACATCGTAGGGTGCACGTACGTCCTCGGGGATGATGCCGTAAAGATCAGCCGGATCGAGCTTCGGCGGGGCAGGGGGGGCAAGGTCGATATCGACCTTCTTCGGGCTGTTCAGTCGGCCAGCGATGTTGCGGACGATCTCGATCGCGTGTTCATCATTAGCCGCGACATGGTCGACCACGCCCGAGCGCCGCCCATGCGTCTCGGCGCCGCCCAGCTCCTCGGCCGAGATGATCTCTCCGGTCGCGGCCTTCACCAGCGGTGGACCAGCGAGGAATATCGTGCCCTGGTTGCGGACGATGACGGTCTCGTCGCTCATCGCCGGCACATAGGCACCGCCGGCGGTGCAGGAGCCCATGACGCAGGCGATCTGCGGGATTCCCTTGGACGACATCTGCGCCTGGTTGAAGAAGATGCGCCCGAAATGCTCACGGTCGGGGAAGACCTCGGCCTGATGCGGCAGGTTGGCGCCACCGGAATCGACCAGGTAGAGGCAGGGCAGCCGGTTCTCGATCGCGATCTCCTGGGCACGCAGATGCTTCTTCACCGTCATCGGGAAATAGGCGCCGCCCTTCACGGTGGCATCGTTGGCGACGATCATCACCTCCCGCCCGCGCACCCGCCCGATGCCGGTGATCAGGCCGGCGCCGGGCGCGTCGCCGCCATAGAGGCCGAATGCAGCGAACTGCCCGATCTCGAGAAAGGGCGATCCGGGGTCGAGCAGAAACTCGACCCGTTGGCGTGGCAGCAGCTTGCCCCGGGCGGTGTGCCGCTTGCGCGCCTCGGCGGGACCGCCTTGAGCGACGTCGGCGGCGCGCGACCCCAGAGACGCGGCCAGCTCGCGGTTGAGCGCGGCATTGCGGGTGAAGGCCTCGGCGGCGCGATCGATCGAGGTTGTCAGCACGCTCATGCGCCGATGAGCTCGCGGCCGATCAGGAAGGGGCGGATCTCGTCGGTACCGGCGCCACGATAGGCGACATCCACAAGGTCGATGGCGAAGCCGCCTGGGCTGCCGGACCATTCGTTACGGCTCATTTAGGTTAGGCACTCTTTGGCAGGATGAATCGGTCGATGCAGGAAAGATTGACCCCCAAGAGCGGTCCGCCGAGTTGATAGAGTCGGCCGCCATCCGCGAGGGATCCGAGATCAAGACTGCAGAAACCCGTCTCCTCGATGAGGTCGCTGACCACCTTTTTGGCGTCGGCGTCGTCCCCAGACACGAAGAAGGCGGTTTTCGACTTTGATCGCGAAAAATCCTGGAGCCAAATCATCGGGACGGAATTGAACGCCTTGACGACCTTCGCTCCGGGGGCGAGGTCCGCGACGATCTCGCTGGACGTGCGCCCGGAAATGTCGCCCAGGATCGGCGGCGAGTAGCTCGCGACCCGATTGGTGGTATCGACGAGGATGCGACCGCTCCAGTCCGGGACGCTGAAGAGCACCGACTGCACCGTGTGCCATTTGGTGGCGAGGACGACAATGTCCTGCTCGGCGACTTGCTGGAGCGTCCCGGCGCTCGTACCGGGGCCGAGTTCCTTTACCACGTCGGCGAGCGTATCCGGGCCGCGGGAGTTGCTGAGCATGACCTCGTGCCCGAAGGCCAGAAAGTGTTTTGCGAACGTCCGGGCGACTTCGCCGGCGCCCAAGAAGCCGAGCTTCATGATTTTGCTCCTGATGGTGCCTCGAATTTCATCGGGTGCCGCCGAGCTTGCTCGATGCAAGCCGGGCAGCTCGTCGATCACGCGTCGTGCAGGGTACCGACGCCCGTGGTGGCGTTGAAGAAAGCCTCCATATGCTCTTTCTCCGGGAACTGCTCTGGGATGGTGAGGCCCTTCTGAGCGGCCGGGCGAGTCTGCAGGCGCGTGTTAGTCTGTTTGCGGTTAGGCGTGACCGTCATTCAGCCTATTCTTTTATTCTATGAAAGGCTTTGCGCCGTGTCGGTCTCAATCGGGGCAGGGGCTAAAGCCTCATGCTTCGGAGGCCCGCGCTAGTGCTTGCGTGTCGATATACTCTCGGATGTACGTTATCTTGCCGTCTTTAACGGTAATGGCGAAGACCCAGTCGTCCTCGAAGGTCTTGTTCGTAGCCAGGATTTTTCCTCTGGCGTAGCCGATGACCATAACCCAGTCTCCCTGCGCTATGAATTCGCGGGGCTCCATGAATGACGTTTCCACCCCTTCGGCATGTGCCTGAAAATGATCCTCTAACCCCGCGTGCCCGCGGCGCGTGCCGGCCAACGGCCAGTCTTTTCCCGGAAGGATCCACACAATATCTTCGGCAGCCAAGGCCAGCAGACCTTGCTCATCCCCACGCCCGATAGCGGCGAAGAAATCCTTCACAATTTGGACATTCTCTTCCAGGCTCATCAACGCTCCTCCATCGACCTTACATCTGATCGTATCCGATCTAGTCGGATGCGATACGAAATAAACCCGTGACTGGCCAGCGAGTCAAGCACTTCCGATTTAATCGGATAAGATTTATATTAGCGGCGACCGCAAACTCCGGAGGGATCCGTGATGACCACAAAGTCCGGAGGGATTCGTGACCCGTTCGCCAAAGGCCGAAAACTCTCCAATTTCCTGTGCTTCGCAGTTTATTCGGCCAATCTGGCCTTTGGCCGCGCCTACAAGCCTCTCCTGGACGCCGTTGGCCTGACCTACACCCAATACATCGTGATGGTGGCCCTGTCGGAGCAGGACGACCAGACCGTCAGTGCGCTAGGGGAGAAGCTGTTTCTGGAATCCAACACGCTGACGCCGATCCTCAAGAAGCTGGAGCAGACTGGCTATATCAGCCGCATCCGCGATCCGGCCGACGAGCGGCAGGTGAGGCTGAGCCTGACCGCGGCCGGCCGGCGCCTGCTTGAGACTGATCTCGGTGAAGCACTGGTCGAAGCTTGCGGCTTAGGTGACGAGTTCTCCGTCGTGCAGAAAAACGTCGTCAGGCTGCGCGACAATCTGCTGCGCGACACCAGAGGCAAGCAGGATGAGACGTGATGCCGTTTAGCGTACTGCGGCGAGAGCCGGCGGTTGTTTTTGAATCATCCGAGCATTGCTGAGCACCACCTCACTCCGCGCAACGCACCGACCCGCTTGTTCATGTCATCAAACCGGCTTGGACAAGGGCGACGATCGACATCCGATCCGAGGCCGTTCTGATTCAGCACGTTGCCTTCTTAACATCGTTGCTGGGCCGATTTGCTAGGATCGCGCTCGTAATAAGGCGAACGAGATGATCCGCCCGTGGCGCGAACGAGGGTTGGTCGACCGCCCAGCCGAGCGCCGTCATCAGGGCGAATAGGTCGTCCCCATTCATATCGGCGCGCGCCGTACCGTCGGCCTGAGCGCGGAGCAGTAGTCGCGCGCTCGCTGAGTGCACCGCTGCGCATGAAGCGTAAAGAGCGGAGTCAGGGTTCGTATGGGCGGCCGCCATTAAGGCAACAACGCCCCGATAGCTTTGGGCGAATGCCACCCATTCGCGAAACCAGGACACGAGCGCTTCGTCAGGTGAATTCGACGTTTCGAGTTCGTCTGCCCTCTGCGTCAGTGCGTCCAGATTCGTACACACCAACGCTTCGATTAGGGCTTCTCGCGTCGGGAAGTGACGAAGCAGCGTGGCTAACCCGACGTCCGCCCGGCGGGCGATATCGCGCATGGACGCATTGACGCCGTGCTCGATTACGACGTCGCGCGCGACCGCAAGTAGGTGGCTGTAATTCTTTCTGGCGTCGGCTCGCATGGTTCGCCTTGACAAACGGACCAGTGATCCAGATATTAGGATCAGTGATCCGGATACGTCTATCAGAATATGGATCACTGATCCATAAGATACTGCGCAACGCCCCATTGAGAGTGCGAGCGCCGCCCGAGTCAGGAGGAGACTGCACATGAGCACTATCAGCATCATCGGCTCAGGCGGCATGGCCGCAGCGATCGGCGGCCTTGCCGCCAAGGCCGGACACACCGTCGAGGTGATGAGTCGCGAGGCCGCCAAGGCGCGGGCGCTGGCCGAGCAGATCGGAGCTGGTGCGACGACAGGAACGTTCGGCGCCGCCCCGGCCGGGGACATCGTCATTCTGGCGGTTCCCTACTCCGCCGTTCTTGACGTGGTGAAGCAGTACGGCGAAGGGCTGGCAGGCAAGCTCCTCGTCGATATCACCAACCCCATCAAAGCCGACTTCACGGGTTTCCTGACCCCTGAGGACAGTTTCGGCGCGCAGGAGATCGCCAGGGCCGCCCCTGCCGATTCCAATGTCGTCAAGGCGTTCAACACCCAGTTCTCCCACGTTCTGGCTGCCGGTCCAGCCGAGGGCCACTCGTTGGACGTGTTCCTCGCCGGGGACGACGCGAAGGCGAAGGCACGCGTCTCGGCGTTTGTCGAGAGCCTCGGACTGCGCCCGATGGATGCCGGGCCACTGCCCATGGCGCGGACGCTGGAGCACGCCTGCATGCTGACGCTGGGCCTCCTCACCCACTCCGTCAAGCACACCAACTTCGCACTCGGCGTCAGCCTTCTCGGCTAAGCGCGCTCGTACTCGCATCACACCGCTCAGAAGGGAGCAGTCACATGCTCGTTTTCGTCACTGGCGGGACCGGCCACGCCGGTTCGTACCTCATCCCCGACCTTATCGCAGCCGGCCACGAGGTCACTGCCCTGGCCCGGTCGGACGCGTCTGCGGCGGTGGCGTCCGCGCTCGGCGCCGAGGTGCGTCGTGGAGATCTTGCCGACCTTGATGGGCTCAAGGCGGCAGCGGCGGCGTCCGACGGTGTCATCCACCTCGGGTACAGGGCCGAACTGCTTCCGTCCGGTGGGATCGCCGCCCTATGCGACTCGGAGCTCTCGACCGTGCTCGCGTTCGGCGAGGCGCTGGCGGGCACCGGAAAGCCGCTGGTTGTTGCGGGCAGCATCGGCGCGCCTATGAACGTGGGCCGGGCGGGCCGTATCGGCGCAGCGGTCAGTCTGGGCCGACCAGCGACCGAGGATGACCCCGCCCTTCCTAGGGGCCCCCTGGACGCAGGCACCCTGGTGGCTCGCAACATCGTTGAAACCACTGTGGTCGGCCTTGCCGAGCGGGGCGTGCGGTCTTCGGTCGTGCGGATTCCTACCATCATGCATAGCACGACCGGTCGCCTGCAGCTGATTGAGCTCGCGAAGGCGAAAGGCTTCGTCGGCTACCCCGGAGACGGCAAGAACCGGTGGCCCGCCGTACACGCCCGCGATCTTGCCTCCTTGTTCCGCCTGGCACTCGAGAAGGGACCCGCTGGCAAGACCTGGCACGCGGTCGGCGACGAGGGTATCCCGTTCCGCGAGATAGCCGAGGCCATTGCCGCTCGCCTGGGCCTGTCTGCCGTGAGCATTCCCGCTGACGAACTGATGCTGCCGGGCTACTTCGGGTTCCTGGCGGCAGTGGCCCCGCTGGACCTCCCTGCGTCCAACGCCGTCACGCGCCAGGCTCTCGGCTGGAAGCCCGTTCAGCGCGGCCTGCTCGAGGACCTAGACAACGGCCACTACTTCCCTGCCGGCTGAAGTGAGCTGACGGCAGGGAGCCGGGTCGCAACGAGCCCAGCGGATACCCGTAGCACCCTTTCTCACATCACACCCCACACAAGGAGCACTCACATGCACGTTTTCGTCACTGGTGGGACCGGCCATTCCGGTCCGTATATCATCTCCGAGCTCGTCGCCGCCGGCCACGAGGTCACCGCTCTGGCCCGGTCGGACGCGGCTGCGGCGGCGGTGTCCGCGCTCGGCGCGAAGGCGCGTCGCGGTAGCCTCGAGGATCTCGACGGGCTTAAGAAAGCGGCCGCGGAGTCCGACGGGGTCATCCACGTCGCGCATCGGCAAGACTTGCTTCCCTCCGGCGGCATCGACGCTGTGGCGGCCGCGGAGCTCCAGATCATGCTCGCGTACGGCGAGGCGTTGGCGGGGACCGGAAAGCCGCTGGTCGCGTCGGGGAGCATTGGCTCGCCCTCGAACCTAGGTTGGGCGGCTCCCGGTGCCCACCCCTTTGGCCGACCGGCGACCGAGGAGGACCCGGCGCTTCCCCCGGGCGGTGATGAGTACAAGGGTTCCCTGCGGGTTCGCAACGTCGTGGAGCTCACCGTAGTCGGCCTTGCGGAGCGGGGCGTGCGGTCTTCGGTCGTGCGAATTCCTGAAATCATGCACAGCACGTCCGATAAGGCCGGCTTCCTCCCAGTCCTGATCGGGATGGCAAAGGAGAAGGGCGTCGTCGGCTTCCCCGGCGCCGGCGCGAACCGGTGGGCCGCTGTGCACGCCCGGGACGTCGCCTCCTTGTTCCGCCTGGCGCTGGAGAAGGGGCCCGCTGGCAAAAACTGGCACGCGGTCGCAGACGAGAGCATTCCCTTCCGCGAGATCGCCGAGGCCATTGCCAGCCGTCTGGGCTTGCCCGCCGTGAGCATTCCCGCGGACGCGCTGGTTCTGCCGGGCTTCTTCGGGTTCCTCACGAATTTGGTCACGCTGGACACCCCGGTGTCCAACGCCATTACGCGCCGGACCCTCGGCTGGGAACCTGCTCAGCCTGGCCTGCTCGCCGATTTGGACAACGGCCACTACTTCCCTGCTGAGTGAACCGAGGCTGGAAGCCGGGCCATAGCGAGCCCGGCGGCCAGCGATGCCGCGATCCGTACGACCAGAGGCTCTGTCGACCCACGCTCGGGGAATGCTCCGTTCAACCACTACCTGCAATAGCCCAACTCACTAGGAGACTGCGCATGAGCACTATCAGCATCATCGGCTCAGGAGGCATGGCGACGGCGGTCGCCGGCCGTACCGCCAAGGCCGGACACACCGTCGAGGTAATCAGCCGCGACCCCGCCAAGGCGCGGGCGCTTTCGGATAAGCTCGCAGCCGGAGCGACCACAGGGACATACGGCGCCGCGCCGGCGGGCGACATCGTCATCCTCGCCGTGCCCTACACCAGTGCGGCGGCGGTGGTGACCGACTTTGGCGGCGCGCTCGATGGCAAGGTGATCATCGATATCACCAACCCGATCGCCCCCGACCTCACGGGCCTCGTCACCCCCGCCGGCAGTTCTGGCGCGCAGGAGATCGCCAAGGGCTTACCCGCTGGCGCACACGTCGTTAAGGCGTTCAACACCATCTTCGGCCATGTACTTGCTGGGGGTAACACCCTTGACGCGTTCGTCGCGGCCGACAATCCGGAGGCTAAGGCGCGCGTCTCCACCTTCATCGAGAGCCTCGGGCTGCGGTCGTTCGATGTCGGCGGCCTGCAGATGGCAAGTACGCTCGAGGCTCTCGGCCTGATGCTCATCGGCCTGGCCAAAAACGGCGCCGGCACCTGGAACATCGCCATGAAAGTCGATATCCTTTGAAACACCACACGGCGTCCTGACCAGCAGGTACGCAAATTCACGTGTCCAAGCGTCGGCTATTCCTCGAGCTCAATTGACGGGTTGATGAAATACTTCTCACCCGTCCTGCGAGCTGCGATCCGCTTGAGGTTCCCCGGATACAGAAGTTCGCTAAGCGACAATTCGCCGGCGAAGTTGGAGGCGAATGTGGTGAGCATGCCCCTGGATATCCGTTCCAGCAGGGCATCTTTCCGCTCCGGCGCCATTTGCGGAAGTTCGTCGAAGATCAACCATGCACCGGCGCTCCAGGACATTCCATACGCTCGGAGGTCGAGCTCCGTTGGGCGCGGATCCATTCCCCCATAAAAATAGATCTGCTTGCGCGTCTTCGATCCGTACCGACTATATCCTTGTAGGCCGGCTAGCGCATGGCGCTCCATGGCCGAAAGTATCTGGCTCGCCAGCCTTCCGCCGCCTACGGCGTCGAACGCGACGGTCGCACCGGTTTCCGCGACCTGCGCGTCCAGTTCTGCGACGAAGTCGGGAGAGCTGCTGTCGCAGACATAACGCGCCCCCTGCCGCCTGAGCAGTTCGGCTTGCTCCGGTCGCCGCACCACATTGACCAAGCCAATCCCGTCCTCAAGACAGATGCGGTTCAGCACCTGTCCCAAGGAGGATGCAGCAGCCGTATGGACGAGCGCGGTGTGTCCTTCCTTACGCAGCGTCTCGAGCATGGCTAGTGCTGTCAGCGGGTTGATCAGGACCGCCGCTCCAGCCTTGACCGGCACACCGTGAGGCAGGGGCAGAGCGTCAGAGATCGGCACTTTACGGTACCGAGTCACCATTCCCCCGCCCATAACCGCCACGGACTTCCCAACCAGGTGGAGCAGCGGTTCACCCGCGTCAACGACAACGCCCGCACCCTCATTTCCGACCGGAAGAGATTTGCCCGCTCGCGCTGCGAGCCCCGCCATCTTCTCCGGCGGTATCATCGCGCTTACCGTGCGGCTCGCGCCGTGCCTGCTCGCAACTGCCGACGAAAGATCAGCAGGCCCAAGGAGAAGGTTGATGTCGGCGGGATGCAGCGGCGCTGCCATCATCTCGACAACGATCTCGTCCGGAGCGGGGTGCGCGATCTCCGACGTCTCCAGCGACAGCCGGAGGTGCCCATCCCGGTGCACCTCGGATCGCACCCCAACGGTAAACTCGATTCGATCCGACATGATCTTGCTCCTCGACGTGCGCACGGCCGTGACGTAGCGGGTGGGTTCGTTGAACCGCGGTAGAACCGCCATATGTTCGGCCGATACTCGCTGGGGCTACTTCCAGCCGGGCCAACAATCTCACCTATTTATCTATTGTATTAAATATGTGGCAAGCGGTCATGCTGGATGAAGATCGAGATCGGAGAGCGCAACGGGGAATATTGTGCGCGAGAGACCCCGAGTGGTGATCAGCGGTGTCCCCGTCGCTGCGGGAGCGAATGCAAGACTGTCGACGGAGTGTGTTCGCCGATATCCACGCCAACGGCGGATGGACAATCGCTATCGCTTCGACAACCAGGCGACCTCACTCCGCCAGCAGTTCGCCTTTGAAGAATCCCCGGGGGTCCCAATGATCAAAGCCGCTGTGCGGGATTTCGGGCATATCTCGCTTTAGCATCCACTCGGCGGCTTCGGTGAAGGTCGGATGCCAGAGACGATCGTCCGCCATTGTCATCTCGACGATCCGGCGAAACGCATCACGGCGCTCGGGGCTGTCAAGCGGCGTCGTAACATGACAGGTTGGCGACTGGACGTCGCCACGTTCGGCTATTCTATCGAGCATCCTTCTGAAGGCATCCACGAAGGTGGCACTATTGGTCGTCCCCTTGGCGGCGGGATCACGGAATGGACGGAACGCTTTCGCGTAATAACTCACGTCCGCATATTCCGGACGATTGGGCAGAACGGCCAGTCCGTTCCGAACGCCAAAACCTCCACGGGTCGGCGATACATAGGCATAATTTAGTTCAGCCATCAGCGTTTCCGTCACAGCGGAGCTGATTCCGCCGGGAGGCCGAAATCCCCGCGGCTGCACGCCTATGCTAGCAAATCGCTCATGCGCGCGCCGCAGGGTAGCGATCTGCCGCTCCTCGGGCAGGACGAACCAACTCTCGTGTCTGTAACCGTGATTACCGACCTCATGGCCCGCATCGGCAATCAATCGCACTGCATCGGGATAATGATCAACATTCCAGGCTTCGAGAAAGAACGTAGCCCGCAAGCCATATTCTGCCAGTGTATCCAAAAGGAAAGGTAACGTCTCGTGAACCGATTTGTGGTGCCCTAAAGGCTTATCCTGAGGCCAACTTCCTGTTTCCAGATCAGCAGCCTCACCCATATTGTCGAAGGAAAAGAGGACTGTACCCTGCTTCTCACCCGGACCCCAACTCATCATAAAATCTCCAACTTCGGAGGGGCGACTCATACGGAAATGCGGCGGCGTTGTCACGCATTATTCTAATACAATAGAATAATTAATGGGGCGAGCCCTGACTGTAAGATGGGCAGCCCGCATAAGAGAGAATTGGGCGGCGGCCGGAAATCGGGTTCGGGCCGCGGCAGGACGAGGAATCATCGTGGAATCTTCGGTGGCGACCAGCGCCACGCGCGTCCCATCAATCCCGACCAACGTGGTGCAGTGCCGGCGCAGCACCGCCTCGCCGAGACGATCGCGACCTTTACAACGCACGTCACGATCCCGTGGAACAGGGGCATGCGTGGTCAACGCGTGGAAATAGGGGATTCGTGACATTCTCATTACATAAGCCGTACGTAACATGAACATCCCTCGTGCCTCCCTTCCAAATGTGTCGCCTTACCCTCTGCGATGCGCTTTCCTCTTGTTTTTCTAATGGCATCGAAATATATGGATCGACAATCAGTATGGCGAAAACGCAAATTGGCGTTTCGCGTATCAAAATGATCGGCTTTCCCTGCTGAGAGGGGGAGCACTTTCAGCCTCGAACTTGGGAGAGACACCTTGGCGGACATGACGGCATCCACGACCCTTCCGTCGCGCGAGAAGGCCGCGACGCGGCGGCTGCGTCAGGCGAAGACTGACGCCATGCAATATTTCCACAATGCCTACCGCGTCGCCGACATGGAACGCACCCGGCACTTCTACGAAGACGTGGTGGGCGTGCCGCTCGTCGGGTGCGAGGTCGTGGAGATCGATCCCATCGACAACTCGCCGTCGGACTATATCCACGCCTTGTTCGAGCTTGCCGATGGCAGCTATCTGGCCTTCTTTCAGTACAACAACGACAAATATCCCTATTACGAGCGCAAGCCCAGCTACATGGACCATTACGGCGTCACCATCCGGGATGACGAGGCCTTCTGGGCGATCGTCGAGCGGGTAAAGGCCGAGAACATTCCCTACTTCCTCGTCGAGCATCCCAACTGCCTCTCGGCCTACATCACCGAGCCCGACGGTGGCCAATTCGAGATCGCCCGCCCGGCGTCCTTCTGCGCGGACGCGATCGAGGGGGATGAAGATCCTCACGAAGTCCTCGCTAGATGGCTCGGCAAGCACGGCTCCAAGCAGAAGGTCGTCGCCTGGGGAGAGCGTGAATGAGCGCGAGGGCAGAGGAGTTCCAGGTCGGCCATATCCCGGTCTACCGCTACGCCAGCAGCACCGTCGCGCCCGACTATGCGCTGATCTTGCTGCCCGGCATCGGCGGCTATGGCGGATATTATCCCGGCTTTTGTGATCTACATGTCGAAAAGGGCCTCGAGATCTGGGCTATGGACCCGCCCGGCCATGGCCGCTCGGCGCTGCCGCGCGGCCAGTTTACCCAGGAGGCCTATATCGAAGACGTGCTCACCCTGGCCGAGCATATCGTGCGGACCACTGATCTGCCGGTGTTCACCCTTGGCTCGAGCCTCGGTAGCGGCACCGCCTTCCTCGCACTCGAGCAGAGCCCGCACCTGGTCGGTGGCGTCGGCATGGGTATAGCTATCCCCGCCGCCGGCTGGATGGCTGACGCGCGCGCGGCAATCGCCAGTGAGGGCGTGGCGCAGCTGCTCGAAGTGTTCGGCAACGCGATCCAGTTCAACATCTTCCGGTTCCTCGACCTCGAGAAAAACTATGGCGATCCCGAGCGGGTCAAGAAGATCTACGATGATCCGAATGTCTGCTGGCACTATGACCTGGCGAGCTGGCGTTCCTATCTGACCTACGATCCCCCGGTGCCGCCGGAAAGGAACAGCAAGCCCTATCTAATGATCGTCGGCGGCGCAGATCCGCTATTCCCCGCCGAAGAGGTCAGGCGGGTCTTCGCACGGCTCGGCGGGCCCGTCACCCTGGATCTCGTCGAGGGTGCGCCCCACCAGGTCATGTTCGCTCGCCCCGACTACTTCTCCGCCACAGCCGATACATGGGTCCGATCCCATCTCTCCCAGTAGTCGCCTGGGCGCGGGCTACCAACTGATATCGGGCTTCATTTTGGAAAGGCGCCAGCCTTTGAGGGGAGAGTTATGCGACTGGTGAGATTCAGGCGCGGAAGGCGTGTCGGCCAGGGGCTCGTGGACGGAGGACGGATCGTCGTCGCCGGGGGCTGGTCCGACCTGCCGTTCGAGGAAGCGCCGTTCGTCCTTCCGGGCTGGGACCGTGCGGCGCTGGAGGGTGCTCTGGAAAGAGCCGAGGAGGACTTTGCGTTCGAGGACGTGACGCTGCTCGCGCCGGTGGCGTCGACCGCCAGGGTCATCTGCCTGGGCGTGAACTACCGTGATCATGCGCAGGAGGTGAACCAGGAGGCGGGGGACTGTCCGCCCTTGTTCGCGAAATATCCGGACACGCTGGTCGGCCATGAACAGGCGATCATCCGGCCCCGCGTCTCGGACACGTTCGATTTCGAAGGCGAGATCGCCATCGTCATCGGCAGGCCCGGCCGTCACATCCCGCGCGAAAGCGCGATGGACCATGTGCTCGGCTACAGCTGCCTGATGGATGGCAGCATCCGCGAATATCAGTCGCACTCTCCCACCGCCGGCAAGAATTTCCACCGGTCGAGCGCGATGGGACCGTGGATCGTCACGGCGGACGAGGTCGCTGACGCGTCGGCGATCGAGCTCGTGACGCGCCTCAACGGCGAGATCGTTCAGTCGGCAACGTCACGCGACATGATCTTCGATATTCCGACGGCCATCGCCTACATCTCCCGCTGGACGCCGCTGCGCAGCGGCGACGTCATCAGTATGGGAACGCCGGCCGGCGTCGGCTGGGCGCGCAAGCCACCTTTGTGGATGAAGCCTGGCGACACGATCGAGGTAGCGCTCGCCGGGATCGGAACCTTGCGGAACACAGTCGTTGACGAACAGAAAGAAGGAGAGGGTTAGATGGTTGCGCCCGGAACATATGTCGGCGCGGCGCTGGCCACGAACGCGATCTGGACCCTGCTGGACCAGCGCCGCTACGAGGACATCCTGTCCTATCTGACGCCCGATTGCGCCTGGGAACGGACGGATGGCTGGCGCCACGGCCACGACGAGCTGCGCGCCTCCTTCCTAGCGCGTCCGGCTGATCTCCTCTCTCGACATGTCGTTACCAGCTTCACTGCCGAACAGGCCGACGACGGCAGCCTCAAGGGCCGATGCTATGTGATCGCCTATTTCGCAAGGACCGAGGACCATGACGCGACGCAGATCATGGACCAGCCCTACATCATTGGCGACGTCGATCTTGAGTTCGTCCAGTCGGACCAACGCGTCCTCATCTCGAAGGTCAGTGTCCACCAAACCTTCGCCATCGAGGCCCTGATCAAATGACCGCCTCACATTCGATGCTCGAAAATGACGGATGGAAGATCTCGTTGGGACAGCAGCAATGTCAATGAAACTGCTTTATGTTTCAGGGCTGTTTCTTGGTTCTGTCTGTGCTCAGGCCGGTGCATTATTCCTCTTGCCGATGTCGAAAGGCGCAACGGCGCTTCTTCCCACACTCGGCTTGATGATCTGCTTCTGTATCTTCTCGATCTTGCTCAGCCGGCTCATTACCGCAGGCGTCAGTCTGTCAATTCTGGTGCCCTTGATGTCGGCCTTAGGCCCTCTCTCTGGGATCGCGATCGGAACATTGGCTTACGGCGAAGCTGCGTCCCTAGGAACGGTCGGCATGCTTCTTGCTGCCTGTGGCCTGGTAGTTCTGGCGAACTTCGTCTGAGGAGAACCTGAAGCTCGCTGAAGGTGGTCGCCTTCAGCAACGAGGCGGCCCGCTCTCGGCTCTCGATCTCACGTTGGTCGAAAAGTCACAGCTCTGAGTGTGCCGGCCGCCCAACTCTCAGAAACCATCAAACGAAGCGAAAAACCATGGGTAGGATACTTGTCACCGCCGCCAGCGGCCATCTAGGTCGCAAAACGCTGCAGCACCTTCTGAAGCGGCGGCCAGTCAGCGATCTGATCGGCTTGGCCCGCGATCCGCATAAGGCGGCCTATCTTGCCGCTCAAGGCACCGAGATTCGCAAGGGCGACTATTTTGATTATGACTCGCTGTTGAATGCCTTCGCCGGCGTCGAGAAGGTCATGCTTATCGCCTGCGCACCCTTTACCGACCGCAACACGCAGCACTACAACGTGATCACCGCGGCGCGGCAAGCCGGCGTCAAACACGTCGTCTACACGCCCATCATCCGCCGAGAGGGATCGGACTTCAACCTGTCCCAGTGCACGGCTCCCGATATCTTCGCCGAACAAACCTTGATGGCCTCCGGCCTCGTATACACGATTGTTCGACAGCCGGCGTTCCTCGAAACCTTCCAGTTTCAGTTTGGCGACAAGGTCTACGAGAAAGGTCTTCGCGTTCCGGCCGGTGACGGCAAGCAGGCACCGGCGTCGCGTGAAGATATCGCCGAGGCACAGGCGGTGGTGCTGACGGAGAAGGGCCACGAGAACAAGATCTACTCGCTTACCGGCGATCCGGCGGTGTCCTACGCAGACATCGCCCAGATCCTTTCCGACATCCGCAGCATATCGGTGCCCCTCATCCCTTTGACTGATGAGGAATACATTGCCAACTACGTCGCGGAGGGCCTGCCCGAACCGTACGCTCGGTTCGCCCTCGAGTGGGTCCATGCCGCCAACCTCGGCGAGTGGGGCGAACTCACTGGCGATCTAGAGCGGCTGATCGCTCGCAAGCCAATGACAACGGCGGAATATCTGCGCGACAATTATCCCACGGTTGTGGCGTCGATCGAAGCTGCGAAGAAGCAATGAGGCGGGTAGGGCGCACCTTCTGTGGATTGGCTGAGAGGGACGGCCGAGCGCTGTGCCGGCGGCTTACGGCGCATCTTCCCGCACTCACCGCGATGATCATTTTCTGTATCGTCGCGATCTTGACCGGCCGGCTCATGGCCTCCGGCGTCGTTCTGTCAATTCCGGCGCCCTTGATGGCGGCAACGGGCGCCGTTCTCTCGTGATCGGAGCATTGGGCTTAGGGCGAAGCCGTGTTGCTCGCAAAGACCGGCGTGCTTCTTGCCGCCTGTGGCCCGATTTTTCTGGTTAACTTCGTCTGCAGGGAGGCTGAAGATCGCCGCCGACGCATTGCAAAAGTTGCCCGCCGAGCTCTTCAATCAGCTCGCCACGCCATCGTAAGGCCGCGGTACGTTAGGGCTGGGATATGAATGGCGCTCGTCGTCCATCGGCATGTCTGGAAGATGCCTTGCGCAACAGTCTCCAAACGAATTATCAAGGCCCTACGAAATTGCGCCGCAACTATTCACCGGACGAACCAGTATGAATGAGGGCAATAAGGGGGGGCGCCGTGGCCGTCCGCCCAAGCTGACCAACCAACAGATTCTCGATGCCGCCTGTGCGATCGGATTGCCGGACCTCACCCTTGGCGGGGTCGCCAAAGCGCTCGGCGTCTCCGTCGCGGGCCTCTATCATTATTTCAAGGATCGGGACGAACTTGCCGAGTTTGTCGCGAACGCCATTATCGTAGACTATCCGCTGCCACCTGACGGCACGGGAGATTGGTTTCACTGGGCTCATACTTTCGCCTACTCGCAGCGGGCCCTGTTTGAGAAGTTCCCCGGCCTGGCACAAGTGGCTGTGCAGCGAACTATCAGCACAGCCATCCCACGTCTGGAGCAGTCGGTACGGCTTGCCCTGAGATCGGGGTTCGATGAAAAAACCGCTTGGTGGGCCACGCGGGCGATCCAGGAATTTGTCTTCTCGTGGTATTATAGGGTGGAGATCCGCGCAGCCCTCACCGCTCGCACCGGAGAAAGCTATCAAATTTCGCTCAGACGTGTCGTGCGGAAATTTCCAGAAGGGGAAATGCCATTGATGCGGTCTATTACAAAGAAGCGTCAGGAAGAGTCGGAAGACGAAAGATTCGACTTCAACTTGCGCGCGCTCCTCGCGGGCATTGCGGCAATGCGGACGGCCAGTCCCCCCCCGATGCCCGACAAGAAAAGTGGGGTCACCCTCCGGAAATCGAGGAAGCGGCGTACTGTCGATTAAGCACCCCGGTTTGTGACGCGAGTATGGAAATCGCAGGCAATTGTGTCGTTTATCCCTGTCCGCCGACGCGGATCTACCGGTTGCCCTCCCAACTACCAGGGTTGGCTGCGCAGGTGGACGCCGCGTAACCGGCGCAAACAAACGGTATTCCACCTAAACACGGCTGTCTGTAGGACTTCGATTACACTGGGCAATCCACGGAGCCGAAAGCTCGGCCCTCTTTTCGTTCCCGCTTAGTGGGATGGCTGATGACGAACTCCCGATCGACATGAAACAATAATCGAACCGCTGAAGATCACCGCCGTTCGGTATCGAGTCAGTTCTTTCGGCGGTCACTGCGCTCCTTTCTCACCGCCGCAAAATCCACCATCTCCCAGGCACATCGCAACCCGCCCCTAGCTGGACAGGTGGTTCGCGCATCACACCTGCGTGCGCCTACATTCTCAAGTCCGGCATTGGTGGCGTGACACTGCTGCGACAACACCCCCTTGTCCGCCATCAATTAAATCCGCTTGACTCATTTTTCTAAGGTGATAGAAAAATATCCATCGCTTAGGGGCGCAGCGCGCGCCCTCCTGGCGGCAACCCGGAAGTGAGCGTCGACAAGCCGCGAATCCGGGAGGACCGAATATGCGCTTGGAAAGGGTAGGGGAATTATGAAACGGGCACTTGCTATTATCTGCGCGACCTCCGCCGCGTGGTCCGTCGTAATGCCGGCGTTGGCTCAGTCAGCTCCACAAGCCGCTGCGACCCCACAGGGGCAGGGCTTCGATGAAATCGTCGTCACTGCACAAAGGCGGTCCGAGCGCGCGCAGGCCATTCCGCTCGCGATCACTGCGGTTAGCGGCGAGGCGCTTCAAAGCAAGGGCATCAATTCCCTTGAGGGACTGAGCCAGAGCATCCCGAACGTCGAATTCGGAAGCAACGCTGCGGACGCGAAGATTTTCATTCGGGGGGTAGGCTACGACAGCATCTCCCCCGGCGGTGAGACTCGCGTGGCAGTATATGACAACAATGTTTATGAAGCTCGCTCGCAGGCTGCATTCGCGACGCTTTACGATATCGATCGCGTGGAGGTGCTTCGCGGTCCGCAGGGGACGCTGTACGGCCGCAACGCCGTGGCTGGTGCGATCAATATCATTACGAGAGATCCGGGCGCGGAGCTGAATGGCTATCTCTCGGGGGAGGCGGGCAGCTATGGCCTTATTCAGTCGGAAGGCGCAATCGGCGGGCCGGTCACACCGTGGCTAGGCGCCCGCGTTGCGTTTCAGACCGTAGATCGTGACGGCTATGGTCACAATATCGGAACAGGGGAGCAGGTTGACGACGACCATTCGCGCAGCGTCAGGCTGACGCTATTGGGGGATTTCGCCGACAACGTTTCGGATCGCCTGGTCGTCGACTACTATGACGAAAATGACCACAATTATGGGTACCATTATCTCGGTGAAGCCTATGCCGGATACGTTCCCGTCCCAGTTGCGTTGGGAGATCGGTTTCCCACCAACCCTCTAGATTACGCCGGACTGGGACCGCTTAACCACCTCGAAGCGGATGGCGTATCCAACGAGCTAACCGTGGATATAAATGACTCACTAAAGCTCACATCTGTTACGGGGTTTCGGCATTTGACCTCGAAGTTGGCCGACAGCGTCTACGGAGGCGTTGAAAATTTGGCGATCCAATTGCTTTATGAGAATTCTAACTCTGTCACGCAAGAGGTGCGCCTGTCTGGTAGTACCGATGATTTCAAGTATGTGATAGGTGTCTACTATTTCAACGAGGATCACGTTACCGATAATCGCGCACCCTTTAGCCTGCGGCTATTTGGCGGTCCGAACGAATTTGTTCAGTTCTATAATGCCGGCGGGGAGGAAACAACGGACGCTTACGCCGGCTTTGGTCAGGTGGATTACAGCCTTCTTACTGACCTAACGCTCAGCGTGGGGATTAGATATTCTTACGAGAAAAAGGACCTTGCCGAGTTTGAATCGGTTGATCTGTCGACCCCATACGATAACGCTATGCCAATAGGGCCACTCCTCCCGACGACCGGTCTCGTTTCAAAAACGGCTCGCTATTATTCTTTCGATCCCCGCTTCACTCTTAGCTACCATTTTAGCCCCCTGATAGTTGGGTACTTTACGTACTCTCAAGGCTTTAAGAGCGGGGGGTTCAATATCGGCGGTCTTCAGGCTCCTTTCTCTCCCGAAAAGCTTAAGGATTACGAGATTGGATTGAAGGGGGACTTTCTGGATCAACGGTTGCGAGCGAATGTTGCCGCATTTTACTACGACTACAGCGAACTCCAGGTCAATGAAACTCAGGGATTTTCCGAGCAAACGATCAACGCGGCGTCCGCTACGGTAAAGGGGGTGGAGGCGGAAATCACGGCGCTTCCCACGAAGAGTCTGCGCGTTACCCTCAACGCGGCATGGCTTGACGCGACTTACACGACGTTCAAGACGGAAGACCCGGCGCGGTTATCGTTGGGTACGCTGGACCTCGCGGGGAACCGTCTGAACTACTCGCCGGAATATAAGGTGGGATTAGAGATCGCCTATACGATCCCGACCCAGTACGGTGACTTCACGCCTACAGCAGATGTGACCTGGACCGATAAAGTGTACTTCTCGCCATTCAACACGCCTCTACTGTCGCAACCAGCGCACACTAATCTTGACCTTTTTGTCCGCTGGGTGGGCGAGAATTCGAACTGGGAGGGGAATCTCTTCGTCCGAAACGTGACGGATGAAATTTATATTACCGGCGCCGGCGCGAATAACCCGGTACTCAATTTCAATCGCGAAGGCCAAGTCAGCGCGCCAAGGACATTCGGTGGCCAGGTCACCTGGCACTTCTAATTGTCCGAGCTACGCCCCGTCGTAAGCTTAAGGCAAGCTCTTGACCACCCACTAGCCGCAGCCTCGCTGGGCCCTCTGGATTAGAAGGCCTGGCGAGCTCGGGCTAGTGGATGCCTGGGATGTGCAAATTCGCATTCGCCTCAGGGAGAGTTCAACAAGGGGCACGAGCATTTTCTCATGGACTTTTACTTAGAACCGAAGGGTGCCGCTGTGAGTAGATCTCAGGTCAAAAACAAGGTGGCCCTCGTCACCGGGGCCGCCGGCGGACTGGGGTTCGGCATTGCGAGCCGCCTCGCCGAGCAGGACGCGGTGCTGCTCACGGACATCAATGCGAAGCTTCTCGGTGAGGCTGCGTCCAAGTTAGCGGCAAATGGTGCAACGGTTGCGCATGTAGCCTGCGACGTCAGCGACCGGAAATCGGTGCAGGCCGCATTCGCAGTCGCCGAAGATCAATTCGGAGAGGTTACCGCCCTCGTCAACGTAGCGGGAGTTGCGACGCATAATTCGTTTGGCGATCTGACTGAGGAGATGTGGGATCGGACTTACGCGGTCAACGTCAAGGGCATATTTCTGACGTCTCAGGAATTTATCAAGCGCCGTCGCGGTCGTCCGGGGGCGATCGTCAATATCGCCTCGATCGGTGCTCGGATGGGTTTGGACACGCTTGTCGACTACGGCTCGTCCAAGGCTGCAGTCATAGAACTGTCTCACTCCTTGGCGCGGATTGGAGCGCCAAGTGGGTTGCGGGTCAATACTGTGATGCCCGGCTTGATCTGGACCGATTTGTGGAAGGGCGGCGCCGAGTGGCTCATTGCCAACGGGTTAGCTCCGGCGGACCTAACGCCGGAAGAGGTCTTCGCCAAGACGGTCGAACAATCGGTGCCTATGAAGCGGCCGCAGACGCTGGCCGACCTGGGCGAGATGGTGGCGTTTCTGCTTTCCGATAAGGCCGGGAATGTGACAGGCCAGTCCATTGCGGTCGATGGCGGAGTACTTATGACGTGACAGAGCGGAGCGACAATTCGGCGTCGAGTTGTCCCCTGTCTGGCGCGAGAGATGGGTATAGTCGCGGTTTGCGAAATGCGGGGAAAATACAATGATCGACTTTTATTTTTGTACGAGCCCCAACACTTGGAAAGTCGCCATTATGCTGAATGAGCTGGGTGCCGACTATAACGTTATCAAGCTTGATTTATACGCCGGTGACCACCTGACGCCGGAATTTCATAAGATCAATCCAAATCGCAAACTTCCTGCAATCGTGGATAGAGCGCCTGCCGACGGAGGTTCGCCAATCACGATATTCGAAAGCGGTGCAATCCTCACCTATCTTGCCGAGAAGCACGGAAGGTTCCTGTCGACGGAAATCAGAGCCCGTACACAGACATTGCAATGGATGAACTGGCAGGTCGCGGGGCTCGGTCCGATGATCGGGCAGGCGAGCCACTTCGTGAGATTTGCGCCGAAGGACAATTCTTATGCGGTGAACCGGTACGGGACCGAGGCCCTGCGCCTCGTCCACGTTTTGGAGGGACGTCTCAACGAGGCCGAATATCTGGGAGGCGAGTATTCGATAGCTGATATGGCCGCATGGCCTTGGATTGGCGGGTTTCCAGCTTTGCTGGGAATGCTGGGCATCGACATCAGCAAATTTCGAGCCGTGCAACGATGGATAAAAGCGGTCGCCAACAGAAAAGCAGTCAAGGCGGTCTTTGCCAGCTCGGAAACGGCTATCGATCCGAAAGCTGTAGGGCAAAATATGGAACTTACTGAAGCGGAATGGTCAAATCTCTTCAGTGAGAAAAACTTGGCGGCATCAATGGCCCCAGGCATCCAGATATGAATGGTAAAGCGCCCTACGCTGGCCGCCCTGCAAAACGTGGTGGGGCCGGTGTCGTCCCTGTCGACGTGGATGTCGTCGCCTCCTGAAGCGAAGCGGAATTATCCGGACGACGCATTCCGCCGGCGCCATATGTTCACAAATCCGGCCAGGATTCCGAGGAGAGAGAGATGATCCCGACCCTGAAGGGCATTCCCCCCGTCCAGATTGCATATGTCGTACCGGACGCACGTGAGGCGGCCAGACGCCATTCGGCGATCTTCGGATCCGGCCCTTACTTTTACACCGAGCTGATCCCGCTGCGCTTCGCCCGCTGGAAAGGAGAGGAAACGGTGTTCAAGCATGGCGCAGCATTCGGCCAATGGGGCGACATCATGGTCGAGTTGATCGAGCCCCGCGAGCTGCACGATGCGAACGTACTGGGGCTCGACAGTCGCCCGACGATCCCGGTGCTCCACCACCGGGCGTTCTCCGTTGAAAATGCCCCGGAGATCGTGGCCAACCTGGAAAAGCAGGGCTACGAGCTCACTCTGCACGCTATGCTGGAAAGCAATATCGAGGCATTCATGATCGATGCGCGCAGGGATTGCGGACATATCATCGAGCTCTTTACGCCATCGCCGCTTACCCTGCAGTTCTATGATGCCGTCAGGGGCGCGTCGTTCGGCTGGGACGGAAGCGATCTGATCCGCGCACTCGAGATCTGAGTCGGCAATGCAGATCGGCGCGATGTCATCACCTTCGACGGCTCGAATTCCGAGGTTATCAGCCGGCCGCCGCCATTGTCGCGCAGCGCCGCCGCCAAGTGCAGGGTCGAGATGCCGAACGACATGCCAAACTCGATGATCGTGCGCGCCCGGGCGGTGAGGGCCAAGGCCGGCGTCAGCGTCGGCTCGCTCTACCAGTATTTTCCGAACAAGGAGGCTGTTGCCCTTGCTGCGATAGGCAGTATCAGCCCAGGTGTCCCACGCGATGTTGTCCCTGGCCGCGAAGCATTTTCCCGATCACTCATCGGCCTATAGCCCCGGTCCTTAAGCCGACGCCAGGAGGCGCACCTAGCTCAGCCGGTCGCGGATCAGATCCCCCATCCGCGCGTCGGCCACGTCGTTCTGCGCCGCGAGGACCAGAACCTTGGGCATCATCACGGGGCCCTAGGGGGACGCCCTTCTTGATGTCCGAATACTCCAGCGTCGCATCCGTAGGCCTTGAAATTCACTACCAAACAAACTCTACCGGGCTGATAGGTGCGCCGCTTTCTCGGGAGAGAAAGGAGGAGTCGAGGTCAATTGACCTCCATCAACGATAAACTCCGATCCGGTAGAAAAGCTTGACTCGTCGCTTGCAAGATACACGACCAAGTTAGAAACCTCTTCAGGTTCACCAATTCTTCCGAGGACGCCACTTGCCGCGCCGGTATCCTCGAGGCCTGCCGACATCGGCGTGCGGACAAATCCGGGATGTATCGAGTTTGCCCGAACACCAGCCGAGCCGAGTTCCGCCGCAACCGACTTTGTAAGGCCTCGTAGTCCAAACTTGGAACTGCCGTATCCATGGAGTCCAGGTGTGCCTATAAATCCAGACGTTGAAGAAATGTTGATGATCGAAGAAGGCGCTGATGCCTTGAGCGCGCCTACCGCGGCTTTGATACCCAGGAACGGCCCGGTGAGGTTAACGCTAATGGTCGTGTTCCATTCAACCTCAGTGATGTCTTCAAGCGTCGCGAACGGCGCTATGCCGGCATTATTGACGAGCACATTAAGTCCACCGAACTCCGTTACGGCAAGATTGACAGCCGCATTCCAGTCGGCGGTTTTTGTGACATCGAGTTTAATGAATCGAGCGCTCTCCTCGAGTTCACCTGCCAGCGCCTTGCCCTCGGACTCCAGGATATCGCCGATTACGACTTTCCCACCGTTCGCCACGATCGCGCGCGCATGTGAAGCGCCCATACCACGCGCACCACCTGAAACAAGTGCAATCTTTCCTGATAGTCTTGCCATATTCGTGTCCTCTCTATTCCAAAATGTCGGTGAGTAGGCCTTGGATCCAATGGAGAGACTGAAGGCCAGATTAACGAGCTTAAGCTGGTGAAATACCAGCTGAATAGTCGCGGTAAGATCGACTGCTCGTCAGAGCCACTGTTGGACGCCAATCGGGGCGGGGGTCAAATCCCGCGCCGGTTGACGGCAGTATCCGCTGCATTACGCAGTAGTGCTCGGAAAGCCAAAGATCTGTCCGACCTGATATGTGTCTAGATACTCTTTCACTGCCGAGATCTTTCCATCTCGAAGCCAGAAAAGAATGTGATAGTGACTGTTGAAGACCTTGCCGCTCTTGAACGGCAAATTTCCGACGACCGTTACACTTACGCGATCGTCCTCGGCGGTTAAGTCGCCTAGCTGCAGCGTCATCGGCCCGGCTAATTCACCGCGAATTCCTGATACGGCCTCTAGCCACTTTTCCTTATTATATGTGCCGGAACGGACGGTTGTTGGCGTCACCCAAAATGTGAAGTCGTCGGTCGTGAGGTGATCAAGCTGCTCTAGATTCCCGTCCTCGAACCCCTTAAAAAAGCTCCTGACCACGCTCTTGTTACCTTGTGTACTCATGTCTCTCTCCACGATTTAGAAGTATTGGCGGGGCGCGTGCCGCCCGCGTTTCATGACGATTGGTTCAGCTCCATTCTGCCGCGAACCGTAAGCTCGATTCGTTCGCTCCACTTCGATCGCGGCACGGCAATGTCGCATGAACGAGATGCGCTCTGACGGGTTGCGATCCTTCGGCATCTATATATAAACGGAATTATCTAAGCCAGAAGAAAAATCCTTGTAGGCTGGCTCCGAGGACGTATATCAACGTACGTGGTTCCGAACGGCTGCCGGTGGGCGTGTCTCATGATCAATCTTGTCGACCAATCAGTTCAGGCCAATGAGGCCGTTTTTCCGACGACGTTGTCGGACCGCTTCGACAAGCGCTCCGGCCGCATTCTCATCAGCGGCGTCCAGGCGCTGGTTCGGCTGATGCTGATCCAGGCCGAGCGCGACGCTGCAGCGGGCCTCAAGACGGGTGGATATGTATCAGGCTATCGTGGTTCGCCTCTGGGGACGTTGGACACCGCATTCGCCGGCGCTAGGAAGCAGGTCGCGGAGCGCGGGATCGTGGTGCAACCCGCGGTCAATGAAGAACTTGGTGCGACCGCCATCGCGGGAACCCAGCAGATCGATCAGACGACCGGGGCGCGGGTCGATGGCATATTTTCGCTCTGGTATGGAAAAGGTCCAGGCGTCGACCGGGCGTCGGATGCGCTGCGCCATGGAAATTTTCAAGGGTCGTCGCCACATGGCGGCGTCGTGCTCGCCGTCGGCGACGACCACGTCGCGAAGTCTTCGTCGATCGTTTGTTATTCCGACGAAGTGGTGGCGGGACTTCAGGTGCCGCTCTTCTATCCCTCGGATCCTGCCGAGATTATCGCTTACGGCCTTCACGGCTTCGCCCTGTCGCGGCACACGGGATCCTATGCTGCGCTAAAGATCATCACGGAAGTCGCGGACTCGACGCGCGCCATTGAGACGGACGAATTGGCCGTCAATCCGATCCTTCCGGAACTCGACGTCCCGGCGATCGGGCTGCACAATCGGTGGCCCGAAAGCCCGCTCGAGCAGGAATTGCGGCAGATCAACTACCGACTACCGGCGGTTGCCGCCTATGTCCGCGCCAACGGACTGGACAGGGTGATGCTCAAGCAGCCTGGCGCGCGGATTGGGCTGCTCGCGGCCGGTAAGAGCTGGCTCGATCTTCTCGAGGGTCTCAGGCTCGTCGGGCTCGACCAGGACCGGATGGCGGGGCTGGGCATCGCTCTTTACAAGCCGGCGCTGATCTGGCCGCTGGAGCCGCTTGGGCTGAAAGCCTTTGCCGAGGGCCTCGATACGCTGGTTATCGTGGAGGAGAAGGGCGAGTTCATCGAAAGGCAGGTCAAGTCGATCCTATACGGCGTGCCGGGTGCGCCGGCCATCTGGGGCAAGCACGGCCCGCAGGACGTCGTCCTCCTACCCGCTATTGGGGATATCACGCCCGAGCGGGTCGCTGCCGCGGTCGGCGGTCTGCTTGCGCGGCTGATCGGGGACGAGAGACTGGAGGAAGGAGCCGGCGCGGCGCGCAGGACTCTTGCCTTGCAAGAAAAATTCGCCACGCCGCCGACGTTGCGTAAACCCTTTTTCTGCTCGGGATGTCCGCACAACCGCTCGACCGTCGTGCCGGAAGGGAGCCGCGCGCTGGCGGGAATAGGCTGCCATGGTCTGGCTGCCTATAATCGTCCTTTTACGGGCAGCTTCGCTCAAATGGGCGGGGAGGGGGTCCACTGGATGGGCTTGGCGCCCTTCACGGACGAGAAACACATTTTCGCCAATATGGGCGACGGCACCTATTTCCATTCGGGACTCCTGGCGATCCGTCAGGCGGTCGCCGCCAAGATAAACATCACCTACAAGCTGCTCTACAATTCCGCGGTCGCCATGACCGGCGGCCAATCCGTCGACGGCGAGCTTTCGGTCGACCGGTTGATCGATCAGATCCGGGCCGAAGGCGTCTCCATGATCGTCCTGTCGACCGACGATCCCGATCGCTATGGGCCGGGTCATCCCGCGTGCGGCAAGGTCGAACGGGTTGAACATCGGGACGATCTGGAGGCGCTCCAGCTCGAGTTGCGCGAGCGCAGCGGGGTCAGCGTCATCATCTATGAGCAGATGTGCGCGACGGAGAAGCGGCGTCTGCGCAAGCGGGGCAAGCTCGCCGATCCGACTACGCGCGTGTTCATCAACGAATTGGTGTGCGAAGGCTGCGGCGACTGCTCCGTCAAGTCCAATTGCCTGTCCGTGGAACCCGTCGAAACGGCTTTCGGCACCAAGCGCCGCATCAATCAATCAAGCTGTAACAAGGATTATAGCTGTCTCACCGGATTCTGCCCGAGCTTCGTGACGGTCGAGGGCGGCACGCCGCGCCGGGCCGGCGCAAAGGCGGCGGCGCTCGACCTCGATACGTTGCCGCCGCCTGTTGCGATGGCCAACGATCATGAACGGATCGTCGTCGCCGGCGTCGGGGGAACCGGCGTGGTCACCATTGGCGCGTTGATCGCGATGGCCGCACATATGAAGGGCGGTGAAGTCGGCGTGCTTGATCAAGTGGGCATGGCGCAGAAGGGCGGCGCCGTCGTCAGCCATGTGCATGTGGCCACCGAGCCAGTGACGGCTCTGCGCATCCCGGCCGAAGCCGCGACCCTGGTGATGGTTTGCGACGAGATCGTCGGTAACAGCCGCGATGTGATGGCTGCGATCGCGCCGGGCACAACGCCCGTTCTGGCGAATGCAGACATCTCGATCACCGGCGATTTTACCCAGAACCGCAACGCCACGCCTGACACGACGCTGTTGACCGATCGACTGCGTCGACGCGCGGGTGAAGGGAACTTCTTCGTCTACCCGTTTACCCAGCTTTCTTCGCGACTGCTGGGAGATGCGATCGGATCGAACCTCATGATGGTGGGCTTCGCTTGGCAGAAGGGCTGGCTACACCTCGATCTTGAAGCGTTCGAGGCAGCGATTGCCCTCAACGGCACGGCGGTCGCGATGAACCGTTCGGCCTTCGCTTTTGGCCGAAAGCTGGCGGTCGATCCTGAGGCCGTGTTCGTTGCGGCGGGCCTGTCCGAAAATGCCCTCGAGGCCAAGGACGATGACAAGGGCATCGTGGATGACCGTGCGCTGTTCCTCGCCGCCTACCAGGACCAAGCTTATGCTGGCCGCTACCGCACCATCGTGGAGCGCGTTGCGGAGGCCGAGGCTGCCTTGAAGGGCGACGGGACGCTCGCCAAAACCGTCGCTAAGGGCTTGTTTCGAGTGATGGCGTACAAGGACGAGTATGAAGTCGCGCGCCTCTACACCGACGGAAGTTTCGCCCGCTCGCTCCACGACGCGTTCGAGGGAGAGATCAAGATGACCTTCCATATGGCGCCGCCTCTGCTCGCCAAGCGGGACAAAGCCACCGGCCATCTTCGTAAGCGCGAGTTCGGCGGATGGATGATGCCGCTGTTCCGCATGCTCGCGATGGGCCGTACTCTGCGTGGCACTCCCTTCGACCCATTCGGCTATACGGCTGAACGAAAGACCGAGCGCCGCTTGATAGCCGATTACGAAGCCTTGATCGAGCGGCTGCTCGCGCGCCTTACAAGCGCGAATCTGTCGGAAGCCGCGCGCATTGCAGGATTGATCCTCGAAGTTCGTGGCTACGGGCACGTCAAGGAACGGGCGATCGCCGCCTACGAGGGTAAGGTCGCGGCAGCGATGCACGCTTACGAGACGGACGCGGATCCCGCCGGCAATCAATTGAGAAAAGCCGGCTAAACGCCTCTAGGCCGGCCTGTCTACCAAGCCGAGACTTTCGATATGGCGAAGCCGGTTGGAAACGCTGGACCTGGAACCCACACCAAGCGGTTCGGTGCAAGCCAACCAAACAGCGGAGGAAACGGAGAATGCATGACCTTGCTGTGGTGATGACGAATCCGCTCGACAACCGCCACGACGAATTCAACGATTGGTACAGCCATATCCACATACGCGACATCATGCGCGCGCCAGCATCGATTGCCGCACAGCGTTTTGTGCTTAGCGCGGATCAGCTGCCGGCGAGTGACGGGGTGGAACGGAGCCACGCACAGTATCTCGCCATTTATGAAACCTATGACATCGAGAAGTTGACATATGCGCACCGGCACGTGTTCACGCCAGCGATGCTGGTTAGCGATTCAATCGACCTCTCGCACGAGGGCTATTACTTTCATCCGCTGGCGTCGCGGCAACATGAACCCGACGGGCTACACTCCGGGCATGTGCTGATCGAGCAGCTAGCTCCCGCTGTCGCGCACCGGAGTTTCGTCGAGGATTACGCCAAACAGCGGATGGCGCCGATGCTGACGCTGCCAGGATTCAAGGCTGGAATGCTGGCAACGGCGGCCCCGCATCAGATGGTCCCATCGATGCCCGATCGACCCTATGTCGGCATCTATCGCCTGGGCGATAGTCGAGCTGCGCTTGCGGCCATGGTGGCGGCAGGGCTGAACCGTCCGCCGGCGAGTGCCAGAGGGTCGATCATCATGAGCTGCTTCGAACCGCTGTTCGATCGGCTGACGGCGGACGAGGTGCTTCACCCGACAGCTGCTGGCATGGCGGCAGAGGCGGCAGCGCGGGCGGCAATCGGTGATCGCTTCTACGACGGCTCGCATCTGCAACGTTGGCGGGAGCGATAGCGCCGCTCGACGGCCGCTAACGTCGGCAATGGTTCCTTAGGGCAGATGGCCGATGTAGTCCGCTCGAGTCCTGACGGCCTCGCTCCGAGCACGGCGCCATGCTCCTCATCGAAAAGCCCGCAGACGGTCAATCGCCCGGCCTAGATGTGCCCGCGCCGCGGCTTCCGCCTCTCTTGGCCGTCCGGCCAGGATGGCGTCGGCGATGCGTCGATAATCGCCTCGCCACCGTGTCTCGTGCGCTCTCAGCACGGAGCGGAACTGGACGCGGATGAGGTGGATCCGCACAGTCGGCAATAGGCGGCTAAGCTCCACGTTGGACGCCATCGCCGTGATCGAACCATAGAAACTGTCCCGAGCTTTACCAAAGTCGGCGCCGGCTGCTTCTGCATCGAATGCGAGGATCGCTTCAAGCGACTTAACGAGCCTGTCGCGCAGGGGGCTTTGGGAAGCGCGTTCCGCGGCGAGGCGGGCGGACAAACCAATCAGCGTCTGCGCCACGATCAGCGTATCGATCGCTTCCTCGATGCCGAGGACGCGCACCTGGGCGCCGCGCTGCGGTGTGAGATCGACGATCCCCATGGCCGACAGTGCATTGAGAGCCTCGCGGACCGGCCCACGGCTTATCCCGTACGTGGCAGTGAGCTGTGCTTCCTGCAGACGCTGTCCCGGCTCATAGCGACCGTCATAGAGGCCAGTGACGATGTCTCGGACGACGGCCTCCCGCGTACGACCGTTACCCGGCTGTATTGAACCAACCTGGTTTACCTTTGCCTCCGCCATAGCCGGCGCGAACGCGTTGCTTGAGGAGGGCAGGGGGGCGGAATCTCTCACCATAGGCCTCTTGCATGATCTCCTGGGCTTGCACACACAAGCTCGACGTCACGGCATCCATGAGTGCGAACGGCCCGATCGGATGACCGAGGCCGAGGCGGCACGCGGTGTCGAGATCTTCCGGCGTGGCAACCCCCTCCTCGACAAGTTTTACCGCCTCGATCATGAAGGCGTGCAGCATACGATTGACGGCGAAGCCGGCAACATCCTTAACGCGGATCGGCGTCTTGCCAATGTCCGCCATCGCACGCATCGCCGTCTCGATGGTCGTTTTCGCCGTATCGAAGCCGGGGATCACCTCGACGAGCTTCATGCGCGAGACTGGCGAGAAATAGTGAGTCCCGATAAATTTGGCCCGGCGCGCGACCGGCAATTCCGCTGCAAGCGTCGAAATCGGGATCGTCGACGTATTGGACGCGATCACGCTGTCTGCGGGGCATATCTCGTCCAGCGCCTTCAGTACCGATGCCTTGACATCGCGAGCTTCGAACACCGCCTCCGTGACGAACTCGCGATCGACGAAGGCGCCAAGCTCGGTGATGGGCCGGATACGCGCAAGCGTCGGCTCGATCTCCTCGGCCTTGTAGAAGCCACGGCCGACGCCCTTCTCCATAAGCGTTCGTAGTCGCGCCGTCGCGCGATCGAGGATCGCCTGGTCGCGATCACTCAACAGCACGTCGTGGCCCGCCTGCGCGAAGACGAGTGCGATCTCCGCGCCCATCAAACCCGCACCCACAACCCCGACCTTCTGACTCAACCTTTCCTCCTGAAACTGGCCTCGCACCGTCAGCCTCCGACTGCAATCACCGTCGCTACGCCGTCGACGACGAGCTTCTGGCTGGTCACGTATTGGGAAGCATCGACGGGTCGATTGCTACACCCACTCCCTGTGCCGCCCCGGTGACGAGCGCAAGCTTGCCCATAAGCCGTCCGCTCATGCGTCGAACTCCACCGGCTTGGGCCACAGGCCTTCGCTCGCCATGCGCTCTGCCTCCGCGAGCGTCAGCACGTCGCTGTAACCGCCAGACAAGGCAGGATCGCTGTTGCGGTGGCGCTTGACCTCGAGCTTGCCGATCTGGTTGCGATGGACCTCATCGGGCCCGTCGGCCAGCCGGAGCAGGCGCGCCGTAGCAAAAGCCGCGGTCAGCAGATGATCGTTGTTGGTCCCGCCGCCTCCGAACAATTGGATAGCCGAGTCGATGACCTTCTGCGCCATCATAGGTGCCGCCACCTTGATCATCGCGATCTCGCGCCGCGCGGCTTTGTTGCCGACCGTGTCCATCATTTCTGCCGCCTTCATGGTCAGCAGCCGAGCCTGGTCGATCATGATGCGCGCCTCTGCAATCCTCTCCAGCGTGACCGTCTGTTCGGAGAGCGGCCGGCCAAAGGCCGTTCGCTGGTCGGCGCGCCGGCACATGCGCTCGAGGATGCGCTCGGTCAGTCCGATCAACCGCATGCAGTGATGGATGCGGCCCGGGCCGAGGCGACCCTGCGCGATTTCGAAGCCGCGACCCTCGCCGAGCAGCATGTTCGACGCCGGCACGCGGACATTGTCGAAAAGCACCTCTGCGGCACGATCGGGGACGCCATAGAAGCCTAGGACGGGAAGCGACCGGATGACCCGGACCCCGGGGGTCGATCGCGGCACCAGGATCATCGACTGGCGACGGTAGGGATCGTCACCCTCCGGCTGGTTCTTGCCCATGAAAATCATGATCTTGCAGGCCGGGCTTGTCGCGTTTGTCGTGTACCATTTGCGCCCGTTGATCACATACTCATCGCCGTCTCGGACGATCGAACTGCCGATATTGGTTGCGTCCGAGGAGGCTACTTCCGGCTCGGTCATCGCAAAGGCCGATCGGATCTCGCCCGCGAGCAAGGGCTGCAACCACCGCTCCTTCTGTTCGTCCGTGCCATACCTCAGGATCGTCTCCATATTCCCCGTGTCCGGCGCCGAGCAGTTGAAGACTTCAGGCGCGAAGAGGCTTCGTCCCATGATCTCGCACAGCGGCGCATAGTCGACATTGGAGAGACCTTCAGGCGCCTCCTTTACGGGCAGAAAGAGATTCCACAATCCGGCTTCGCGCGCTTTCGGCTTCAGCTCTTCGACGACTGGATAGACCGACCACGGCCCGAGCCGCTCCGCTTCGAGATAGTAGCGTCGCTCATTCGGATAGATGTGTTCGGCCATGAAGGCCTTCAGGCGCTCGGCGAGAGTAGTGCTCCGGTCGCTCGGTTCAGACATTCTTGTTCCTTGCCTCTCGGCATTGTAGATTGTCCTACATTGTGGCATCAAATCATTCGACTTATCAAGCTACGATCGGCGCTCGACGGGACTCGTCCGAGCCGTTCGGAGAGGCGGAGGGCAGAGAGGCATGTCTCCAGTGGCGCAATCGGCGGGAGAGCTGTGGGAAGAGCTGAATATTCGGGAGATTCCATCGGCGCTTAGGGCCTGGATGGTCTCGCATGTCCCCGGTTTTAGCGGCGGCGGCACGCTGCAGAAATTCGGCTTTGGCCAGTCGAATCCGACCTACAGGATGTGCGCTGAGTCGGGACAATATGTCCTACGTAGAAAGCCATTGGGGCCGCTATTGCCGAAGGCCCATGCGATAGAGCGCGAATATCGCGTTCTCCATGCGCTCCGGGACAGCAACGTCCCTGTTCCCAAGGCACTCGCCTTCTGTGACGACAATGCCGTACTGGGCGCTCCCTTCTACATCATGACCTTCGTGGAGGGCCGCATCTTCTATGATCAGCGGATGCCAGGCATGGCGCCTCATGAGCGCGCCGGGATTTTCGACGCCATGAACGCGACCGTTGCGAGCCTGCACCACGCCGAGCCGCTTGCGTTGGGCCTGGAGGATTTCGGCCGACCCGAGCGCTTCCTCGAACGACAGATCGCGACCTGGACCAGGCAATATCGCGCAAGCGAAGGCGATCCCTGCGAGGCGATGGAGAGGCTGATCGAATGGCTGCCGGCGAATTTACCGGCGGAACAGCCGGCAAGGATTTTTCACGGGGACCTCCGTCTCGACAACATGATCTTCCATCCGACGGAGCCCCGCGTCATCGCGCTCCTCGATTGGGAGTTGTCGACGATTGGAGACCCCCTGGCCGACTTTGCCTATCACAGCATGGTCTGGCGTGTGGGCGCCGATCTTTTCCGTGGCTTCGGCGATCTCGACCGCGCCGCCATGGGGATTCCAGAGGAGGCGGACTATATCCGTCTCTACTGCGAGCGAACGGGGCGATCGGAAATTCCCAAGTGGAATTTCTATCTCGCATTCAGCCTGTTTCGCGTTGCGGCCATCCTTCAAGGCGTCTGGCGTCGAAGCCGGGACGGGCAGGCCAGCAGCGCGGATGCGGAGGTCGTGGGTGCCAAGGCCCATCCGTTGGCCGAGATCGGCTGGCGGATCGCGCGCGAAGGCTGAGTCGGGATGTGCTGCGCCAGGCCGCGGGCACCGACTTCGCAGCGCATCGCCATGATCCCGGCCCGAGGCTCGACATCGACATCTTTGCCGCTCCCGACGGGCAGACCCGTCTCCTGACTACAACCTCTTCCAAGCGAGACCAGCATGCCCAACCGCGAAGCCGTCATCGTTTCCACAGCCCGCACACCCATCGGCAAGGCGTATCGCGGGGCCTTCAACGACACCCAGCCGCAGACGCTTGGTGGGCATGTAATCCGGCATGCCGTCGATCGGGCCGGCCTGGCGCCTGACGCGATCGACGACGTCGTCCTTGGTTGCGCGCTCCAGCAGGGGGCCACTCAATCTAATGTCGCGCGCCAGTCGGCACTTCGGGCCGGGCTGCCGACCTCCATTTCAGGCATGAGCATCGACCGGCAGTGCGCGTCGGGGCTGATGGCAATCGCCACCGGCGCCAAGCAGATCATGGTCGACGGCATGGACATCGTCGTGGCGGGCGGGGTGGAATCCATCTCGCTGGTCCAGAACGACCATATGAACATGTATCGCGCGCAGGATCCGTGGTTGGTGGAGCACCGCCCCGACATCTATATGAGCATGCTTGAGACGGCCGAGATGGTTGCCCGGCGCTACAATGTCAGTCGCGAAGCACAGGATGCGTTCGGCGCGGAATCGCACCGACGAGCCGTAGAGGCGACGGCCGCCGGTCTGTTTGCCGATGAGATCGTACCTCTCCCGAGCAGGATGGTCGTTACCGACAAGGCGACAGGCGAAACCGGCTTTCGAGAGGTGACGCTGACTCAGGATGAGGGGATGCGTGCCGGCACGACCCCTCAATCGATCGCCGGCTTGCCGCCCGCCTACAAGGGTGGCCAGGTGCTGGAGCCCGGCGGGTCGGTCACGGCCGGCAACAGCAGCCAGCTCTCCGATGGCGCCGCGGCCCTGGTGCTCATGAGCGCGGAGGAGGCCGGCCGGCGCGGCCTGCAGCCGCTTGGCGCCTATCGCGGCATGGCGGTGGCGGGATGTGATCCCGATGAAATGGGGATTGGTCCCGTCTTCGCGATACCGAAGCTTCTCAAGGTTCATGGATTGAAGGTCGACGACATCGATCTCTGGGAGCTGAACGAGGCGTTCGCCAGCCAGGTCCTCTACTGCCGGGATAGGCTCGGCATTCCGAACGAGCGGCTGAACGTTTCCGGCGGAGCCGTTGCCATCGGACACCCCTACGGCATGAGCGGCGCGCGGATGGCGGGACATCTCCTTCTCGAAGGCCGCCGCCGCAAAGCCAGATATGGCGTGGTCACCATGTGCGTGGGGGGCGGCATGGGTGCTGCCGGTCTGTTCGAAATCTATTGAAAGGCTTGAAACCCCACTGCCTGAGGTGACCCGGGGCCTGATCGTGGCTGCCGGCGGCGTATGCCGCCTCCCGCGCGCCATACCCCGTGCCCTGGCGTCCGAACTGATCGCGACGGGTGACCGCATCTCCGCGGCGCGCGCGGCGGAACTCGGTTTCGTCAACAAGGTCGCTCCCCAAGGCCAGGCCGTAGCCGAGGCGATTGCGTTCGCCCAGCGCATCAATCGAAACGCGCCGATCGCCGTCCGAGAGAGCCTGGGGGTGGCCCGGCGGGCCTATGATATGCCTGACGATGCGCTCTTCGCGCTCGGCCTCGAGGCCCAGGATCGGGTCATGACCACAGAAGACTTCGTCGAAGGACCGCGCTTTCGTCGAAAAGCGTGCGCCACAATGGAAAGGGTGTTGAATAGGGCGGGGCATCCAACGGTCTGATTTACGCTGCGCTCAGACCGGCAGGGCGATCACAGCCGCCGGAACCTTAGTTATTCGGTGGACCCGCCTAACGGGGCAGGCCAATCCCGAAGGGGCAATAACAAGGTCATTGCGGGACCCTCATATTGTCTTCGGAAAGAGGCCTTCGTAGGCCGACCAAGTTCATGGCCTTCAGGCTTGCGACGGTCTCTCCCGCTTGGTTGATCCCCTCAAGCAACGAAGTGACCATGCCGCGGTCAAGTTTCGAGCGCGAGAGTCTGGTTTCGAGAATTGTCACGCGTAGAAAAATGTCGTCGCCCGGGCGTACCGGCTTGTGCCACCGCACCTCGTCCACCCCGGGCGACGCGAGACTGGCGACGGCAGTAAGGTAATTATCTACGAAAAGACGCATCATCAAGCTGACGGTGTGCCATCCGCTTGCAATGAGACCCTTGAACGGGCCGACAGCAGCAGCTTCTGCATCAATATGCATTGCCTGCGGATCAAACTCTTTTGCAAACCGAATTACATCTTCTTCGCTGAGGGTAATCGGACCGAATTCGAAAACAGATCCGTCATGATAATCTTCAAAGTACCGATCATTGATCGGGTTTCTGAAGTTGGAAAGACCCATCGCATTGCCTCCTCTGACCGCATTTCCGCATCTCTGACACGATTGCCAAGTCTGCACTCGATACAGTTCACCATTAGCCGCGCGCGTGATGCCGGCAACGGGCAGGCATGAGTCTGTTTTATCGCCTACGCTATGCTGCTTAGCCGTTGACTCATATATTTCGATGCCATTAGAAAAACAACGGGAATGCGCATCGGAGAGAGTATGGCGATACATATCGGAGTGGATAACGAGGGCACATTCACGGACCTTGCGGCCTATGACGCGGGGACCGGGACGGCGCGTGCCCGCCCGCTCAACGAGGTCATGCCGCGGCTCGACCAGGTCGGGATCGATCTCGGTGAGGCGGTGCTGGTCCGCCACGAGAATGAAGTGGGGGAGATATGATCCGAGGATTGATGCAGAACCGACCGCTGATGATCAGCCACATCCTGTCCCATGCGGCTGCGGCGCATGGCGATCGAGAGATTGTCTCGCGGCTCGTCGACGAGCCGATCTGGCGCTACGATTTTGCCGCTTGCGCGGCGCGTGTCGCAAAAGCGGCCAATATGTTGGAGGCATTGGGCATCAGTCCGGGTGATCGGGTCAGCTCGCTGGCCTGGAACACCCATCGCCACTTCGAGCTTTTCTACGCCGTCCCCGGCATCGGAGCGGTACTCCATACCGCGAACCCGCGCCTGCACAAGGATCAGATCCTCTACACGATCCGTCACGCGGGCAGCAGCGTCCTGTTCTTCGAGCGCAACTTCCTACCGCTGGTCGAGAAGCTTCGGCCCCGGCTACCCTTGATTCGCCGGTTTATCATGCTGTCCGATGCCGAGCGGCTCATTCCGGGCGAGATCGGCGCCGAAAGCTATGAGGTCCTGATCGCGGGATATCCGGCCGAGCACAACTGGCGCGCATTTGACGAGAACAGCGCCGCCTTCCTCTGCTACACCTCAGGAACCACGGGTGATCCCAAGGGCGTGCTCTATTCGCATCGGTCGGTCGTTCTGCATGGCATGGCGGGGGGGTTGAGCGGCGCCCTGGCCCTGTCCGCCTTTGATTGCGTCATGCCGTGCACATCGCTGTACCATTGCACGGCCTGGGGCCTCCCCTTCATGGTTCTGATAAACGGCTGCAAGCTGGTGCTTCCCTGCGACAAGATGGACGGCGCGAGCCTTCACGAGCTGATCGTCGACGAAGGCGTCACCTTCAGCGGCGGCGTACCGACGATCTGGACGATGTACCTCGCCTTCCTCGAACAGAGCGGGCAATCGCCGGCGCTGCTCGACCGCGTCGTTATCGGCGGATCGGCCGTCCCGCGCGCGATGGCCGAGACGTTCAAACGCAAGCATGGCGTCAACGTCCGCCAGATCTGGGGCATGACCGAGACCAGCCCGATCGGCGTGCTGTCGACGCCGACCCCGCGGCTCGCAACGATGGGGGAGGATCAGCTCGACGAGGTCCTCTGGACGCGGCAGGGCCGGCTGCAATTCGGCATCGAGCTCAAGGTCGTCGACGATGAGGGCGTGGAATTGCCGCGCGATGGCGAAAGCGCGGGCCGCCTCCTGGTGCGCGGCCCCTGGGTGATCGATCGCTATTTCGAAAGCGACGCGCCCGGAGCCGATGCCGATGGCTGGTTCGACACCGGCGACATCGCCACGCTCGATCGGTTCGGTTTCATGCGGATCACCGATCGCGCCAAGGACGTCATCAAATCGGGCGGCGAGTGGATCAGCTCGATCGATATCGAAAATGCCGCGATGGCGTATCCCGGTGTACGCTTCGCCGGCGTCATCGGCGTTTACGACCCGAAATGGGAGGAACGCCCTTTCCTCGTCGTTGAGCCGCATCCTGGCGCCACCATCACCTCCGATGCGGTGCGATCCTTTCTATCTGAGAGGATCACCCGATGGTGGCTGCCCGAGACGATCCTCGTTGCCGAGGTGCCGCTCACGGCCACCGGCAAGGTCGACAAGAAGCGCATGCGCGATGTCTATGCGCGCCCACCCGTCGGAGACCATCTTCTCGCATCCAACCCGTTCCGAAATGACGCATGAGAGCGTGCTCAATGCGTACGGCCGCGCGATACATTTCTGAGGGAACATGACCCTCTTTCCTGCAAATCGACTTCGCCGCGCGAACAGCCCTACCGGCGATACCGCGACCAGAATCCTTGGAAGCAGGTCTTCGATAGGGCGACCGTGTCTGTTGTTCGTGTTCAGGCTGCGCTCCTCATGCGAGGAGGAGCGACTTGCCAACCGAGGTCCGCGCAGGCTTCCCCTGCGTCGGACATGCCGCCGGAAGGCGGTTCCTCCCCAACTTCCCTCGGCCGTGGTCGCACCCCCGACGACGGCCGAGGGGGCCATTCGGTACACGGAGCCCGACAGCCGGTTGCGTGTGCGGCTTACCGGGGGAGGGCGGGACGCACCAGGTCGGTCGATTGCTTATCGGCTCATTCACTGCTCAGGATGACGGGGAAACTGCGGCGGGATATCGGCTTTGCCGTCTTCATCCCATTCGCGTGCCATCTTTATTCCCTCTGGCCACACCTGAACTCTCCGATCTCGCGACACCGGGCCTCCGCGCGACCAAATTCATGGGTGAAGCTGGGCATCTGGCGGCGCAAGCCGTTTAGGAAAATCCTGATTCGAGCCAATGAAAGAATGAAATTGTGAAAAAGGCATATCCCGACGCCGCCTCGGCCCTTGCGGGTCTGACCCATGACGGCATGACCTTGATGGCCGGCGGGTTCGGCCTGTGCGGCATCCCCGAGACCCTGATCGACGCGCTGGTGGCGACCCAGGTCAAGGACGTGACCGTGATCTCCAACAATTGCGGCATCGACGGCGTCGGGCTGGGCAAGATGCTGGATGCGCGACAGATCCGGAAGATGATCTCGTCCTATGTCGGCGAGAACAAGCTGTTCGCCCAGCTCTATCTGGCGGGCGAGCTCGAGATCGAGTTCAACCCACAGGGCACGCTGGCCGAGCGCATCCGCGCCGGCGGCGCCGGCATCCCGGCCTTCTTCACCAAGACCGGCGTCGGCACCGTCGTCGCCGAGGGCAAGGAGGTGCGCGAGTTCGACGGCCAGAAATACGTGATGGAGCGCGGGCTGACTGCCGACCTGTCGGTGGTCAAGGCCTGGAAGGCCGACACCGAGGGCAACCTCGTCTATCGGATGACGGCGCGGAACTTCAACCCGATGATGGCGACCGCGGCCAAGGTGACGGTGGCCGAGGTCGAGGAGCTGGTCGCGCCCGGCCAATTGGACCCCGACAGCATCCACACGCCCGGCATCAATGTGCAGCGGATCATCGTCGGCCCCCACTACGAGAAGCGTATCGAGCAGCGCACCGTGCGCCAGAGGAGTGCGGCCTGATGCCGTGGACCCGCGACCAGATGGCGGCCCGCGCCGCCCGTGAGCTCCATGACGGCTTCTACGTCAATCTCGGCATCGGCATCCCGACCCTGGTGGCGAACAACATCCCGGCCGGCATGAAGGTGACGCTCCAGAGCGAGAACGGCATGCTCGGCATGGGCCCGTTCCCCTATGAGGACGAGATCGACGCCGACCTGATCAATGCCGGCAAGCAGACGGTGACCAAGCTGCCGGAGACCAGCTTCTTCAGCTCGGCCGACAGCTTCGCGATGATCCGGGGCGGCCACATC